>Ga0302325_10003304_pt1 | contig 38155 bp, 23 predicted proteins | sample Palsa_T0_2_FD_201948 | JGI IMG/M metagenome (GOLD analysis project Ga0302325, IMG submission 201948) | Peat permafrost microbial communities from Stordalen Mire near Abisko, Sweden - Palsa_T0_2 | ecosystem: Environmental > Terrestrial > Soil > Palsa > Peat permafrost | place: Sweden: Abisko...
CGAGCATTACATGATCTCGTTTTACCGCTGCTACGGACTGGAGACGGTGGCGCTGCGCTACTTCAATATTTTTGGCCCGCGGCAGGATCCGTCGTCGCCTTACTCGGGTGTGCTGGCAAAGTTCATCATGCAGATGCTCAGCGGGCAGCAGCCCACGATGTTTGGCGACGGCGAGCAGAGCCGTGATTTCACTTACATCGACAACGCCGTCGAGGCTAACCTGCTGGCCTGCAAAGCTCCCACCGAGCAGGTGGCGGGCAAGGTATTCAACGTGGCGACGGGGCGCCGAGTCACGCTCAATGGGACCTTCAAACTCCTGCAAACACTCACCTCCTACTCCGGTTCCCCCATCTATGGCGCGGAGCGCGGCGGCGACATCAAGCATTCGCTGGCCGACATTTCCGCTGCGGCAAAGCATCTGGGCTACAAACCCAAGGTAAGTTTTGAAGAGGGCCTGCAGCAGACGGTTGACTGGTATCGGAATTCGCGCCCGTAGGTTTCAAGCTTTCGAGCTTCGCCAAGGCGGTCTCGTACGCGGAATGGGCATCTTCCATGAACAAGCAGGAGCCCAAAGCCTGAAGCTCGTTACGTTGGTGATCTACGTGGAGATCATCGCTGTGGATAGAGTGAAGGCATGACACTCTCATCGATGGTGGTTTCGCGTGATTGGCAGGAAGTCAGTGTTCTGGAATGCATTCTTGGCAGCTTGCACATGGATGTTGCTGTCGAGAGCGACCCGCAACAGGCTCTGGCGCGGCTCACGAAGTCGAAAGTCGATGCCCTGATTGTTGACTGTGATCTGAATGGGACGCGTGAGCTCTTTCGTAAACTGCAAAGCGCAGCTCCGCGCGCGACTACAGTGCCGTTGGTGATCATGGGTGGACCGCAGGGAAAACACAACATGGAGGGAACCGGCGCGATGTTTGCCTTCGATAAGCCGATTTCCGTGGAGCAAGCGGTGCGCACGCTCTCTGCCGCGCGCAACATGATTCTGGATGGACGCTTGCGTTATCACCGGGCCGGGCTGGAAGTGCCGGTGACTCTGACGAGCCGCCATCGGAGGCGGGCGGGAGGCCAACTCATCAATTTAAGCCAGGGTGGGCTGCAGGTGCACGTGGGGGATGGATTCGATATGAGTGAGGCGTCGCGGGTGGCCTTCGAACTGCCTGGAACGAAGTGCGGGATGAAGGCCGAAGTGGAAGTGGCTTGGTCCGATAAGCAGGGAAATGTTGGCGTCCGCTTTGTGAATATGACATCGGAGATGAAACACACATTGCGGCTTTGGCTGGCACAGCAGTATTTTGCGAACTAGGGGAGCAGTTCTCAGTTTCTTGTTTCCGGTTTCTGGTTTCCAGGAGCGAGGCGGTTCTAGCGGATGCGGACGACCTCTTCTTCATTCTCTTCCAGGCTGGATGCTGTTAGCGCCAGGCGAGCGCCCAGGCTTGGTCCTCCAAAGACAGCAAATATGGCCCAGTAGGCTGCGGAGACGAAAACCGCGGCCCCCGAGGTGGTTCCGAGAGTGAGGGGCCAGGGCGGAAGTTCGTGCGCGATGGAGATGAAAATCAGAGCGAACAGAAGCAGGCCCGCAAGCACAACGAGACTATCCACCAACCACGCCAAGGTGCGCCCCGAGAGCGGCTGGGAAAGCCATTTCAGCGGGTCATAGGGTTCGAAGCCGGGAACTTCGGAGGCGTGGGATGCGTAGGCGGGACCTGCAAGATCTTCTTCGCAATTCTGGTAGGCGCCTTGTGCCTCGTCCTGCCTGGTAACGCCTGGCTCCAGCCGGATCGCCGGACGCGGCGCAGCGGACACAGTCAGCCCGTCGTTTTCCTCCGGAGCATCTTCGTCACGAACATTTTCTTGACGAACCTTTTCGTTCCGAGCCATCGAGGCGACAGAAACTCCAAAGATGGAGCGGGGATGGTCGGCTTCGCGGTCCATGGCACTCAGAAGGTTCGAAAATATCCACTCGTCGATCTGATGATGGGTGTGTGCGGGCAAGTCCACGAAGCGAATGCCGCATTGTCCCGAGCGGCTGGCCCAACAGACCTCGCCACCGGTTTCCACGCGCAGGCGAGGGAATCTCAACTCAAAGCGGAGGCGAACGCGCTGCTGCGGGCGCAGCGCAGCGACGGCCTGCACGGCCACACCCTCGTGATTCAGGTTGCGGATGATTCCACCGTTGCCATCGTCCAGAGTGACGTAGGTCAACGTGCGCAGCTGATGCCGGTAGTGGGTGCGTGCTTGCCGCCCGGGCAAGGGTGCTGCCTGCATACTCTCCGCCAGGAATGGTTCGGAAGGCCGATTCTAATTTCCGGTGGAGGCGGGCTGGCAGTAACTGGTTTGGTTCGGGGAAGAGCGGGGTGGCGCAAGTCGAGGATCAGGAACCTTGCTTCGCACCCAACAGGGTTTCGCGTACCGACCGTTCCGGCGCCGGCAAGACCTTCACCACTTCAAAAACGATCACCGTAGCACGGAAACAAATTTCTGAAGCGCCTGGGTTTGTACGCCTGTCCAGGAAAAGAATCGCGGCCCTTCGGCGCTTTGTCCGGAAATGGGAAACATAGCGACTGGCTTACCAAAGACCATGCCCAATAGAGCGGGTTCACCAATTGCAACCTGGATAAAAGCCCGCTAACTTAAGAGAAAGCTCACCCGGAGCCGGATGGCAAGCCGTTGTGCAGCGGACGAGATGGGCAGATTCGAGCGACTGCCCAAAGTAGGTAATTGACAATGGCTTGGTTGGATCGCCACACTCGCGACGATGAAGGCAACTCGCCTACAATTGTGACGCAACCAACTCCGACAGAACCGACCGCTGAAGTTGGCGGCCTCGCCGAGGCGCGGTTGCCGATGTGGCAGCGGGAGCGGAGCGCGTCTGCGCCAGTGCAAAACACCTTCCCAAAGAACGCTTCTCATCAAACGCGAAAGTTGCAGCCGTCTGGACGCGACGCCCTGCAGGCGCTTCTGGCGTTCTCGGCTTTGCACCAGCAGGTGCGGCAACGGCGAGCCCTGGCCGCAACGTTCCATGGATTTGAGACGATTCATTGCGCGAGGGAGTTCGAGGCGGGAGAGCAATTCGTTCTGGACGAAGTGCTGCAGTTAGTGGCGGAGCGAGCCATTGCCATCACCGGAGCGGATGGATTGGGAATCGCTCTGGCGGAGAACAACGAGATTGTTTTGCGGGCCTCGGCGGGCGCGATCAAGCCGGACGTGGGTCAGCGTATCCAGCGGGACTCAGCTTTCTCGGGAGCATGTTTCCGCACGGCGAAGGTTATCCGCTGCGACGATACGGAGACAGACGATCGCGTAAACCGGTACGCGTGCCGGCAACTGGGCGCGCGGTCCGTGGTGGCGGTGCCGCTGTGCGGACGGCGGCGCGTCATCGGACTGCTGGAGGTGTTCTCGGTCGAGCCGTTCGGATTCAACGACTGCGACGTGGGCAGCCTCGGATTGCTGGCGGAGTTGATTGTCGGCGCTCTCAAACCTGAGGACGAAGAACGCTTCGCGGAATCGGCGCGAGTGGCGGAAGCCGAATTAGCCCCGCCGCCGATTACGACGCAAGCGCCTCCGCCCGTTAGAGAGCCTTCCTCGCTGAGAGTCGCCGCGGTGGTGGTTGTGCCCGCGCCAGTTGAGAATGCAGCGGAAGCAGCGTCAGCGGAGGACCGAGCGGCGGTCGTTGCTCCGGTAGTCGTTGAGCCGGCGCCGTGGCCTGTGCCGGATACGGAGTTGAGAAGGGAGCCAGAGCACACCGAAGACCTGATTTCCCCCAAAGCCGCGCAAGAGCCTGAGCTATCAGCGGGTCACCATCCGGGGATCGTGCTGGTATTGGTGCTGGTAGTGGGGGGTGCGCTCCTGGCGGGGGGGGTGTGGTGGAAGCTGAAAAATACGCAGCTCGGCAAGGTAATGGTGCAGACTGAGCAGAAGATCACGAAACCCGTAACCGCGACGAAGCCGGTGCCTTCAGCCGCAGCGTCTTCATCTTCGATCAACTCATCGAGCACCACCCAGGATGCACAAACGAGTGAAGCGCCTGAACCCGGCAGCGCAAGCCACCCATCGCAGGAACCGTTGAACCTGCCACGCATCACCGGGATCCGGCATTGGTCTTCTGCCGATTCCAGCACAGTTGTGCTCGACCTGGAAGATCAGGTGCAGTATGAGGCGCATCGTCTGGCCTCTCCCGATCGCATTTATTTTGATGTGCACGATACCTCGATCGCTCCCGAAATTGAAGGGAAAGCCATCGATGTCGGCGATGCGCTGCTGGCGCGGGTTCGGGTGTCGCAGCCGGTCTCGGGTCTGACGCGTGTGGTGCTGGAGACGAAAGACAAACCGAACTTTTCCGTCAGCCTGGAACCAAATCCCTACCGTCTGGTGGTGCGGGTGCGGAGACTGGGCGCGGACCCTAAGGCTCAGGCAAATCTTTTCCCGGGAGCCGCGCACACGGAACAGGAGAAGCTGGCCATCGTGGTTCCTCCGCCCACGCGCGAAGATTTGCAACTGCGGGGGCGGGTGCCGAAGATGCGCATCGTGGTGGATGCGGGACACGGAGGCTGGGATCTGGGAACGGTCGGCCGGCAAGGATTGCTGGAAAAAAATGTGGTGCTGGAGATTGCCCAGAGACTGGGCAAGCTGCTCGAAAGTCGCCTGCGCGCGGACGTGATTCTGACGCGGAACGACGACAATTACATCCCGCTCGACGAACGGGCTGGGATGGCAAATCAGTCGCAGGCGGATCTGTTTATCTCGGTCCACGCGAACTATAGCGATCTGCCTTCGGCGCGGGGTGTGGAAACTTACTACACGAATGTCTATTCGGCTCCCAACGCAAAGGATTTCGAGACACGGGATCCAGATCGCGCCAAGAACGCAACCGCGGCGGTGCTCTCGTCAGCTGAACTGCACGACAAGATTGAGCAGTCACGGCGGCTGGCGGCTAGCGTGCAGCGCTCGCTGTACGGAACTTTGTTGGCGCAAAATCCCGGACTGCGCGACCGGGGCGTGAAGGAGGCTTCTTACGTGGTGCTTACGGAAACTGCGATGCCGGGAATTCTGGCGGAAGTTTCGTTCGTGAGCAGCCCCACCGACGAGCAGAAGCTGGGCAGCGACGAATACCGCGAGCAGATCGCCGAAGCCCTGTACAAAGGCATCGCTCGCTACGCTGCCAACTCACGCAGCGTTAAGGTCGCGAGCGCCGCAAAATAATACCGGGTAGCGAGCGCAACACTCCCTCTCACTTCGGCGAAACATTCGGCCAATTGTCCGCGGTTCTCCTTTGGATCGATCTTGTCTCCTTACAGTGCAGGTTCGGCCTTCTTGAGGCCTTCGTCGAGGGGCTGGCCGGGATGGGGGGCGCCTTGCACGAGGCGCCAGCCATCGTCATAGTTGCGAAAGATTGCAGTGGACTGGTAGTGGGTGCTGCTGGGATAGAGCACCGCTCCGACCTCGTTTAAGGGAGTCCATCGCCAGGTGAATTCGACGTCGGCAACGTTGCCCTGCTTGGCGATGCCGGTGATGGCCACCAGTTCGCGTTGCGCGGCTGGAATGCTGAAGGATTGCTTTTCGCCATCGCCGGGGCCGATGAGACTTTGAAACGTATCCACGCCTGAGGGGGTGAGCATGACCTCCCAGCAAGGCGGCGGGGCCAGAGTCGGAGGGCAGGGGACGTTGGTGGCGGAAATCCAGCCGCGATGCTGCAGGACAAGATAGTCAGGCGAGCGGTAGTCCTTGTTGGAGACAACGCCGGTACGCAGTTCAAACTGCTGTGAGGCGCGGAAGGTGTTGGAACTCATGATCAGATCGGCGGCGAGACGGCGAGTGAGAAAGTCGCGGGGAGAGCAGGACGAGAGCGGGAATGAGCTTAGAACCCACACAACGAGGATGGATAGTTTTCGCATGAACGATCGGGAAGTCAATCGAGGAAGCGAGCCGAACGCGCCACGATTGCGTCGCCAAGAACGCGACGCTTCGCGCGGCTCGCCCCTTCGCTGCGCAAAGAACGTTTGCTCAGGATGACATTCCTACCGGATTGTAAACAAAAGCGATCTTTTGCGCGGCAAGAAAGGATGGGAGGCGATCTGGCCTGCGAAGCGGGTGGACCAGCGACCGGGAATTGCGGTGGCACACTGGGGACAGTGGCCATCCGAGGTGAGGCGGTAGTTTTTGATCAGGTAGCCGTAGCGCTCGATCAAAGTCTCATTGCACCGCGGACAGCGCGTGTTTTCCCAAGGGCCGACCATGCCGGGAAGATTGCCAGCATAGATGTAGCGAAGACCCGATTGGCGGCCGATTTCGGCGGCTCGCAGCAGGTCTTCCGGGCACGTGTCGCGGGGATCGGTCATTTTGTAGTCGCCGTGAAAGGCGGTGACGTGCCACGGAATGTCGGGAGAGATGCCGGCAAGGAATTCGGTGAGGCGGCGCAGTTCGTCGGCGGAGTCGTTGAAGCTGGGGATGAGAAGCGTGACGATCTCAAGCCAGAGGCCCATATCGTGGATGCGGCGGATGCTCTCTAGGATCGGACCGATGCGGCCGCCGAGTTCGTGGTAATGACGGTCGTCAAAGCTTTTGAGATCGACTTTGTACAGATCGAGCCAGGGGCGCAAGTATTCGAGAACCTGAGGAGTGCCGTTGCCGTTCGAGACGAAGCCGGTGATAAGCCCGGCGGCCTTGGCTTCCTTGAAAACGGCGACCGCCCATTCGCTGGTGATGAGAGGCTCGTTGTAGGTGCTGACCAGAATCTTTGCGCCGTGAGCGATGGCGTCGCGCACGAGGAGTTCGGGTGAGGTTTTGCGCGGAGGCGAGACGGCGCTGGGATCGCGCAGGGCCTGCGACGTAACCCAGTTCTGACAATACGCGCAGTGCAGATCGCAACCCAACATGCCGAAGCTGTAGGCGAGAGCGCCGGGATAGGCGTGAAAGAACGGCTTTTTCTCGACCGGGTCGCACTGGGTTCCAGCGGTGTATCCCCAGGGGACAAACAGCGTCCCGCCACGATTGTAGCGGACTTTGCAGACGCCGGGCTGGCCTTCGGGGATGGGACAGCAATGTCCGCAAGCGAAGCAGCGTACTCGGTCATTTTCGAGCTTTTGGTACAGACCGGAATCGGCCTCGCGAACTTGCTCGTCGAGAACATTGCGCAGGGTGGGCACGGACGACCTCTACTCCTATTCTAACGCTGCGGAGTCGGGAGAGCTTCCGGAGTCGGGCTTCTGGCCTCTGGCTTGGAGCTTCGCGCTGTTCACCGGAGGGTTGTAGGTTCGAGTCCTACCTGAGGAGCCATTCTTTTCTGTGGCTTAGCTTTCTTTGCGCTCTGTCTGCACTCTGTTTATCTGGAAAGCAAGCTGAGCCACTTTGCTGCTCGCGGTAGTCATCTCATCCGTTACAACGTCGCCCTAAATGTTGAATGTGGTTCTGACGTCCGCGTGGCGCATCATCTTTTGCTGTACGGCCACGGGAGTGCCCACGGCGTCGAGCCACGAGCGGTAGGTCTGTCGGAATGCGTGTGGCCCAAGGTGCCCGATTTTTGCTAGTTCCGCAGCTCGCACAAGCTCGCGCCACACTCCCGTGTAGGAGTATGGCAGCAGCCTCTGGGCAGTGTGTCCTACCTCAACGCGAAAGCCGCCAGACCGGGAAACCTTTACGGCACGACCTTCTACGGCGGGAGCCACACCGCGGGAATCGTCTTCGAAATCAGTTCCAAACCCCCTCTCAAGTTGCCCGGTGGGCAGCAACACGAGCGGCGGCTGGTGCGAGACGGTGCTCTATAACTTCTGCTCCTTTACCTTTGGAGGTGTCTGCACGGATGGTACTAATCCGTTCGGGAATCTCGTCGAGGACTCGGCTGGTAATCTGTATGGCACGGTTATGAACGGCGTGTTCGAGCTGTCTCCCAACCAACAGGGCGGATGGGACAGCGAGTTGATTTACGCGGATAATTTCGTTCAAAGTGGATTGGCCATCGATGGCGCAGACAACCTCTACGGCATAGATGCGGATTTCGACATTGGCCAGGGAAACGTTTTCAAGATTTCGCTTTCACAGCGCGGCGATCCTCAGGTAAACATCCACACTTTCGAAACCACGGAAGGTCTTCCGGTTGGCCCCCCTGCGATCGACAGCGCTGGGAATGTTTATGGAACGACGTCAAGCGGCGGCGCCAAGAACCTCGGAACAGTCTGGGAACTGATCCCGGTGACCACTGGGAAAAAAGATGGAACGTACAAGAAAAAAATCCTTCATACCTTTACCGCGGAGAAGAGCGGCGAATACCCCGAAAGTGGAGTTCTGCTCGATACTTCCGGCAACATCTACGGCACGACATTCGGAGGCGGTGGCACGGCATGTCCGGGCGGTTGTGGAACGCTCTTCGAGCCAGTGTCGAATGGCAATACCTATAACTACAAGCGTCTGTGGAGCTTCAATGGGGCGGATGGCGCAAATCCCGAGGCGTATCCCTTTCTGAGTAGCGCGGGCGACCTCTACGGAGTAACTTCCGGTGGCGGAGCCAATAGCGCGGCCACGATGTATGAAGTGACGCCATGAGGCCGCGGACCCGTCACGATTGAGCCGTTCAAGGATTTACTGCCACATCCGTAAGATCAGCCCCGCAGCAATGCGGGGCATTTTCTTAGTGCTTCAGGGATAACTTCTGCAAACAGGCGATACCGCTCAACATGCAGGTTAGGCGGCGTCCTCCGCTAAGAATTCGGCGACAGAACGGGGATTGCCTTCAGCTTGTCCTCCCGCAAACCGCGCAGCTCTTCCTCGTTTTCGACCTCCTGCAGCTGTTCGACTAAGCCGGGTAGTAACGGTTTGGGCACGCAGACCCGGTCGCGTTGTATCGGTTGGGGACGTCGAAGATGGTTCCTACAGATTGTTGAGGTCTGCGAACGTGGCAGGGCTCAAGACGTCCTAATTTTTTTCTCTCGAAAAGCGTGGGGAGGCTTGCCAAACGAGCCTGTATTATTGTCGTGAATTCATGTCTTGGCCTTAATCTGGATCGGCCCTGCGAGGTGGAATGGCATTCCTTGATGATCGGGCGTAACATGTCCACGGCTATTTGCTGTCTCGTCATGAAAATCCAGTCCGTGTTCGATCCTGACCGAGCTTTGTCGCATGCTTAATTTGCAAGCCTCAAAGAAGGGTCAGCCAATACCGTAAACCCCGCAATTAGGAGACAAGCAACGATCATGCAATGGTTTTTCTGTTTTTTTCTGGTCTCCGGATTTTGCAGCATTCTCTATGAAATCGTTTGGCTCCGAATCAGCATGGCACAATTCGGCGTCACCACCGCCATGGTTTCGCTGGTGCTCTCGGCCTTCATGGTCGGACTCGGCGTCGGATCTTGGGGAGCTGGCCTCGTTTCTCGCAAGCGCGGCTCGCAGTTCCCAGCTTTGAGGTTGTACGCCTTGGTCGAACTGCTGATAGGCCTCTCGGCAATCGCAGTCCCTGTCGAGTTGAGATGGGGACGGGAGCTACTGCTGAAGACCGACCGCGGGATGTCTCTTACCACTTTCTATCTTCCTTCTGCTGTTTGGCTTGCGATCACCCTGGTACCATGGTGCGCCTGCATGGGCGCGACATTTCCGTTCATGATGGCTGCGATCAAACAGGATGGTAGTGAGAAAAATGCGAAGTCGTTCAGTTTTCTTTATCTCCCAAATATTATCGGAGCCACAGCCGGCGCGGTGCTTCCCTTGTTCTTGATTGAGCTCTTCGGGTTTCATCATACGTTGCGTATGGCCGCTGTTTTGAACCTGCTGCTGGCTGGCACAGCCCTTTGGCTTAGTTTCTACCGCAAGCCGGTTGCGCTGAGGAAAATCGAGGCTCACCCTGAACCGTTACCGCTTTTGGCAGCGGGCACGCTTTCCGACAGGGCCCTGCTCGTACTGCTATTCGGAAGCGGGCTGACCAGCATGGGAGTCGAGGTCGTTTGGGTACGGCTCTACACTCCGTCCCTGGGCACGCTCGTGTATGCCTTCGCCGCCATTCTAGGCTTATATCTGGTCGCCATGGATGTCGGCTCCTGGATCTATCGGCGTGCCAATCGCGATCACATCCTGGATAACGGCTTGTTGTGGGCCGCGCTGGGTTTCTCTGTCATCGTTCCCTTCCTGACCGCCGATCCGCGGCTGCACCTTCCCGCGATCTTGCGCGTCCTGCTCGGCATCTTGCCATTTTCCGCCCTCGTCGGATTCGTCACACCAGCGGTTCTGGATCGCTTCTCACGCGGCAATCCGGACCGTGCGGGTACAGGCTACGCGATAAACATCGCGGGCTGCGTTTTGGGGCCTCTGCTGGCTGGATTTTTGCTGCTGCCGGCAGCGGGTGAAAGGCTCTCTTTGTGCATTCTGGCGCTCCCCTGGTTCCTTGTGGCGTTCAAGTACAGGCCGGAATCCCGGGTGTCGATTGGAGCTGTCACACGTTCTCGCTATTTTCTGGGCTGGTGTGTGCTGACGCTGGGCTCGATGGCAGTGGCGTTCTCCAGCAAGGCCTATGAGCAGCAATACTGGCCTCGTGAGGTACGGCGCGACAGCACCGCGACAGTGATCGCACGCGGCTCCACCCTTGACGGGAAACGACTCTTGGTCAATGGAGTCGGCATGACCATGCTGTCGTCGGACGCCAAGATGATGGTCCATTTGCCCAGCGCCTTCCTTTCGCGGCCGCCTCAGAATTTGCTGGCCATCTGCTTCGGAATGGGAACCAGCCATCTATCCATGCTTTCGTGGGGCGTTCCTTCTACGACCGTTGAACTCGTTCCCAGCGTTCCCGGTCTGGTGACCTTCTTTCACCCCAACGCAGCGCCTCTCATGAGTTCCCCTCTGTCTCACGTGGTCATCGATGACGGCCGTTTCTTCCTGGAGCGCTCGTCCGGACAGTACGACGTGATTACCATCGATCCACCGCCTCCAGTCTCCGCTGCCGGTTCGAGTCTGCTCTATTCCAAAGAATTGTACGCAACCGCGCAGCGGCACCTGCGTCCTGGCGGAATCCTGCAGCAGTGGTATCCGGGGGGAACGGACCCAGCCACAACCGCTGCGGTAGCGCGTGCTATTAAGGAATCTTTCCCGTTCGTCCGCGCGTTCGCGTCAATGAGCGGCCCGGGCATACACTTCCTCGCCAGCATGACTCCGATTCCTCAGCGATCAGCTTCGGAGCTGGCAGGGAAGTTGCCGTCGACTGCTTCGCGGGACCTTGTGGAGTGGTTACCAGCGTCGAGCTCCGAGGAACTGTTCGAAATTGTAGTTGGCCGGGAGCTTTCGCTGGACACCATTATCCGGCGAGCCCCAGGCGTTCCTGCCGTGCAGGATGACCGTGCGGTGAATGAATACTTTCTCTTACGGCGTTTGGGCGATCGGGAATTTCAGCGCCAAGTTTTCCATTATGTGTTTTTTTAGCTTATCGCCTGAACCCCCTCTATGTGTCACCACCCATCACAAAACGCGGTGATCGACGCGGCTACGCATCCCGGCGCGAAGCTGAACACAAGAAATCGCCAGGCGCAAACGGTGCTAACGGCCGGGCGACAACGCGGAGAGATCCCCACTGCTGGCCGCGCTCGAAGCTGAATCCGACGAGGAGCAATCACGGAATAATCGCGCTATAGCTAACCCTGTGATCCACATCTCGGAAGCCGAAGCCGCCAGCAACTTCACTGACCTGCTGGCGCGAGTGCGCGCCGGCGCGGAAGTGGTGATCCAGAGCGGCAAAGTGCCCGTGGCCGTGCTTCGTCCTGTCGGCGAGGACTTCCCTCCCCGCCTGCCCTCCGAATCCATCGCTCTGGCGAAGAAGCACGCCGAGGAGCTGGTCTACGAGCCTACTCTCGACCCTGACTTCGCCGCCGACCTGGAACAGATCATCAAGAGCCGCAAGCCCCGCGAAATCTCCTCATGGGAATAATCCTCGATACCAGCGTACTCATTGCCGGGAGACGCCGGTGCGATCCGGTTGACCAGCAATCAGGATGATAGAGCAATCGACGTTTGCTAGCGGCCGGGATTTGGCCTGGCGGGCGGCTGATGCTGTTGGTACCAGATCTCCGCTTGCTGTTCGATGGCTGCGGACTGGGCACGAGTCATTCCGTTGGCGAGGACCTTGGCCAGGTCCTTGCTGCCTTCCTGGCCGCCGGCGCGGGCCAGCACCGTCCAGAAGTATGCTTTGTTTGTATCCTTAGGCAGGCCATGATGCCCACCCCAGTAGAGCAGGCCCAACTTGTACTGGGAAGACACATTGCCATGCTCGGCCGCTTTGGTAAACCAAGCGGCTGCTTCATTGTCGTCTGGCTTGAGTGCCTGTTTTTCATCGCCTTGGGCATAGAGAAGGCCCAGAGCATTTTCGGCGGCGGGGTCGCCTCCTCCAGCTAGCTCCCGGAGTTGTTCGAGGTTGGCAGAATCGACTGAGGGGCCAGCGGGAGCTGATTTCGAAGCATCAGCGGGTGGCCTCGATGAGGCCAGAACCGTTTGTTCGGCATTGCGCCGTCGTGCCTGGAGTTTGTTCTGGATCTTTTCCCGGACCCAAGGCTGAATCAAGGGAGCGAGGATGAAGCCGAGCACAAGGAAGACGCCGGCGGCAATACAGATAAACAGGTAAAGGCGAGCGCGAGACAGGCGAACACCAGCGACTTTGTATCCTTCGTCTTTATCGGAAGCGTCTTTCTTCTCCGTCCTTTCTTCGGGCTCCTGAGCAAAAAGAACGCTGCCGGGCGGGGCGGTAAAAGGTATTGGAGAAGGCGGAGGTGGATCGGAGATATCGTGTGCGCGCGCGGCGCGATTGATGGCGGCAAGAATGGTCTCAGCGAAACGCTCGAGCACGGCAATGTCATTCTCACCAAACGATCCGGGTTGGGCGGAAAACACTTCGAGCAGCCCAATCACTCTTTGATCCAAGCGTAGCGGAACAGCAAGCATGGAGCGAAGGCCGAGAGAGCGGCAACTTTCGCGATCCACGCGTTCGTCGGTCTCGGTGTCGTCGCAGTGTAATATGCTTCCCGTGCGCACGCATTCGCCAGAAAAACCGGAACCCACTTGCAGGGTTGATCCCACGGGTGGAGCGCTCTGGCCTGCGCTGGCCCGGCAGATCATGGTGCCGGCATCGTTTCCCGCAAGGGCAATCGCCGCCCCGGAAGCCCGAAGCAGAGACTGAGACCGGGAAGCCACCAGCGACAGAATGGCTTCGATGTCGGACCCAAGAGACTCACATTCCCTCTGCACCGCAGAGGCGGCAGTGAGCGTGGCCGTATAGCTCGGCCGGAATACGGGAGGCTCTGGCGTGGTCAACGGGAGCGTAGCAGAAGACCCGCCATTGGCAGCCGCCGTCATCGCATTGAGAAATAGCCACTCGCGCAAGCGGTGCAGAGCCGAATTCGGCAGAGGAGAAAAACCGAGCCCGACACGCCCGGCTGAATCGGACCAAACGACCCGTGCGACGGCGGAAATCTGTCCGTGGCCCTCCGCTAGATCCAGGCACACCTCCACCTGCTGGTCGATTGCCATCGGCGATGCGCTCTGCACCGCCACGCCGACCTCACTGATGTCGAGGATCTCGCAGAGATCGAGCATCTCGTTCTGCGAGGCGCCGACGAAGCTCGCATAGGCGGGCACATGCACTTTCTGCCGAACGCGACGACGGCGATTAAGGGAAGCTGGGCGAGAAACCTGAACGGTGGCCGACATGGGAAAACCCGCGCTTGAAGCCTAATTTCACATTTTAACGCGAAATCACGGAAAAGTAAGCAGAAAGAAGCATGGACCAACTCCAAAATGCCTGGCAACCCTCTCGGGTGGCAAGTTAATCTAATCGCTAGGGCGAATTGCAATCAGAAGGAGATTCATGTCTCAACGGCGAGCGAATTTCATCATGTCTAGGTTGGGGGGCGCGGCTGCGGCACTCGTAATCCTGGCCGCTGCTTTCCCCGCGTGGGCTTCTTTGGGTGGAGACAGCGCCTCGATCCAAGCAGACCAACTCCAGATGCAAGGCACCCGAACGACCAAGGCGGCGGAGTCCTATACCGTGCATGAGATTCAAGCCGCCACCGGCACAGTGGTGAGGGAATACGTCTCCCAAGAAGGGAAGGTATTTGGCGTAGCCTGGCGCGGGCCATGGCTGCCCGACCTGCGGCAACTGTTTGGCGGCTACTTCGAGCAGTATCAAGCAGCGGTACAGTCACAGGGCGGCGGGCGTGTGGCACGCCGCCCGGTCATGATCGATCAGGCGGGCTTGGTTGTACGGATCGGTGGACACGTCCGGGGGTTTGTGGGCAGAGCCTATGTCCCGGAGATGCTGCCGTCAGGCGTCCGTGCGGAGGATATCCAATGAGAGCTGCTATGAGGATCCTCATCTGTTTAATGGTTTGTCCAACCTGCGCGTTCTTAGTGGGGTGCGGTGGAAGCAGTAGTAGCAGCAGCCCGAGCCCGACCAATCCGATCGCACCGTCTGCAACCAATGTGGCGACGATTTCGGTCAGCGGCGGCCCCCTTGGTAACTACCCCGACGCCGCCTTTGCCAGTGTTACGCTATGCGTTCCGGGAACGTCGACTTGTCAAACCATTGACAATGTATTGGTCGACACCGGCTCTTGGGGCCTGAGAATCTTGTCTTCCCCCGTGCTCACCCTTGCGCTGCCGCAGCAGCAAGCCCCGGATGGCAATCCGGTCGCTGAATGCCTTACCTTTGTGGGCTCTTATACCTGGGGTCCGGTGCAAACGGCTGACGTGCAGATTGCAGGCGAGAAGGCCAGTTCCGTGCCCATCCAAGTGCTCAGCGACACCGACTTTCCAGCTCCTAGCGGCTGCACGAGTTCCGGATTTCCGTCCGCTGACACGCTTGACACCTTGTTCGCGAATGGCATTCTCGGAGTCGGTCTGCTCGCGCAAGATTGCGGCAACCCGTGTCTTGCAAGCTACGACCAGTATTTTGAGTGCCCCTCTTCAGGCTGCCAGCCGATCGATCAAGCGTTGGGCCAGCAGGTTACCAACCCGGTTGCGTTATTTGCCACCGATAACAACGGAGTGATCGTCGAGCTGCCGGCGGTTTCTTCGGCGGGAGCACCGAGCGTGAACGGTTCGCTGGTTTTCGGCATCGGAACGCAATCCAACAACGCGCTTGGGTCGGCCGTTGTTTATACCCCGGACGACTTCCTAAACTTCACAACCTCATACAATGGTCAGTCTTATCCCGACAGTTTCATTGACAGCGGTTCCGATGCTTACTTCATTCTCGACAGCGGCCTCACCGGATTGGCGAACTGCCCAACGAACTCAGACGAGGCGGGATTTTATTGCAGCAGTCAGAATTTTTCGGTTACCAATCAAGGAAGTAACGGGACCAGCGGAGTCGTCAATTTCAGCATCGCCAACGCTGCAACGTTGTTTGGGAACTCAGACAATTTTGCGTTCGACAATCTTGGCGGCTACTCCTCAACTTCGGCGCCGTACTACTTTGATTGGGGACTTCCCTTCTTTTTCGGCCAGAATGTGTTCGTCGCGATCGCGGGTGCGAGCCCGCCCACCGGCGTGCCCCCCGGGCCCTACTGGGCCTATTAGGCAATCGCTGGCTGCACAACGCAGCACTGCTTTATTTTAGCCGGCTAGCCGGGAGAGCCTTGCCTGCTGCAGGGTGGAAATGCGGGAGATGGCGGCGACCATCATGCTGGAAAGCAGTTGCATGGTGGCTACGTCGCGTTCGTCGAAGGCGCTCGGCGACGACGACAGCACTTCGAACACACCCAGAGTCCGCCGATAGTAACGCAGCGGAGAGACAAGAATTGATCGGACCCCCAGACGGCGGCAACTCGCCAGGTCCACGCGCGGGTTGCGCTCGGCGTCGTGGCATAGCATGATCTCGCCGGTGCGCACGGCTTCGGCGGAGATGCCGGCATCGGTCTGCAGGCGGACACCCAAGTCGGGTGCGGTACGGCCGGCGCGGGCACGACAGACGATCTCTTCGCCGGCGCGCAGGGCAATGGCAGCGCCGGTAGCGCCGGTGAGATGCTGAGCGCGCTCGGTAATGGCGCTGATTGCGGGCTCCAGATCCAGTTCGGCGGCGTGAATGTCGACCTCCTCTCCAGGATGCGCGATGCGAAACCCGGAGACAGGATGGCCCGCATTGGCGACGCGAAGCTGGCTGCGAAGAGCCATCGTCGGGATGCGAGTGTGATGGTCAGCAAGGTTCAGAACCTTAGGATCGGGAACCGTGCGCAGCAAGTCGCGGACAAGACTGTCGAGCTCAGAATCGGTGATGAGATGCGCCGTCTGCTGGTGGCGAAGGGTTCCGCCCAGAACCCGCGAAAGGCTGAGCAGCGAAGGGTTGCCACAAGCCAGGCAATAGGGACGGCTGTTGGTGCTGATTAGTTCGCACTGGACACAAAACGTGGCCGATTGAAGAGGAACAAAATTAACGTCCCGGAAGGTCGTCCCATAAACCGTCTTACGAAACATGATTGTCTTTCCCGCCAACCTTGATTAAGAGAAGAATCAAGGTAAATTAGGGATGGCGGGGTTAGACAGTGGCCGCGATGGTTCCCATTGTGGGAAACTAGGCGATTCGTGGATGGAAACAACGTCCTGTGGCGCGGGAGGCTTGCCTGGGTGCAAGAAATTACAAACATCTACCTTTTTTTCTTGGCCTCAGAGGCAGTTTCCGGCAGGCGGTTTGACGAGCGAGATTGTTTGTGTCGGGCTCGGTGTCAAGCCATCTGAAAAGGTAACCCAAGTTAAGCTATTGATTTGGGGATAGTGCTGAGTTAAAATTGTCGTACGTTCGAGGCAGAAAGCCTTCAGCGATTGGGGGAAGAACATGCAGTGGACAGCACCTGCGTTTGAAGAAGTTTGCTTGAATTGTGAGATCAACTCTTACGTCAGCGCGAAACTCTAAACCGCCAGCCCTACTTACCCTTCTTGAAGCCCGAGCCACGCGCTAGCGCGCGTGTTGGATCTCGGGATTCCCTGCAATCCATAAACCATGCCGCGCTTGCGCGGAACCTAGCGATAGCTAGCCAGCCTGCGCAACGACAAATCCCTCATCATCCTGACCCACCTGCGGAATGAGTTGCACCGTATTCTGCAAAGTGCGGTCCAGCGCATCGGCGAGCGCAATCGGGAAAGCCTTTGTCAGAAGATTGATATCCAGCTGTAGAGCCCGCGGCGAATAAAGCCGGTGAACCGCCAGCGCGCCGCGGCGGCGGTTGGATGAGCTGACCAGGTCGAGCGATAGGGTCCAAACCGCCAGACCTTCCAGAGACCTCGAGCCTCGCGTTTTACCCCAGTGAAAACAGATCTCGCCGCGCTGCGGCTGTGCGCCGGGCTCAGCGGCACCCAGGGGATGAGATTCACCCGGGAAGAGTTTAAATCTAACCTCGAACCCGTCAAAGTCGTTGGAGCCGAAGGCTGCCTCCAGAACGCGCCGAATCTGACCGTAGTCGCGGACCGCTTTGAGTTCCTCCGTGGCTCGCCGGATGGCGAGGTTGTTGATGACAATCTGGCGCTGCTCGAACGTGCGCAGGGCGACGCGACCCAATTCACCCAACTCGAGATAGCCCAGGCGCTGGACTCCAATCCAAATGCCGATTCCTAGTACGGCGAGAACCAAGCCCAGAGAGCTGCCCGTGGGCCAAAGCAGAAACAGGCTGAGGAGAGCGAACACGGCGGAGACTGCGTAAAGCACAATCACGACCTGGCGATGACTAAGGCCGTGCTGCAAGAGCTTGTGATGGATGTGCTCACGGTCGGCAGTAAATACGGGGCGTCCGCTGATCAAGCGCCGCAGAATGGAGAGCGAGGTTTCCAGAATCGGCAGGCCGAAGGAAACAACGGGAATGGCAACCGCGACAATAGTCGGGGCCTTTTGCGCTCCTGCCAGAGCGAGCGCGCTCAGCAGGAAGCCGATGAAGAGACTGCCCGAGTCTCCCAGAAAAATAGTCGCTGGATTGAAGTTGTAGCGCAAAAAGCCCAGGATCGCGCCGGCCAATGCGATGGTCATGACTGTGACCAGGGAGTATCCGCTCAACAGCGCGACCACAAACATCACTAGCGTGGAGAACAAGGCAGAACCGGCCGCCAAACCGTCGAGTCCGTCAATCAGGTTGAAGGCATTGGTGATCGCCAGGACCCACAGAATTGTGAAGGGCAGGCCCACGAACCACGGCAGTCGATGCTCGCCGAACAGGACGGGAATATTGAGAATGCGAAGACCGCCCATGAACAACATGGTGGCGGCAAGAGCCTGAACCGCGAACTTGACGTAAGGGCCCACGGTGTAAAGATCGTCGTAGACACCCAGCAGGAAAACCAAGGATGCAGGCAACAGAATCGTCAGCAGAGTCTTCAGTGAAAAGGCTGAATGCAGGCCTGGAACGTAGGAAGCCATGACCGCAGCCGCCACCATGCTCAACAAGAAAGAAATGAAAATCGCCACTCCACCCAGGCGGGGCAGAGGGCTAGCGTGCAGGTGCCGGTCTTGAGAGGGGACCGCGACCCACCCGCGCCGGGATGCGAAGTCCCGTACATAAAGGGTGAGGACGAACGAGAACAGCAGCGACAGGAAGAAAATCGCAAAAAAAACTACCGTCAACGATGTCACCTCGGCCCATCAATCGCGAACATCGGCAACAACATCCTCATCCGACAGCAAAGTATGACAGCAGCGCGATGCTGTTGGTAGTGAGAGAACGGGTCCCGTCTGCATCGCCTGCGTTTGAAGGTTACTTGGAATCTAGCAGCCAAAGCGCAGGCTTTCAATTCCCTGCGAGTGAAAAGCTGTGGAAAACGCAACATCGTCCCGATTCGGTAACGACGGGCATGAGACAGGCTGTGCTAAACTTTTGAACGATCCTTCTTCCACCAGAGGCTTGCAATGGAGTTCGGCAGATTCAGTTTTGCCCGCGGTCGCAGCCTGCTGGCGTTTTCCCTCGTTTTATTCTGCAATTTGGAGTTCAAGGGTTGGGCCCAGCAAGCGGCATCCTCAAGTACTGTGCCGGCGCGGCCTCCCGCCCAACCGCTTTCTCCAGCGGCGGTCGGAAGTGAGCCTAACCAGGCTGACTCCGCGAAGATTCCACAGAGTGGCGCCTCGGCAAACTCGGTTGCCACAGCCAATGAGGCTTCGTCGTCGCTCAGGCTGCGGCCCGGTGATCTGATCGAGGTTAGCGTTTACAACGTACCGGAGTTGGTCACGAAAGCAAGGCTCGGCAATTCAGGAGACATTTACCTTCCGCTGATTGACTACGTGCACGTGGGCGACCTCACGGTGGAAGAAGCACAGGCTTTGATCCAGAAGCGGCTGGAAGATGGGGGATTTGTCCGCAACGCTCACGTCACGATCTTCCTCGACGAATCCGCTTCTCAGGGTGTAACGATCCTGGGCGACGTGACCAAGCCCGGCATCTATCCCGCCCTTGGGAACCGCAAGCTGTACGATCTGATCTCGGCGGCGGGTGGCTTCACGGCTTCGGCGGGAAGGAAAATAAGCATCATCCGGCGGGACAGTCAGGCCGCGGCAATCACGGTGAACCTTCCCAGAAACCTGGCTGACGATTTGCAAGACAATATCGAGATTATGCCGGGAGACACCATCACGGTGCCCCGGGCGCCGATCGTCTACGTGGTGGGGGACGTGGGCCATCCCGCCGGTTTTCTCATAGATAACGGCAGCTTGACGGTGCTGCAGGCACTGGCGCTCGCGGGCGGAGCGAATCACACCGCAAAGATGAGCGGAGCCCGCATCATCCACAAGGGCCCGACCGGAATGACCGAAACGCACGTCCCGCTGAAAAAGATGCTGGAGGCGAAAGTTCCCGACGTAAATTTGCAGGCCGATGACATCCTTTTCGTGCCTTTGAGCGGGGTCCGGGTCGCGGCGGGAACAGGCTTTAACGCGGCTGTCAGCGCGGCAACCGGAGTGGCTATCCTCGCCGCGCATTAGTGATGCGGCAGCCGCAGGGCGATCGTTTACGCGGCGGCCTTCGCGCTGCGCGGTTGCGGCAACTTCAACAGGTCTTCAAGCATTTGAATGTATTTTCCCGCAGTCTGACCCCGGGAAAACTTGCCCACGATGTGTTCCCTGCCGTTCTGTCCCAGTTGGCAAGCAATTTCCCGATTCGCAGACAGATAACGAATGGCATTCACCAGGGCGTCGGAGTTCTCCGGCTCGATCGCGATTCCGCCGTGGGCTTCCTCAAGAATCGCGCGCGCTTGTCCATCCACTCCGAGGATGACCGGACGCGCGCACGACATGAATTCCAGCATTTTGGTCGGGATCACCGTCTTGAACAGGTCGGTTTTCTTGAGCAGGACGAGGCATACGTCCGAGGCGCAGATGTAGGCGGGAATTTTCTCACGAGGCTGCTGATCGATAAATCGAAGATTCGTCAGACCACGCTCTCGCGCTAGCGCGGCAATGCGCTCTTTTGCGGCGCCTTCGCCGATCATCAGAAAAACAATCTCGGGATTCGCATCTCGCAACTGGGCCGCAGCGGCCAGGATTGTTTCCAGCCCGTGCGCCATTCCCATTGTGCCGATGTAGGAGACAACGAATTTTCCCTCGACCTCCAATTCTCTCTTCAGTCCGGCTCCCGCTTGCCCCGCAAATGGTTCCGGAGCGAATAGTTGGGTTTCCACTCCATTCTCAATCACCGAGATCTTTTCCCGAGGCACACGCCAGCGTTCGACCAGGTAATCTTCAAAAGCCGGTGTGACCACGACCACCCGATCGGAACAGCGGTACAAGAAGCCGGCAATTTTTCCCAGAAACCGGTGCACCAGCGAATTGCTCTTGCCCATGCCGACCGCAGCCAGCGACTCCGGCCAAAGATCGCGCACCTCGAACACAAAGGGGACGCGCTTCCAGCGGGCCAGCCACCAGCCTGAGAGTCCAACCAGCAACTGCGGCGATGTCCCAATCACAACGTCTGGCCGCGACAAGAAAAGACCCGTGCTCGCCGAGGATGCGCAAAACGAACTGTAGTTCAACATTCGCTCGTGCGCTTTCCGGTTGGGAAAAGGGAGGAGCCAGGTGCGAACCACATTTGCTCCGTCCGTTTTCTCGCGAACCACCAAGCGCCGGAACTTGTCGCGATACTCGGAGGGCACGACGCCGGTTGGATGATTGGGAAACCCCGTGAGCACGGTCACTTCGTGCCCTGCGGCGGCCCAATGCCGCGACAACTCGGCCGCGCGCGCGGCCGGCGCTCCCATCTCCGGTGGAAAGTATTGCGAGACGTAAAGAATCTTGATGCTCCCCGAGTGAACTCGGGGATTGTTTGAGTCTGGGTTAGGCATAAGCCAACTGCAGAACGACCATCGACTTGGAAGGATTCAATTCAATTTCCTCCTGCGTCCCAACAATTTCAGTCCCAGGGCAAACTCTCTCTTCAGGACGCTCGATCGAGACCGCTGGCATCGCGGCGAAGGTCTTCTACTGCGACGGATACTGCCTTGGACACCGCGACCGGTTTTGCCAAGCACCGTGACTCTTCCAACGCGAAGGTTGCCAGCGTCGCGTTCACAACTTCGCGGAACGGGATCGGCGATTCAGCGCCGGTTTGAATCGCCGTGATGAACACTTCCCACTCGCCACGATGTCCCTTGTCCTGGCGCAGGAGAGAGCGATACACGCGCCTGTTTCCACCGCGGACAAGTTCCAGCCGCCGAAAGTCTTCCAACACCGCTGTGCTGCCGCCGCCGAACACTTCGATTCGTTCCTTTGAATAAGATTTGTCGCCATTCGCTAGGTAGCTGATGGTGCCCTGAGAGCCGTTGGCAAAGCGCAACGAACACACGATGTTGTCGTTGCTATAGGGACCGGGGTTCGGCAAGCTGCGCGTCTCAACTTCCATTGCGGGCGCGTCCGCAAGGAAACATAGGAAATCTACAAAATGGCAAACCTCCCCGAGGACGCGCCCTCCACCCTGCAGCGGATCATTCAGCCAGTGATCCACAGGAAGGAAGCCTGCATTCACGCGATAGTTGAGCGCCAGCGGTTCCCGCACATCCTTCAGAAAACTCTTGAGTCGAACCGCTAACGGGGCAAAGCGACGATTGAAACCGACCATGAGAAGCTGGCGGCTGGACGCTTGCTCGTCGCGCGCCGCAACAATGCTGTTGAGTTCCACTTCGTTGAGACAGAGAGGCTTTTCACAGAAGACATGCTTGCCGGATCGAAGGGCTGCTTTCACCTGCGTTGCGTGGAGATGATGGCGCGTAGCGATGACCACCGTGTTGACCGCCGGATTGTTAAGAATCTCCTGCTCGTCCGTGGTGCAGAAACGAAATCCGAATTTATCGGCGGCGTGGCGCGCGTGCGAACCGTTCGCCGCACAGGCCACAACCATTTCGGCGCCAACTCGCTTCATCGCAGGCAGCAGCGTGCTGGTGGCGAAACTCCCCGCCCCAAGAAGGCCGATACACACAGATTTGTCGCTCGCGGTGGGCCGGGCAGAAACCGCTATGTTCACCTGAGGGGTATCGTCGGCTAGGTCCGAATATACGATCAGCATGCCTAAGAACGGCTCATGCGTTTTTCCCGTAATCAAATCGTAGGCAGAGTGCGCCTCGGCGATCGGGAAGCGGTGCGTGACCAGCGCATGCAAGTCAAGTTTGCGATCCGCGATAAGCTTGAGAAAAGCTTCCATATTCCGCGTTTCCGTCCAGCGCACGTAGCCAATCGGATAGTCGATACCCTTTTGCTCGTACGCCGCGTCATACCGGCCGGGTCCGTAGGAGCGGGAAACGCGGAAGTCGAGCTCCTTCTCGTAGAAAAATCTTCGCGGAATATCCATGGCCACCGTTCCCACCGCGACCACCAGGGCGCGATTCCGCGCCACTGCTCCCGCAAGATTCACGGGGGCGTTGCTGGCAGCTTGCGCCGTAATGAGAACTGAGTCGGCTCCATGTCCGCCGGAATGCTGCAGGCATAATTCTTGAAAGCCGGAAGATGACGTGCTCACCGCATCCGCGCCCAGGCGCAGAGCCAGTTGCGCCCGCCGCTCTGAGATGTCCATCCCCAGCACGCAGCAGCCAGCCGCCTTAAGAATCTGAACCGTGAGTTGACCGAGCAAGCCCAGCCCGATCACTGCCACAATGTCGCCCAGCTTAGCGTCCGCGTTGCGCACACCGTGCAGCGCTACCGCTCCAAGCGTGGTGAAGGCCGCTTCGTCGAAGCTCACAGTTTGGGAAGGAATGCGCGCCACCAGCAGCCGGGGAACACAAGCAAACTCAGCATGCACGGCGTGACCGGCGCCCGCGCACGCCACGCGATTTCCAGGGCTGATATCGGCAACTCCTTCGCCGACTGCGACAACGGTCCCGGCGCTGCTATACCCCAAGGCGGTTGGTTGATCGAGACGGCTGCGGACGGTGGAGACCGTCGCCAGCAGTCCGTCACGGCTGATCTTGCTCAGGACTTCGCGCACTAGATCAGGCCGCATTCTCGCTTTCTCGAGCAAGTTCTTGCTGGCGAATTCGGAAGAAGCCCGCTCCGTGCCCGCGGAGACGAGGGAAGCCGCGGTGTGCACCAGCACACATCCTGCCAGCAACTTCGGGGCCGGGACTTCCAACACGGAGATTTCGGCGCTGCGGGCATCCTGAAAAACTTGTTTCATACTTTCTGCACGCTCACCGCGGACGGCTGCGTTTCTGCGGTGTGCGTCCCTTTTTCTGAAAAATTCACCCGATAAACCTCGGGTTCATCCTGGGATTCGCTGTTCGAAATGATTAACTGGCCATCTTTCGATTTAAGCTTGTACCGCTCGTCGGTGAGAACTGCGGTCACGAATCGTAGCGGCAATTGTGATCGAGTCTCGTAAACCAGAGAAACTGCTGGCCGAATATCACCATACGTAGGCGACTCCCAGCCCAGCACATGCGTGTCTGCGCCTGCCGAATTTCCCTCTACTCGGGCTCCCGCCCGTATGATTGCTCCATTCCCTGGGAAACTAGCAAGAATACTGCAACGCACCCGCGACTGCGCCGTCGTGAACACAACTTGAAAAGGCGAATCAGAAACGACGTACGGCAAGTCCGCCATGAGCCAATGCAAGCGCACGTCGTGCATGCCGAATCCATCTACATCATCGATGATTAGCCAGCCAGCACCAGCCATCCACTGAACCGTGCGCCGGTGCCTCACGCCCAAACGCTTGTAACCGTCATGCTCGCCCTCAAAAAGGTTGGCGCAAGCCTGACCGGATGCAGAATAGGATCGGCCCGAGGCTTGCGCCCAGTCGACCCAGAGGAAGCGGCCAGCCCGGCGCATCTGGTCGTGATGATCGACCACGACAGTATTATGAACGGAAGTCCCCGCGAGTCCATTATTCCACGGCGGAGGCCCATTGTAGAGATAGGTTCCGGCATCGCGAGCCAGGTTGATGCCATGCCACCACAAATCCACGTGCAATTGATCGGACTGAAAGGGCCGTCGAGTGTATCGGCCCGCGCGCACCAGCGCCCAGGAATTCTCATTCCCCAACCGGAAGTATCCGGCTTCAGCAGAAGGAGGCGAGGCTGGAGCAGCTTTTTCTCGAACTGCAGGCTTCACCCCGAACCACAGCGCGGCCTCATCCCAGTGTCCTGACGTCAACGCTGGGCGATTCAGCACAGCAGCGCCCAACTGCAGCAGCGGACGAAAATCGCGATACTGACCAAGCGCGAGAGGAAAGATCAGGCTGCCATCATCGGAACCGTAATTCGGAGCAACCCCGCTCACTGGATCTACCCAGGGGCGCATGAACTCAAAGGCGGCTTGCGTGCGCAGGCGAATGTCTTCGTGGAGCGGAGCGCTGTGAATCTCAGCAAGACGCAACGTCCACAGCAGCAGATGCAGGATCATGCGCTGATAGTTGAAGGAATGCTGCTGCGAACCCCCCTCGGGCGTGATCTGGTCGAGAACTGCTTCCCGCAACAAATGGGCGCCGAGGTTCTGCCAAACTTGCGCCTCTCGCAATTCTGGATAAAGTGTGCCCGCTGTCCAAAGACCAACGGCCTCGCTGATCAAGTGATTGCTGCGCTGGGAGCGGGCATAGCCGAGGGTCTGGGCGGTGCGCCAGGCATGAGCGGCGATCATCGACGAGAGCAAAGCGACACGTTCGTTCGTGGTAGAGCGCGAATGAATAAAAGCATGGAGCGCGAACGACCAGGCAAGAATGCGTAATGAACACTCTTGCCCGCAAATCCACAGCGGACCGCCCATGGCCGGGCTGCGGCGGGCCCAGTCCTCAATCGCGCTCCAGAAGGCCTGCGGAAATCGCTCCTCGCCGCTGAGAGCATAAGCCCGAACCAGCGGGTAGACAAACAAGAACCTGGAGGGTTCAAGAATAAATTTCAGATCGCCGTAGGCGGGCGATGCAAATCGCATCTGCGTCCAGGGTTGATGCGGTGAGACACTCTGGCCGGTAACTGGATTCCGGAACCATTGGGGCGGGAATTCGGAAGCGAAAGACAGTGCGCCGAAGAATGGCAGGTTGCCGGTGAGAATCCGCTCCGCCTCGGCGAGAACAGATTTTTTCCCGTCGAGCCCGATAACTTCTCTGATACTCGCTCCCATGCTCCGCGCCTCGCTGAAAAAAAATGGCGGCGTACCATCACGGCGCGCAGTTCGCATCTGCTCTGCACCCGCGCCGGTTGCAATCCGTTTCAGGCTCCAGGAATCCCAGCCTTGCACGGAGCGCATTCTCCACGACAGCAAGCCGCTGCCGCGCTGCAGTTCGTATTCCAGGCGCAGCATGCCGTCGCGCACGCCGAACGCGCGGCTCACCTGCAACATGGTGGCGATCTTACTCATCGGCTTACCCATTGACCGTCCCCGCGACGGCCGCCCGGCGGCTCTTTGTCAGGCGTTCGGCCGCCCGCGCCTGCAGCCATTCATGCATAACGAAGAATTGGCGATCTTCATCGCGATGGGATTGTGCGCTTGCGGAAATCGTCCCCTGATCGAGACCGGCAATCACCTCGGCGGCCTTTTCGAGGCCAAAAGCAAGCAAACGATTCCGCAAGTCGCTCAACGACTCGCACTCGGCTACATCAGGAAATTCACAGCGCTGAAGCAACGGACCGGTATCAATGCCCGCATCCACGTAATGGAGGGTGACTCCAGCTGGAACATGGTTCAACAACGACCACTCTGGACTGCTCATGCCGCGGACTTCCGGCAGCAAGCCGAGGTGTACGTTGAGGACTCCGAGACGGGGGACCTCCAGCAACTGCTTCCGCAAAATATTGCCTCCTGTGAAAATGATCAAATCGGGCGACCATTCTCTCAGTCGCGCAATCGAATCGGGCGCATTCTGGTCATTGCAGAACGCAACCGAGAAACCATAGAACTTGGCCACTTCCCGCAGAGTGCGGAAAATTTCCTCTCCGTGCTTGAGCCAAGGCTGCAAGTAAGGATTACGCGCTTGTGCCTGTCTATGGCCGCGATGCGGAATTAGTTTCGCGCGCGCGTAGCGGATAACGTCTTCGACGCCCCACTGTCCAAGCTTGCGCAGCAGAGTTCCGCGGTCCAGTGTGGAAAGAGCCAAAGCACCGACGGGAACATGACCTAACTTGGCCATACGCACTGCCATGGCGCATGCGGTTTCGCTGTATTCACTGGAGCACAGAACTACGATGCGCATGGCAATGCCTCGAACCCGGATACTGCAAAGGATCCCGTCAGCCGCTGTTCCAGCAGAAGAGCGTCCGCGAAGAACTTGCATCCCCAACTGATGTAGCGCAGTGGTTGATAGCGGCCCCAGATAGGATAAGAGCCGCTGACTCCGCCGCATATGCCTCGCGGCCCGCGTACCGGAATCAATTGCTTCAGCATCTCGTTCATCTTGAGCGCGGCATTGAAGTAGCGGAGGTCATCGGTCACCTCAAACAGGCGCAGCCAGACGCACGACATCTGGGCGTTTCCCGTAAGGCAGGTGAAGCGCTGGCCATTCTTGAAATCCGGTTCGTAGGCGCCCGGCAAGAATTTGTTGGTTTCGAACTTCCGCAACAGCACCCAGGACGATTTCGCAACCGCCTCGACGGCATCGCTGCGCCGCCGCAGAATGCCACATTCAAGAGCGCCCTGGAGCACGTAGGCGATGAAATGCAAATAGTTGGGGTGGCCGCGCAGATTGATGCCATCGATCCAGCCGCTAGGCCGGAAGTGAGACAAAACCCAGTCCAGATTCCTCTCTGCCGCCAGCCCGTAACTTAGGCCGAGCTCGTGATCGCGGTAATCGTGATGATCGTCCGCGGCGCGTTCGGACAACTCGGCCAACGCCCACGCCACCATGCTGTAGTAGGTGTGAGCCACATTCTGATAAGCAGCGGGACCGGACCACGATCCGTCCGCCTGCTGCATATGGATCAGCCAATCGCCGGCGGCCACGGCTGCGCGGAGGATTTCGGGACGGTTCGCCTCGATGTGTGCGCGAACCAAGCCTTGCAGGATTTGTCCTGTGTTGAACACCGACGGCTGCGCTTCCTCGCCATGTGATCCAGCATGTAATCCACCGGGAAACGCGCCTGTCGGCATTTGCAGCGAAAGCAACCACCGCGTTGCGCGATCCGCCGCGACTACGGCACCCTCGCCGCCGGTTGCGCGCGCAAAATCGTACAGCGTTGGCACGATGTAACCGGTGACCTCAGGGTAGGGCTCCGAGTATCCGGTGAGCAGGCTGTAGTAGGCTGCCATGCCCCCATCGGGGCGCTGCGCGTCGAGAATCCAACGCAGCGCCGAGTTTAGCGCAACTCCGCTGGCCCGCTCGGCTCTCGCGTACGAATAAAGATGGCGCTGTTCGAAAATCATCTGGAGCTTATCGGATAGAAGTTTCTGGATCAGCCGAACTGCGCGCTGCGGCCCACGCAGCAAGCCTGTGGCTTCGGTCAGCGCCTTGGCGATCTGACCGGTCATGGCATTCTCTCTGGCACCGTTCACGCGGTGGCCGCCTCGGGTGCTTGACCGAACTCTTCCGCTCTCTGCTTGGCGCCGGCGTCAAGGAAAATGCGCATCCAGCTTTCCAGAGTCAGGAACTGCCAGATTTGCATCGACCAATCCTCGGCTCCGCTCCGGTGTTCGTCCACAAAACGGCGCACGGTTTCGGGGCGGAACAACCCGCGCTTTCGGATATTCGTATCCGAAAGGAGATCATCCACCATCTGGTGCAAATCGTGCGCCAGCCAGTAGTCCACGGGAGCGGCGAAGCCGGCTTTCGGCTGCCGCAACACCTCGGCTGGCAGGACGTCCTGCATCGCTTTGCGGAAGATGTGCTTCGTCGTTGGCCGGGAAAAACCCTTGAGCTTGAAATCCGGCGGAATATTCCAGGCGGCAAACTCGGCAAGCTCGCGGTCGAGAAATGGAACGCGCACCTCAACCGACGACGCCATGCTCATCTTGTCGTTGTAATTCAGGTTCAGACTTACCATGAAAATCTTCGTGTCGAGAAAAAGCATCTGGTTCAGGAAGTCGGCCTCGCGCACCTGGTGAAAGCGGGAACGATGGCAAGCTGCGGGGTCGGAGTCGCGAAGACGATCCTGGACCTCGACCGCATACAAACTCATCTTCTGGTCGGCATCGAGATAGGTGCAGTTGCGAATGAAACGGTCTTCCGGTGCGAGAGATGCGCTTCGAGCCATTTTCTTGGCCAATCGCACATTTCCCTTCAGGGCTGAGCCACGGAAGCCTGGCAGCGCCCCCAGTCCTAACTCGATCCCCGCACGCAGTACTCTCGGCATTCTTTGGTACGCCAGCGCCCAGCGGTGCGCAGCGTGTTTGCGATAGCCGGCGAATAATTCGTCTCCGCCTACGCCGGAAAGCAAGACGGTAGCGTGTTGGCGGGCCTCACGGCAGACCAGGTATGCCGTAATGATCGCGGGATCCGCGATGGGCTCATCCATATGCCAGGTGAGGCGAGGCAGCAACTCGGCCACGTCCGGCTCAACCACAATCTGATGGTTCTCACAACCCAGTTGTCGCGCCAGCCGCGCCGGCACGTCGGGATCATCCAGCGTGGTCTCGCCGACGCGATACTTGCGCGGGAACGTAATCGTATAAGTGCGGACGGGCTGTTTCGCTGCCCGGCACATCATGGCCACGATGCTCGATGAATCCAAGCCGGCGCTGAGAAATGCGCCAATCGGAACGTCGCTCACCATCTGCGCCTGGACTGAACGCTGGAAGAGCTCGCGAACCTGGTCCGCAAGATCCGCTTCGGATCGCGGGTACCGCGCATCGGCCCGCGGAAAGCTCAGATCCCAGTACTGACGGATTTTCAATTCACCGTCGCGGAATGTCGCGCAATGTCCCGCGGGAAGCTTGTAGATGCCATGGAACATTGTTTTGGGATCCGGAACCCACAGAAAGGTCAGATACTGATGCAACGATTCCAGATCAATCTCCGCCTCGATCTCCGGCACATGGAGCAAGGCTTTCACCTCCGAACCAAACGCCAGCTTTCTCCCGTGGTGAGCGTAGTAGAAGGGTTTCACTCCAAAGTGGTCGCGCGCCAGAAACAACTGAGGCCGGCCCGAGCGCAGATCGCAGATGGCAAAGGCGAACATGCCATCGAGCCGAAGAACGCAATTCTCGCCTTCCTGCTCGTAAAGGTGAATCACAACTTCTGTATCGGTGTTCGAGGCAAAGTGGTGGCCCTTGCTTTCGAGCTCACGGCGAAGGTTGGCGAAGTTGTATATTTCGCCGTTGTACGTGATCCAGACCGTGCGGTCTTCGTTGCACATTGGCATGTGCCCATCGGCCGAAAGATCAAGGATGGCTAGGCGGCGGCTGCCCAGGCCAACATAGGAACCATCAGGGCATCTTCGCTCCCACAGACCGAAGTCGTCGGGACCACGGTGTGCCTGCGCGTGCGTCATGCGGGCGAGCACTTCTCTGTCCCCACAGTTGGCGAGTCCGGCGATCCCGCACATGATTGAACTGGCTCTCCTATCCTCTAGACTTCAGTTCTTTTCGACTTCATTTCGTAGATCTTGGCCTTGGTGTGAAACATCTGGACTGCCTGAAACCCGCAGTAGATCAGTCCAGGTGCACCATCCAAAAATCCGAAGCGCAAGACGTAACGATACAGGAAGAGCAGCACGGGAGAGCCCGGCAGGGCAAAGAGTTTGCGCTTCAACCAGCGCCGGCGCTGAGCCTGCGTGCCCAAAAGCGATGGCGGCAGTTCCTTGTCCTCCCCACGCTCGAGCAGCACGTGGGATTCCCAGTTGGAATACTCGTCATGTTTCCGGATATAGCGCGAGAGCGATTCCACATTGTAATGAATCAGAGGATTGCGCAAGCTTGCCGTTGCGCCTTCGACCACAACGTGCTCATGCACTTCCATATCGGCCATCGAAGCATCCTGATCCTTCAGGCGGCATTCATACTGGCCCTTGCCGCGGCGAAACAGAGACAGCTTCCACAGGCCCACGTCCCCGTGGCGCAAAACACGGCCCAAGAAACAAGTGCGAAGTAAGATGGAGTATCCAGCAATCGCCGGATTTTGGATCGCTGCTCGAATTTCTTCGGAGAGCTCAGGCGTGAGCACCTCGTCGGCATCGAGCAGCAGAATCCAGTCGTGAGCGATCGGCAGGGTGTTCATGGCCCATTGCCGCTTCTTCGGCCATCCCCCCTGATAATGAAACTGCACGACCTGGGCTCCGTGTGATCGCGCGATCTCCACGGTCTCGTCTGTGCTCTGCGAGTCGATTACATACACCTCGCCAACATCCCTGAGAGCCTGCAAGCATCGAGGAAGATTCTTCGCCTCATCGCGCACTGCAATGATCACGCTGACCGGGAGTTTGCCGACGGCGACGGCGCTCGCGACCTTCCGAACTTCCTCGATCTTTTCCATGGCGGCCATCACTCAATTCGAAAGGTGCCGTTGACACCAGCATTGCAGCACGTATAACGACCAGGGGCGGGACCATGAGGTCCGTCCCTCGAGAAAATCCTGCCATACGCTGCGGACCGCGCGTTCGCTGATCAGACTCCCCAGAACGCCATCCCCAATCTTGCGCAAACTTTCCTCTGCCATCGGACGCAGCGCATCCCGCAGCCAGTGCTCGAAAGGGAGAGTGAAACCTCGTTTCCGCCGATGGATGATCTGCTCCGGGAGTCGGCCGTCGAGTGCCCCGACCAGAAGCGGCTTCGGCGTGCCCGAATCCAGCTTCCATGACCCGGGCAGAGCCAAGATGCGCCGCGCCAGTCGATGGTCAATCAACGGCAGGCGCACTTCCAGCCCGTGCGCCATGCTCATGAAATCGGAGTCCCGTAACAGTGTGTTGAGCATATAACACCGCGCCTCCAGATAGGAAACACGGTTGACCGGATCCAGGCCCAGAGTAGGGCTCAGACTCTCGGTCAAAGGTTTCTGCGCACGCAGGAAAGCCGCCGAGTTCGTCTCCATCTCAGGCGTTAACTGGTTCTGCTGTTCCAGCGTGAACAGCATGCGCGAGAGAAAATAAGGATGAACGATTCCTCCGCCATTGCAGCCAAGGGCAGTCAACTTGCGATTCTGGTCATTCGCCGGGGCGAGGCTTGCAAACATACTTGCTAACGGGTTGCGCACTGCCTTAGGCATGCGGTCCCAGGCACTGGCAAATCGTTCCATCCGCGGCACGGTTCGAAAACTGGAGTAGCCGGCAAACATCTCATCGCCACCCAGGCCGGAAAGAACAACTTTCACACCGGCTGCCCGAGTTCGCTCCGACACGAAGTATGTGTTGATCCCGTCGACGGTGGGCAGATCCATCGCATGGATGGCAGGATGAATCGCAGCCAAGAAGTCTGACTGGGCAACCGTGATCTCGTGGTGATCGGTGCGAAAATGTTGGGCGACGGCACGTGAATACTCCGCCTCGGAGTAGTCCACCTCGCGAAATACAATCGAAAACGTGCTCGGCCGCTTGCCATTTCGACTCAGGATATCGACCAAGCTGCTGGAATCGATGCCGCCGGAAAGAAATACTCCCACCGGCACATCGCTCACCAGTTGCATGCGCACGGACTCATCGAGCATCTCAGCGACCTGCGTTTCGAGTTCGCCGCGCTTCTCCGCGCCAGCACAAGCGGGAGCGCAATCCTCACCGAGGATTGGTCCGACCAAGTCCCAGTACTGCTTTTGTTTCACCTGCCCTTCCTCCCAGATCAGATAGCAGCCGGGCGGGAGAGCACTCACTCCCTCTACTAATGTGTTCGGGTCGTAAAGCGATCCAAAGGTCAGGTAGTTAAGCAAGCCTGCGCAATCAATGACACGCGGCACGAGACCGGTTCCCAGCAGAGTCCGAACCTCGGAAGAAAACATGAAGTACCGATCCGACTGGTAGAAGTACATGGGCTTGATTCCCATGGGATCGCGGGCAACGAACATGCGATGCCGCTGAGCGTCCCAGAGGGCGAAGGCAAACATGCCGCGAAACTCATGCAGACACCTCTCACCCCAGTGCGCATAGGCTTTGAGGATCACTTCGGTGTCGGAATTGCTGCGAAAGTACAGTCCCGCTTGCTCGAGCTTCGTGCGAACTTCGCGGAAGTTGTAGACCTCTCCGTTGTAGACGATCCAGTTGCCGGTTGCGGTATCGTTCATGGGCTGATGCCCTTGCGGAGACAGGTCCAGGATTGCGAGGCGCCGATTTCCCAAACCGATTTCATCGGCTTCCCGCGCGGAGTCACGCAGAATGACCGTGCCGCTGTCGTCCGGCCCACGATGCGCGAGAGATAGGGTGGCGCGCTCCAGCACCTCGGCAGGAACACGCGCATGATGCGCAACGATGCCAAAGATTCCGCACACAGGATGAGGTCCGGTTTAAGTTACACAATGATAGCGCAGCTGAGAACAAACAACTTAGTGGCGTTGCGTCGCAAAATCTCTCCTACATGCTGGTGACCCCAGGACCTCATCGGTAGAGCGTGGGTTCCTCTGGGATGACGAACGTGCACTTAGAATGAGATTGCTAACGTGTCGAAAAGAATTCGCGGAATCGTTTTCAGAGTTTGCGTTCGCCGATAGGAGCCACTGCTCCTTGATTAGTAGCCGCGAAGAGCAAATCCCCGCTCGGGATGCACAATAGTAAGAATAATGATGATGACATCTCGACTCAGCCGTTGCCATCAGACACCCGGGCTGGTGGCGGCCAATTCAAGCGAGCCGGGTGTGTCTCCCTTATGGTGCGCGCGTACAACTTCATCCGCCGGTTCGCAAAAGGTGTACCCCGATTCGCTTGCACCGAGAGTGCCCAAGAACCGATTTAAGCACAGTGCGACACCTGAAATTCGATACGCCCGGCTCGCTCGTTCCCTCTGCGCACATCGACTGCCGTAAATAACTGTCGAATTATCGCCTCATCCCTCATCGACCCAGCTCAAGGGCATAAACTTCCAATCCAGTCCCACGCCGCAATTTGCCATGCGACTCAAGCGGAAATCGGCTCTTAGCCTCGGTGGTCAAGAAGGCGTTGCCCACAAGGTCTCGTTCGGCAGTGTCGGTTCGCCGCTGTGGAGTCTCCTCATTCCACGGTCAGGGTTATCGTCGTCGAGGCCTGGAATGCTCCGCTGGTTGCCGTGATCGTAACCTTGTAGTTTCCGGCCTGCGTCTGGGGCTGAGTATTCGCGGAGCCGCCACCACACCCGATCAGCAGCGAGGTTGCAACTCCCGCACTGGCGAGCGCCAGAACCAGCACCAGCCCTCTCGGAATCCGCTTGCGTCCCAGCACGGCTCCAAACAGGACGAAGCCCAGGCTAAACGGCACAACCGGGAGCCCGCCGTGATTGGCGGGAACGCGGTTGCCAGAAACTTCATTGGCGGGGATGCTCGCCGTAGCGGCTGCCAGTTGTATGGTCATCACCGTCGTCGCTCCCGCGGCTGCCGGCGTAACCGTCGCAGGATTGAACGTAGCAGTAGCGCCCGGCGGAAGTCCGCTAGCCGCAAGCGTTACTACGCTGTTAAATGCACCACCCAGCGGAGACACCGTAAGGTTGACCTTCACCGCCCCTCCCGGCGCGACCGTGACCGGCGTCGTGGGAGCCGTGACGCTATAGGTCGTCGGTCCAACGACTACCAGGATGGCGACCGCTGTAGAGATCGCGGCGTAGTTGCTGTCGCCGCCGTAGGTCACGCTCACTGTGTAGTTGCCTGAGGGGAGCGAACTGGCCAGGGGTATGGTCGCGGTCGAGTTCGTACTGCCTGCGGTCAAGGTTGCCGTTCCCGAGGCCACGCTGACGCTCGATGAATTCAGAACGCTGTAACTCAACGATCCGGTCGGGGCCGCGACCACGCTCACACTATAAGGTCCAGTCACTGTCACTGGCAGCGAACCTGCCTGTCCATTCGCCACGTGAACCGGTTGCGTCACCGGTCCCGCGATCGTCCCCGTGTCTAGGCTGACGGTTAGGGTGGCTATCCCGCTGCTGGTTAGAAACGAACCGCTCACGCCCACATAGTTGGCCGTGATGGTGTGCACGCCTGCGCCACTCAGCGTGACTCCGGTAAGAATTGCCATCCCTGTCCCGCTAAGCGTGACCGCGCTGCCGCCATTGAGCGAGATGGAGGTGGCACCAACCGTATCCGTGAAGGTCACGCCGCCGGTGGGGATGGTCGATGCATGGCCGGCCGCTGAATCAGTCACGATGGCCGTGATGGTAAGCGGTTGCCCAACGGCCGCAGCCGTCGGGTTTGTGGCTACCGCTACCACCGTGGTGTCTGCCACGACGATGCTAGTGCCGCTGACCCCGACGTTTTGGGTCGTAGCGGTAAGATTGAGATTGTTGTTCGACACGACGATGCTGGCGCTGAGACTTCCCGCCGATTGCGGCGTGAACTCGACCGACACGTCGCAGGCCGTCCCGGCGGCGAGCGAAGTGCTGACCGTGCACAGGTTATCGTCCCCAGTGTCTTCGGAGAAGTTCGCCGTATACGTTGGATTGGCGGCGAACACCAGGGGCAGGTCGCCGATGTTCGTTACGGTTGCGGTTTGCGGGCTGCTGGTCGAGCCCACGTCCGTGTTCGGAAACGCCAGGCTGGCACCGCTGACGTTCACCTTCACAATATGGTTGGCGCCGAAGTCCGGAATGAAGACATTGCCCGAGGTATCAACGGTGACCCCATAGTCGGTGACGATGGACTGTCCCGGCATCTGCACTACCGAGGCAACCCCCGCCGTGGTGACTTCCACGATTCGTTCGTTTCCCGCGTCGGCGATGTAGAGGTTGCCGAAGGCGTCCACAGCTACGCCTCGGGGAGAGCTTAGAACCGGCGTGATACCCTCGGGAACCACCAGCGAAGCCGCCCCCGACGCCGTAACCTTTACCACACGATTGCCAATGGAGTCGGGAATGTACACCGTCCCCTCCGCGTCTACAGCAACCCCCAAAACGCTCACGCTGGGAAACGTGAAACTTCCTGTACCCAGCACCGACCCCGCCCCGGAGGGCGTCACCTTTACGATGCGGCCGTTTCCGTAGTCCGAAATATAGAGATTGCCCGCTGCATCCATCGCGATCGCCGTGGGGATGTTCAAGCCTGGACTCAGTCCGGTGATGTTCAGCACGGAGACAACGCCTCCCGCCGTAACCTCCAGGATCCGGTCATTGTAGTGGTCCGAAATGTAGAGATTGCCCGCTGCATCCAATACCACGCCTATGGCTCCATGCAATGTGAATCCGCCGGTGCTCACCACGGTCGCGCTGCCGCCGCCAGCGGGCACTTCCACCACATTGCCCGCGGCGCTTCCGTAATTCGCGACGTACATATTGCCCGCCCCGTCGAAGGCAATCTGAAAGGGCGCGCTCAGCGTCGCTCCACCCGTGCCGGCCAGACTGGCAGTCCCCGGCGAGAGGGTCGCCAGGGGCGCATCGGCGGTTCCGTACAAAGGAACGCTAAAAATCGGGACGGGCGGGCTCGCGTTGTTGAAGAGCACCACCTCCCCCCGGCGCAGTCCCGCGGCGGTGGGCAGAAATTGTACGTTCACGGTGCACGCCGCGTTGCTGGTTGTCCCGGATACGCAGGTGGTGGAGGCCACGGTGAAGTCAAGGCTCTGAGTCCCCAGCGTCAACGCCTGCGCGCTGCCGAACGTGACGTTGGATCCCACGGTAAAGGGTAAAGTCAGGGTCATGCCGGTTACCGTGCCGTTCTGCAAATGCCCAAAGCCAACGCTCGTGGGCTGCACCTCGACAATCCGGTTGTTGCCGCTATCGGTAATATAAACGGCCCCCCAGACAGTCACCGCTAAGGCTCCCGGGTTATCTAGCACGTCACTCCCGGTGCTCAGTACCGTCCCGACGCCTGCGGGGGTCACGATTACGACGCGATAGTTGCTGAAGTCCATGATGTAGAGATTCCCCAGCCCGTCGAAGGCCACATCGCTGGGATTGCTCAGCGTCGGACCGGTGATGCTCACCACCGATCCCACCCCGCCCGGCGTCACCTTCACAATGCGGCTGTTGTTACTGTCTGCGATATAGAGGTTGCCCGCCGCGTCGACCGCCAGACCCAATGGATCGTTCAGGGCGGTGCCCAGGCCGGTAATGACGAACGGTATCGCCGCGCCGCCGGCGGGCACCTCTATGATGTCGTTATTCAGCGGATCGGAAATGTAGAGGTCGCCCGCGGAGTCGAGCGCCAATCCGAACGCCTGACCGTTGGTCAGCAGGCTGCCCGTGTTGACCGTCGAGACCACGCCCCCGGCCGAAAGCTCAACCACGCGGGAGTTTGCGTAGTCCGAGACATAAAGGTTCCCGGATGCGTCGACCGCCAATCCCCTGGGGTTGCTCAGAGCCGGGCTCAGGCCGGAGAAGTTCAGTACGGATGGACTGCCGGTTACGGGCACTTTCACGACCTGGCTGTTGTTGATGTTCCCGATGTAGACATTTCCCAGGGTGTCCACAGCTATGGGTTCCGGCGCACTTAGCGTGATGCTGCCAGTAGAAAGCGTGGTCACCACGCCGTTAAACGTAGTCGTAGAACCGCCCGCCCATAAGAACGCCGGAGCCAGCAGCAACACCAGCAGGGCTGCCGCATATCGCAGCGGCCATTGGTTCCGCCGCCTGGCCGTCCGCGAGTCCGTTCCGGTTGGCTTTAGAATTCGAATCAGAAAAAGAGCGGAGACGATGCCCGCAGCGCCCAGTACCGTCCAGGCCGGATGAATAAGAACGCAGACGCACGTGACGAACAGCACACTCACAACAGCGCTTACTGATTTGGACATACTGCTATACCTCGATTCGAACGATTTTCTCTGCTCAATTTGATTCGGGCACTTGAGAAGGTCTCGATGTTCGACGTTATCTCAGCGGAAGACTCGATAGCAGATATTCTCCAAAATATTCCCTGATCGGAGAACCAGAACGGGAAGATGCGCAGGAGTGTGCCAAACCGGACAATGGAGAAAGTCGATTGTGCAGGGCCACTTCATCTACTACGCGGTACCAGGCAACACCGACAGTCTCGGCGTATTCGCGGTCCAGGGAGCCATCGGTCAGCCATGATTGTCCCTACCGCGATCTCAAACGGGTCTTGCTCATTGCAGCAGCAATCTTGGCTGCGAGAAAGCTGTCAGGCTTCGATAGAGAAAAGAGAATACCGATCCTTATCCCACGCATCGCTTTGCCGCCAGTCATCCACGATAAGAACCGGATGCGCTTAATCCTTTTATTGCGCGGCTCACTTATACGAACGGGTAATTGTGCACTGGTGGCGGAAGACGCGATTATGCGATTCTGCTTTTGTTGGCTCGGCTTGGCCTGCGTGCTCTGAAGTCGTCGCATTGAATCTAGAAGACATCGATTGGGAGAATGCCCGGATCACCATTCGTGCGAAAGGCGGGCGCTGGAATCAGCTGCCGCTGCCGGTGGATGTAGGGGAAGCGCTGGCATCGTACCTGCGTTATGGTCGTCCATGTTGTTCCTTGTCGAAGAGTGTTCATTCGCGACAAGCCCCGCGAAGAGAGTTTGCCGGCTCGCGATCTGCGCTGTGGTTCGGGTGCACTCAACCGAGCGGGAGTGGAGTCTCCACGCAAGGGTGCTCACCTTTTCCGCCACAGTCTGGCAATGACTATGATCCGCCAGGCTGCGTCCCTAGTACTACTGTGTTACAAACTTGATACCTTGGGCTGAAAGACTTGCCGGTCTAGCATTCAGTAATGATAACTTGCGGGTCATGAGCGCCAACTCTGTTGCGCCAGGCGCCCAGCAAAAACGCTTC
>Ga0302325_10003309_pt1 | contig 38133 bp, 24 predicted proteins | sample Palsa_T0_2_FD_201948 | JGI IMG/M metagenome (GOLD analysis project Ga0302325, IMG submission 201948) | Peat permafrost microbial communities from Stordalen Mire near Abisko, Sweden - Palsa_T0_2 | ecosystem: Environmental > Terrestrial > Soil > Palsa > Peat permafrost | place: Sweden: Abisko...
CCGCGCGGGAAGAACTGGCCTACTGGACCGGGCAGGCGGGGGACGCGGCCGCCGCGCGAGACCAGTTCGCCGCGCTGCTGCCCATCCGCGAGCGGGTCAGCGGCGCCGAGCACGCCGAGACCGTGGCCCTGTGGTACCAGCTGGCCCACTGGACCGCGCTAGCCAGAGACGCGGCCACCGCGCCGGATTTAGGCCTGCGCCGGACTAAGGCGTGGCGGACTAAGGCGTGGCGGACGGGGACGACGGCTTGGGCGAGGGCGACTGTGACGGCTTGGGCGAGGGCGACGTCGAGGGTGACGCCTTGGCCGGGGGCGATTTGGACGGCTTGGGCGAGGGCGACTTGGACGCCTTGGGCGAGCGTGGCGCCGGCGAGTACGAGTACGACGGTGACGGCAGGACCGTGGCCAGGCCCCGGGCCGCGAGCTTTCTGGTGGCCGGGGCCGGACTGACCTTGGCGGAGGCGCGGGCGGCCGGCGAGGACGGGGCGGCGGTAGGACGGCGCAACGAGGTCACGCCGGTGGGCTGAGTCACTTGGGCGTGGGCGGCGCGGGTGCCAGCGAAGGTGAGCAGGGTCACGACGACAGCCGCCAGCACCCAGAGCGCGATGGCCGTGGTGGCGATCGCCGGTCCAGGATTGGCCCGGATGCTGTTCCAGCTCAGCCGCCTGATCGCCTGCGAGTACATGGCCAGCCAGGTCGACTCCGCGCGCCGGACCACCCGTTGGCGGTAGGCCACCGCGTCGGCGTCCGCGGAGGAGCAGCGGCTCAAGACCCGCGCCCGCAGTTCCGGCGGGAGCGGGGCCAGCGGCAGCAGGCCGGAAAGCGCCGTCGGGCGCAGCGCGCCCCGGCCGTGATTGGCGCAGGTCTGGCACTGCTCGATGTGCCAGGCGACCAGGTCGCGGGTCTGCTCGGTCAGCTCGCCGTCCCAGTCGGCGAGCAGTTCCCCGACCACCGGGCAGGCCTCCCGCCCGGCCAGCGCGGTGCGCAGCGTACCGAACGCTCTCTCCAGCCGAGCCCGGGCGCGTGAGGCCAGGGCTTGCGCCCGGCTCGGCGACACGCCGAGCACGATGGCCAGATCGTCGTCCTCCAGGTCGTGCCGGAAGCTCAGCTCGATGACCTCGCGCTCTCGAGGGTTCAAATCGGCCAAGATGGAGCGGATCAGCGTTCGCAGTTCGGCGTGCCCGAGGTAACCGCTGACATCGGCCAGGCCGTCGGTGGCCTCGGCCGGCTCGGTGACCGCGCGGAACTGCATCGTCGCGTCGGACAGCTGGCTGACCATGTAGAACGGCCTGGTCGCATCGTCTGGCACATCGGGCGGCCCGCCGACCGCGATGAGCTGCGTCCTCTCCTCGTCCGGTTCGGCGGCCGGCACCTTGATCGCGCGGAACTGCATCGTGGTATCGGCCAGCTGGCGAATCCGGTAGAACGGCCTGGTCGCATCGTCCGGCACATCGGCCGACCCGCCGACCGCGACGAATTGCGTCGTCACATCGTTCGGGCGGCCCACCTCATCGGCCTGCTGGCCCGCGTTGGCCCGCTGGCCCGCATCGGCCTGCTGGCCCGCATCGGCCTGCTGGCCTCCGTCGGCTCGCTGGCCCCGGTCGGCCGGCTGGCCCCCGTCGGTCCGCTGGTCCGCATCGGCCGGCTGGCCCTCGTCGGCCCGCTGGTCCGCGGCGTCGGCCGCGTCGCGGGTGACCGACCTGGGCAGAGTTCGGTGCCGGCATTCCTGGCGGGCCAGCGCGAACAGCCACGGGCGCAGCTTGGACGGCTCGGGCAGGTCATCCAGCGTCGCGGCGGCGAGAACGAACGTGTCCTGGAGCGACTCGGCCGCGACGGCCGAGTCGTGCAGCATCCAATGGCAGTAGCCGTACAGGGCCGCGGCGTATTTGTCGTACGCGATACCCAGGCCCGCCGGGTTTCCCGCCGTCATCGCCGCGACCACCTGGCGGTCGTGCTCAGGGTCTACCGGTGGCGGGTCATGCGTCCAGCTTGGACTGGGGGCGGGACGGTGCGGCCGTTCGGCGGCCAGGCCCGCGGTACGGTCGGAGAGCCGCCCGGCCGGATCGGCGGGAGGGCGGCGGAAGCCGGCCGGAAGCACCCGCCCGGCCGGATCGGTGGGAGGCCGGCGCAGGCCGACCGGAAGTACCTGCGTGACGTCCTCGTCAAGCGCCTCGCGCTCCGGAGCGGCCGGGGTCAGCTTGACCGGCGGCGGGATCGTCTCGGCGACCCGGCCGCCATCGGGGTCCGCCGTGGTGAGGTTGTCCGGTGCGGCCTGGGTATCGGGGCGCAGCACCTGGCGCCGGCCGACCAAGGTCTGCTCGAGCGGGATCGCCTTGGCCACCCGGCCGCCGTCACGGTAGGCCGTGGCGAGGTTCTTCCGTGAGGTCTGGGTGTCCGGGTGATCGGCCCCCAGCAGCCGCTCCCGGCCGGCCAGGGTCTGCTCGAATAGCGTGATCGCCTCGGGGACCCGGCCGGCCGCCAGGTAGGCGGCGGCGAGGTTGCCCTGGGAGTTCAGGGTGCTGGGATGATCATCGCCCAGCAGCCGCTCGCGCACGGCCAGGTTCTGCTCGTAGAGCGTGATCGCCTCGGCGAGCCTGCCCGCGTCCTGGTAGGCACTGGCCAGGTTGTTCTGCGACGTCAGCGTGTCGGGGTGATCGGAGCCGAGCTGGCTCTGGAGCACGACCAGGGTCCGCTCGAAGAGCGGGATCGCGTCGTCGACCCGGCCCGCCGCCAGGTACGCGGCGGCGAGGCTGTTCCGCGAGTTCAAGGTGTCCGGATGGCCAGGACCCAGGAGCTGCTCGAGGTCTGCGGTCAGCGGTTCACCGACCGCGATGGCCTGCGAGGCGCTGTCGCCCAGCTCGATCAGGTGATAAAGCGCGATGAACCGGAGCCGCAGCAAGATCTCGGCGAGCTCGGCGTCGATACCCTCGGCAAGCTCGGCCGTGTGGTCCAGCAGCGCCGTCACCTGCTGGGGAATGCGCCGAACGGCCGGACGATCCTGCGGCCCGGCCACCGCGATAGCGTGCGCTTCCAGCACGGATGCGGCGACCCAGCACACGGCACCCAACCGCCCCCGGCGAGTCAGCCCGTCGCGGATCACCTGCGCCACCAGGCGGTGCATCATGACGGTCTGGCCGTCCTGGCTGAAGGTCAGGAGCGACCGGTCGGCCAGCCACTCCAGAGCCTGATCGACCAGGTCGGCGGTGATCCGCCGCCCGCCGCCGGCCAGCACCCCGGCCCGCCCGGCGACGTGCAGCAGCTCGCGGCGGACCCCGGCCGCCGACAGTACCGACATGATCGCCATGACCTGGGAGCAGGTGCCCATCTTGTCGGCCGGCCGGATGGCCGACAGGGACAGCAGCACGGCCCGCGCCACGCCATGCGGGTACCGCTGGCCGTCGTCTCCCTCCAGGGAGATCTCGACCCGCTGCGTCTGCAGCCGGTCCAGGTACCTCGCGTACCCGTGGCGCTGCCCCCTGATCAGCGGCGCGGCCAGAGCCAGCGCCAGGGGCAGGTGCCCAAGCACGGCCGCTACCTCGGCGGCTCCCGCCTCGTCGTCCGAGCCGGTCCGCTCGCGCAGGAACGCCGCGGCCTCGTCGGCACCGAACACGTCCGCCACGACCGCGGTGCCCAGGTTCGAGGCCGCCTGCCGGGTCCTGGTGCTGACGATCAGAACCTGCGCCGCCCCGCTGGCCGGGAGAAACGCCGACAGCGTCTCAGGGTCGGCCACGTCGTCGAACACCAGCAGGCAACGGCCACCGTCGGTCTCAAGCAGGTGCCGCACCGCCTGGCCCGCATCGACGACGGCGCGCCCGGAACCGTCCTCGGTCAGCCCCAGCGCCTCCGCCACCGCGGGCAGTCCGGCCTGCAGGCTCCCGGTGTCCGCGGCGTTGACCCAGGCCACCAGCCGCCAGCCGGCCGCCAGCTTCGCCCGCGCGTAGGCGGCCGCCAGCTGGGTGGCCCCCCGGCCCTGCAACCCGGTCGTGGTGTGAATCACCGCTACGCGAGCACCGGCGCGGTCCAGCCGGTCGAGCACGCTGGTCCGAGGCTGGAAGCCGGGCGGCTCCCTCGGGATATCACCAACCACGATCTGAGTCGCCTCAGGTACCGGCGGCTCCTGGACCGGGGGCTCCTCGACCGGCGGCTCCTGGGTCGGGGGCTGATCGCCGACGGTCAGGTCATCGCGGGCAGCATCGCCGTCCCCCTCGGCGCGCGTGTCCTGCTGAACGCCGTCAACGCTCTGTTTCACCACCTGCTCCTACGCCCGCGCCGCGGATCACCAAAGGCCCCGAAAGTTGCAAAGGTCAACATACCCGCCCCAGCCGCCCCAACAGGACGGCAATCCCAGGGTAGTCGATGGAAAGACGGGCCTGGCCTGCGCCGATCCGGCCCGGGTCGGCGTCCGGACGGGTGGCGCGGGTCACGACCGCCGCCTGCCCGTCGCGCGCCGCAGCCAGGCCAGCACGACCTTCAGGTCACCGTCGTCGAGGAAGTACGCGACGACGCCGAAGGCGATGATCGCGCCGCCGGCCGCGGGAATCGCGACCACGACGGCCACCAGCTTGTGGTGCAGGGGCACCGCCAGGCTGACGGCCAGCCCCACGGCGGAGCCGGCCGCGCAGGCGACCAGTCCGGCCAGCGCGGCGTGCCGGGTCCCTTGCACGGCCGCCGGGCCGCAGATCCGCCGGGTGACGAACACCAGCGGGACGGCGACCACGGTCTGGCCGACCGTGATGCCCAGGGCCAGCGCCGCGGGCACCAGGCCGGCCGGCACCAGCTGGACCAGCACCACGTTGAGCACGATCGCGATCAGCCAGCCTCCGGCCAGGGCCGCGGTGGCGACCTTGAGCCGCCCGATGACGAACATGACCCGGGACAGGCTCGCGATCACCGCGGCGCCCGCGATGCCCGGGGCGAACAAGACGAACTCCCAGATCAGCTGCGAGACCTGATCGGGCTGCTTGGCCAGCACGTGCGCGGCGGGAACGGCGATGGCCGCGATCACCGCCGTGCCGAGCCAGGACATGAGCAGAGCCCCCCGGGTCGACCCGGCGCTGGTCTGGTCGAACTCCCGCCCCTCCCGCGCGGACAGCACCGGGAACGCGCTGACCACGATGGACAGGGCCAGGATCGCCGCGATCGAGTTAAAGACCTGGGAGCCGTAGTTGAACAGGACGACGGCGCCGGTCTTCCCGTCCGCGTTGGCCAGTTCGATGGCCACCAGGTTGGACACGCCGATGGCGACGAGCTCGAGCACGCCGACCAGGGCCAGGCCGCCGGCCCGGCGCGCCACCCCGGGCGGGAACCGCAGCGCGGGCCGGAACCGCAGGTGCAGCCGCCACGTCGGCGGCAGCGCCACCAGCACCAGCACCGCGATGCTCAGCGTGGTCCCCACCGACAAGACGAGCTCGGCCGATAGGGGGAGCTGGGCCAGCGAACGCCCGTGGTTCAGCGGCACGAAGACCAGGTAGCAGGCGATGAGCAACAGGCTGGAGAAGCCCGGGCCGACGGACGGCGCGGCGAACCGGCGATACGACTGCAGCAGCCCGTACAGGACCACCGACAGCCCGTACAGCAGCGCCTGGGGCGCGAACACCCGGAGCATCTCGCCGGTGACGGCCACCATGTCGGCGTGGGCGCAGTGCGCGTTCGGGTTGGTGGGGTTGAGCAAGGAGGCGATCGGCCCGGCGACCGCCACGATCACCAGGACCAGCGGCACGACGATGATGAAGGTCCAGGTCAGCAGCGCCGAGGTGATCTGGCTGACGCGCGCCTTCTCCGCCGGGTCAGCGGCCGCCCGCTCGGCGGAGCGGGCCAGCACCGGGATCATCGCGCTGGTCAGCGCGCCGCCCAGGATCAGCTGGTACAGCAGGTCGGGCACCTGGTTGGCGGTGACATAGGCCGTGCCCAGGCAGCTGGCGCCGACGGTCTGCGAGAAAACCAGGGTGCGGACCAGCCCCAGCACCCGGGACAGGATCGTAAGGCCGGCGACCACCATGGCGCCGCGGGCGATGCCCGCACCGAGGCGCTCGGCCGGGCCCGGGGCCGCCGGGTCCGCTAGGCCAGTCCCTTTATTCTCGTTGGTCTGCACATGCAACTCCCGCATCTGTTTGCACGCGAGGCCTCCGTCCGGTCTCCATACAGGAGCCCGGAGCAGCCGGAAAGATACGCGTATTCGGCGCCTGAGGGCAGCGGGCGAGCCCGCAGGCGGCCACGAGGGGAACACGTGCCTGGTCACAAGTATTATCGGGCCGCGCAAGTTCTCTAGTGGATGGCTCCGCAAAAATCGCGCCACGCGCCAGTGATATGAGGTGACACAGCCGGGATGAAGATCCTGCTTGTCCATAACCGCTACCGCTCCGGCGCGCCTAGCGGAGAGAACCGGGTCGTCGACCAGGAGAGCGAGGCCCTCGCGGCCCTGGGACACGAGGTCACGCGGTTCGGCCGCAGCAGCGACGAGATCGCGCAATGGCCGGCCGCGAAGAAGGCGCTGCTTCCCGGCCGGACCATCTGGAGCCGCGAAACCCACCGCGAGCTGACCGCGGTGCTGCGCCGGCAGCGCCCCGACGTGGTCCACGTCCACAACACGTTTCCCCTGCTCAGCGCCGCTGTGCTCTACGCCTGCCGGGACGCCAAGGTGCCGGTGGTGGCCACCATCCACAACTACCGGCTGGTGTGCGCCAACGGCACGTTCTTCCGCGACGGAACGGTCTGCCACGACTGCGCCGATGGCCGGCCCGCACGGGCTGTCCGGCACGGTTGCTACCGGGGATCGCCGGCCGCCACCGCGCCGGTCGCCCTGGGCATGAGCCTGCACCGGCAGGCCTGGCGATCGATGGTCTCGGCCTACGTCTTCATCTCAGCGTCACAGCGCGACCTGCTCCGGAGCTTCGACCCCGCCCCGGACCGCGTCTTCGTCAGGTACAACCTCATCCCCCGCCGCAGCAGGCCGGAGCAGGCGCGGACGCCGACCGTGGTCTACGCGGGACGGCTGGACGAGCCTAAGGGGGCGCGCCTGCTGATGGCGGGCTGGGACCATTACCTCGGCACGTCCGGTGAGCCGGGGCTGAACCTGGTCATCGCGGGCGGGGGGCCGCTCGGGGACGAGGTGGCGGCGTGGGCCTCGACCCGGCCCTCGGTGGAGCTGACCGGGCAGGTCAGCAGCGACCGGTGCGCCGAGCTCATCGCCCGGGCCCGGGCGGTCCTGCTGCCGTCCGTCTGGGAGGAAACGTTCGGCCTGGTGGCCGTCGAGGCCATGGCGGCGGGCGTGCCGCCCATCGCGGCGGCCCACGGGTCGTTCACCGAGCTCATCACCCCCGGAGTCGACGGCGTGCTGTTCAAGCCGGGCGATCCGGCCGCGCTCGGGCTCGCCATCGCCGACGCCGACGCCGACCCCGACCAGTACGAGGTCCTCGGCGACCAGGCCCGCAAGACCTACGAGCAGCGGTTCGACCCGGACCGCAGCGTGGCCGAACTCCTCGACATCTACCGCTTCGCGATCACCCACCCAGCGTGACGCCCCGCCCGGCGCGGCGGCCCACGATTGAGGCGACCATAAAAAGGGCGAGCCTGGGAGCCGCCGCCGCCGGATATAGCCGGCATGACGGCACATCGTGCCGGCCCCAGCCGGCACAAGCGCCCATCATGCCGGCTGGAAATCCCCACTAGAAGATAGGTATTTGGAATTCGTGTGCGTGCCGGTACGGGTGAGGCTCGAAGCCACGATCAGCCCGTGATCGCTCGCGCCAGCAGCGGCACCGGGTCACCATCCTCGGCAATAGCCGGCATCGGCTGAACGCGTCTGACCGCTCCTCGCCCCTCCCCGCCCCGGCTCGGACCGGCCCTATGTTCCACCGGTCCGCTTCACTCGTCGACCCTATGGAACATAGGGCCGCATACAACCGGCCCAGCGCTCCATAGGACCGGTTGCTGCGCATCCCGCTGGCCACACGGGTCGCGGTGGCCCCTACAGTCCCTAGTTCGCGGCCGGAGGCGGCCGCAGCTTGCCGTCATGCTTCCCAGCTGCCGTGTTCCCGGGACCGGGACCGGGAACGGGAACGGGGGTTCCGGGTTTCCCGTGCACCCGATGCGCCGCCGGGGCTAGCAGGCGCGCTGCAGGACCAGGGCCTTGGCCAAGGCTCCCCAGTTGTAGACGATCTGGTAGGGCAGCGCGGACAAGGGCAGGGACGCCGGGGCCAGGTAGATCGATCCGCTGTAGCAGCGGCGCAGGATTATCCGGGCGCGGGTGTCCTGGGTGAGCGTGGTCACGAGCACGATGGAGTGCCAGTGGTACTCCTTGGCCAGGCGGCCGGCGAACTCGGCTTCGCCGCGGGTGTTGCCCGGGTCCGGTTCGAAGCAGATGAGCTTGATCCCCGCCACGTCCGGCGGGCACGGTCCGCCGTACCCGAGCCAGCCCTGGGAGACGACCAGCACCGGCGCGCGGTGCTCCCGGGCCAGCTGCAGCGCGACCGACAGGCGATCGCCCGGGCCGGCCATCATCACGATCGCGTCGACGTTGGCGGGCATGCCCTGGGCGGGCCAGACGAAGAGCCGCGCGGTGACGCCGACGAACACGACGACCAGGACGATCAGGGTGATGAAGACGCGTCGCCAGCCGCGGGAAAAGCGGCGGCGCCGGTCCGCGGCGCCGCCGCTGGTGCTGATGGTCAGGCCCCGGCTGGGGTTGGTCACAGGATCCCTAGGCTGGCGGCATTCTCCGGGCTCGGCGCCGTACCGAGGCTCTCGTCGTCCTTGTCCGCGCCGAGCACGACGGCGGAAATCAGGCGTGTGCCGGAGAGCTTGGTCATCTCGCCCACGGCATGGATCCGCACCGCCGACGACCGCCCGGCGGTCACCATGGCCACCGCGTCGGTCGCCCAGGTGACCAGGTGCTCGCCGCCGAAGGCCGGGTCGAGGGTGGCCAGCGTGAGCAGGAGGTCCGCGGAAGCGCAGGCCGCCAGCAATTCCTCGCCGGGCCGAGGGCTTTCGGTCCGGCGGTACGCCGGGCCGATGGGCGCGATGTCGTCGCGGGCGGGCACCACCGCGGTCAGCTTCTGTCCTTGCACGCTGACCGTCGTGACTCCGGGGGCGGCGATCCCCAGGTTCTTGGCCAGGACGCCGCCGGCCAGGTCGGCCAGCACGACATTCTTGCCCTCACGCGCCCAGGACACGGCCAGCGCCACCACGATCGGCGCGACCAGGGGGGCGTTCTCGACCGCGACGACGGCCAGCCCGGCGGTGCCGTGGGAGTGCACCGGCGTGACGTAGCGCAGATGCGAGACGACGCGCCCGGTGTTGGCCTCCCGCTTGCGCCGGCCGACGCTGAGCCTCACCGGTGCGCCGAGGGCCCCCGCGACGTCGTCGCGGCGTCGCAACTTGTCCGAGGTGATCGCCCCGATGATGACGATGCCCATGCCGAGGGCGAGGCCCGCGACCAGGCCTCCGCCGACGTAGAGCAGCGCGGTCTTCAGGTGCCCGCGCGGAGCCGCCACGGCGGGGTTGAGCACCATGCTGTCGTCCACCATCGTGGTCGTCGTCGTCTGGGCGGTCGCCGTGGCGGCGAGTGAGTTGGTGATGATCCCGGACTGCGCCTGGCTCTGCGCGTCGAGGTTGTTGAGCATGGCCTTCTGCTCAGTCGAGGAGGGCTCCGCCGTTACCTGGGTGATCTGCGCGGTGATCGAAGCCAGCTGCTTCTGGGCCTGCTTGACTTCGATGGCGGTCTGGTTCACCAGGAGCTGCTGCTGGCTGCGCAGGTAGTTCGCGCGGAACTGCAGAAAGGCCGTCGCCCAGGCCGACGCCCGGCTGACCGCCTCGGCGCTGGTCGGCGCGGTGACGGCAATCGTCACGATCTGGCTGGTGACGGCGGTGATGGTGGCCGTCGCGATGAGGCCCGCGGGCGCTTCCCTTAGCCCCAGCTGACGCAGGACCTGCGTGGCCACCTGGTTGCTCTCGGCCAGCGTGGCGTTGGTGGTCATCGTGTCGTTCGGGTCCAGGTCAGCGGGATTGTCCTTGACCAGGACGGTGGTGGAGGCCTGATAGGAGGGCGGGAACTTCACCATGGCCGCGCCGCCGATCAGCAGCCCGATCAGGGCCAGTGAGCACCAGAGCCACGCCTTGCGCTTCAGGGCGGCCCCGATGAAGCCGAGGTTGACGAACGATCCGCCCGGGTCGGCTTCGGGCCCTTCGGCGCCGGCGGCGGGATCGTCGTAACGCCAGAGGCGGTCGGGCGGATCTTCGACTATCCCGTTGGACCACACCAGCGACTGGTCTGGATCGTTCACCGCTTAATCTCCGTGATCATGCCCTTTTGGCGAGTGGGCCGCCGGTGCGACGTCGGCAGCAGCTGGGGAGCCCGGCCGGTGGTACGGTCGTCGGTCTCCGGGTCGGCCACCAGGATCCCGACGATGTCCCGGCCGTCGGTGGCCGCGCTGACCGCGAGCCGGGCCAGCTGCTCGGAGGTCGTCGCCCCCGCCGAGACCCCCAGCACCGTCGCGGTCGTCCGCATCATGTCAGGGATGCGCGGCGACTGGCTGTCGACGACCTCCACCGTCACGGTCAGCGCGCTGTCCGCCAGCGGGCTATCCGGCTGCCGGGAGGCGTGCCCGTCGTCGGAGACGATGACCTGCAAGAAGCTCGACCGTTTCGACGAGGCCGAGGGCGGCACGGCGCAGGCGGTGCGCAGCGCGGCGGTGACGTTCGTGTCCTGCTGGGGACCGATGAACAGCACCGTGGGGATCCCCAGCGACGCGGCGAAGATGGCCAGCTGGGGGCCGATCGCGAGGGCCCCGGGATCGGAGGAGTGGGACAGGACCGTGAGGGAGGAACCCGGGGCCCGGCGGCCATTGGCCAGGTTGCCGTCGTCGATCCTCAGCTGCTGCAGGACATGGCGCATCCGCCAGGCGTGCAGGGCTTCTGGCTCGTAGTCGTCCAGGAGCTTCCGCCAGCCCGCGGCGTCGGTCGGGTGCCGGACCGGGAACGACGCCAGGACCGGGATCCCGACGGAACTCGCGATCTCGTCGCGCTGCCTGAGCCGCCGGTCGTTACGGCTGATGGCGAGGGCGAGGATGATGCCGATGAGGGCGCCCGCCACGCCACCTTCCACGCCGGTGATGATGAGTGCTTCCAGCCGCTTGGTGCCCGAGGCACTCGCGGCGGGCTGCAGGACCCGCGCCGCCACCTGGCCGGTCGGGTTGCTGGGGGAATTAGCGTAGGCGATATAGCTATTGGCGACCGCGTTGGCCGTCGCCTCGGCGTCCGCGGCGAGCTTGCTCGAGGCGCTGAGGGAAATGATGTAGGAGGTCACGGCGGTGGCCTGCACGTCGCTGCGCAGCTCGCTGAGCGACATCGCGGGCCTGACGTTGGGCAGCGCGCCGGAAAGCACCGGGTAGCTGTCGGCCACCACCGCCTGGGTGGCGGTGAACGGGGACACCGTCCCGGCCCCGGATTGGGCGGCTTGCGCGTTCAGCGCGGATTGCGGCAGCACGACCAGAGCCGTGCTGGTGAGCAGCGGTGGCTTGAGGTAGGCGTAGCCGCCGCCGGCCAGCAGGCCGAGCACGATCAGGGCGCCGACGAGTAGCTTGTGCCGCCGCACGATCTGGACTGACCGTCGCAGGTCTAGTGCGCGCTCGCTCATCAGGCCTCCACCTCGATTTCGGGAGACTCATTTAGCCTTGTCTCGGATGGGAACCATGATACGGCCCTAGCTGTAACGGCAGAATTGGGCGATTGGTTCGCATCCAGGAACTCAAGCCGGGTGGTGAGGGGCGCGCCGGGCGTGGACCGCCCGGTACCGAGCAGGCTGAAGGCGGGCACGCGGCGGCCCAGGCCGGGGGCGTACCAGCCGAGGATGGGGTCGGTCTCGCCTCGGTGCAGGGTCCAGCGCAGCCCGGGAGACAGTTCCAGCCGGGCGGCGCCGGGTGCGGACGTGGTGGGCCAGGCCAGGATCGCGCAGGAACCCGCGAGCTGCACGTTGACCTCGGGCCCGAGGTGGAAGGCCAGCCGGATGGGATGGCTGCCGCCGTCGATCTCATCGACGATGTCGATGCTGCGCGACGCCCGGTCCAGCAGCACCGAGCGGCGATGGGTGGCCGGCGGGTCGAGCGAGCGGTAACCGTCGTGCTCCGCGGTCCAGCGGGCGAAGTCGCCGTCGTCGATGACTTCGATCTCACGGGCCTGCGCGTGCCGCAGCCACATGAACGGACCGCCGTCGCTCGACTGGTTCTGCCCGCCGAGCTCGAGCGTGTTATGGGCGATCGTGGACCGGAAGTAGGACCGCCAGGTGGGCTCGCCGTGATAGCAGTAGGTGCCCGGATCAGCCAGGATGTCCACGCCCGCGTAGCGGACCTCCACCGACAGGGCGTCGGCGTGAGCGTGGGCGGCGATGCTGAGGTACCCGTGCGGGCCGCCGTCACACCGGCACCAGACCTCATCTTCCCCGGTGGTGCGGAGCAACGTCAGGCCCGCGTCGGCAAACCGGGACGGCCGCCGGCCGGGGCGGCCCTCGACGGTCCGCTGGACCCGCGCCAGGGCTCCGATGATCGAGCTGCCCGCGTCGGCGGGCGGCCGCGGCCACCAGTCCGGCCGGCCGATGAGGGCGCCGGCCATGGCGAGCAGCGACGGCCAGCGGTTCGGCTCCGGGGCGTCGAGCAGGAGCACCCGGCCCTCGTCACCGTCACCCTGGCGGGGCGGCCGCATCCGCTCGTCGAGCACGGCGGCCGCGCTGTCGGCCATCGCGGCCAGCCGCTGCCACACCGCGGGCGACAGGCCGTGACCGCTCACCTCGGCCTCGACGGCCGCGACAAAGCCGAGCTCGGCGACGAAGCACTGGTAGTCCGAGGCCAGCTCGCGGCCGATGCCGGACGGGAACGTGTTGCGGATGAGCTCTTGCTCCAGCAGCCGCGCCGACTTGCGCCGCCACCGCTCGCTCTCGGCGAACCACGGGAAGGCGCAGCTGGCGACCAGCTGCCCGGCCGCCTCCGCGATCACGTGGTTGTTCGCCGAGGAGCCCCGGCTGGGGAACGCCGCGAGGTACTGCTGGTGCCAGCGGATCTGCTGGACCGCGAGCGGATCATGCTCGAACAGGTCGGCGGCGCCCGGCCAGTCGGCGAGCAGGCGCCGGATCCAGGCCAGGCTGATCAGCCGGGTGCCGAGTTCGATGCCGCTGGTCCAGTGCACGCCGGACAGGAACGGGTTCTCCCGCCACCACGAGCGCAGGTGGTCGGCGACGCGGCTGGCGTACCGGTCGTCGTGGCTGACGAACCAGGCGGTGGCCAGCAGGGTGAGGTGCTGCAGCCGGGAAATCTCCCAGACCTGCTTGACGTTGCCGACGTGCTCTTCTGACCGGTGGTTGACCCGGAACGCGTACTGATCGGGGTCGGACCGCCGGCCGGTCACCGGGTCGCGGAACCAGTCGGGTCGTTTCAGGTCGGTGCGCAGGACGCCCAGGACCTCCCACTGGCCCTGGAGCAGCTCGTCGGCGGCCGCCAGCACCCGTTCCCTGGCGTCGGCGGGCACCCGCGCCGCGACCCCGGCCGGCAGCACCGCGGTGAAGGCCAGCTCGCGGGCGGGCGCCGCCTCGGCCGCCTTGACCAGGTCCTGCCGGGTCACCTGCCGGCGTGACCAGGCCGCGTGCAGGGCCGCGTCCCGGGCCCGCCACGCCACCTCGGCCGGGGACATCCGGGCGGCCCGGCGGAGGTACCAGCCCAGACGCGAGTCGGCAGCGGTGCTCACACCTGCTCCGGCTTGCCGCTCAGCAGGCTGTCGCGGACCGCGATGGTGGCCCGGGTGGTAGCGGCCAGCGACTCGAGCGGAATCGGCATGGCCGCCCCGCTCAGGCACGCCTCGACGAAGCGGGCCACTTCGGCCTGCTGCCCCTTGTCCTGGCTGCGGGCCCGGGTCGTCTCGTGGCCGCGCCCGGCCCACACCGTGGCCTTGCGGAAGTTGTCAAGGCGGGCGCTGCGGCCGCCGCCGGTGGCGTCCAGCGTCTCCTTGGGAAAGCGCACGTTGCCGCCGGTGAGGTAGCTGATCACGCCGCTGGCGCCGTTGGCGAACCGCACCGTGACCTGGACGTCGTCGGAGTCCGGCCCGCCGCCCACGGCGTAGACCTCTTCGGGCAGGCTGCCGGTCCACCAGCTGAGCGTGTCCAGGAAGTGACCGCCCTCGCCGGTGAACCTGGACCCCTCGCCCTCGTCGCGGTACCAGCTGTCCGCGGCCAGCGAGCCCGCGTTGACCAGGTACCTGGTGGACGAGCTGGCCGGGCCGAACTCGGTCTTCATCTTGGCCAGCAGCGGGGCGAAGCGGCGGTTGAAGCCGACCATCAGCCGGTCGTTGCCGGTCGTGGCGATCGTCTCGGTGATCCGGTCGAGCTCCTCGGCGGTCAGCGCGAGCGGCTTCTCCACGAACACCGCCTTGCCGGTCTCCAGCGCGCGGCAGACCAGGTCCGCGTGGGTGGCGTGCCGGGTCACCACGAAGATGGCGTCCAGCGAGGAGTCCTCGAGCACGGCTGACGCGCTGGTCGAGGCGGTGGTGAAGCCGAACCGGCGCTGGGCGTTGACCGCGGACAGGGACCTGGTCGTGCTGACGTGGACCAGGTTTGCGCCCGGGAGCTGGGCCAGGTGGGGAAGCAGCATCGAGGAGGCGTAGTTGCCCGCTCCGATGAAGCCGATGGCCAGGCGCTTGGCGGCAGTGCCGTTCCGTGCCTTGGTGTTTTCTGTTGGGGTGGAGCGGGTCAGGCTGGCCGCGGGCCTCGGCCTGGTCTCCGGGGTTTCTGGGTCCGGGGCGGGGTAGGAGAGCAGGACCCCGACGGCCTTTAGCGCGCCGGAGGACAGGTCGGCGTAGACCGAGACCGCGTCGGACATCGGGAACGTGCCGGAGACCAGCGTCTCGACCTCGAGGTCCTTGCCGGCCAGCAGGTCCAGGAAGCACTCGATGTTGCGGCGCTCGGTCCAGCGGACGTAGCCGGCCGGGTAGTCGATGCCCTGCAGTTCGTACCGGTCGTCGTAGCGGCCCGGGCCGTAGGACCGGGAGAACCGGACGTCGAGTTCCTTGTCGTAGTAGGCGTTCCAGGGCAGGTCCAGCTTGGTCTTGCCGATGTCGACCACCCGGGCCCGGTCGCGGGCCAGCTTGGCCGCGACCTCGACCGGCGCGTTGGAGGAGCCGCCGGCGGCCAGGAACACGTGGTCGGCGCCGCGGCCGCTGGTGATCTCGGCCAGCGCAGCCGTCACGGCGGCCAGGCCCTCGTCGTCCGGCGCCGCGCAGGCCACCGCGCCCGCCTGCTCGGCGAGCCGGCAGCGGGCCTCGATCATGTCCAGGCCGACCACCCGGACGCCGGCCGCGACCAGCAGCCGGACCACCAGCTGGCCGATCAGGCCGAGGCCGATGACCAGCGAGGTCTCGCCGAGCTGCGGCTCGGCGCGGCGCACGCCCTGCATGGCGATGGCGCCCACGGTGGCGAACGCGGCGTGCTCGGGGGCCACCCCGCGCGGCACCGCGGCGCACAGGTTGACCGGGATCCAGTTGTACTCGGCGTGCAGCGCGAAGTCGTTGCCCGCGGCCGCGACCAGCTGGCCGACCTTGAACTCCTCGGCGCCCGCGCCCACCTCGATGACCACGCCGCACAGCGAGTAGCCCAGCGGGGTGTAGGAGTCGAGCTTGTTCATCACCTTTTTGTAGGTGGCCATCGCGCCCTGCTGCGCCACCGTGTCCAGGACCTTGCGCACCTGGTCCGGCCGGGCGCGCGCCTTGCCGACCATGGACAGGCCGGCCTCGTGCACCTTCATCATCTCGGTACCGGTGGAGATGAGGGAGAACAGCGACTGGACCAGGACGCCGCCCGGCCGGCACGTGGGGACCGGCGCGTCCAGGACGACGAGCTCCCCGGACTTGTAGTTCTGCGCGATCTGCTTCATGGTGTCCTTCTCGGTCATGCCGCCACGCCCATGGACCGCGCGTTGCGGTACCACAGCTCCATGGACAGCAGCTGCCAAATCTGTTTTGCGTTGTCCTCGCGGCCCGCCCGCTCGTCGGCGATCAGGCGGTTCAGCGCGGCCGGCCGGATCATCCCGGCGCCGGTCAGTTCGCCGTTGACGAGCACGTCGTTGATGACGTCCCGCAGGTCGTTGCGGACCCAGGCGCGCAGCGGGGCGCTGAACGAGGCCTTGGGCCGGTAGATGATCTCCTTGGGCAGCCAGGCCTCGGCGGCCCGCTTGAGGGCCACCTTGCTCTGCCGGCCGCGGATCTTGTCCTTGCCAGCGATGGCGAACGCGGCCTGCGCCACCACCGGGTCCACGAACGGCACCCGGACCTCGACCGAGGCGGCCATGCTGGACCGGTCGGAGTAGGCCAGGTTGAGCCCGGGCAGGAACAGCCGCGAATCGGCCAGGCACATCCGGTTGACCTCGTCGTCCAGGTCGTTGTCTTCGTAGATCTCGCGGTGGCCGTCGACCACCCGGTCCACCTGGCCGCGCAGGTCCGGGTTGAGCAGGCCGGCCAGGTCGTCCGGGTCGTAGAGGGTGTAGCTGCGCCGGAACCTGGGCTCTTCGGGCAGCTCGGCGAAGGTGAGGAAGCGCTTGGCCCAGCGGGCGTAGCGCAGGCCCTTGTCGCCGACGCTGACCGGAGCCCGGTCGACCGCGAACCGCGCGGCGGCGCGGGCCGGGGCGGGCAGGCGGTGGTAGCGGCTGGCCATCAGGCAGGCCATTTGCTTGCGGTACCCGCCGAACAGCTCGTCCGCGCCCATCCCGGACAAGATCACCTTGACCCCGCGTTCGCGGGCCGCCTGGCACATCAGCAGCGTGTTGATCGCGGCCGGGTCGCCGATCGGCTCGTCCAGCGCGTCCACCATCTTGGGCAGCAGGTCGACGATGTCCGGCGAGATCTCGATCTCGTGCAGCTTCACGCCGTACTGCGCCGCGACCTTGCGGGCGTAGACCGCGTCGTCGGGCATGGCCTCCAGCCGCTGGTCCTCGGGCCGGAAGGTGATCGTGTAGGCGTCGATCTCCTGGCTGCGCTGCGCCAGCACGGTGATGATGCTGGAATCCAGGCCGCCGGACAGGAAGCTGGACACCGGCACGTCGGCGACCAGGTGGGCCTGGACCGACTCCTCGATGACCTGACGCAGGTCCGGGGCCGGGCCGTGGGCCGCGTCGCGGGCCACGTCGGCGACGTTCCAGTACTGCTCTTGGTGGATCTTGCCGTCCGGGGTCAGCCGGGCCCAGGAGCCGGCCGGGAGCTTGCGGACGTCCTCGATGGCGCAGAACTGCTCGGGGACCCAGTAGTAGAGCATCGACGCGACCAGCGCGCCGGGCTCGATCCGCAGCTCGGGGCCGACCGCCGAGACCAGCGCCTTCAGCTCGGAGGCGAACAGCGCGCCGCCGCCCCGGGGAAGATAGAACAAGGGCTTGATGCCGAGCGGGTCGCGGGCCAGGAACAGCTCGCCGGTCTTGGTGTCGGTCAGCGCGAACGCGAACATGCCGCGGAAGCGCTTGAGCGCGGCCGGGCCCCAGCGGCGCCAGGCCTCGACCACGACCTCGGTGTCGGAGCTGGTGCGGAAGCGGACCCCGTGGCCTTGCAGTTCCTGCCGCAGCTCCCGGTAGTTGTACAGCTCGCCGTTGTAGACCATGACCAGGTTGTCCTTGATCATCGGCTGGTCGGCGGCGGCGGACAGGTCGATGATCGACAGCCGCCGGTGGCCGAGGTGGACGGCGACCCGGTCGCCGGAATGGCTCCAGACGCCGCCGGCGTCCGGGCCGCGGTGGGCGATCCGGTCGGTCATGATGTCGGCGAGCTTGTGCCCGTCTGGTTGCTGGTAACAGCCTGCGATGCCGCACATGGTTCAGGCCCTCGTCCGCTTGCGGGCCTTGGCCCGGTCCAGAACACGCTGGTAGACGCCGAGGTAGGCGCTTTCCTGGTGGGACCAGGCCAGCTCCTGCTCGACCCGTTCCCTGGCGAACTTGCCCATCAGCGCGCGCCTCGGCTCGTCGTCCAGCAGGGCCACGGTGGCCTCGGCGTACTGCCGCTCGTCGTTGGGCTCGACGTAGACCGCGGCGTCGGCCGCGGACACCCGGGTCTCGCGCAGGTCGAAGGCGACCACGGGCAGCCCGAAGGCCATGTACTCCATCGTCTTGTTCATCGTCGACACGTCGTTGAGCGGGTTCTTCGGATCTGGTGACAGGCCCGCGTCCGCGGTCGACATGATGCGGGTGACCAGCTCGTCCGGCGCCCGCCCGGTGAACTCCACGTGTCCGGCCAGGCCGAGTTCGTCGCGCAGCGCGACCAGGTCGTCGAAGCAGTCGCCCGAGCCGATCAGGGTGAAGGCGATGTCGTCGCGCCCCAGCTCGTTGACCACGATGCCGGCCGCCCGGACCGCGATGTCCACGCCGTCCTGCGGGCCCATCACCCCGATGTAGGCGACCAGGAACCGGTGGCCCCGGCGCAGGTCGGGGTCGGGCTCGCCGGCCTGCAGCCGCCGCAGGTCAGGCCCGGTCCGGACGACGGTGGCGTCCTCGGGCCGCTTGCCGCCGCGGGTCATCGCGATCTCGCGGTAGGAGTCGTTGGTGGCGATGACGTGATCCGCCGCCTGGTGGGTCCGGCGCTCGAGGGCCAGCAGGCCCTGGTACGGCAGCTTCGGGCCGGCGGGGAAGCGAGACTGGAAAAGCTCGGGGCACAGGTCGTGATGGTCGAACACGAACCGGGTGCCCTCGACCGCGCGGAAGGCCAGGCCCAGCGGCCAGAAGATATCCGGCGGGTTGCAGGCCTGGATGACGGCGAACCGGCCGGAGCGCCTGGCCCTGAGCGTTTGCCGCGCCGTCGCGGCAAACGAGTAGACGTACTCGGCGACGAAGCTGAGCTTGCTGCCGCCGGGCGCGTAGGGCCGGTACTTGTAAAGCTCCACCGTGTCGACGACCTCGTAGGCCGGATCGCCGCTGCCCTTGGGGCAGACGACAGCGACGCGGTAACCCGCCGAGACCAGCGCTTGACACTCCAGCCACACCCGCCGGTCGAAGGGCACCGGAAGGTTCTGGACGATGATAAGGATCCGAGGCTTCACGTCCACCAGAGCAACGGGCAGGTGACGGTGATACCGAACCGTTCACTCGGGATGTCCCGGCTCCGACCCCCATGACCATCCTGGGCCCGTTCTGAGGTCGATGCATTACTCTGTGTCGATAGCGGGAGGTGCCGGCGGAGATGTTGGGTCATGCCGGGCCGTTCGTGGTATCACGGCCGCCCGCTCGGCGGTCTCATGCATAGGGCCCCGGTGCGGGGCCGACCAGCTAGCTCGGCGAGTGACGCGAACATCAAGGGTGCAATGGCCAGTCTCGACTACACGGTTAGGCTCATGATCACATGAGCACGGCCGTCACGACCTTCAAGCCCCGCCGCAGCGCGCCTACGCTGGCCTCGGCGCAGACACGTGACCGCTGGGTGAAGCGCCGGGTGACCACCGTGTGGGGCCTGCTGATCCTCAACTGCATCACCTTCACCGCCGGGGCGCCCCTGCTGGTGCCGATCCCGCACCGGATCGGCGAGCTGGTGAGCCAGGGCTCGCTGCCGCTGGCGCTGCTGCTGGCGATCACGGTGAACCGCAAGCTGGTGATCCGCCCCAACCTGTTCCTCTGCCTGGAGACCCTGCTCGTCATAGAGGCTCTCGTGACGACCTTTGAGCAGGTGCACCTGGGCAGCGTGTACCGGATCTTCCGGTTCGCCGAGTTCATCGCCGTGCTCTGGCTGCTCACACCGTGGTGGGGCCGGTCCGATCTGCTGCTGCTCCGGGCCCACGTGCGCTGGCTCTGGGTGCTGCTCGGCTCGGTCACCATCGGCCTCCTGCTGCACCCGGGGAAGGCCTACAGCGGGGGCCGGCTCATCGACATCGTCTGGCCCGTCCAGGCCACCGAGGTCGGGCACTACGCGGCCGTGGCCATCGGCCTGGCCGTCGTGATGTGGCTCGGCGGCCTGCAGCGGGGGCGGACCACGCTGTGCGTCCTCGCGGTCGCCGGGGTCCTGCTGCTGCTGAGCCACACCAGGACCTCGGCGATCGCCATGCTGGCGGGCATCCTCATCGCGGGCGTCAGCCTGTTCGCGACCAGGGACCGGGCGCGCAAGTTCTTCGCGGTCAGCGGGGGCGTGCTGTCGGTCGTGATCGTGACGGCCGCCAGCGTGATCACGACCTGGCTGGACCGGGGACAGAGCGGAACGCAGCTCACGTCCCTGACCGGACGGACCGACTTCTGGGGGATGGTCATCCACTTCCCCCGGGACCGGTTCCAGGAGATCTTCGGTTTCGGCCTGTCGAACGTGTCGGTCAACGGACTTCCGATCGACAGCAACTGGCTGGTCGCGTACATGCAGATGGGCCTGTTCGGCGCGGTGATCTGCGGAGTGGTCGTGCTGTTCCTGCTGGTCACCGCGTTCTTCCAGCCACCGAGCCCGCAGCGGGCGCTAGCCTTGTTTCTCATCACATATTGCCTGGTAGCCTCCTTCACCCAGGTCGGATTCGCCGACGTGACGACGTACCTGCTGGAGATCACCTTGGCCATGTCGCTGCTGGTGCCGTCGGCCGAAAGCAGACAGCCGGCATGACGGGTCACCAGGGCCATCCCGATTCGAACTCGAAAATCTGAACTAACGATCCTAGGGGATTTCCGCCATGCAATCGAAACTCCACCGGTACCTTGCCACGTCGCCGATTGCCCGGGGGGCCGCGGTGCCGAAGCGCGCCATGGTCGCGGCGCGTTACGACGCGCGCGTGATTGGACGATCATTCGATTGGCTAGTGCGCAGCCGGGAGACCACTAACTTCACCTACGACCTGGACCCGCTGAACATCGATCAGCTCTGCTGGTTCGTTTCGGCCGTCACCGGGGCGCCGATCGCGCAGGTGCGGGCCTGGCTGGCCGAACTGGAGGAGGACACCAAGCTGGTGGACCACCTGACCAGCCGGCTGTCGTCCAACCCGCTCCGCAAGGTGTGCGCGACCGAGCCGCACTGGGCCCGGCGAGCCGGGTGGTACCTGATCGTCCGGGCCCTGCAGCCAGAGAACATCGTGGAGACCGGGACCCATCTGGGTCTCGGGTCCTCGGTCCTGGCTGCCGCCCTGCTCCGGAACGGGCACGGCCGTCTGACCACGATCGACGTCGACGCGGAAGCCGGGTACCTCATCGGGGAGCCGTGGTCCAGTGTGGTGGACCGCCGGATCGGCAGTTCGGTCGAGGTCCTGGCGGGGCTGAGTGAGGTGGACATGTTCCTGCACGACAGCCTGCACACCTACGACTACGAGACCCGCGAGCTCGCGGCCGTCGGACCGAACCTGACGGCCGACGCGATCGTCCTGTCGGACAACGCCCACGATTCGGCCGCGTTGTCCCACTGGTCCGAGAAAAACGGCCGCCACTACCTGTTCTTCAAAGAACTGCCGGGCCACCACTGGTGGCCCGGAGACGGCATCGGTGTCTCGTGGACCGACCGGTGACGGTCACCGCGACCCTCCCGACGGCCTGAAATGCTGTCCGACGCGCCTGTTCGCGACGATCTGGCGGCACCCGCCCGCGCGCCGCGGCTCGGGGTCATCCGGCTGGTGAGCCACGCGGTCCGCAGCTTCGGCTGGGGGGTCGCGGACCAGGCGGTGTCGAGCATCACCAACTTCGCCGTGAGCATCTACGTGGTGCGTGAGATGGGCGCGGTGCAGTTCGGCGCGTTCAGCCTGTCGTACGTGACGTACGCGTTTGCGCTGAACGCGTCCCGCGGCCTGGCCACCGAGCCGCTGATGGTCAGGTTCAGCGATTCGGCCGTGGTGACGTGGCGGCGCGCCGTGGCCAGGTGCACCGGGACGGCGACCGTGGTGGGCCTGGTGGGCGGGGCCCTGGTGCTCGCCGCGGCCCTGGCGCTCGGCGGTACGACCCGGCTCGCCTTCATCGCCCTCGGCCTGACCCTGCCCGGGCTCATGCTGCAGGACAGCTGGCGGTACTCGTTCTTCGCGGCCGGCCGGGGCAGCCAGGCCTTCCTCAACGACTGCATCTGGGCGGTAACGTTGCTGCCCGCCCTGGTCTACTTGCGGCTGACCGGCAACAAGAACGTGTTCTGGTTCGTGCTGGCCTGGGGCGCGACCGCCGCCATCGCGGCCGCCTTCGGACCGCTGCAGGCCCGGGTGCTGCCGAGGCTGCCCGGGGTGCACGAGTGGGTGTGGCGGCACCGCGACCTCGGGCCGCGCTTCGCGGCGGAGAACACCTCGAGCGGCGCGGCGTCTCAGCTGCGCACCTACGGCATCGGCCTGATGCTGGGCCTGGCCGCCATCGGCACCGTGCAGGCGGCGAACACCCTGATGGGGCCCCTCACGATCTTGTTCCTGGCGATGTCCCTGGTCGCGATACCCGAGGGCGCGCGGGTGCTGCGCCGGTCGCCGCACCGCTTCCCGCTGTTCTGCGTGCTGCTCAGCGCCGGCGAGGCGGCGGCGGCGCTGGCCTGGGGCGCCGTCCTGCTGATCGCGCTGCCGAGGGGATTCGGGAACTGGCTGCTCGGTCCCATCTGGAAGTCGACCTACCCGCTGGTGCTGCCGCAGGTGCTCTACATCGTGGGCCTGGGCAGCGCCGGGGGGGCCGGCGTGGCGCTGCACGTGCTGGGGGCCGCGAAGCGGAGCCTGCGGGCGATGATGCTGACCGCGGGGACGTTCCTCGTCTTGTCCCTGGTGGGCGCCTACCTCGAAGGACCCGTCGGGACGGTTCGCGGCGCGGCCATCGCGGGCTGGGTCGCCGCGGTGATCATCTGGTGGCAGCTCGCCCGGGCCCTGCGGGAGTCGAAGCAGGTCAAGATCGATGGCCGGTTCTGGCCGTTCCGGCAGTCCGGGGCGCAGGCTCCCCCGCAGGTGGCCGTGGACGGCGATCGGGGTCGCGAGTGACGGTGGGGAACCAGCACCGCAGGCGCGGGGCCCGGTCACGACGGCTGGTCGTGGCCGGGACGGTGGTCGTGGTGCTGGCGGCCGGCCTGCTGGTGTGGGCCCTGCTGCCCAGCTCGGGCGGGTCAGCGGCTCCGGGGACGTCGCAGGCCGGCGTCTCGGCGTCGGGGGTGTCGGGGCCGTCGGGGGTGTCCGGGCCGTCCGGGCCGCCGGTGCGCATCTGCGATCAGCCCATACTGGACTCGCCGTGGTCCTACGACGGCGCGGCGGGCGCGTACCGCACCTCCGGCACCCCGGCCGGGCTGCCGACCTTTGGCGCGCCGGGCACCGACTTCCCGGCGGCGTCCCAGGTCGTCGTGGTCCCGGCGGGGAACAACACCACCGCGGCCAGCGGCGGCGCCTATCAGGTGAACAATGCCGTCATCTACTTCGAGCCCGGCGTCCACATCATCCAGAGCGTGCTGTACGCCGGGAACCACAGCGTCTACGCGGGCGGCTACACCGCCAAGGCGGGCAAGGCGGTCATTACCGGCGTCAACGGCGGGACCGCCAACGGCGACGGCGGCAACTACCTGGCCTCCGAGAAACCGACGGAAAACGGCACCGTCGACAACGTCTGGGAATACCTCACGATCAAGAACTACGCCTCCTCCGTCAACAACGGGGTGATGGGCAACGCCAACGGCTACGGCACCTCCAACGGGGATAGCTACAAATACGACACGGTGGGCCCCAACACCTACGGTTACACCGGGCAGAATTCGCCGCCCGCCACCGGGGAATCGTCCGGCGGCGGCTACGGCATCCTGGTGGGCAGCTACACCACCATCAAGGACGACTGCCTGACCGGCAACGCCCAGGGAGCGTTCGGCGGCACGGCCGGGATTAACGACGTCCTGGCCAATAACGAAATCAGCCGGAACGGCCTGGGCATCTACCCCGATATCGCCGGCGGGGGCGGCTCGCCGCATTCGTGCGGGTGCTCAGGCGGCGGCAAGCTGTTCTACAGCGTCAACGCCGACATCGTGAACAACTGGATTCACGACAACTACAACGTCGGCATATGGCTGGACTTCGACAACACCGGTGCGCTGATATCCCATAACTACATCAGCTCCAACTGGGCTGAGGGCATCGTGGTCGAGGCGTCCTACAATTCGGTTATCTCAGACAACACCCTGGTCGGCAACGGATGGGCGTCCGATGGCCGCTGGCCGGCCGGGGTCCGGGGCGGGTCGTGCTACGGAGGTGTCACCTGCACCAACGGCTACGGACCCGTCACCGGACACGGCGGCGGCAACCCCTATTCGGCGATCTACCTGCCCAACACGGGCGGCGACGCCGCGTTGCGCGCCATCTCCGTCCCGTCCACCATCACGGTGCCGGGCTGCGCCTCCTCCTGCACGGTGACCTCGCGGTACTCCGGTGAGTTCACCGTGACCGGGAACAAGCTCACCGACAACTTCGGCGGGGTGGCCGTGTACGCCGACACCAACCGGTTCCCGGACAACATCGATGACGACTCCAGCTGCAGCAATACGCTCGGCCCGCTGGACCAGCCGAACAGTTCCACCTACTACACCCAGACCAAGGTGCTGCAAACCGGCGCGGACACGGCGCTCTCCGGCTCGTCGGTCACCTCGGCCGGCGGCACCCAGACGCTGTGCAGCAACTACGGCGCCCCCGGCGCCGAGGGGAACGCGCAGCAGACGGTGACCGCGCCCAGCGCCGGGATGGCCGTCTTCGACGAGCGGACCGGGAAATTCCTCGGCAACGTCGCGCACGTCACGAGCGCGAAGTCGTTCACCCTCAGCCGGTCGCCGGGCACCGCCTACGGCCGGGGCGATGCCCTGCTGCTGAGCGCCTACGGCGGCTGCGGGCCCGCCGACTACTTCAACGGCGGCCGGGGCGTCGCGTCGGGCCGTCCCGCGGCGGACTACTGGAATCACTGCCTCTGGGGCTCGCAGAACGTCACCGTCAAGGACAACGCGTTCTCCGTCGACGCCGCCACGGTCACCGGCTGCACCATCACCGCGAACCTGTGCGGCTACCAGCAGCTGGTGGCCTTCAACGGCGGGGTCCCGGCGCTGATGCAGTACTGGTTCTCCTACACCAGCTATATCGCCAGGGCTTCCGGCGGCCTGGGCAACGTGTTCTCGGACAACGCCTACACCTGGTCGGGCGGTGGCCCCGGTAGCTGGCAGTTCCGGGGCGGCAACGTGGGCACCGACCTGACCCGGTCGTCGTGGACGTCCGCCGACGGCCAGGACGCCGGGAGCAGCTTCGGGTCATGACCGGCGGCCGGGGCATTGACGTATCACCGCTCACCGCTGAGCGCTCTTGTAGAAAACTTTAGCCGTATGGCTCGGGAAGGGTTACTCAAGTCGTGAAGGTCCTACTCTCCTCATTCCAGTGTGGTCCCGGTCAAGGTAGCGAACTCGGGAATGGATGGAACTGGGCGAGAGCGCTCACCGACAATGGACACGATGTGACCGTGGTAACCCTGGCCTCGTTCGCGGAAGATATCCGCAAGGCGGGTCCGGGCGGGGTGAAATTCCACTTCGTGGACGTGCCCTGGCGGCCGGCTTACCGGCTGGCCCCCCAACTGGGGTTGTACCGCTACTACGTGCGCTGGCAGGACGCGGCGCTGCGCCACATCGAGGCGCGGCGGGAGCACTACGACGTCGTGCACCACGTGGCGTGGGGATCGCTGCACCTCGGCACCAGGCTCTGGCGGCTGCCGGCGCCCCTGGTGTACGGCCCGATCGGCGGCGGGCAAACCGCTCCGGCGCAGTACTGGCGCTACTTCGGCCGGGACTGGCCGACCGAGGCGCTGCGCACCCAGCTCACCACCGGGCCGATGCTGAAGCTGAACAGCCGCAGCCGGGAAACGATCAGGAACGCCGCCGTCACTCTCGTCACTAACGAGGCCACCGCGGTCGCCGCCCGGCGTCTGGGCGCCACCGACGTCCGCTACATGCTCGCCGAGGGCCTGTCGCCCGACTGGATCACCGAGCCCCGGTCGCAGCCGAACCAGGTCCCGGTCATCCTCTGGCTGGGCCGGCTGCTGGCCCGCAAGGCGCCGACCCTCGCGATCCAGGCCTTTGCCGAGCTTCGCCGTCTGATGCCCGCGCGCCTGGTGATGGCGGGCGACGGCCCGCTCCGCGATCAGGTCCGCCAGGAGATCGCGCGCTGCGGAGTCACCGACGACGTCGACATGCTCGGGCAGGTGCCCTGGAAGGACATCGGGTCGCTTTACAATTCGGCCAGCGTCTTCCTGTTCACCTCGCTGCGCGACTCCTCCGGTTCGCAGTTCCTCGAGGCCCTGGGCAAGGGCCTGCCGGCCGTCGCCCTGGACCATCACGGCATCGGCGACACCAAGGTGGGCGCCGCGGCGGTCAAGGTGGCGATCCCGGCCGAGCCGCGTGATCTGCCTGGCCGCCTCGCGTTGGCCATGCAGACCGTCCTGAGCGATGACCAGTGGGAGTCGCGCAGCGCGGCCGGCGTCAAGTGGGCCGGCGAGTGGACCTGGCCCGCGAAGGCGGCCACGGCCGGGCATATCTACAAGGAAGTCGCGTAGGACCCTACCTCGGTCCTTACCTGGGTCGGGCGACGCGGATGCGGACGATGCGGAAGCCGACCATCCGCTGGAAATGCCGGATCCCGTTGGGCAGGACCAGGCTGGCGCCGTCCAGGAGATAGCGCACCCCGCGGGCGACGAGGCGTTCCGCCAGCACCTGGGTCATCAGGTAGCGGGCGTTGCTCTGGGCCTCGCCGGTGCCGAGGCTGCGGAAATAGTGCAGCACGGCCACTTCGCCGTCGGCCGGGGTGACGGACAGCAGCAGCGGCTGGCCGTCGGCCGAGTAGGCCGCCAGCCAGAGCCCGAAGCGAAACAGCCCGCTGAGGTCAGGGTTGAGGTTGCGGTACGTGGGGTCGGGATGGATCCGCTCGTACTCCTCGGCCAGCTTGACCAGATCTTGCCGTTCCTGCGGATCGGTGACCTCGCCCCACCGGACGCCGAGCTTTTGGGCCTGACGCACCTTGCGCCGCAGCGTCTGCTTCGAGGCGCCGAGCGAGTACGCACCGGGCTCGGCCGGCAGGATGATCGCGGACGTGGCGAACCCCGCGATGCCGGTGAAGACGGAGCGCGGGGACAGCAGCGATCCGATGTGCGGCGACGCCAGCGCCTGGACGGCAGGACCCTCTAGCCCGGCCGACGACGGAGCCACCTTCAGACAGGGCAGCCGGTACAGGGCCGCGAGCGCGCCGAAGCTCTTACCGGGGTGCCGGAGGACGTAGTCGTACCCCGGCTTACCGGAGTCGACGTAGGAGTAGAAGTACTCCCAGACCTTGGCTTCGCAGTTGGTTTCTGTCCACTTAGCCGCCCTGGACCTCGCATCGACAAAGCTCGATGCGAGGTCCAGGGCGAGCGCGCAGGCCAGCGCGACCCCGGTGCCGACCGCGGCGCCGGCCAGGGCGTCGGTGAAGTGACGCGCGCCGACGGCGATTCCGGCCGCGGCGGCCGCCGTCGCGAGCGCCAGCGCGACGAACGCCAGCAGCACCCGGACCGTGCCCGAGACCCGGCGGCGCGGCGGATCGGCGAGGAGTACGACGCACACGGCCGCCAGGCCGAACACGCTGGCGGCATGCCCGCTCGGGAAGTCCCGGCCGATGGGATCGCCGAGGTGGGGCCGCAGCACGTACTCGGCGAGACCGGCGGCGGCCGGAATCGCGACCGCGGTCAGGACCGCCCCGGACCACCTCCGGGCCGCCACGCACACCGCCACCAGGGCCAGGGTCATCAGCGCCACCGGTCCCAGCGTGCCCAGTTCGGACAGCCCGTGGCTGAGCGCGGAATAGCGCCAGAAGTTTATGACCACCGGGTCGACCGATGAATCGAGCGATCCCGGCTGTCCGGAGCCGACGAATTGCACCGCGAGAACGGCCGGCACCGCCACGCAGGCCGCCAGCAACGCGGCCGCGAGAATGCGAAGCGGAACCGGCAGCAACGGCTCCGATGCGCCTCGTGAACCGCCCCGCAAGGTCGTGACGTGCATCTTATGGATTGTATGCGTCTAAAGACCCACTAGCGTGGGTCATCTGCTGTTCTGTAATCTGTCCCAGCTGGTGTATCAGGGCCAGCCGCCGCGGATCTCGTATACAAGGTTGGCCGTAAGTTGCAGGGGGACGAGATGGAATTCTCGCTGAGCGCCGAGCAGCGTGAGCTGAAGGAGGCGGCGACGGCTTTCGCTCGCGCCCATCTCAACCACGACCTGGCCAAGCGCGAGGAAGCCGGCGAGTTCTCCCTGGCGGCGTGGCAGGCCTGCGCTCAGTTCGGGATCCAGGGCCTGCCGATCCCCACCGAGCTGGGCGGCGGCGGCAGCGACATCCTGACCACGGTCCTGGTCATGGAGGCGCTCGGGTACGCGTGTCACGACAACGGGCTGATCTTCTCGCTGAACGCGCAGATGTGGAGCCTGGAGCTGCCGCTGGTGAAGTTCGGCACGGCGGCCCAGCAGCAGGCCTACCTGCCCGGGCTGATGTCGGGGGAGCTCATCGGCGTGCACGCGATGACCGAGCCCGATTCCGGCTCCGACGCGTTCAGCATGCGGACCCGCGCCGAACGGCAGGGGGATCACTACCTGCTCAACGGGACCAAGATGTACATCACCAACGCCCCGGTGGCCGACGTGATACTGGTCTTCGCCTCGCACCCCGGCCGGTCCAAGCTGACCGGCATCTCCGCGTTCCTGGTCGACAAGGGGACGCCCGGGCTGACCGTGACCCGCAACCTGGAGAAGATGGGCCTGCGGACCTCGCCGATGGGCGAGGTGGTGCTGGCCGACTGCCTCGTCCCGGCAGACCAGCGGCTGGGTCCTGAGGGGGCGGGGATCTCCATCTTCACCGCCTCGATGGGCTGGGAACGCAGCTGCATCCTGGCCAGCGCCCTGGGCGTCATGCAGCGCCAGCTTGAGACGTGCGTGGAGTACGCGCGGGAGCGCAAGCAGTTCGGGCAGGCGATCGGCAAAAACCAGAGCGTGTCGAACAAGATAGCCGACATGTACCTGCGGCTGGAGGCGGCCCGGCTGCTGGTCTACCAGGCCGCGTGGCTGGCTCAGCAGGGCAAGCCCGCGCTGGCCGAGGCGGCGGCGGCCAAGCTGTTTACCAGCGAGGCGTGGGTCCAGTCCAGCCTGGACGCGATCCAGATCCACGGGGCCTACGGCTACATGAAGGAAGCCGGGATCGAGCGTGACCTGCGGGACGCCGTGGCCGGCACCATCTACTCGGGAACCTCGGAGATCCAGCGGGTCATCTTGTCCCGGATGCTCGGGCTATGAGCTGGCCGGGGAAGGTGCGCGCGGAGCGACTGGTGCGCGGCGCGGAGAGCGTGGCGTACTGGCTGGTGGTGGCGCCGCTGGCGTCACGGCTGCCCGCCCGGCTCGGCTACCGGGTGGCCCGCTGGCGGGGGGACTGGAGTTTCCGGTACCGGGCCGAGAAACGCGCGGACATCGTGCGCAACGTGCGCCAGGTGCTCGGCGACCAGGTCAGCCTGGCCGAGGCCGAGGGCCTGGCCCGGGAGTTCTTCCGGATGCGGGCCTGCGAGGTCATCGACGTGATGCTGCTCCGGGGCCGGGCCCGGCCGCTGCGCAAGCTCGTCGAGATCCGCGGCGTGGAGCACCTGGAGGCGGCGCTGGCCGCGGGCAAGGGAGCCATCCTCTGCAGCGCCCACTTCGGCTCCGGCACCAGCGCCTTTTCGCTGCTCCACATCAACGGGTTCCCCATCACCTCCATCGGGCGGCGCTGGCCGGGGAACGCCGCGAACGTCATGTCCGCGGCCGAGCGGTGGATGCTGGAACTGGCCTACACCAGGCGGGTGCGTCCTTACCATCAGCGGCCGCTGATCGAACCCCGGCCGGGCCGGGTGCAGGCCGCGGCGCAGGCCGCCATGGTGCTGCGCGCCAACGAGGTCGTGACGATCTCCAGCGACGCCCCGCCGCTGGACGGCGACCAGGCCCGCGCCGTCGACGTGACGTTCCTCGGGCGCCCGGCCCGGCTCCTGCCCGGCGTGGTGACGCTGGCCCAGCTGACCGGCGCCCCGGTCCTCATGGTGTTCATGCACCGGCAGGCCGACTACCGCCACCAGGTGCTGGACATCTCACCGCCGGTACCCGCCGACGGCGGCCCGGCCGCGGCGTTCGGGCGCTGCGTGGCCGCGATGGACACCGCGGTCAGGGCGAACCCCGCCCAGTGGGTCTACTGGGCCAACACCGCTGACCTCGCCACCCTGGGACTGCTCCCGGCGACCGGGACGGCCGCCGTCGACGAACCCCCGGCGCTCCTGGAGGAAAGCATCTCCGCGACCGGCGCCTAGTCCGGCCGGCGGTCATCGACCCAGGTGAGCCGGATCTCCGAGGTGTACCGGTGGCCTTCGCGGTCGGTCAGCCACAGGTCGTCGTGCCAGGGCAGCATCTCGACGATGGTGATCGTCTTGTCCGCCAGTCGCTCGGCCGCGCTGGTCCGCCGGACCATCTTGGCCAGGACGTTGACGTAGACCGGGCTGGCGAAGTCGACGTAGGCCGGCTTGTCTTCCGCGTGGGACTTCACGAACACCTGCCGCGGCAGGCCCTGAGCCGCCGCCCAGGCGCGGGTCCGCACGAACCTCGCCGCCTCGTCCTTCTCGGCCGCGAAGGCCAGGTCCGCCGGGTCGAACCGCCAGCTCTCCCGGGAGACGACCAGCTGGTCAATCTGGACGCGCGGGGTGTGCGGCCGGTCGGCCGCGAGCTGGAACCGGCTGACGACCGTGCTCATGAGCAGTTCCGCGAATACGTCGAGGAGATCGAACACCTCGCCGCCGGGCAGGCGCGCCATGACGGTGCCCTCGGCCTCCCCGACGCCCTCGGTCTGCACGACCTCGACGTCGCGGCTGAGGACGAGCCGGGGGCGGTCGGCGGCCACGGTGTGCTGGGTGACCTCGACCAGGAAGTCGCGGTCCCGGAGCAGCGACGGGTGGGTGCGCACCGTCAGCCGGGGCGGGTTCTCCTTCGGCAGCACGATGCGCAGGCGGGGCTCGGGAAAGTCCTCGTCCACGCAGGAAAGAAGGTCGGCGTAGTCGGGGTGCTGGGTCACGAAGCAGTTGCTGCGCATCGTGTTGATCGCCATGTGCACCTCGCCCAGCACGAGCGTGAAGTCGCCGTCGTGCAGGGCATTGAGGTCGGTGGCCGACACCATCAGGTCGGGGCTGAAGTACCTGGCGTCGGCCCAGCCCGGTCCGGGCGCCGCGAAAGCCTCGTCCACCAGCGGCAGCAGGTCGTCGTAGCGGTAGGACACCTCGCGCGTGTCGGCGGGAACGGTGATGATCGCGGCCCACTTTTTCGCGAACTCCTGGTCGATCTGCCGCACCGACGCGTCGATCGACCGGTACAGCGCGTGCAGCGACGTGGACCAGATCGTGGGCAGGTCGACCGGTGAGCCGTGCTTGGCGACCGCCCGGCGGTACACCTCGCGCAGGGTGCCGCGGGCCTCTTCGCCGAGCCGCCAGCAGTACCAGCGGGCGGCCCGGCTGAGCAGCAGCAGCGGGCGCGTGGCGGCGACCAGGTCCGCGCCGAACACCATGTCGATGTCGCGTGAGCTGTCGTGGTACACCAGCGTGCGGCCGCCGTACGTGCGCCCCTCGTGACGGGTCGACGCGGCCCCCGTGATCCGCCCGAACAACTCGTCCATGGAGGTCAGGGCGTCCGCGAGCGTGTCCGCGTCCGCGCTGTCCCGCAGCACCGCACGCGCGGCCTCGAGCGAGTCCAGCCACTCGAGGGCCTGGTCACGCGCTTTCTCGTCGCCCACGCCGTCCAGGAAGCGGCGCAGGTCCCGCTCGGGCCACGGGCCGATGGGCAGTTCCAGCCGGCCGGAGATCCAGTGCCGCCCCTGCAGCACCTGCAGGATCTCCAGGACCGCCGGCAGGTCCAGGCCGGCCCGGACGGCGATGTCGCGGGTCCGCGTCGTGCCGTCGCACCAGCGCAGCACGGCCGCCTGCTCCGGGGCCAGCAGCACCCGCCGCCCGACGGGTTCTACCAGCGTGTCGCCGTCGAGCTTGAGGAACGACAGGCGCCGCGGCATCAGCCACTCGGGCATGCCGGGAAGCTCCTCGATCGCCTCGGCGAGCCGGTCGATCGCCCACACCTCGAAGAAGACCTCGCTGCTGCGGAGCAGCCGCTCCCCGGGGGCGAACCGCGTCCGCGGGCCGTCGCCCAGCGTGCCCCAGCCAGATGGCCCGAAGAAGCCGATCGTGTCGTTCTTGACGCAGTACCGCTGCCAGTAGTTGGCGATCAGTTCTTCCCGCTGCCGGTGTTTGGAGTGCCGGGAGTCCCGCGCCGGATCCCAGCGCAGGAAGGGGCGGATCGCGCCGTCCATCAGCCGGTGGTTCTGCCACGTCACGGCCCGGAGGAAGTCGTCCTGGGCGGCGATCGACTGCAGCTCGACGGCCAGGTCGAGGGTCGCCGCGGCAAACTCCGCGCGGAACGCCGACCACTCCGGCGAGCCCCGGTCGGCGTGCGCCAGGGCGTCGGCTTTATCCGCCAGCCCCGCGTTAGCCAGGCGCAGCACGCCGTGGGCCGGAAACCCCGAGCCGCGCACCAGCACGTGCCGCCACCAGCGCCAGTCGTCGGTGTCTTGTCTCGGCATTTCGCTCCCCCTCGGCGACGTTGGGCGGGCCGCCCGCTGTGACGGCCGTGGTGACCGGGTCAACCGGTCCGGCCCCCCCGGGGACGGGCCAGGTCGTTCCCGGTCACCAGTTCGAGCACGGCGCGGTAATCGGCCTTCCCCCGGGCGCCGCGTGGCAGCTCGCCGACGGGCAGGATGACATCGGGGACCATGTAGGGCGGCAGGAACCGGCGGCAGTGGCCCAGGACCTCGTCGGGCTCCCACGCCCCCTCGGCGGCGAGGCGCACCACGGCGGCGAGCACCTCGTTTTCGCCCCGGTGGTGCTTGACGACGGCGGCTTCGTCAATCTCGGCTCGCTGCTCGAGCACGTGCTCCACCTCTTCGGGCTGCACCCGGTGACCGCGGACCTTGAGGAGCCGGTCGACCCGGCCGCGGAAGGTGAACCCGCGGGCGTCGTCCCGGGAGACGAGATCGCCCGTCGCGTAGTACACCCGCCCGTCGGGCCCGGTGGAGAAGACCCGCGCGGTCGCGTCGGGAAGGTTCCAGTAGCCCGACATGAGCGTGTCCGAGGCGACGAGGAGTTCGCCCGCCGCGCCATCGGAGCCCTCCGCCACCAGGGACGTGCGGGCGTAGGGGCACGGCCTCCCGATGGGGATCGGAGCTCCGCTATCGGTGTCGAGCGCGGTCAGGTCGTGGAACGTGCAGACGTTGGTCTCCGTCGGGCCGTACCAGTTCGCGATCCGGCAGGACGGCGGCAGGTTCTTGGCCAGGACCCGCAGCGGCCCGACCGGTATCTCCTCGCCGGCCAGGATGACCTGGCGCAGGGCGCTGCCGGCCAGCAGCGCGAGCGACTCCGCGCCGCTGGGGCGCAGCAGAGCCGAAGGTACCGAGTACCAGACGGTGACACCAGTCTCGACCACGAAACGGCAGAGCCTGGCGACCTGGCCGAACGTCGACGCGGGCACGAGCGCGAGCCGGGCCGAGGCCAGGGCCGCCCCGAAGAAGTCGAACACGCTCAGGTCGAACGACGGCGACGCGTGCTGGGACACGACATCGTGCTCGGTCAGCCCCACGGCACCGGCCGCCCACCGGACAAACGCCAGGGCGCTGGCGTGCGTGTGCGCCACGCCCTTCGGCTGACCGGTCGAGCCCGAGGTGTACAAGATGTAGGCAAGCGCCGAGGACGGTACACCGACCGGCTCCAGCCGGCCGGCCGGCTGGAGCCGGCTCAGGCTCTCGCTCACCGGCCGCCGGTCCGGGGACCGGCCCGGATCGAACCAGCCCCGGCCGAGCCAGTGCAGCGCGGGAGCATAATCACCCGGGCCGTCACTGGCGGCAGACGCGTCGCCGAGCAGCATCGCCCGCATCGCCCGCGGGCCGGAAACCACGGCGACCGCCCCGGCGTCGGCGGCGATGGCGTGCGCCCGGGCCGGCGGTGTCAGGTAGTCGACCGGCACGTAGGCGCCGCCGGCCAGCAGCGTGCCGAAGATGGCGACAGGAAGCGCGACGTCCTTGGCCAGGGCGATCACCACCCGGTCGCCCGGCTCGATCCCGTGCCGCACCAGGGCCCCGGCCAGGGCCATGGCGCGGTCGTAGAGTTCGGCGTACGTCAGCTCTTCGCGGGACGACCAGACGGCAGGCCGATCGGGGTGCGCCTCGGCGGCCTGGACGAGCAGCCGGGCCAGTGTCGACGTCATTCCACAGGTTCCGGGATGGATCGGTTGAACTCCTCCAGGGCACTCAGGCTCCGCGACAGGCTGGCCTCGTCCGCGGTCACCGGTTCGATCTGGCCGGCCGCGAAACTGGTGTAGGCCCCCATGTCCAGCAACCCGTGACCGCTGATGTTCACGAGGACGACCAGCGGGGCCTCCCCGCGCGGGTGCTGCGCCACGACATCGATCATCCCGGCCACCGCGTGAGCGGATTCGGGAGCGGGCAAAATGCCCTCGGTCTCGCAGAAGAGCATCCCGGCCCGGAACGAGGTGAGCTGGTCGATGGCCATCGCCTCCATGGTGCCGTCCGCGTGCATGGCGCTCGCGAGCGGCCCGGCGCTGTGGTGCCGCAGTCCGCCCGCGTACACCGGCGGCGGCACGTAGCCGCTGCCGAGCGAGTAGACCTTCGTGATCGGGGTGGTGCCCAGGGCGTCGCTCAGGTCGTAGAGGTAGCGGCCCCGGGTCAGCTTCGGGCACGCGGCGGACTCGACGGCGACGAGCCGGATCGGCCGCCCGGCGTCCTCCGCCGCGCCCAGGAAGGGCAGGGCGATGCCGCCGAAGTTCGATCCGGCCCCCATCGAGGCCACGACGCAGTCGGGGAAGTCGCCCAGCAGGGCCAGCTGCGAGATGGCCTCCTGCCCTATGACGGTCTGGTGCAGCAACACCGAGTTCTCGCCGCTGCCGACGGCAAACCGTGATTCGCCGTCCTCGGCGGCGAGCGCCAGGGCTTCCCCGTTGGCTATGGCCTGGGTCCCGGTCGCCGCCGGGTTCTCCTCGAGCACCCGGCGCCCGACTTCGGTCAGCTCACTGGGGCTCTCGTGCACGACCGCACCGAAGAGCCGCATCATGTCGCCGCGGACCGGCTTCTGGCGCAGGGTGGACCGGACCATGAAGACCGTGCAGCCCAGGTTCATGACCTGGCACGCGTAGGCCAGAGCGGTCCCCCACTGGCCCGCGGCCGTGCCCGTGACGATGCGCTTCACGCCGGCCCGGGAGTAGTAATAGGCCTGCGCCAGGGCCGTGTTGAGCTTATGGCTCCCGGTGAGGTTGGCGCCCTCGTACTTGTAGTAGATCCGGGCGTTAGCGCCCAGACGTTCCTCAAGGCGCAGGGCCCGGCGCAACGGTGTCGGACGGTACTGCGCGTACAGGTCGAGGACCTCTTGGGGAATCGGGATGAACCGATCGGTCGTGTTGAGGGACTGCCGGGCGAGTGAGAAAGGCTGCTGGAGGTGGACGCTCTGGCCCACCGGTTTCGCCGCTCCGGTCAGCTGTGCTCCCGACACGGCCGAGCTCACGTACTGCGGCCGGTCGTGCAGGATGTTGAACCAGTGCGTGGGGATCAGCGGGTCTCGCGTCGGGGCGACCAGGGGGCGATCACCAGTCATGTTCGGCTCAGACCTCACTTCGCTGCGGTGGACGAGATGCGCTCGACCAGGTCGACCAGGTCCGTCACGTGCACGAGGTCGACCATCATCAGGTCTTCGTCCACCAGCTGGACGCCGAGCTTGCTCTCCAGCTCCATCAGCAGCCGGACGAAACCCAGCGAGTCCAGGCCCAGTTCAGCGTAGAGTTCTTGTTTCTCGTCCAGTTCCCCGACCCGCAGGCCCGGGATGACCGCAGTCAGGGCGTCGAACACCAGGCTGGTCGCCTGGCCTCGGTCGAGCTTCGGCCGGGCTGTCTCTTCGCTGCTGTTTCCGGTGGCCATATGGCATCTCCTTGTAAAAAAGCTGTCTTACCCGTACGCCAGGCCCCCTACATGACCTCACCACGGCGGATCTGATACACCCGAGCCGGACAGTTGTGGGCACTCGCCTCATTCCCCAAGGTAGCCGCTTAAATAATTCCTCGTATCCGGGCGGCTTCCGCCCCGGGAACGTCGCGGAACGCCCGCCTCCGGGACGCTCTGCAGGCCCCTAGCCTCCGGGGCGCCCTTGAGCGCGCACCGCCTGCACCACCAACCGCATTCGACCCGTCCGTACCAGCCCGATTTGCATGGTTGTGACAACCTGCACACCCTTATGTTCAGGTTGTCACAACCATGCACTAGGTACCGACGCCCGGCGCGGCGGAGGGGGCTCTTGTGGCGGAGGTGGCAGGGGCGGCAGGGGCGGAAGGGGCGGGGGCCTGAGCCCAGGCCGCCTGGCCTGTGCCGCCCGGCTTGGGCCGGTCAACATGGTAGTCTCGCTGTTCATATTTGCCTGGCCCAGCCACCGGATTCATTTGCACGCCGGCCGCCTGGAGACAATTATCCTGGAGACAATTATGACGTACCGAACGGTTTATGCTGCCCCGGCGCGTGAGACAGTCAGATGACCAGGGCGGGCAGGTTCCTTATCGTCAGCTGGGACGGTGGCGGAAACGTACCGCCGGCGCTCAATCTTGGCGCCAGGCTTATCCGCCTAGGGCACCGGGTCCGGGTCCTCGGCTGGGAATCCATGAAGTCACGGGCGGGCCTCGCCGGGCTTGAGTTTACGACTTACCCCTCAGTGCCGCCGTGGCCGGCCGGGGTTACTCTTCAGCAGGCGTGGAAAGAACGGGTAATACCAGCTTTGCTCGGCCCGGGCACGCGAGATGACATTCGCGCTGAAATCGAGGATTTCGCCCCCGACGTCGTCGTGGTCGACTGCATGATAGGCGTCGGCCTGGAGGTCGCGGCCACGCTCGAGCGGCCGTGGGCCGTGCTCATGCATGTCCTGCATTCCACGTTCACCGACACCTGGGGCACCCGGGCCACCCGCGCGCGGAACGCGGCTTACCTGGACCGGGCCGGCCAGGTGCTTGTGCTGGTCCCGGCCGGCTTCGATAGCGCCCGCGAGCTTGCGCCCAATACCTCGAACGTCGGCCCGATCACCGATCCGGACCCCGGCCCGCCGCTCACGGCCGACATGACCGAATTGCTGGCGGAACCGGGTAAGCCGTGGGTGCTGCTGAGCATCGGCACGATATTGCAAGACCAGGCCATGACGCTGCCGAGAATTCTCGAGGCGGTGGCCGGGCTGCCGATCCGGGGGCTACTGAACCTCGGTGGCGTGCTGACACCCGGCGCCATTGATACACCGCCGAATGTCACGGTATGCGGATACATTTCTCACGAGCTGCTCATGCCGCACATGGCGGCGGTCGTCTCCTACGGCGGGCTGAGCACCATCACCACGGCCCTGGCGGCAGGCGTACCGCTGGTCTGCATGCCCCAGGCCCACGATCAGCCGCTCAACGCGAAGCGCGTGGAGGCCTCGGGTGTCGGTCGAGCCGTCGGCAAAAACGCGACGTCGGCGGAAATTGCCGCCGCTATCGAGGGCGTGCTGACGGATCCAGCCATGCTGGACCAGGCCAATCACTTTGCTCGTGTCATTGCCGAGCTTGGCCGCGGCGACGACGCGGCCCAACGAGTAGCCGGGCTGATCGGCCCGGATTAGCGTGGTCGCACCTGAACTTCCGGACGTGACATCCGTTAGCCGGCGTTCGGCTGCCTCGCCTGGTTGATCACGGCCCGGAGCGCATCCTCGAAGACGTCTGGGTGAGCGCGCTGGAGTAGCACGAGCGCGCTGGCGCCGCCTTTCCGCCCGGACGGGCGGGGTGCCCGGCGGACGACCTGGGTCAGGGCTTCCGGCCCGAAAGACGACTGTGCTGGTGCAAGACGGCGCGCGCGGGCCGAGGGTCGCGTCCGGCGTAAACAGCGGAGACCAGGACGGTCAGGAGATGCTCGGCGCTGACGTAGCGACGGGCGAGCCTGCCCGCGTGCCTCAGGGCGCGGGCGACAGAGGTGCGGGTGTCCCGGGTCAGGTGCCTGGGCATTACCGGCTCCCGGTCCGCTTGCCGTGCTTGCGGTGCACGGTCTGCTTGGTGACGCCGAGCCGCCCGGCGATGTCCTGCCAGGACCACCCGA
>Ga0302325_10003312_pt1 | contig 38120 bp, 35 predicted proteins | sample Palsa_T0_2_FD_201948 | JGI IMG/M metagenome (GOLD analysis project Ga0302325, IMG submission 201948) | Peat permafrost microbial communities from Stordalen Mire near Abisko, Sweden - Palsa_T0_2 | ecosystem: Environmental > Terrestrial > Soil > Palsa > Peat permafrost | place: Sweden: Abisko...
GAAGTGTTGCGGCAGGCCCAAAACGAAGGGAAAGACCTGATCCTCGACATTGATGTGCAGGGTGCGAGACAATTGAAGGAGCGTATTCCCGAGGCGGTTTCGATTTTCATCTTGCCGCCGTCGCGCGACATATTAGAACAGCGCTTGCGTAGCCGTTCGGAGGATAGCGAGGAAACGATCCAGCGGCGCTTGCGGGATGCGGCGGGTGAGATCCGTAACTATCGGCAGTACGACTATGTGGTGGTCAATCACCGAGTGGACGAATCCACTCTGACGCTCGAATCGATTGTGAGAGCCGAGCGGGTAAAGCGGATCAGGATGGAAGAGCATATCGAGCCGATTTTGAGGAGCTTTGAGCCCAGGACGGCAACGCTATTTTAGGAGAAAAAGTATGGACAACAAGCCCAGAGGAAACGCGATGCACAGCATCCCCGATGACGTGGATGCCAGCACGTACCGGTTTATTATCGTTTCGGCCAAGCGCGCGCGGCAATTGCAAAACGGCCAGCGCAGCCTATTGCCGGCGACCAATAAGAAGCCCACCACGCTTGCCATGGAAGAAGTGCGGCGCGGTTTAGTGCCCTACTCGGACGTGACGCAAGAAGAGGCGCTAGCCAAGCAAGAAGCCATGTTATCGGCAGAGTAAAGGCTGGATGCGGATCGTTGTTGGTGTAGGCGGCGGTATCGCGGCGTACAAGGCAGCGGAATTGGTGCGCGCGCTTGGCCAGCGCGGCCACGACGTGCAGGTGGTTATGACCAAAGCGGCCCAGGAATTTATCCAGCCGCTGACATTTGCGGCGCTAACGGGTCGCAAAGTCATCACGGGGCTCTTTTCCGAAGCCCGCTCGGAAGACACTTTGGCGAGCGCGGTGGAACACATTGCCGTGGCCAAGGAAAACGATCTGCTGGTGGTGGCGCCCGCCACGGCGGATCTGCTGGCGAAATTTGCCAATGGCTTGGCGGACGATTTCTTATCGACCCTGTACCTGGCCTTCACGGGCACGGTAGTTTTATCGCCCGCGATGAATACAGCCATGTGGGAGCATCCGGCGACGCAAGCCAATATCGAGACCTTGCGGCGGCGCGGCTGTTCGATTGTAGACCCGGATGAGGGCTGGCTGGCGTGCGGGGTAACGGGAGCGGGCAGGCTACCCGACCCGCTCCGTATCGCCGACTACGTTGACGCGCTCACCCGCGGCAAGAACGATTTCCAAAGTGAGACGGTCCTGGTCACGGCAGGCCCCACCCAGGAAGCGCTAGACCCGGTGCGCTACGTGAGCAACCGCTCGAGCGGCAAGATGGGCTATGCCATTGCCGCAGCTGCGGCGCGGCGCGGTGCGCGCGTGATTTTAGTGTCGGGCCCGGTGCAATTGCCGGCGCCTCCGCATGTGGAAGTCATTCACGTCGTCACTGCGGAAGAGATGCGCAGAGCGGTGTTCGACCGCCTGGAGCCCGCGACCATCATCATCAAGAGCGCGGCGGTATCCGATTACTACGTCGCCGATTTGCCGCAGCAGAAACGTAAGAAGACGGCCACCCGGCTCTCGCTGGAACTCGATCCGACGCCCGACATTCTGGCGGAATTGGGACAGCAAAAAGGCGACCGTCTGCTGATCGGCTTCGCGGCCGAGACCGAAAACCTGATCGAAGAAGCGCGCCGCAAGATGACCACCAAGAAATGCGACATGGTCATAGCCAATTTAGTGACCAACAAGGGATTGGGTTTCGACTCGGATCGCAACGAAGTGGACATCCTTTCACGCAGCGGGCAGATTGTGCATGCCGGACCGGCCGACAAGAGCGAGGTTGCCGAGCGGATACTCGATCAAGTCGCCACGCTACGCTTGAACCTACGGGCGGTTGACGCGACGGCATGACGGCGGCACAAATCCGGGCGTATTTGGAATATTATCGCGACTTGGGCATCGAGACTATCTATCGCGCTGCGCCGCCGTCCGCTGTTCAGGAACGTGTGCAGGAACCGCTTCCGGGCCTGGCACCGGAAGGCGATACGCTGGCTAAAATTCGCGCCGATATCGGCGATTGCAAACGTTGCCGTTTGTGCGAAGCCAGGAACAAAATCGTCTTCGGATCGGGAAATGAAACATCCCCGCTGGTGTTTGTCGGGGAAGGGCCGGGCGCGGATGAAGATGAGCAAGGGCTGCCGTTCGTCGGGCGCGCCGGACAATTGCTCACGCAGATGATCGAAAACACTGCAGCCAAAGAAGGCATCGACATCAAACGCAAAGATGTCTACATCTGCAATGTAGTGAAGTGCCGGCCGCCGGACAACCGCACACCGCAGCCGGATGAGATGGAGATCTGCGGGCAGTTTTTGTTCCGTCAATTGAATACCATCAAGCCGAAAGCCATTTGCTTGCTGGGCGCTACGGCCATGAAGGCGTTGCTGAACAATAAGGAAGGCATCACCAAATCGCGTGGCCAGTGGCACAAGTGGCATGGCATTCCAGTGATGGTTACTTATCATCCGTCGTATTTGCTGCGGCAGTACAATCAGCAGGCGAAACGCGAAGCTTGGGAAGATCTGAAGACTTTGCTGCATTTTGTTTATGATTAGGCCCGCTCGTCCCGGCCTGTTTCTGAGCTTGGAAGGCACCGACGGAAGCGGCAAGAGCACGCAGATGCGGTTTTTGGTCGAACGCTTGCGCCGGGAAGGATTCAAGGTTGTCGAGAACCAGGAGCCCGGGGCAACACACATCGGACGGCAGATCCGGCGCATTTTGCTCGACCCGGCGCACCAGGAAATGGCGGGCATGACGGAATTGTTGCTGATGTTCGCCTCGCGCGCACAAGCGGCGGCCGAGATCATTCGGCCTGCGCTCGAACGCGGCGCCATTGTGGTGAGCGATAGGTTCACGGATTCTACCCTGGCTTATCAAGGCGAAGGGCGGGGCATAGGTTTTGATAGGGTTCTGGCGGCGCACAAACTGGCGCTGGGCGATTTGCTGCCGGATCTCACGATCTGCCTCACTTTGAATGTCGAGACCGGGCTGGAGCGCGCCCACCAACGCAATTCTTCCAGCGACGGGCAAGCGAGCGAGGCGCGGCTGGACCGCCAATCGCTGGAATTTCACCGCCGCGTGGCGGAAGGCTATCGCAAGATTGCACGGCTCGAACCGCAGCGTTTCCGTTTGGTAGCGGGCGAGGGCGAACCGGAAATCGTAGCTGAGAGAGTTTGGTGTGAAGTGGCGCCCGTTTTGAGGGAGAAATAGGTGAACGCTTTCCCGGATTTTTTCGGCAACGCGCCAGTGGCGCAAACGTTGCAGCAGATGATCGGCGGCGAGCGCATACCCCAAACCATTCTGCTCAGCGGTCCGGAAGGCGTCGGTAAAGCCACTTTGGCGCGTCGCTTTGCGTCAATGCTGCTAGGCGATCACAGCAAGATTGAGCAAGACGATCTGAGCCTGAAACACAACGCGGACATCATGGCCGAGCGCGACAAATGGCCGGCGGAAAAGCGCGCGGACGATCCGCTGCTGTTTTCCACCCATCCCGATTTCATCACTTTTTCACCCGATGGGCCGCTCAGGCAAATTACCATTCACCAAATGCGCGAGTTCCGCGAACGCGCGCAGTTTAAGCCGCTGGAAGGGAGGCACCGGGTATTTTTGATCGACCGCCTGGATCGCGCCAACGAACAGGCTGCCAATTCGCTTTTGAAAGTCCTCGAAGAGCCGCCGGAGCACATGGTGATTTTCGCCACAGCCGAGAACCTGTACGATCTGCTGCCGACGATTCGTTCGCGCTCGCTGGTTTTGCAGTTGAGCAGGTTAGCCGATGATGAAATGCTGGCCTTCGCCAAGGCGCGAAACCTGGCCGAAGCAGCCACCCGGGTCGCGCTAGCGGAAGGCAGCCCGGGAGTAGCGGCGACTTTGGATTTGGACGTATTCCGCGAACGGCGCGCTCTGCTTTTGGCGGCATTTGAATATGGCGCTGGTATCTCGCCGTTTGCCAACTGGGTACAAGAATCGGAATCGTTTGCAAATAGGAAAACAGAGAAGCTGGATCTGTATTTAAAGCCGGCGTATAGCCTGCTGGAAGAAATTCTGGCTGCCCTGGAAGGCAAAGGCGTGAGCCGGCATCGCGATTTACAGCAACGAATTGGCGCCATTGCGCAGCGCGTGAATTTCGGCTGGGTGGAACAGGCGGCCAAGGGCGTGGACGAACTGGCCATTATGGTGAAGCGCAATATACAAAAAGTGGGAGCGCTTGACGCTATGATTATTAAATTGCGTAACTACTTGGAGCCCTTAGGCACCTAAACAGTTAACAATCCGCGCGACACCCTGAAGGCAAGTGCGGTACTATCCAAAGAAACACACCTGAGGCCAAATGATAGAAGAGAGGCGTTTGGATTCGCTCGTTAGAAAACCGATTCGGGTCGCCGTTGGGGGGGACGTCAAACGTCCGCCGGCGGCCAAGAAGAACACACCGCCCGATCAAACCAACGCGGAGCAGTTTTACTACTCCAAGCAAATGCAAAGCAAGACCCGCATGATTGTGACGCTGACCGACGGAGAGCAACTCGAAGGAGTCATCGAATGGTATGACCGCGATTGTTTAAAGCTCAACCGGGAAGAAGCGCCGAACTTACTGTTGTTTAAACACTGCATTAAGTACATGTGTAAAGCAGAACCGGAGTAAACCCGCGTCGGGCTGCGGCGCTATCCCCGACGCTAACATTGAGAAGTGGACGCACTGCTCGCTTGGCGCAAAGAGTTTCCGATCCTTTCTCACACGACCTACATGATTAGCCATTCCCTCGGCGCAATGCCGAAGCGAACGGAAGACGCCATGCGGGATTTCACAGAGACTTGGGCCACTCGCGGCATACGCGCTTGGGAAGAAGGCTGGTGGGATATGCCGGTGACGACCGGCGATCTGATCGGCACCATTATCGGCGCTGGGCAAGGTGAAGTGGTGATGCACCAGAATGTTTCGATCTGCCAGTGGATTGTCACGTCCTGCTTTGACTGGCGCGGGCCGCGCAACAAATTGGTGACGGACGGGCTGAACTTTCCATCGAATGATTACATTTACCACGGCCTGAAACGGCAAGGCGCGGAGGTTGTGCAGGTGGCGTCGCCGGATGGGATGACGATGCCTCTAGAACCTTTGCTCGCCGCGATTGACGAGCGGACGCAGCTTGTTTCTGTGTCGCACGTGGCGTTTCGCAGTTCATACGTACAGGATTTAGAGGCAATCACCCGGCGCGCTCATGAAGTAGGCGCGAAGGTGATTGGCGATTTATACCAATCGGCGGGCGTCGTGCCGGTGAATGTGCGGGAATTGAACCTCGATTTCGCGACCGGCGGTTCGGTGAAGTGGTTGTGCGGCGGACCGGGAGCGGGGTACTTGTATGTGCGGCGCGATCTGTGGCCGGAGATGCAACCGATGGCTACTGGTTGGATGGCGCATCGCGAGCCGTTCCAGTTTGAAGCCGGGCCGATCGATTGGGCGCCGGATGCCTTTCGCTTCCTGAATGGCACACCCAATGTTCCAGCGCTCTATTCGGCCAGCGGCGGCTACGAAATTGTAAACGAGATTGGTGTCGAGGCGATTCGCGAGAAGTCGGTGAGGCAGACGCAGCGGTTGATTGAACTGGCGGACGAGGCGGGCTTTACAGTGGGGACCTGCCGAGACGCGAAGCGGCGCGGCGGCGTGGTGATTCTGGATGTGCCGCATGGCAAGGAAGTGACGGCGGAGTTGGCGCGCAGAGAGGTGTTGGTGGATTACCGGCCGCAGGCGGGGATACGGATTGCGCCGCATTTCTATACGAGCGATGAAGAGCTGGATCACACGATTGAGCAGATTCGGAAGATTGCTTGGCGAAAATAGTCCTCAATACGTTTGGGTCATTCGGAGATTTGCATCCTTACCTGGCGCTGGCAATTGAGCTGGCGCGGCGCGGGCACGAACCGACGATTGCGACATCGGAAGCTTATAGAGAGAAGATACGGGCGGAGGGAATCGAGTTTGCGGCGGTGCGCCCCGACGTGGGAGAGTTGCTGGGGCAGACGGAGTTCCTCAACAAGTTGTGGGACGCGAAGCATGGTTCGAAATATCTCTTGCGCGATTATCTATTGCCGAGAGTGGAGGAGGCATTCGAAGATCTCGCGGCGGTGTGTGAGGGAGCTGACCTGCTGATGACGCATGCAGCCGCTTACGCGGGACCGATTGTGGCGGAGGTGCGCAAGCTGCGCTGGATCTCGATTGCCCTGCAACCGGCTATCTTGTTTTCAACTTACGATCCGCCGGTGATTGCGCCGGCCTTGTGGGCGAGACGGCTTTATGGTTTGGGACGTTGGGTCTTTGCAACCATGCTGAAGGCGGCGCGATGGGAGACAGGGCGCTGGGCTAAGCCGGTGTTTCGATTGCGGGAGAAATTAGGACTGCCACGTGGAACGAATCCGGTGTTGGAAGGGCAGTTCTCGCCTTATGGGACGCTGGCGCTGTTCTCTCGCCACTTCGCTCGGCCGCAGCCCGATTGGCCGGTGAATACCAAGGCGACCGGATTCGTGAGCTACGACAAAAGGGGCGAGGGCTTCGGGGCGGCGGCAGGCAGCGGCGAGTTGGAGAGATTCCTGGCCGCTGGTGCTGCGCCGGTGGTGTTCACGCTGGGGTCATCGGCAGTGATGGCGGCGGGGCGGTTTTTTGAGGAGAGCGTGAAAGCCGTGACGAAGCTTGGGATGCGAGCGGTGTTGTTAGTGGGGAAGACGGAGAAACCTCCGAGAGTCGAGAGTGGCTCGATCTATGTGACTGACTATGCTCCTTACTCAGAGCTGCTACCGAGAGCGGCGGCAACTGTGCATCAAGGCGGGATTGGGACGGTGGCGCAGGCGCTGAAGGCTGGGAGACCGACGATGGTGGTGCCTTGGGCGCATGATCAACCGGACAACGCGGAGAGGTGCAGGATGCTCGGTCTATCGAGGACTGTGAGGAGAGATGAGTACAAGTGGGAGGTAGTGGCGAGAGAGCTGGACCGGTTGTTGGGAGATGCGCGCTATGCCAGCCGGGCGCGGGAGATGGCCGAGCGGCTGGCGGAGGAAGACGGAGTGTGTGCGGCATGTTCAGCGCTTTTTGCGGACTAAGCGGCGGGCAGTGAGGACGGCTCCGGGATTCGCGGAGAAGGCTTGCACGCTGAGGGCTTCCTGCTGATCATGATGGACTTTGTGGGCGCCCGCGGCGGGGCTGGCAGCCAGGGCGCGGCCGACGTAGCGGAGTTCGCGCTTGTCGACGATAGATTGCATTTGCTCTTCGACATAGTTCCACGCGCCCATGTTTTCAGGCTCCTCCTGAACCCAATAGAGCTCCGAGTTTTCGGGATAACGGCGTAGAACGTCGTTGAGGCGCTGCAAGGGGAAGGGATAAAGTTGTTCAATGCGAATGAGCGCGACATCACTGCGGCCCAGCTCTTCGCGTTTGTTCAAAAGGTCGTAATAGACTTTGCCGGAGGATAAAAGAACGCGGCGGATTTGATTGCCGAGGTGCTGGGAATCGCCGATGACTTCCTGAAATGCGCCGCTGGTAAGGTCTTCCAGGCGCGACGCGGCTTTGGCATAACGCAGCAGGAACTTGGGAGTAAAAATGATGAGCGGTTTGCGGATGCCGCGCCGATCTTTGCCGCCATACATCTGTCGGCGCAGGAGGTGAAAATATTGCGCGGGCGTAGTGCAGTTGCAAATCTGCATATTATTTTCCGCGCACAATTGCAGGAAACGTTCGATGCGGGCGCTGGAATGTTCGGGCCCTTGGCCTTCGAATCCATGCGGCAGGAGGAGAACGAGTCCGCTCGGCTGATTCCATTTGGATTCAGCGGAGACTATGAACTGATCGATAATAATCTGCGCGCCGTTGACGAAATCGCCGAATTGCGCTTCCCACATGACCAGGGTGAGCGGGTCGGCTACACTGTAGCCAAATTCAAAACCCATCACGGCGTACTCACTCAGAAGACTATCGATGGCTTCGAACTTCGCCTGATTCGGTTTAAGGTTCTTGAGCGGCATGTAGCCATCGCCGCTTTCGTAGTCGTAGAACTCCAAATGGCGTTGAGTGAAGGTGCCGCGGCGGACATCTTCGCCGCTTAGACGAACGGGCGTGCCTTCCATGACAAGGCTGCCGAAAGCCAGGGTTTCGGCGAAACCCCAGTCGATGGGAGCGCCTTTGAGCGCATCGCGACGACGTTCCAGCAAGGATTTCAATTTAGGATGCAAGTGGAACCCGTCCGGCAACACGGTCGATTTTTCAATGACCTTCGCCAGCGTATCGTGGGAGGCGGCGGTGGAGGGAATCGGTTGGGCGATTTCCTCCGGCGGCATGATGGCAAATTCTTCAATGATAAACTGCTCGCGGCTCTTCTTCGCTTCTTCGTAGGTTTCGTTGAGCTTGTTGCGAGCTTGCGTGCGGATGGCGTCAATCTGATCGGCCAACAGAAACTTCTCACGCACCAGGGTGTCGGTATATTGAACCGTTACCGTAGGCGTGGCCTTGATTTTGCGGTACATCACCGGTTGGGTATAGCTGGGATCGTCGGCTTCATTATGGCCTTGGCGGCGGTAGCCGATAATGTCGACGACCACATCGCGCTTGAAGCGCTGGCGATATTCATAGGCGAGATGACAAACGCGAACGCAGGCTTCCGGGTCATCGCCATTTACGTGGAAAATGGGCGCCAGGACCGACAGGGCGACGTCTGTGCAGTAGGTACTACTGCGGCCTTCGAGAGGGTTGGTGGTGAAACCGATTTGGTTATTGGTGACGATGTGAATGGTGCCGCCCGTTTTATAGCCTTCCAATTGGGAGAGTTGTAGAACCTCCGCCACGACGCCTTGACCGATAAAAGCGGCATCTCCGTGGATGAGGACAGGCAGAACACGAGCGCGTTCGGTGTCTTTCAAACGGTCTTGCTTGGGGCGAACGAGACCTTCGACGACCGGATCGACCGCTTCCAGATGGCTGGGGTTGAAGGCGACGGAAACAACGATTTCGCGGCCCGTGGAAGACGTGTAAACGCCAGCGGCGCCGAGGTGATATTTGACATCACCGGAACCTTGCACGGTATCGGGATCGGGTTCGCCGTCGAATTCGGAAAACACTTGCGACATGGATTTACCGACAACGTTGGCGAGGACATTGAGCCGGCCACGGTGAGCCATGCCGATGACGGCTTCGGCGACGTTTTCGTTAGCGGAGCATTCGAGGATCTCATCGAGCGCAACGATGGTGCTTTCGAGACCCTCCAAACCGAAACGCTTTTGGCCGACGAAACGGGCCTGTAAGAAATGTTCAAACTCTTCGGCTTGAATGAGGCGGTTAAGAATGCGAGTGCGGGTTGATTCGTCCAGTTTCCAGGAATTTTGCGTCGTCTCCATGCGCTCCTGCAACCACTGCTTTTGTTCAGGGTCGGGAATATGCATGTACTCGATGCCGATGGAACCGCAGTAAGTGGTGCGGAGGCGGTCGAGGATGGCGCGGAACGGTTCGTAGGCGCGCATGTTACGCGCGATGGCTCCGCTGGGCGCTTTGATGGTGCCGGCGAGGAAGATGCGGTCGAGATCCCAGATTGTTAAGCCGTAAGAGGCGGGATCGAGATCGGGATGATAGCCGGGATCGATGCCGAGCGGGTTGGTGTTGGCCAGAAGATGGCCGCGCGTGCGATAGGCATTGATGATTTGAATGACCGCGGCTTCCTTGGCGACGTCGGTATTGGCGCCCGGGACCTGTTGAGCGGTGAGAGGCGTATCGACTTGCCAGCGGATGGGACGGTAGGGAACTTTCAGATCGCGAAAGATGGCATCGTAGAAGTTTTCTTCGCCCTGCAGCAACTGATGCATCTTGGCGAGGAAAGTGCCTGATTCCGCGCCTTGGATGATGCGGTGATCGTATGTGCAGGCGATCATCAGAGTCTTACTGATGCCGAGGGTGGCGCGCATTTCTTCGCTGACAGCGGCAAATTCGGCAGGAAAATCAATCGCGCCAATAGCCACGATGGCGCCTTGACCCGGCATGAGACGCGGGACGGAGCCGATGGTGCCGACGGTGCCGGGATTGGTGAGGGAGATGGTTGTGCCATCGAAATCGGAGAGCTGCAGTTTGTTGGCGCGGGCGCGCGCCACGATGTCGTCATAAGCAGCGACGAATTGCGCAAACGTCATGCCATCGGCATGCTTGATGTTGGGGACTTTGAGAGTGCGGGAGCCATCTTTGGCGGTGATATCGACAGCCAGGCCGATGTTGACTTGGCCGCGCACGATGCGGAAAATCTCGCCGCCATTTTCGGCATACGCATGATTGAGGCCGGGCGTTGTTTTGATGGCTCTGACGATGGCCCAGGCGATGAAGTGAGTAAAGCTGAGCTTGCCGCGACCTTGCAGCGTGCGTTGTTTATTGATGAGATTGCGATTCTCTTCAATGACGCGGACGGGGATTTGACGCTGCGACGTGGCGACGGGAATGGCCAGGCTGGCCGTCATGTTCTCGGCGATGCGGGCGGCCGCGCCACGGATGGGCACGAGCTGGTCGCTTGGGCCGGCGATGCGAGTGTCGAGTTTAGCGGGCGGGGCGGAGCGCTTCGTTACAACGTCTGTGACGGCAACGGGCGGCGCCGGCAAGGCTTCGGGCACGGCGGGTTCGGTAGGGACAGGCGCGGCGGTTTCGGGTGGGGGCGCTGGAGCTGTGGGTTCAAGATTGGCTGGCTCGGCGACGGGAGCCGCGGCGTAGGGTGCGCCATTTTGAGCGACGGGACCAGGTTCTTCGGCTTCGGCAGCGGCGTGAGCGGCGTTTTCATCTAGTTGGATAAACAGGTCGCCCCATCCATCATCGACGCTCTTGTGGTCGAGACGGTACTGCTGATACAGTTCGTCTTCTAACCAGCTATTGACGCCCAACGCCGGGGCATTTGCTTCTTTCATGTTGGTGATTTCTGGCAGGGCGGCCGTTACGGGGACACGTCCACTAGTACTCGACCATTGTAACGAAGGAGGGGGAGTTGGTGGACGAATTTTGGGTGCGGCCACGGTTAGTTCCTTGGTGGGGCCGGATGCCATAACGGTGGAAAGCTAAGTTTAAATGCGGGCGGCGAATGGGCGGGCGATGATCCGTAGTGAGGGTAATACGGCCTTTGGACCCCATTTTCGACGCCTCCCACATTCTCGAGGAGTAGGGTGAGGCCGGTGGGGCTGGTGGGATCTTCTCCCACGATGGTGAGAGTGGCCTGAGGTTTGGGTTTGGGATCAGGTTCGGCGCATTTTCTTTGGGCGGATTCTTTCGCGGCGGCAGGCCGCTGGAGTTTGTAGAACTGTTCGAGGAGACGGAATTCGCGCTGGAAGGCGCGTTCGGCGGCGGTTGTGTAGCGAAGGCAGAGATCGTGTTTTTTGATTTGGTCGGGGTCCAGTTGAACGGTGAGGGGCCCTGGGTGAGGGCCATAACAGACTCGAGGTTGCGATGGGCGCGGATGCGGTGCCATTCGGCCTGAGCGGTTTTGAGGACGAAATCATATAGGAGAGGGTCTTCGGGGGTTGGTATTCCTTGAGCCAGCGGTTGAGGAGGAGAAGCCAGGATTCCTCGGATTCACAGGGGAGGATGAGGGTCTGGGCGCAGGCGCCGTGTTTGATGGCGTTTTTTGGAGGAGAGGCGCGTTGTGATCCACTTCACGGCCCCTTTGGGGCCGTCAGGAGGACCGCTCTTCGGCCCAACTCATTGAAAGAAAAGACAGTCGCAGAGAGAACATTTTCGTAGGATTGATAAAGATCGCATCAGCTTTTGCGGATTCGGATGTACGGGAACGGAGGAATGCGGAGGCCGCAAAAGGTAATGTGATCGCTCGGTGAACTAACCGCCTGGGGGTTCTGAGGAGCGGACTTATGGGGTTTGAATGCCGGTGGGTTGGGGGAGATTGATTGGCGCGCGGTGGCCGCAGGCCCACTACCGCTTCCAATACAGAACATCGAGTTGTCCGCTGGTGTTGCGGTAAATCGCGTAACAGGTCTTGTCCATCGTCGAATAGTAAGCAAAAGGGTCGCCTGCCGGGAGTGGCGCACCGGCTAATTGAGTCAAGTCGTTGTGCGTGACAATACCTGTCCCTGCCCAAATCAGTTCGTGCAAATGCGAGTCGGCACCGACATAAACCACGTGCTCCGTTCCGTCGCCAGGCACATAAAACGCCGCCGGCTTGCTCAACTCCTGCACTGCCGTCGCAGCCTTCACCCACGAATTGAGAGGCTCAGGCACATTCGGAATCACTAAAGCTCTTTCCGTCGGAGCCGCCGATCCTTGCCAATAAAGCTGCTGCGCGTATCCGTTCGTGGCCTTGAAAATCACGTGATTCTCACCGTCAGCCGCGAAATAAGCCGTTGGATCTCCGCCCGCCAAGCCCCCACCCGGCGTGAGATCTCCCTGCCCCTTAGCGCCCGATCCAATCCACCAAATCTCAAGCAAGTGCTCATCCGCACTGCGATAGATCACGTGTTGCGACTGATCGGCCGGGATAAAGTAACCGGCAGGGTCTCCCGCTGCGTTCGGCCCATTCGGCGTCAGGTCGCCAACTGCGGCCGCGCTTGATCCCGTCCACCAGATCTCATGCAAATGCGCGTCAATACCCCGGTAAATCACATGCTGTGAATGATCGGCCAATTGATACGCCGTTAAGTCTCCCACTGCGGTGGGACCCTTCGGTGTGATATCGCCTTGGCCTACTGCCCCTGAACCAGTCCACCACAGCTGATGCACATGCCCATCGCCTCCCACATAATCGACGTTCTGCGTATTGTCGTCTGGGTTATAGTAAGCCACCGGATTGCCCGACGCAAGCGGGCCATGCGGCGTCAAATCACCTTGTCCCACCGAACCGGTAACAGGCCACCAGATCTCGCGAACGTGAGCGTCCTTGCCGCAAAAAATAACATGCCGTATTCCGTCGGGCGTTGTGTAACCAGCCGGATTACTCACTGCCACTGTTCCACTCGGATTGAGCACCATGAGGCCGACCTGCTGTGGCGGATCGAAAAACGCCTTTTGCACGGTGCAGAATTTATTGGAAAGGAAATTAGCGTCGCAGGTTCCCGAGGCCGGAGGCGTCTGCGTAACGTAAACCTGGGCCCCGTAAACCTTATTCGGCAGATTGATCGCGATTCGCGCCAAGTCATAATCGAATCGCGAGGTTGGCTCGCCAAATTCACTGTGCCCAGCGAAATAAATCCCTAGGTGCAGTTTGCGCCCGCTCGCCATCAGCGCACGCATATCGTCAATCTCACCCACCACATTCTCCGCGCCCGGCTCCGCACAGTTCCCGGCCAAACACCCCGCGCCTCGCTGCGTGGTCGGCCACGGACAACCCGAGCGCGCGCAGAGCCCGATCCCCTGCTTCTCATTCTTGAAATAAAACAGCATGGAATCCAAAGTCAGACCAAAGTCTGCCCAGTTCTTTTGTGTGTAACTGGTCAATGGGTAGTAAACCGTCGGCACAAAGCTCAACCATGGCGCTTGCGACCGCATCGCCGCTTCCATTTCCGCGATGTAGTCGGATGTAAAAGGAATCGTTGGCACCTTCGACGGATCCGGATAGGGAAGGTTCAGCGAGAAATCTTCCACACCCACTGCCACTAACTGCGGGAAGTCTTGCGCCAAACGTCCCAAAACCTGCCCCCAGGCAATCATATTCTCGCAAGCTCCCACAATCTGCGCGGAACTAGGATTGGCCGGCAAATTGAAATAACCCAGCGTGTTCCAGGAAGTCAAAGGTGGAGTTGTCTTGCTTGTGTCTTCCGGTATCGAACAAGTGTCTCCCGGCCCGTTCCCGGCGGCGGCCCGAGGCGGATTCAAACTTACCCACACGCGCAGCTGCTTGCCATCCACGCCCCAATTCTTCGTGGCGGTCAGGAATTGCACCAGGTTGGTATAGTCGCCCGGATGCTGCAGCAACCAGTTGAACGTGTCCGAGTGAGTCTCTCTCAGCCATTGCTTCAGTTGATCGGTCGAGTAGGTCGAATAGCCGCTCGGAAGACTTGCCAGTTCATCGTAGGTGATCTTAGCGCCATCAATCGCCGAGTCACGGGAAACGCGCTGAAACGGATCGCCATAAACAAACACGTTCTCCCGGTAAGTCCCACTCACACCACGGCTCAAAATCAATTCATCGGCTCCCTGGTCCCCGGGCAGCCAATCCGTCGCCGCCAAACCGGACCATGTACCTCCTGGCTCCAGATTGCTCTCCCTCAGCACCCTGAGTTGTCGAGTGCCCGGCGGAGCATCCAGGATCGTTACATTAGGACTCGCATTCGAGAGCAACACGATCGCCTTACGGCCGTCCCCGTTAAAATCTCCAGTCGTCGCCGCCACCCAGTTCGTGTTACCGTTCGCTCCCACTGCCGCTGTCCCAAAGACTGTGAACTCGGAGCCATTCCATTTGAACGCAATCACCGTCGGGCTGTGCCCATCAGAGACCTGCCGCACCGCGATCAACTCATCTTTCCCGTCATGGTCGATGTCTCCCGCCGCCAATGCTTTCCAGGTCCCGGACCCACTCACACTCAGATCCCCGCGTGTCACAATTTGCAGCGCGCCCTGGTTCAGTTCCACTAGAAACAGATTCGAATGCTCGGGCTTCAGCATGGCAATGCGCTTCTTCCCGGTGCCGTCAAAATCGCCAACCGCCGCCCCCACCCAATTCGAGTTCACCGCATCGCCGATCGTCGCCGACGCCACAACTAATGGCTGAAAGCAGTCTTCACTCAGTTTTCCGACCACTAGGTCTGGAACACTGTTGGAATTGATTTGGCGAACCGCCACAAACTCATCATGTGCCGCTCCAGCTAAGTTGCCCGCCACAATTGCCCGCCATGGGTCGGCCGAATTCGAGTTCAGAGGCCCGTAACCTCCGCCAAGCAGATTCAAGTGCGGAGTCGGTCCCAGCAGGGTCGAAAAATTCGGCCCGTGATTCTGCACCAGCACAATTTGCTTTTCCGCGCCCGAGCAGAAATTCCCCGCCGCCGCGCCAACCCAGCCCGTATCGTACGCGCCTGAATATCCGCCTACCTCAAGTAATGCTCCGGTCGCCACACTGTCATCGGCGGCCTTTGTGTAGGTCGGAATTTCGTAGGGCGGAACGCAACTCCACCGTGAACCTGCGAGAGTCAAGTTGCTCCAGCCAGCCGCTTCAGCGCGCGGTGGAGCGTTCGCCAAAGCCTCACCACAGATCGAGTTAAAAGGCCCGACGTTGATCGGCGCGTGCAGTTGCTGAGCGTGATTCGGCAGAGTGACGCCCGACCCCAGTATCGCCAAGCCAATCGTCAGCTTACTGTATCGGTTTACCCGCATGTTAACGTTCATCCGAGCGGCGACCCACAGATTTGCTGGGTCCCACTAGCTGATAGTGTCAGATCTTGCCGCGGCGTTTCACTCGTATTTGCGGGAAGCCCTGTCGTCCCAGCGTTTAGCGAAGGCGTTATCCCCTGCCGACATCGCCGGGGGATGACGGGGATTTCGAGTGTGCATCCCACGTCCACCGGTGGGTTCGCAAGCGACCGGGCTCTAGCGGGAAATCCCCTTCGGTTGAGGGATCATATGCAGATTCCCTTAGTTACCAAGTGCGTCCAGGGTAACGGCGCTTGGCTTAGCGCTTATGCTGTTCTGCCTCCGAAACGGTTAAGCACGCTGAGCGATTTTGAGTCCGCGCGTACCCCTGTCCGCTTGCTATCCAAGACCCAAGCGCAGGTGGGCGCTGCCGGTCCGTGGCGCCGAGCAGATGTTGGCGGCGAATCCGAGAATCGCCGACGGCGGGTTTTATGTGGCGCTGACGTTGGGGGATGGGAAGAGGATAGAAGAGGCGCTGCGAGAGTCGCCGGACTTGGCGATGAAGGCTGGCGGCCCGTGCCATTGGGAGCCGCTGCTGTATGTCTGCTTCTCCCGTTTTTCGACAGGAACGTCGAGGCTGGCGGAGAGCATGGCCACCGCCGCGCGCGTCCTCTTGGGCTATGGCGCTGATCCCGACAGCAGTTTTATTTCTAAGGACTGGCCCGACCATCCGCACCTCTCGTGCGTGTACGCCGCGGGTTTAAACAATAATCCCGCGTTGGCCTTGGCGCTGCTCGAAGCGGGCGCCCATCCGAACGATGGCGAACGCTCTACTATTCGACCGAACACAGAGATCTGGCCTCCCTGAAATTGCTGCTGCGCTTCGGCGCGAAGCCGGCGGGCTCAAACGCACTCAAACACATGCTTGATCGCGAAGACGAAGCCGGTTTGAGAGTGCTGTTAGCCGCCGGCGCCGATCCGAATGAGCGAAACGAGCGCGGCGAAACGGCGCTGCATTGGGCCGTCTGGCGCGGGACAAGCGTCCCGACACTGGCGGCCCTGATCGACAGCGGAGCGGATTTGGACGCGCAAAGGAAGGATGGTCGAACGGCTTACGCTTTAGCTGTGCAGAGCGGTCAGAGCGAAGTCAACCCCGTATGCAGGCAACGTCGGCTCAGCTACAACATGAGCAAGTAGCCAGCCAAGACCGTTCGAACTTTTCTTCGGTGAATCACGGAATGCCGGCGCATGCGGCTGTGCCCCGGCCGGTAGCGAATGTAGCGGGAATACAACACACCGCTGTGCCTGCTCGACCGGCAGCGGCGGCAAGAACTGCTGCGCCATATAAGCCTGCGGCCGTTACGCAAGCTGCCAATCATCCGGCGGCTAAACCGGTTCCCGCTCAAAAACCAGCTCCGGAGAAGAGACTGGCGGCCCCAGCGGCCCACAAGCCTCCTCCTAAAGAGTCGAAGCCAGAAAAGCGTTCGTAGGTATTCCCGGGTTTCAGCAGCGCTGCGCCAGCGGATCTTTCCTGATGTGGAGGAATTCAGATTGAGGGTTTGAGCGCGAACAGTGAATCGTTGGCCGGGATATTCGTGTGCGCGGTTTTGGGGGGCGCTTTACGCTTCCGGCTCGGTTTGAAGAGTACCTGTTCTGAGTGGTTTCGCCGGATGGACGGCATCGACCAGTTGGTCTGCTGCAAGGGGGCGCCAATCCTTACGCCGGGCAGTGGATCAACTTTCAGGCGCAGTTCCGAGCGGCACGACATCGAGCGAACTGAGCACATGGGCGCCCATGGTGGCCTCGTGGATGCCAAAGAAGGGCGCCGACACCGGAAACTGGCAACGCTCATGTTGACGCCCGTTGGTTTCGCGATTATAATGGTTCTCAATTTCGCTCACGGTGACGAGTTTGTGACTCTCCGTAGCGCCAGGGGCGAAGACGATCGCTAACCGAGGTCTCACGTCCCGGACGAGCACCTCCTTGTGCTCCCGAATGCTGCTCTTGTTCCAGCAGGGCTGGAACAAGTTCAGTCCCCTTTTCTCAAACATTCACATTGACTGTCTGTACGCTTCGACAAAAGGAGACAAAATGTCAGCTATTCTTCTCCCCGCGTTTTTGCAGGTAGGTTACGCAAGGCCCAGGATTCGTTCTCTCGCTGCGGTGTTTGGCGCGCTGCTGTTTTCCGGGGCGCTCCACGGTCAATCGACCTTTGGAACGGTGCTCGGCACGGTGAAGGAGATTTCGGGAGGCGTGGTTCCCGGCGCCGTGGTGAATTTGACTAACACCGGAACGAACGCGAAACGTTCGACCATCAGCAACGATGCGGGATCGTTCGAGTTCGTGAATGTGGAAGTCGGAACCTATACACTCGATATCCAAGCCACTGGCTTCCAAAAGTCGGAATTTAGTTCGTTCGACCTGGGTGGACGCGAAACGAAGCGGCTGGATGCGCAGTTACAGATTGCAACGCAAAGTACGACGGTCAACGTTGAATCTTCCGGCGGAGCGGTTGTGCAAACGGATACCTCGAGCATCGCGGAGACGAAAGGATCGCGCGAGCTGGTCGACCTGCCGGTTGCGATAACTACCCGCGCGCAGGGGTCAACCAGCGCGATGTCTACCCTGACGGCCCAGCCGGGCGTTCAGACAGACGCGAACGGCAATATTTCCGTCGCCGGCAGTTTGCCGACACAGCTTTCGATGAGTATTGACGGAATCAGTACCATGGGGCCTGGGAGTTTTAACGGCCAAGGCGGGGGTGGAGCGATTTCCGAATTATTTCCTTCCTTCAACGCGATTGCCGAGATTCGCATCAGCGAGACGATCAACTCCGCCGAATTCGGCGGTGTGGCCGATATCACCACCATCTCCAAGTCTGGCACGAATTCGGTACATGGCGGCGTATTCGAGAATCTACAGAATAACGACATGAACGCGTCCGACTTCTTCAGTCACTCGGCTCCGGAGTTGAAGATGAACAACTTCGGAATTTTCATGGGAGGTCCGGTGGTGTTGCCGAAGCTGTACAACGGGCGCAATAAGACCTTTTTCTTCGGCAGCTTTGAGGCCCTGCGGCTACCCAAGTCGCAGTATGTGATCGAGAGTGTTCCTACGGCTGCGATGCGCAATGGCGATCTTTCTGGATACAGCGATCCGCTCGCCCCCTACCCCGGCAATCAGATTCCGGTCAGCCAACTCAACTCCTATTCGCAAAAGGCGCTGGGCTTGTTTTTCCCGGCACCGAACTACGGGCCAGCAGGGGCAATTGCCAACAATTACCTTGCGGACTTCAACATTCCGATCAAGAGTAACCAGGGCGACATTCGCATGGATCAGTACGTTGGCTCCAAGCATCAGTTCTATGCGCGCTTCACTTATAAGAACAAGCGGGCGTTTCAGGTGCCGCTCAGTGGCTTTGGGGGCGGCCCCCCCGTGACTTTCACCGAGGGATCGAACTCCATTCCTGAGGTAGATCAGGCCCTGACAGTAGCCTGGAACTACACCATCGCGCCTACCGTCATCAACGAACTGCGCGTCGGCTATAGCGCCAACAACGAGGCCAGCAGCATCGGGATTACCGCGCAAGGGGCGGCAAACACTCTGGGCCTAACCAACCTCCCCACGCCCCCGCCGGCCGGATATGATATTGTTCCGCAAATCACTATAACCGGATTTGTTCCCACATTTGGCTTCTCTTCCATCGACAATCAGGGCACGAAGCAGGCCCTGGAAACGCTTACGTGGACCAAGGGCACGCACACGATGAAGTTTGGGGCCGATTACCGGAGCCTGAAAGCATACGGCACCAGTGCCTTTTTCAACATATTAGAGGGCGGGTATACGTTCAACGGCTCTGTGATGAGCCAGTTGTTGGGCAACGGAGCGGGAACACCGATTGCGTCCTTCTTATTGGGTTATCCGGATAACGCCACCGTCGCCACCACGGTTGCGGCGAACGTTGACGGCCTGGCGAAGCACTATGCCACATTCGCCCAAGACGATTGGAAGGTGACCCGAAACCTAACGCTCAATTATGGCCTCCGCTGGGAGTTTCATCCGATGTTCCGCGACCGCTACAACAACCTGGCGAATTTCGATCCGGCTTATAGCAGCATCCAGAACGGCCAAAAGGTTCAAGGCGCTATTATACTTCCCGGCGAGGGCACGTACGGCATTACAAGCCCGGAATTCGTGGAAGCGATTGCGCCGACGCCAGTGATTCTTGCGTCGCAAGCCGGCGTTCCAGGGGCCTTGCGGTTTTCCTCTAAGCGCGATTTCGCGCCGCGGGCGGGCTTCGCCTGGCGGGTTTTCGGCAACGATAAGACGGTCTTACGGGGAGGATATGGAAAATACATCGAGGCGCTCATGAGTTCCGCCGCCATCAGCGCGTGGGCTGTCCAATCCAGCGATGTCGGCTTCTTCAACAACTCGATCGGGGCTAATGGACTTCCCACCTACTCCCTGCCTTACGCGTGGCCATCCAACATCGCCCAGCCGGGATCATACAGCTTGTACCAGGCCACCGATATTCACTACAAGGATCCGTACGTCCAGGAATGGAACCTCACCGTGGAACGCGATCTGGGACGAGGTGTGGGTCTGCGGGTCTCCTACGACGGCAATCATGCGTCTAATCTCGGCATGCACACGAACCTCAACCAGCCAGCCCCCAACACCATAGGTTTTAACAATCTGCCCACTTCGGCCTTCCCGTTCCCGGCTTTTCAGTACATGACCTACAACACAAACCCCGGGTTCGCAAACTATAACGGAGCGACGATATCCGTGAAAAAGCGCCTTGGCAACGGGCTGCAATTCCAGTCGAGTTATATCTATGCGCGTAACTTATCGAACGTGGATGGTGCCGCGACCAGCACAGCGGACGAATTTGCCGGTGAATTTGGCGGCACGATTTCGGATCCCAAAGCACCCGGCCTCGATTATGGGAATGTGGCCTACACGCGCCGCCAGCGATTTCTGACTACTTTCCTATATGAGCTGCCGTTCGGAAAAGGAAAACTGCTTCTGAACAGCGCCAATGGGTTGATGAACGGGGTTGTGGGCGGGTGGGAACTGAGCGGTGTGCTGCTCTTCCAGAGCGGGCCTTTTATGAGCGTAGCCACCACCAGCGACCCGTGCGGCTGCGGTTATAACGCGTTCAACGCCAGCGGGGGCCGCGCTGATACGGTAGCTGGCGTCAATCCTTACGCCAGCCAGTCGATCAACCAGTGGATTAACCCCGCCGCCTTTGCCGATCCGGGCAACGCCATTGGGAGATTCGGAGATGCCAGCGCCGGCGATGTCGTCGGACCTGGGACACAGGCCGTATCGCTTTCTCTCATCAAGAGCATCAACCTGACGGAGCGGATCCGCATGCGGATCGGCGCGCAGGTGGGCAACGTCTTCAACCACCCCAACTTCGCGGTTCCGGGCAGTCTCGCGGTTGGGGTCGCCGGATTCGGGCAGATCACCAGCTTGCAGACGGCGGAAGGCGCTGGGCCGCGGGCGATTCAATTGACCGCGCGCATCAATTTCTAAATATTGAGGGCGTTAGCTGGCCTGGCTTTCGCCTTCTTTCCAGCTTTGCTCGAGCATCATGGCGTATTCACCCGAAGCGTAGAGCTCAAATGTGTATTCGTCCGGTTTAGGGCGTTCGAAAACCCAATCGCGGAGCCGTTGCTCATACCATTGGTCGAGATACCGATGGTAGCGGCGCAGAAACTCGGGCGAAAAATCCTCGGTTTTGGGAATGTCGGAAAAAACCGCATGCAACCCGATGGCGCGACGAAATAGTGCGCAGAAGTCCAAGACACCCCAACCTTCCAGTTTCAAGCGCACGTGGGCTGGAATGTGCTGCACAAGCAAAACGGCAAATGTTTCCGCGCGGATATCGCGCCCCTCGAATTCGTGCGCAGCTTTCACCGTTTCGGCGCATTGCTCCGTCCAGCGCGACACGTCCTTGCCGATGTAATACAGCATGCGCAATTCGGCGTAACGACCCCTGAGCAGTTGCCTGTCAAGATCCAGCGCCGGCGTCTCATCGCGGGGCAGAAAGCCTTGTAAAGCAAGGCTTGCCCGCGAACTTTCCATTAGCACCGAGGTATCTTCGGGACTCGAAAACGGATGTAAGATGAGCGGGGGAAGCCGAAAACTCTTGGCGGAATTGTTCATGAATGTAATCGCACTCGCTTTGCACTCGGCTACGAATTTATCGCACCCGCATCTTCTTTATCGGCAAGTATCGCCTGGTTGCTAGTTGCAGAGAGATTGTCTATCCCTCTAAGAAGAATCCTCCCCCCTATTTCTGTCCCACTTTCGGGATAACCACCTCGCAACACTTTTCGGCGGCTGGAGCGGAAAACTCCTTCGGCCTGTTCAATTCAAAATCGAGAAGGGAAGACAGGCGGTCCCAGGGCATGGCACCGGTTTCGGTGCGCCCGTTCACGAAGAAAGTGGGGGTTTGCTGGACTTGCAACTCGCGGGCCAGCGCGATGCTTTTGTCGATCTCAGCGGCGGGGGTATGGTTGTCCAGGCAACTGGCAACTTTGACTTCGTCCAGAGACTGTTGCCTGGCAATCGCCAGGGTTTTTTCGCGAAGGTTAGCGGGGTTGACTTCGTTCTGATGCTCGAAAATCCAATCATGGAAGGCCCAGAATGCCAAGGGTTTTTGGTCTCCGAGGCAATGAGCGCTTTCGGCGGCGGCGCGTGCCCAAGGGTGACGGGTGGTGAGCGGAAAGTCTTCAAAGACGACGCGAACTTTATCGCCATATTTTTTCGGCAATTCGGTGCGGAGGGTCTTGGCCAATTCGCTGCAATAGGGACACTGGAAATCGCTAAACAGGACGATGCTGACGGGTGCATTCGCTGGCCCGAACGAGTAGCCGTCGGTGGGTAGCTTCTTCAAATTGTCGGCGAAGGGTGGTTGGCGCAAATCCCAAAGCGTGCCATTGACGATGCTTTTGCCATCGGCCGCGACGTAATAGTTGCGGTCGAGCTTGCTATCGCCGTTAGAAAGGTGCACAACCACTTGGAAATAGCCGGGAATAGAACTGGGTGTAGGATCGCCAATCTCGAACTTCACCGCCGGCGCATAGCCTTCGGCGTAGCGCAGGAACGTTTCCCATTTGGCCTTATCGATTTTGGGCGGAGCAGGTTCCGCGCCCGGTAAGAGCCAGGCTAGAGAGAACGCCAAGGCGAGGCTGGCGGAACGGATCTTTGGCATGGTTTTGTTTTTATTTTAGCGCTTTGGAGCCAGGCCGGGGCGTGCTCTTATACTGAGGATTGTCTTCCTCCCGCCGCCTTTTGCCCTTGGCCACGTGCGCACTGAGCATCGCCGCTTTCTACCTCTATGACTTGGGAGGGGTGGGCATGATCAGCACTGACGAGCCCCGTTATGCGGCTATCGGACAAGCGATGGCGCGGACCGGCGACCTAGTTACGCCTGTTCTGTGGGGGTCGCCCTGGTTTGAGAAGCCGCCGCTTCTGTATTGGATGAGCGCGGCGTTTTTTGCGTTGGGCCTGCAACCGGAAGTGGCTGCGCGGCTGCCGGTGGCGCTCTTGAGTTTGGCGTTTTTGGCGTTGGCGGCATGGTTAGTGGCGCGGGAGTTTGGGGCGGAGGCGTCGGCCCTTTCGATTAGTTTGCTAGCCACCTGCGCGGGTTGGGTTGCCTATAGCAACTTCTGCCTTACCGATTTGCCGATGGCGGTTTTCTTTTCGCTGGCAGTGCTGCTGGCGTTGCCATTGCTGCGCGATACGGCCGACGAGCGCGGCGTTTGGCTACGCTTCTTAGTGATTGGCTCATGTCTGGGATTGGCCGTCCTGGCGAAAGGATTGGTGCCGCTGGCGCTGGCGCTGCCCATGGCATGGTTTTTGCGGCAGTGGTGGCGTGCTTGGGCGTGGGCGGCGCTCGCTTGCGTACTGGTTGCCGGCCCCTGGTATACCGCGATTTACCTTCGCCAGGGCATGCCGTTCGTGAGGGAGTTTTTCTTCAAACATCATTTTGAGCGCATGTACTCAGGCTCGTTGCAGCACGTTCAGCCTTGGTACTACTATGCGCTGGTGATGGTAGGGGCGCTCTTCCCCTGGACGCCGTTGTTCTTGCTTTTTGCGCGGCGGAAGGCTGGCTGGGACAAGCGCCGCAGTCTGTTACTGGCGACTGTGCTGTTTGGATTCTTGTTTTTTAGCGTGATCGTGAACAAGCTACCGGGCTACTTGCTGCCCCTGCTGCCTGCCTTGTTCTTGCTCTTGGGCGCGGAGTTTGAGGTCTCCTCCTTTGCCGAACTGAGCCGGAAATGGTTGATTGCTCCGGTGCTGCTCATTGCGCTGATCCCGCCGATTGCGAAAGGCCTGCCGGATGCGCTGGCTACCGGCAATATAACGGCGTTTCACTTTGGACATATTGGCCCGACGGAAAGCTTCTATATGGTTGCGCCGCTGGCCGCGCTTTTGTTTGGCAAACGTTCGTGGCTTGTTGTGCTCCTTGTGCTCTGCGTGGTGGCAGGGGGAATCTTGTTAAAAACCACGGCGTATCCGCTGTTGGAAGAGAAGGTTTCGGCGCGCGGTTTATGGCGGCAGTTGCAAGACGATCACGTTTCCGTATGTGACGGAGGCATCAATCGGGCTTGGGCTTACGGGATCAGTTTCTATCGAGGAAGTGAGCTGCCGGTTTGCGGGGACGGCCAATTCTACGACCGAGTGTTGCGCAGCAGAGGGAGGGACCGGCCGGCAGTCGAGGCTCGATGAAAAAAAATGGGAGCCGGTTGGCGGTGATTGACACCGCTCCGGCTCCCACGAAGGTTTTGGAGGAACTCGCGCAAGACGGGTACGGTGTTAAGCTCGCCGCCCGAAGTCTGAACGAGTTCCTTCGCTGTTTGGCGGCGCGCAGCCGCGCCCTTTGCGCTCTCCGATGGTTGAGATTACTTTTTGCGAAAGCGGCGAGCCACACCCGCGGTGAACAGGCCGATACCGAGCAGGGCAAAAGAAGCCGGCTCAGGAGTGGCGCAGTTCGGACCGGTAGGCGGGGCGGGCGGCGTTGGGCACTTGGGCGAAACCGGGGGGCACGGGATGGGCGGCGTCACCGGCGGCGGACAGATGATGGGCGCTGGGCATTTCGCGATTACCACCGGCGGGCATTGTGGCGCCGTGGGCAGGTTGCACAGAATGGTTGGAATGGTCGGGATTGAGAGTACCGGCACGCACTTGATGGGCGTGGTCGGAGTGAAGATATTGACCGGAGCGCAAAGAACCTTGTTGGTGAGGGCGGCATCGCCGAGGCTCAGCTTTACGCAGGTATCGGCCGAAAGGATCGCGGTGGCAATAAGAAAAGAAAGAATAAATTTCATGGTGATGTTCTCCGTGGGTTGTTAGCTACGGCCGCGCTTTTGTTTGCGTTCCGTCTTGCATGATTCGAGATTACGGGGAAAAACACGTCGGGCATATTGCGCTGGGCGGTTTAGGGAGTTTGGCGAACTGTGGGCGGTGAGTCCAGCGGAGCGGGATTTGGTAACGTAGTGCCGGAACCGGTGGCACGGAATAGAGTGCTTATTGCGCTTCGCCAAAAAGGACCTAGGGTGGTTTGAAGCTGCCGGACGCGGTTTCCTTATGTTGGTGGAAAGCTCAATCAAAAGAGGAACTTACTCAACTCAATGACAGACCTGAAGAAACTCGGAAACAGCGATTTGCATATCACTCCCCTGGGAGTCGGCGCATGGGCTATCGGCGGCGCCGGTTGGAAGTTTTCGTGGGGGGACCAGGACGATGCCGATTCGGTGGGCGCGATTCGGGCGGCGATTGACGCCGGATTCAACTGGATTGATTCGGCCGCGGTGTATGGTTTGGGGCATTCCGAAGAAGTTGTGGGAGAAGCCGTGCGCGGTCTTAGCCAAAAGCCGTTGATCTTTACGAAGTGTGAGCGCACTTGGGACGAGAAAGGGCAGATTGTTCCTTGCCTGAAAGCGGAGAGCATTCGAAAAGAATGTGAGAACAGCTTGCGGCGGCTAGGGGTGGATGTGATCGATCTGTATCAGATGCACTGGCCCGAACCAGACGCCGATGTGGAAGAAGGTTGGACGGAGATGGCGCGGCTAAAAGAGCAGGGGAAGGTGCGCTGGATTGGCGTTTCGAATTTCAACGTGGAGCAGATGAAGCGGGCGATGAAGATTGCGCCGATTACGTCTTTGCAGCCGCCCTATTCGCTCTTAGTCCGCAAGATTGAGCCGGAGATTTTGCCGTACGCGCGAGAGAACAACATTGGCGTGCTTTGTTATTCGCCGATGCGGGCGGGTTTATTGACGGGGAAGATGACCAGGGAACGGGCATTGAGCCTGCCGGAAAACGATTGGCGCAGCCGGGATGCGGATTTTAAGGAACCGAAGCTGAGCCGCAATTTGGAATTGGTGGAGTTGCTGCGGAAAATTGGGGCGGCGCATGGCAAGGAACCGGGTGAGGTGGCGCTGGCGTGGGTTTTGTATAACCCGGCGGTGATGGCGGCGATTGTGGGGTTACGGCGAGCGGATCAAGTGCACGGCACGGCTGGGGCGATGGATTTTCGGCTAAGCGCGGCGGAAGCGGAGCAGTTGGAGAGTTTTCTCAAGTGAAGAACACGGGCGAAATCGCCCGCGCCAGTCTTATGCGGCCATTTCTGAGGCTCCGGAGCTTGGGGCGGGGGTGGGCGCCGCCATGTTTTGTAAATTCGCGGATGGGGCGAGGGTTTTTTTTGCTCGTGGCGGGCTGCTGACGCGAGGACCTAACTTGGCCGACTTTGTTAAAGGATCTTGTAAGACACTCGAAGTTCCGCGGCGAGCGTCGCGAAGCGCGGGTCCGCCGTCCACAAATCAAGCCGTCCCACCAACGCTGAGGCTAACAGGTGGATATCGATCCAGCCGGCACCCCGACCGTGCAGCCGCCTACTGCGAACAAACTCGACCACGTCGCTGTGAGGCACCGTGCTTGCTTGATGTATTCGCTCGTAGGCCGACAAGAGCTTCGCACGGCCGCCACGATCTCCAATGAGGAGTTCACCATAGACCAATTCGTGTCCGGCGACCTCGTCAAGAGCCAACAGCCCTTCCAACTCGGACGCGTAAGGTGCGCGATTGGCGAGGAAATGAATCCAAACCGAAGTATCCACCAAGACCATCAGGCCACTTTGTGTTTGTTCGCGGTCTTTTCGCGGCGTCTAGGCACAGTGACGGCGAGGGGCTCGCTGCCGCGAAGAGTCCGAAGGCGATCATATGCGGCGCGGCGGACCAGCGCCTCGAGACCCAAGCGGACCGTTTCGGTATCGCTGGCGGCACCGCTCGCCAACTTCGCCTCTTTCAGAAGTTTGTCCTCGATATTCAGGGTCTTCTTCATACAGCCCATTCTGCCATACTTGTAAGGCTTCTTGAGCCATCGGGCCGACGCGGCCCCCAATTGGGGACCGCCCTACAAGCCGCTTCTTGCGCGATTAGCTAAGTCAGCAGATTTCGTGATTTCATCAAGTAGTAAATGGGCAGGCCGCAAATGACGATCACTAAGCCGGGCCACGTGGTGGAGGCTCGGTAAGCGAACAGGCAATAGAGAATGGCGAGGCCTGTGACGATGTAAAACAGCGGCACAATGGGATAGCCGGGCGTACGAAAGGGTCGTGCCGCATTGGGCCGAATGATGCGCAAGCGGATGACGCCGACAATCGCCAATACGTAGAAGAGCAGAGCGGCGGAGATGACCCAATCGAGCAGGTTGCTGTATAAGTTGCCGTAGACACCATCGTGGATGGTGCGCGGCAGCACGAGGGCGGCTGACCAAATGCCTTGCACCCAGAGCGACCACGCCGGTACATGCGCTTTGTTCAGGCGGCCGGCGGCTTTGGGGAACATGCCATCTTGCGCCATAGAGTAACTCACACGCGGGCCGGCGAGCACCAGACCGTTGATGCAGCCAAAGGCGGAAATCATAATCGCCACAGCCATGATGACTGCGCCCCAACCGGGGAAGATGGCTTGCAGCATGGCGGTCGCGACGCGGTCGGCCGGCGCGTGTTGAATGGCGGAAAGAGGCAGCACGCATAGATACGCGACGTTGGCCAGGAAAAAGATTCCGGTCACGCAAATAGTGCCCAGCGCCAGCGCGCGCGGCATGGTGGTATGTGGGTTTTTCACCTCGCCGCCGGCGAAGGTGATGTCGTGCCAGGAATCGGCGGCGAATAGCGAACCCGATTGCGAAACGCAGATAGCGGCGAACAGGCCGAAGCTGGTCAGCGCGCTGAGAGTGGCGGTAATGGGCGTTACATCATGCGGCGTCCAAAGATTGCCGAAATTGGCAACCAGCACGTCGTGCTTGGCGAAAATCAGCCCTAGCAGAATTAAGGCCGCGAGCGAGGCAATCTTAGCGGTGGTAAACAGATTTTGCAAAATCTTGCCGTAGCGGACACCTAAGCTGTTGGTCCAAGTCAGCACGGCGATCACCACGATGGCCAACATCTGTCCGGTGGAAAGTGAAATCGCATAACCGCTGGAGAGATGAATGGGAGGAATGAGGTAACGGTCTTCGGCAATGCCGGGGATCAGAATGCCTGTGAAGCGCGCGAAGGCCACGGCTACGGCGGCGATGGTCCCGGTTTGAATGACGGTGAAGAGGGTCCAACCGTAGAGAAATCCGACTATGGGTGAAAATGCTTCGCGCAGGTACACATACATGCCTCCTGCCTGCGGCATCATGGCGGACAGTTCGCCATAAGAGAGCGCGGCGGCGACGGTGAGCGCGGCCGTCAGCAGCCATGCAAACAACAGCCAGCCCGCACTGCCGACGTCGCGCGCCATATCGGCGGAGACAATGAAAATTCCCGAGCCGATCATGACGCCCACGACGATCATGACGGAGTCGAAAAGGCCTAACTCGCGGATAAAGCCGGTTTCGCGGTCAACAGCGGTGGTTTCAGTTGGCATTGGCCCTCTTTCTTAGGTTATTCGACCGCTTGCTTGCGCGCGCGGCTCCGCTGGCTCTGTTGGAATGCCCCAGCAAAAATCGTCTTGCTCGTCGAACACCAATTCAGACTGCGCGGTTACAAAGGCGGAGCCTTTCACGAAGGGAACGATCTCTTCGCCGTCGAGTTCAATGCGCCCTTCAAAGATGCTTCCGGTGATGCTTTCCTGCCGCCAGAAATCGCCGGGGCGGAGCAGGGAATCGGCGGCGAGACATGCCATCTTGGCGCTGGTTCCAGTCCCGCAGGGGGAGCGGTCATAACTTTTGCCTGGACAGAGGACGAAATTCCGGCTATCTGCGGAAGGATCGCGCGGCTCGGAAAAGAGTTCGATGTGGTCGATTTCAGCGCCATCTCTGCCGGTAATGCCGGCGCGGACCAGCCCTTGACGAATTCGCCAGGTGAGACTGGTTAGCTCTTCCAGATTGCGCAGCGATAGCTCGATGGAACTTTCACCCTTTGTCAAGAAGAACCAATTTCCACCCCAAGCGACATCGCCTGTCACGGTGCCGTGTCCTTCTACATTGACCGAGACCTCCTTGGCGTACCGATAGCTTGGGATATTGCGAACCGTGACAAGCCCCGCGCCATGCGAGTCAGCACTCACAATGCCCACCGGCGTTTCAATGCTCAAATGACCGGGCTGAATTTTGCCGAGATGCTCCAGCGTTGCGACCAAGCCGATGGTTCCGTGCCCGCACATGCCGAGATACCCGACATTGTTGAAAAAGATTACGCCCGCCTGGCACCCGGGATCGGCCGGTTCGCAGAGCAGAGCGCCGACGATGGCGTCAGAGCCACGCGGCTCGTTCACTACTCCTGAACGGAAACGGTCGTGCGATTCGCGAAACCTAACCAGACGTTCGCGCACCGTGCCGCCGCCGAGATCCGGCCCGCCGGAGATGACGAGCCGGGTGGGTTCGCCGCCGGTATGAGAATCCATTACGTGAACGGACATCGATGGTATTCGATCATCATGGCATGGAGGCTAAGCAAACAGCAGTTCGGGGTTCAGATCCGCCAGGCTTTCGACAAAAATATCCGGTTCAAAACTGCGCAGTTCGGCTGCAGGCATGGTGCCGCTGGCCACTGCTACGGAGCGAATCCCATTGGCCTTGGCGGCTTCGACGTCGTTGCGGTGATCGCCGATCAGGATTACGCGGCAATCGCCGGTGGCGTGCTGTTGTTCGCGCGCTCGCTGCAAGGCCAGGCGAGCGATTTGGGCGCGGGTTGCGCCGTCTTCCGAAAAGGCTCCGCAATGAAAGAAATCTTTCAGGCCGGCGAGTTCCATCTTGCGCCAGCCGATGACGCTCAGATTACCCGTTACCAGGCCGATGGCCGCGCCGCGCCGGTCGAGATGTTCCAGCAACTCGGGCGCGCCGCGGCAGACGAAAGGGCGTAGATCGTGAGTGCAGTTCGCGACGTAGGCGAGTTGGCATTCTTGCGCAATTTGCCGCAAGAGGGCTGTATCCGCGCTGCCGCCCGCCGCCTTTAGCAGTGCGGCAATCAAATCCATATCGAGTTTGCCTGCGGTATCTACTCCTTCGAAGTTCGCTTCGAGCCCGGTTACCCGGCGGATGCCTTCGAGCAGCGCTTCTTTGTGGTGCGCGCCGGCGCCGCGCATGAGTGTGCCGTCGATATCGAACAGCACGAGCGTCGGCCTCATAGATTCTGCAGTCTCGGCAGGATTGCGTTGAGCAGTTTGCGAAAGGTGCCCGACACTTGGCGGCCTACTTCGAGCACTTCATCCTGATCCAGCTTCTCGCCGCTGAGCCCGGCGGCCAGGTTGGTTACACAAGAAATGCCGAGTACCTCCATGCCCATGTGATTCGCGGCAATTGCTTCGGCGACGGTAGACATGCCGACCAAATCCGCGCCAATGGTCTTGAGAAAACGAATCTCAGCGGGTGTCTCATAACAGGGCCCGAGCAATCCAGCGTAGACGCCTTCGCGCAGCGTGATGCCTAACTCGCTCGCTGTGAACGCGGCTAAGGCGCGCAGACGGATCGAATAGGCTTCGGTCATATCGGGAAAGCGCGGACCGAGTGAGTTATCGTTCGGTCCGGTGAGCGGATTGACACCTTGCAGATTGATGTGATCGCTGATGAGGACCAAGGCTCCGCGGCCGTAGCTGACGTCGATGCCGCCGGCTGCGTTGGTGAGGACCAGCCGCCGGATGCCCATGGCGTGAAAGAGCCGAACGCCGCAAACGACTTGCTGCGGCGTGTAGCCTTCGTAAAGATGGAAGCGGCCCGACATTACGGCTAAATCGACAGCTTGGCCGTTCGCGCCGAGCGTGCCGATGACCAACTCGCCCGCATGCCCGATGGCCGTTGACGTGGGCAGCCCTGGTATCTCGCGGTACGGAATGTGCAAGGCGCGCTCGAGCGATGCCGCAAAAGCGCCGAGGCCACTGCCCAAGACCAGGCCAATTTTCGGGCGTAGAGGAGTTTTCGCTTGTATGACTTTAGCCGCTTCGAGCACGCCTTCATTCTCGCCGACAACCCCTACGTCAAGGTTGGCTGGGCTGAGGCGGGGCCGGTTTTTGGACGGACGGAGCCGCCGATGAATTGGTAACACCATTAAAGAAATCCGGATCCCGCACCTGAATCTTGTACGTGTCCATTTCCTGCTTTATAAGCGCTCGTTTTTCTTCCTTCGTGGAGCCCTGATTGAAATAAGCCTGCCAGAGGATACTGGCTCGACCTGTCTTTAGTTGCCAGTGAACGGCCGGAGGAATGTCTTGCATCCTGCCTGAAACGACCGCATTTTTCCAGCTATTGAGAATGTTATCGCGAGCCTCTTGTATCTGCTCCTTCCATGGCGATAGCTGGTCGAGATGCCGCGCGGTAGCCTCTTCAGCTATCCGATCCAGCATGTAACAATGCTGCACGAGCTCTGGAAGCCGCGATTCGTATTGCCTCCGACCTGGGAAGAACTTAATCATATTCAGCGCTTGCTGAGCGGTAATCTGCTTTCCGTCAATCATCGCGACCACCCGATCGGGGTAAAATTTCGTCACCTCTTCAGGCCCTCGTGGGTTACCGAGTCCGCTCGCCAGCCTCTGTTGCAGAATCTGCTCCTTGGTGAGCACACAGTTTTCGCGAACCCACGCCGCAAGGAAAGTGATTTTGATGCGAGTGTGATCGGCGTCTTTCATACTCACTTCCACAGAGCCTTTGATGTGTTCGGAGTCGACTGGCTCCAACTGATAAGTCTCCAGCCTGTCCTGGCAGGTTATGTGGCCGGCCAGTTTCTGGCTGGATGAGGTCGATTGTCTTGAACAACTAGAATCTGGGTTGGACCACTCGTAGCCGAGCACGTCGCCTTTCTCCAGATTCTTGGCTGTTAGACAAGAATTCCTCTTTTTGTCTGTTCCCTTTGCCGCTTGCGCGCGCAATTGGGCCTTCACGTTGGCCAGATAGGCGGCGCGCTGGTCGGGCGGCAACTGGGCCGCCATCTGCGCGTAGATCTGCAAGACCTGTTCGGAATCCGAGCTAAGGACCGTGTGCTCATTCACTTCCCAAAACCCGGTCTTTACGTCGAGCGGCTGGGTCGCGCCTGACGAATCCGCCGTCTGAGCGTGTACATGATCGGGCAAGCAGTATCCGCTAACCAGAAAGAACCGCGCGACGATGCCAAGCACCGAAATGAAGAAAGGAAAACGTCGCAGTGGCAGCATTAGGGTCTCCTTGTCATTCGAATTATCTTCGCCCCGTCCCTCGGAGGGCAATGGCAAACTTATCGTATCGAATGGAGGCCGCTCTGCCAAGGTGGCAAGAAAGCCTGCTACAGCAAAATGCCCGCAATGCAAGCCGACATGAAATTTGCTAACGTGCCAACTATCATCGCTTTGAAGCCCATGCGCGCCAAGTCGGATTTGCGGCTGGGCGCGAGCGCTCCAATGCCGCCGATTTGCACCGCGATGGAGCTCAGATTGGCAAAGCCGCACAACGCGAACGTGGCGATGACGAACGAGCGCGGGTCAAGCGTCGCCCGCATTTTGCCTAGATCCACAAAGGCCACAAATTCATTCAGCACCATACGGGTGCCCAGCAAATTTCCGATGGTGGCGCAATCTTTCCAACTCACGCCGAGCGCCCAGGCAATCGGGGCGAAGAGGAATGCCAGGATTTTTTGCACGCTTTCCGGGATGAAGGGTAGATAGCCATGAATCCAACCGAGGCCGCCGTTCACCATGGCAATGAGCGAGAGGAAGGCGATCAACATACAAGCAATGTTGAGGGCAAGATGCAAACCGTCGCCGGCGCCGCGGGCGGCGGCATCGATGAGATTGACGCCCGGTTTTTCCACCGCTACCTTGACGCTGCCGCGCGTGACCGGCTCGCCCGTTTCAGGCACAAACATTTTGGCGAGCATAATAGTGGCGGGCGCAGTCATGATCACGGCCGTCAGCAGATGCGTGATCGAGACGTGCGCGATGGCGACATAAGCGCCCATCACAGAGCCTGAAACGTGTGCCATGCCGCTGGTCATCACGGTAAACAATTCCGATTCCGTCATGCTCTCCAAGAACGGCCGCACGGTGACCGGCGCTTCGGTCTGACCCATCACGATGCTGGCCGCCACGCAGGTAGATTCGGCCCCGCTGGTTCCCATGAAGCGCTGCATAAAAACCGCCATCAACTTTACGAAAAACTGCATGACGCCGAGGTAGTACAGGATGGCGAAAAGGGAGCAGATGAAAATTACAATTGGCAGCACTTGGAAGGCGATGATGACGCCAAACTCGTCATTGCGCAAACCTAGCTTATCGCCGAAGACAAAGCTGGCGCCTGCCGCGGAATAGCCGAGCAGAGCATTCACAAACAGGCTGAAAACGTAGAACACCTGCCCAAACGGGGTTTTTAGGACGATGAAGGCGAACGAAAATTGGAGAAGCACGCCCCAAACCACGACGCGGCGTTGAATGGCGGAACGGTTTGTGGAAAAGAGATAGGCGCCGAGAACGATGGCGACGAGGCCGATGAGACCGGTGAATCTCGCCATCGCGTGGGGCTAGTGAGCCGTCCTGAAGCGGCAGGCTGAATGCCTGCCCCACCTGTTTGGCAAACTGTCGCTGTGCTTTGACATGATCCTAGCTGACAACTTCAAGAATCAAATCGCGCTCATCCACTGGCTGGTTTGCAATCTTGAACGCATCCTCCACCAGTTCAGCCGCTTCGGCCAAATGTTCGTCGCTGGTGTGATAGATGCGGCATAGAATGCTTCCTGAATCGATCTTCTGCCCGACCTTCACTTCGAGAATGACGCCCACAGCCGGATCGATGGAATCTTCTTTGGTGTTGCGACCCGCGCCGATCAGCGAGGATGCCTGGCCGATCAGTTCAGCGTCAATTGCGCTCACGTATCCGCCGCGCTGCGTGGTAATTTCCTGGGCGCCGGTGGCGTTCGGCAGAAGCTCGAATTGATCGAGCACCTTGGGATTGCCGCCCTGCGCCGCGATCACGTCTTTAAACTTCCGGTAGCCCGAACCATCGAGCAGTTTAGACTGCGCCAGTTCACGCGCTTCATCCAGTGTTTTGGTGATCTTGCCGAGGTAGATCATGCGCGCTGCGAGTTCAAGCGAAATGCGCGTCAAATCGGCCGGACCGGCGTTTTGCAGGGTCTGGGAGACTTCCATAATCTCCAGCGCGTTGCCTACGGCGTAACCGAGTGGCTGGTTCATGTCGGTGATCAGCGCCTGCACGCGCTTGTCCAGCCTACGCCCGATGCCCACCATTAATTGCGCCAAGCGGCGCGCTTCCACCTGCTTCTTCATGAACGCGCCAGAGCCAACCTTCACGTCGAGAACGAGCGCGTCCAACCCCACCGCCAGTTTCTTCGACATGATGGAGGTCGCGATCAGGGGAATGGATTCAACGGTTGCGGTCGCGTCGCGCAGCGAATACAGCTTGCCATCGGCCGGCGCGATTTCGGGAGTCTGCCCAATGAAGGCTAACCCATGCTCCACCAACTGCGTTTTGAATTCCTCTATGGATAGATCTGTGCGAAAGCCGGGAATCGACTCCAGTTTGTCGAGTGTACCGCCGGTATGTCCCAGCGCACGGCCCGAAATCATGGGCACAATCACCCCTGCGGCCGCAGCCAACGGAGAAGCAATCAGGCTGGTCTTATCGCCGACGCCGCCTGTAGAATGCTTGTCGACTTTTACTCCCGGAATGGATGAAAGATCGACCGTCGTGCCTGAACTTACCATGCAATCGGTCATGGCGCTCACCTCCCGGTCTGTCATTCCGGAGTAGTAAACTGCCATTAGGAAGGCCGACATCTGGTAGTCAGGGATGTCGTTGCGAGTATATCCGTCTATGAGAAACTGGATTTCATTGGCGGCGAGCTCTCCGCCGTCTCGCTTACGGTGAATTAAGTCAACGGTGCGCATTTACGAATAATAAGCGTACCATTCTCATTCATTTGAAAGTCCTAAACGGCGGTAAATCAAGCACTTTCGCGGCTCCTACTCCGTCGCCGCCTAGGGGAGTTCGCCCGCTAAAATCTGGCGTAAATCTTTGGCATTGACGCGCAATCCGACATAAAAGGTGCCGAATTTGGCATAGACCGCACTGACTTCGTCGAATCTCATTTCATAGATGAGTTTCTTAAACACAAGCGGGTCATCGGCAAACAAATCAACGCCCCATTCCCAATCGTCAAAACCGATTGAGCCGGAAATGATTTGTTTCACCGAATCGGCGTAGCGGCGACCGATTAGTCCATGCTCGTGCATCATGCGTTGGCGTTCGGCCATGGGGACTTGGTACCAATTCTTGCTTTCACCGCGCAGGCGGTCCATGGGATAGAAGCAGATGAACTTGGCGGATGGAATCTCCGGATGCAGGCGAGGGGCCATGGCGGCCGTTTGCCGTGTGACGACCTCCGCGACGTCGGCATCCCATTCCGGCGTATGCGGCGTGAGGCCTTTCTCCGACAACGCGGCGTAGGTTTTCGCCGATGATTCATACAACCCGAGCTCAATCACGGAAAGATAGGAATGGGTGGGTTCCAGAAAATCGGCGAGTTCCATTCCGGCCACTTCGAGTTCGGCGCGATGCAGGTCTTCGAGCGAATTGCGAAAATGCACAAACATCAAATCGCCCTTGTGCCCAATCATCGAATAGATAGCGGAGGGGCTGGGATGGCCGCCTTTGGCGCCGCTGGACATCCCTCCCAGGGTTTCGACGGCATGCTGCACAATGCGGTCGCAATGGAACGCTTCCTGCTGACGCCAAGCGGGCCGCGCAAAACGGAAGATTTGATGCAGAACATAGGCGCCCTCTAAGGTGAGCGGAACCGGCGGCATTTCAGCCATGTTGAACCTCCCACTCGGTGGCCGGCAGCCCCGGCATCTCATTCCGGTATTCACCTCGGAAGATTTCCGCGAACAGTTCGACAATTTCCGCGTGGATCAGGCCATTATCCGCCAGCAAATATTTTCCATGCAGGTCGAGAGCTTCGCCTCTCATGCCTGATACTCTGCCGCCTGCTTCTTCCACCAGCAACGTGCCGGCGGCCATGTCCCAAGGATTAAGTCCGAATTCCCAGAAGGCTTCAATGCGGCCGCAAGCGGTATACGCTAAATCAATCGCCGCTGAACCGCTACGCCGCACGCCGTGAGTCAACATGGCGAGTTGGTAGTAAAAATGGATATTGACGTTTTGATGGCGGCGGCGGCTGGGAAAACCGGTCGAGACGAGAGATTCGTTCAGGGTTGGCGCTTTGCTGACATGGATGGGCGCGCCGTTTAATCGGGCGCCGGCACCGCGTTCAGCGGCGAACAACTCGCGGTTCAACGGGTCGTACACTACGCCAGCGATCACCTCTTCATCCTTCGCCAGCGCCAGCGTCACGTTCCACATGGGATAGCCATGCGCGAAATTGGTTGTGCCATCGAGCGGATCGATATACCAGCGCAGCGGCGCTTCGAGCGCGGCGCGGCCGCCTTCCTCGGCGAAGATGCCGTGCTCGGGAAAGCGCTGCCGCAAACGTTGAATCACCAGTTTTTCGCTCGCCCTGTCGGCCGCCGTTACCAGATCGTGTTCGCCTTTCAACTCGAAAGCCACGCCCCGGTGCGCCATGAGCACCTCACCGGCCTCGCGCGCGATCTCAATCGCCGCGTCCAGGAAATTTGCCATATACTTTCAGTTCAGCACATGGCGGGTTCCGGCAGGCAAAATTGAGGAGCGCCCAGGGCAGATGAATTGCGACCGGATCGCGCACTGGTATCGTCCGTTGGAGTATCTGGTGTTCGGGCGCGCGCTGGAAAGACGGCGATTCGAATATTTGGGGCAGGTCGGCGAGGTGCGCAATGCTCTGATCCTGGGCGACGGTGATGGGCGTTTTACCGCTGAGTTTGTTCAGGTGTTTCCGCTGGCGCGAGCGAACGTCTGAGAGCGATGCCAGTTAGAATCAAGCAAGGTAGTTTATGTCGATAACATTGCCAGACGATCTTCTTGCATCGGCCGGGATGACCGAGGCCGAATTGAAAGCGGAGCTGGCGATTACTCTCTTCCAGCAAGAGCGCTTAACGCTGGGCCAAGCGGCGCTCTTGGCCGACATACCGCAATTTGCCTTTCAGAGGCTGCTAGCCGATCGCCGCATTCCCATTCACTATGGCGCAGAGGCAATGGAAGAGGATCTTCAGCGTGCGCGGGATCTTCGGGGCGCGTGATTGTTGTTTCCGATACCTCGCCGGTCTTAAATTTGGAGGCAGTGAATCGCCTCACTTTACTGCGGGACCTCTATCGTGAGATCGTAATCCCTTCCGCCGTTGAAACTGAACTCAGGCGAAATGGTTTCCGCATAGACGATTCCTGGATGCGAGTCGTCTCGGCGCGGAGCCGCGATGAGGTCGGAGTTTTGCGGGCCTCTCTCGATCCTGGTGAAGCTGAGGCCATCGTAGTAGCCGCCGAAATGAATGCGGATCTGCTGCTCGTCGACGAGAAGCGCGGCCGGCGCATTGCTGCCGCGCGGGGACTCCAAGTAGCGGGATTGCTCGGCGTACTCGCCGAAGCCAAAGTCCGCGGACTCATAACCTCCTGTGGACCAGTCCTCAATGCAATGATCGGGGCCGGTTTCTGGATTGGGGACGATCTCCGAGCGAAATACCTTCGGGGTCTGGGTGAAATCGAGTAGCCCAGTCCACATTCCCGAGCTCAACCCGGTTGAGATGGCTGCCAAAGTCTGTTGCTCAATTACGGTTCATAATACCCACTGCGCGCAATCGTCCTCATTCCGGGCGGCCGCACCGTCACCGCCACCGGATGAAAGCGCCGCGGTTCCTCTTTCACGTCTTTCGGATAAAAACCGATCAGATACTGGGTACGAAGCTCCCGAATGATATCGGAAAAGGCATCATCCAATTCATCGAAGCTGCCAGGGTTGAAAATCCGTCCTCCGGTGGACACTGCCAGCGTCGCCAGCGCATGCTCGCCACCTAAATTGCGGCCCGCATCGCCGGCGATGGGCACCACGACAATCGGATATAACACCGCATCGGCTTGCTGCGCGGCTCGCAGAGCATCACTATATTTCTTATAGCTCGTGGTATCGCCGCCGTCGGTGACTACCACCATCACGTGCCGGCCTTCGCGGCCTGACAAAGTGTCGCTAGCCAGATAGAGCGCGTCATAAAGGGAGGTCCCGCCTTCGCCTTGTGCCGCGTTTAGAGCCTTAGACGCGCGCGCTTTGCTGCGCGAATAGTCCACGTCCAGATTGGTGTGCCAGTTAAAAGTGAAGAGCGCGAACTTGTCATCGGGGTTGCCGGCATCGAGCAACGCCGAGATGAAGCGCAACACCGAACCGGTCTCATAGTGCAGATCTATTT
>Ga0302325_10003313_pt1 | contig 38116 bp, 33 predicted proteins | sample Palsa_T0_2_FD_201948 | JGI IMG/M metagenome (GOLD analysis project Ga0302325, IMG submission 201948) | Peat permafrost microbial communities from Stordalen Mire near Abisko, Sweden - Palsa_T0_2 | ecosystem: Environmental > Terrestrial > Soil > Palsa > Peat permafrost | place: Sweden: Abisko...
CAGACACTGTGTTGTGCTATCTTCAGACATTCAGAAGCCTCTTTTGTTGCTCAAACATTGTCTAGACAACATGTTTGTAACAGAGGAGGCTTTTGTTGTCTTCAAATATATGAATAATGCGGGCTAGGATCACTCGATCATATGTCTCATAACGCACTTATACCGCAGGAAAGGTTGTTTGCCATGATAGAAGTAGAGTCGTACGAAAATGAAGAAAGAAGTTTCGGAGAGTTCCGCCGGAAAGTACGCTCCGCGGAAGTGCTCTCGGCAGCTATTCAGCGGTTGTTGCAGGTCATTCACTTCAACGGACGTCTGAGTGTCATTGTGCAAAATGGGCAGGTGCTCAAATCCGGCTACGAGGAGGGCTACTTCCGGCAGCCGGAGTCCGGGTTGACCGCCCGGCTTCAGTAACTGCTTTTCATTTAATTAAATAGCATCCACAGGTCATCGTAAGAGAAACGAGCCCTGGACCGAGAAATCGGTACCAGGGCTTTTTTGTTGGTGAGACGTTGTCATTTCATAGAGAGAGGCAATCATGAACTTCATCAGCGGGAAGCAAGAGCAGGAAATTCACGTCGAATTGAAGTATTGCGAACGGTGCGGTGGACTGTGGCTGCGTCCGCAGGGAACAGACGGAGTCTATTGTTCTGGGTGCCGATCGTGTTTGGCGGCAATGCCCGACCGTCGACTGGCGCCGCGTCGCAGGCGACGCAAACCCCGCGAAGTGGGCCAGGGAAAACCCGCCAATCACAGCCAAGGCGAGGAAGTACAGGGCTCAGCCCGGATTGAGTGTCTGCAGGGCGTGGCTGCGGCGGAGGTGTGGGCATGAGCAGTACACAAACAACAAGCATGCGAGTACGCAATCTGATCGCGCAGGCTGAACCGCCGTTGTCAGTGGTGTTTGGCGAAACGGAGATGGACCTCTGGCCCTACCGCGGGCGCACGGTTGCATTGCTGAGGCGGTATGCGCGAGCATCGGTTGAGGTCGGGAGGCTTCCGTCGCTGCTGGGACGTGAGTTCTTCCGCTCACGGGTCACGTCATACACAATGAGAAACTTCGAAGACGTCGTGATCTTTGTCGCCGACATGGAGCGGGCGATCGAGAAGCTGAACACAATTGAAAAGAAGCTACTCGCGATGAATATCCTGGAGGAATACACCGTACACGAGGTCGCACGGCTGCTCGGTTTCACTCAGAGAACGGCTGAGCGGTTTCTCCAGGATGCGCTCGACCAACTCTCGCGGATCCTGCTCGCGGGCGGTTTGTTGGAGAAATTGCCTTCGGCGACTAGAGGGGTCAGAAGTTGTCAAGAGGGTAAAACGTATAAATTCGATGTAAGCTGCTCAAATGAAGGGGGAAATAAATGTCGAAAAGTTGGCGGTACACCCCCTGCTGATTTGATATCCTAAACTTAAGAGTTGAAAAATAAAAAACTCTTGAGGGCGCGTGGTCATCGCGCCCTTTTTCTATTTTGAGGCCGCGGGGGGACGGGGAGTGTGACGTAGAATCAAGAGAAATCCTACCGCGGGGATTGCGGCTGGCAACGGGAAGGCTAACGGAACTGCATGGACATGACCTGGGTCACGGAGCGAATCGCGTTGGGCGGCGGCATCTGGAATGCGCGAAACATGGAAGAGCTGGCGCAAATCGGCGTTACCCATGTGCTGAACATGCAGATCGAGTTCGATGACCGGCCGCTGGCAGAGATACATGGCATTGGCGTACTGTGGAATCCGACCGACGACGATTTTTTGCCGAAGCCTCCGGAACTGCTGAAGCGGGGCGTGGATTTTGCGCAGCAGGCCCTCAACGATCCGGAGGCGCGGCTTTATGTCCATTGCGCCGCGGGGGTGCACCGGGCTCCGATGATGACGTTGGCGATATTATGTGCCATGGACTGGGAGATGGAAGCTGCGCTGGCCCTGATCGAAACGCGGAGGCCGGTGGTAGACTTCGCGGACGTGTATGTAGAGAGTGTGCGGCGATTTCTGGAGTCGCGAGTTGAGAACGAGCCGAGCCGTACGGATTAACCATCGGAATGAAAACGGAAATATGCGAAAAGCGCGCCGCTCGAGAGAGCGGCTTTCTTATTGGCCGGATTGGGTCGCGTGCGCTCACCAGGAGAGAGCAAGAGATGGGCAGATCGTTCACGGTGAATGACAGGTATTTTTCGATGGCGGCCGAGGTGGCGTTTTTGGGGCTATGGACGCTGCTGATGGTGTTGACGTTGCCGACTGCGTTACAGGCACAAGGGCCAGCGCTTACGACGATCAGCGGAGTGCGGTACTCGGATGAGGGGTGGGGAGCCGGTTACAACGGCAACCTGGTGGGCCGCTTCACGAGCAGCAGCTTTACGCTCACGCGCTACGCGCGGGCGCAGACCTATTTCTTGCGGAGCTATGACGGCGGCGGCCCGCCGAAGTATTCGCGGTATTCGACGGCGCTGCACGTCGACTATCCATTATGAAACATCCCAATGTTGAGATTGAAGAAAAGGTGCAGCCCATGAGCGCGAACGATTCGAGTCCAAGTCCGGTTGTCCCGTTGCCGTTTGTTCAGTTCATCGATCGAACCATCGAAGCCGAGCGGAGGTTGACAGAGGATGAGTTCCTACGCCGCGACGATGCGCTGGAAGCGCACGTTCGACTGGACGCCGCACGGCACGATAACGCAGACGACAAAGTCGCAAAGGCCACTAAGGACCTGGAGCGCCGCCTAGAAGAGATGAACCAATTCCGCGCGCAAATCAACCAGGAGCGTCAGGAATATCTTCCACGCGAGATGTATGAGCGCGAGCACAATAACTTGGGAGAGCGGGTGAAGAACCTGGAAATTGACCGCGGGCAGCAATCGGGAAAAACCGCGGCCTATGCTTCAATGGTCGGGTTTGTAGTGATTGGGATTCAGGTGCTGTTGCACTTCTGGAAATAAGGAATTACGAGATCAGGTCATCTGGCGAGCGGGGGAGCGGGTTATCGAAAATCAAAAGCCTCGCGGCGCGATATTCGGGATGACCCGATCGGGAAACACGCTCCAGCGAAGTAGCTGGCGGCACACGATCGAGAGGAAACGCTGTGACTTTCAAGCATCCAAACGTGCATCGCGAGTTCGTGGAGTACTCCGAGACTCAGAAGCTGCACATCGTTTCGGTGTATTCCAATCCGTACCGCTGGCAGCGCAGGCGCGAATCTTTCCATGATTTTCGGCTTCACATGGAGGCCAGTCCGAACGTCCAACTTCATGTCGTTGAGGTCGCCTTCGGAGATCGACCGCACGAAGTGACCAGCGCCGAGAATCCTTTTGATTTGCAGCTGCGGACCGATTCGAGTCTTTGGATCAAGGAATGCGCGATCAACGAAGGGGTGCGCCGGTTTTCGCCGGACTGGCGGTACGGCGGCTATGTGGACGGCGACTTTCATTTTACGCGGCATGACTGGGCACTGGAGGCAATCCACATGCTGCAGCATCATAGTTTTGTCCAGTTATTCAGCACTTATGCCGATCTAACTGGCGAAACGAGCACCAGCTATCTCGGTCATCGTCCCTATCGCATGAGCACGAGCTTTGCATGGAATCATATGCACCAGGGTGAATTCCTTAGTTCGCGGCGAGCTCGGTGTGCAGGAGGGGCGGATACTTACTACGCGCCGCTATCGCCGTCAGAAGCCTTTCCCTTTGGTCATGCTCCCGGAGCAACGGGGGGCGCGTGGTCGTGGCGCCGGGACGCATTCGACACGGTTGGCGGAATGCTGGATACCTGCATATTGGGCAGCGCGGATTGGCATCAGGCATTCGGTCTGGTACAAGCGACCAACGGGGCTGCTGAAATGAAGCGGTGCACCGAGCCTTACGTGGAAGCCGTACTCAATTGGCAAGCACGGGCTGCAAAACTGAACCGCATCGAAGGACGTTCTCCGATGGGGTGCATTGACAACTTCGCAACTCATGCTTTTCACGGCAGCAAAGTATTGCGCGCGTACGGAGAGCGGTGGGAGCTGCTGCGAAAATGGGACTTCAATCCCGCAACCGACATTGCGCGAGATTACCAGGGATTGTGGCGATGGACAGGAAACAAACCAGGACTACGGGATGACGTGGCGCGGTATTTCATCGAACGGTCGGAAGACGGGCCGATGCTGCTGGGGGAAACGCCGTTGGTGTGAAGAAATCGGGTGATCGGGCCATCGGGTGATTGAAAGTCAAAATCACTCCGATAACTCGATCTGTTAGCCGACGTCTTCGCTCCAGGCTTCGAGGTTCTTCTTCACGGCGAGCATGAAGCGGTCAGCCAGCGCGCCGTCAATGATGCGATGGTCGTAGCCGAGCGTCAGGTGAACCACGGAACGGATTGCGATGGAATCGGTGCCGTCCTGGTCGGTGATTACGAGGGGCTGCTTGGTGATACCGCCGACGCCCATGATGGCCACGTTCGGCTGATTGATGATGGGCAAGCCGAAGACGGCGCCAAACTGGCCTGGGTTGGTGATGGTGAAGGTGGCACCTTCGACGTCGGCCGGTGTGAGCTTTTTGGTACGGGCGCGCTCGCCGAGATCGGTGATGCCGCGCTGCAATCCGAGGAAGTTGAGTTCGTCGGCGTTTTTGAGGACGGGGACGATCAATCCCCAATCGAGCGCGACGGCGATGCCGGCGTTGACGTGCCTGTGGTAGCGGATATTGTCGCCTTCGAGCGAACCGTTGACGATCGGATATTGCTGCAGGGCGATGATGGCGGAGCGCACGAAGAATGGCATGAAGGTGAGCCGCGCGCCATAGCGCTGCTCGAAGCCGTTCTTGAGCTTGTTACGCAAATTGACGATGCGCGTCATGTCAACCTCGAACATACAGTGGACGTGAGCGCTGGTGCGGCGCGATTCGATCATGCGTTGCGCGATGATCTTGCGCATCTGGGACATTGGCACCAGGTCGCCGGGGATAGCCGCCGGCGCGGGAGTTGGCGCTTGACGGGGTGCGGGCGCCTCCACCGGGGCGGCCGTGCGATGCTCGACGAAATCTAGAATGTCTTGCTTGGTCACGCGACCGCCGGTGCCGGTACCGTTCACCTTTGCGAGATCCACATTGTGTTCGCGGGCGAGCTTGCGGACGAGCGGGGAGGATCGGATGTCGGAATCTTCTTCGCTCTCAGGACCGGCGGCGGTGGGTGCGGGCGGCGGAGCGGGAGCTTCTTTCTTTACCAGTACCGGCGCGGGAGCGGCGGGCGCCGGAGCGGCGGCTTTAGCGGGCGCGGAAGCGGAAGCGCCATTGCCGTCGCCGATCACACCGACAACCGTGTTGACCTGAACGGTGTTTCCTTCGGAAACCTTGATCTCCTGAAGGATGCCGCTGGCGGGCGCGGGGATTTCGGCGTCAACCTTGTCGGTGGAAATCTCGAATAAAGGCTCATCGCGCTGGACTTTGTCCCCAGGTTTTTTTAGCCATTTCGTGATGGTTCCTTCGAAAATCGATTCACCCATCTGGGGCATGACTACGTCAGTCGGCATAGTTCCCTTTCCATAAAGCCCTGCAAAAAAAGTGGAGAAGAGCAAAAAAACATTATAGCGAAGCCCGGAGTGACTACGGGCACAGACTCCGCGGCCCTGCGCGAGTTCCGGAATTGCGCCAAGAGCACTTCCGGGGGCGGGGCTGCGATTTTTGTGGAGCAAAGAGCAATGAAGATGTTCCTGGCAGTTGTGGTACTTTGCCTGCCTGCCCTAGGACAAGGGGTGGACTCAGGTCGCGGATCGTACCTGGGGCCGGCGATATTTGCTGCCTCCAACAACTGCGCAGCGCCAAACTACTGCGCCTACAATGGCGTGGACGTGATCGCGGGCGGAACGCTGCCTAACCTTTCGAACTCCGATGGCACAAACAACGGCGCTACCGTCTACGACACATCCTTCCTGGGCCATAAGAACTTCGATGGTTCGACTTTTGGCAGTTCGGCAAAGCTCAGTCCGATTACGCGGCTGACCGACGTCAACAGCGCTGATGTTGCCTGCAACGGCTACTCCGCTGGCGCCGGGGGATCTGGCGCAGGCACGCTCACGAACACCAACACATCTCTGGTGGGCGTCGGATGCAATGGGACCGAGCACATCGGTCTGTTCAATCCCACCGGGCCGAACAAAGGTCATTTCACTCCGATCGAATCTGGCGCCTTTATCACCGGCGATCTGTGCGTAACGGGGTGTGTCAGCGGCAGTCCCGGCGCAATCGAGAATTTCGGATCAATCGTGTTTTCCTACACCGACCCGTCGACCCTGTTTGCGTTCGGGCCCAATTCCGATATCAGCTCCGTTACCACAGTGTGTCCGTACTCGATTAATACAGCGACGGGCGCTTACTCACTTCTAACGTGCATTGTCGATTTCAAGTACGGGCTGCCGCAGTACGGCGCCCCGCAGTGGGCTGCGGCTACGAATTACAGTTGGGGCGCTTACATTATTCATCCCCTCTCAACCTCGGAAATGGCGACGGGAGGCGTGTGGACAACGGGGCATACCTACGCCCTGGGCGACATCGTAGTGGCGCATGGGGGCACCATCGCCTGTATGTATGTGTTAAAGACGGCCAGCGGGGCATCGACGACTGGGTCGTCTCCAAACTTCGTCAGTTCCGCGCCGTGCAAAATCGACACTCTTCCCGATAATGCGGGGAACGTTTGGCGCGGCACAAGTTCCACCGCGCAGTTTCTCTACCAAAACACGGGTACGGCCGGAACTTCGGGATCGTCGTTCGTAATCACTGGGCACCCCGATCTGTTATCCACATTCAATGATGGAGCGAACATCGTGTGGACCAACGTCGGTCCGGCCTACATTCCCGGCAGCGCGGGAAACGCCTTCTGGGGTGGCTTAAAGAGCATCAGTAACGACGCGACCTACAGCGCCAACGGTTCTTCTTACCCCTCCAAGTATGCGATGGCTATCTCGACGAACACCTACGGATGCAGCACGGGAGCGTGCAGCAGCGTCGGCTATGGCAAATGGACAGCGGACCAGGGGTCGGGGAAAGATGTGGTCGTTTACGACTCGACGGCGAACGCCTTCCAGCATCTAGATACGGCGACCGGAATCTGGACCACCTTTACCTGCGGCACCGGCAACGGCTTCACCTGTGGAAGCATCACGGCCTCTACGGTCGGCAGCGTGCCGCTGACCACCATCAGCAACCCCAGTGGTGGGGGCGCATGCCCTTTTGTGATCCACGATTCGCAAATGAACAAGCTGGCGACTGCTCCCTACGTTCAGATTTCAGAACAAGGAGGATATCTCGGCGCAAGTTGCCCGTCGCAGAACTTTCAAGTTTGGAACACCACTCCGTCCGCTTTCAACGCGACAAGCTCTTTGCAAGTCACTTATTCGGGGCTTAATCATTCGACTATGGATCAAACCGAGTTAGTGGCATTCACCGGAACGGCATCAGGAGGGTCCAACAGCGGGTGGTTCAACAGCGTCTATAACCTGAGTGCCGGCGTCAGTTCGCAACCGGGTACAAGCGTTTACCTTTTGCCTGGGAACCCTCCTGCAACAACTTATCCGTTGGGATGTAACTCCGTTTCCGGCAACCCGACATGCAACCTGGGACTGGCTTTAGATTCACACCTGAGCTGTACAGGGGGTTGTGATCACGGCAGCTTCCATTCCTGTGGCACCACTTACAACTATGCCAACCTGGGACCGGCTTTCAATGCGTGGCAGAACATGGAGACGTGCTGGCCTACCTCCAATCCTACGACGACGCCAACCGTTACTTTGGGGCCGGTGTCGCAGTTCACTCATACTTTTGCGACCGGAACCAGCAAGACTTTTAGTACCCAGTTTCAGATCAGCGAATGGTCGCAGGATGGTAACTGGTTGTTTTGGTCAAGCGATTGGGGATGCAGTCTTGGCGTGGTCTCGGGCGTGAACGCGCCTAGCGTCTGGTCGAGTGGCAGCTACTATCAGCAGCTTATGGTGGCGTCCGTTCCGGCCAATCCGGTCAGTCTTTGCGGATATCCATGGGCATCTGGAACAAGTTACTCGGGCGGTAACCTGACAAACCCCATCGAAGGCACGACCGGATCGGGTTCCATTGACGATGTATTTCAAGCAATCACTGCGGGAACCAGCGGGCCGAATTCCTCGATTGGGAGTAACCAGCCCGTTTGCCTGCAATATGTCGGCGGCATTGCAGGACAGAAGGCATCCTGTTTTGCGGGCACTAACCCACCGTCCACGACAGCAGTGGCCGTGACAGCCGCAAGTGAATCCGTGACGACTGGCACGTTCGCCGTTTCGACCGCTCTGGCGCTGGATGCCGGAGTCCAGGTAACGCTGGCCGGGTTCATGCCGACAGGGTGGAATGGGACATTCCCAGTGACCGGCGCCGTCGGCGCAAACTGCCCCGGATTGAACTGTGGGAGCGTGACATCGTTTCAGCTTGCGGGGTTACCGTCCGGGCTGAGCGCGGTGGCTACATTCGGCACCGTGGCGTCAGAAGGTGACACTGTTTGCGATAGTCCCTTAGACGACGGTAGCGGGTCGGTTAATTCATTCAATCCGTCAAGCTGTTCGGACGGCGTTTTGTGGCAGGATCTGGGTCCGCAAACTCAGCGCGGCGATGTATTCGCGGTAAACCTCGGAAATCAGCACTGAAATTGGAGGCCCATGAAACTATCAGAGCATTTCACCCTGGAGGAACTTACTTTCTCCGAAACGGCGTCTAGGCTCGGACTCAACAACATTCCCACCGCAATCGTTATCGGAAATCTAGGCCTGGTTGCGGCAGTTATGGAACAAATCAGAACGCTGCTGGGAAACAGACTTACCGTCGTTCATAGCGGCTATCGATCAACGCAAGTTAATCAGGCAGTAGGTGGAGTGGCGACAAGCGCTCACTGCTCCGGCTTGGCGTGCGATTTCGTTTGTCCCGAGTTCGGAGGGCCGTACGAAGTGGCGGTAACCATTATGAAGTCCGGGATCGAATATGACCAACTTATTCTCGAGTACGGATGGATTCATGTGGGCCTGGCGCAAGAAGGAGTCTTATGCCGCCACGAAACCCTGACGAAGCGTTCGCCGGAGGCGCCGTATGAGTCTGGCATCACGGCGTGACCGATTCTTGCCACACTATTCTTATCGTGATTAGAACACGCTGTTACAAGGAGATACTACCTTGCAAAAGTACGCTGCCTATCTGCCTACTGTCGTGCTACTGCTTACTACTCTCGCCAACGCGGCCACTCCTGCTATTGCTGCATTCTGGATGAACCATGCCACTGCGGCGGCTATTCTGGCCCCGCTGGCCGTTATCGTCGCACATTGGCTGCCTTCGCCGTATGCCAGCGTCACCTCGAAGTAAGTAACTCAACATTTTGAAATCGAGAAGAGGAGAAACAATTATGAGGAAAAGCCTTGTCGTTGTGATGTCGTTTGCTATGTTGTGCACCGGGTGTTCGGCCGGCTGGGTGTCGACTCTCGATTCCATTCTGGCCGCGGCGGCGCCGGCGCTGATCAATATTTTGCAAATCGTCGCCGTGGCCAACGGCCAGCCGATGAACGGTAGCCTAACGGCGAAAATCAATGCCGACGCAGCGGCGATTAAGACACTGGCCGCTGATTTCGCCAAGGCTTCAAGCGGGTCCGCTTCAGGCGTTTGCCAGCAGTTACAGACGGCGGTGAGCGCATACCAAACCGACCAGCAACTTGTAGTTCAATTCGCACAGGTGAGCGATCCGAACACGCAGACAAAAATTGCGCTACTCACCGAACTGATGGCGGGCACGGTAAATGCTATTACCGCGGTAATTCCGGCTTGTCAGAACGCCGCTTCATCCCGTGGTCTTACGGCCGCCCCGCCATACAGCGTTTCTACCTTCGCGGAACAGTACAACCGCATTCTGGCGATACCGACTGGTAACACGGCTGTTGATGCGGTGACTTCGCACTTGAAGCTGCATCCGCATTCGAGTCTTGTGCGCCTAGTGACGTTCCGACGACTCCGGTGACCAATCGCAAATCTGGCGCTCCGCGACGTTCATTATGGACGTGATCCCACCGAGCGGAGTTAGAAGATGCTTCTGCCCATCGGTCTCCAAATCCTTTCCCGATCTCGAGCATCTAAGGATTGTGCCAAAAAAGGGATTGTGCCGAAAAAGGCAACCGAGGCAGAAACAACGATGACGCAGACACAAGAGGCCACACAGTCCACCAGGGTTTCTGACGAGGCTCTGGACCAGATCTTTCGCGAGGCCCGCACGCAGAATGCGTGGCTTCCCAAGCGCGTACCCGCCGAACTGCTGCGCGAAGTTTATGACCTTGCGCGCCTGGGTCCGACCAGCGCGAATTCCACTCCCGCCCGTTTCGTTTTTCTCGAGAGTGCGGCGGCCAAAGCGCGTCTTGTGCCTGCACTCAGTCCCAACAATGTCGAAAAGACAAAAGCTGCGCCGGTAACTGTTATTGTCGCGTGGGATACTGAGTTCTATGAGAAGCTTCCCAAGTTATTTCCGCACGCGGACATGCGCTCCTACTTCGTGGGCAACCAGGCGTTGATCGAGGAGACGGCCTTCCGCAACAGTTCACTGCAGGGAGGCTACTTCATACTTGCGGCCCGAGCCGTGGGACTGGATTGCGGTCCGATGTCCGGCTTCGACAAGGCAAAAGTCGACGCGGAATTTTTTCCCGACGGCAAATGGAAGTCTAACTTCCTGTGTAATCTGGGCTACGGCGATCGCAGCAAACTTTCTCCGCGGAATCCGCGCCTCGAGTTTGAGGAGGCGTGCCGCGTGCTTTAGGGAAGACGCGACAAGCCGCGTCTCTACAGGTCAATCGAAATCTCCTACCTCGATTTTTTCTCGATCTTTCTCTCGACCTTCGCCCAGGTATCTTTCAACGCCGCAGTGCGGTTGAACACCATATGCCCCGGCTTTGAATCAGGGTCCACGCAGAAATAGCCGAGGCGTTCGAACTGATAGCGGCTCTCGATCGGCGCATTCGCCAGCGATGGTTCCAGCTTGGCTTGGGCGATCACTTCGAGCGAATTCGGGTTCAGGTTCGCCGTGAACTCCTGGCCTTCTTCAACCTGATTCGGGTCCTCCTTTGTGAACAGCGTGTCGTAGATGCGTACTTCGGCGTCGAGGGCATGCGCGGCTGAGACCCAGTGGATGGTCGATTTCACTTTGCGCCCGTCTGGAGCGTTTCCACCGCGCGTGGCGGGATCGTACGTACAGTGCACTTCAACCACTTCTCCTTTGTCGTTTTTCACTACAGACTTCGCCGTGATGAAGTATCCGTAACGCAAGCGCACTTCGCGCCCCGGCGATAGACGGTAATACTGCTTTGGCGGATTCTCGCGGAAGTCATCCTGCTCGATATATAGGACTTTGGAAAAGGGCACCTTGCGCTTGCCGGCGCTTTCGTCCTCGGGATTATTGACCGCATCGACTTCCTCAACCTGACCTTCCGGGTAATTGTCGATCACCACTTTCAACGGCCGCAGCACAGCCATCATCCGCGGCGCACGCTTGTTCAGGTCTTCGCGGACGAAGTGCTCGAGCATCGCGAGTTCGAGTGTGCCGTTGGTCTTCGAAACCCCGATGGCTGCGCAGAAATTGCGGATGGACTCCGGCGTGTAACCGCGCCGCCGTATTCCCGAAAGCGTGGGCATGCGCGGATCGTCCCATCCGGACACACGTTTTTCCTGCACCAGCGTGAGCAGTTTGCGCTTGCTGAGCAGTGTATAGGTAAGGCTGAGGCGATCAAACTCCATTTGCTGCGATGGAAAAATGCCGAGTTGCTGGATAAACCAGTTGTAAAGCGGGCGATGATCCTCAAATTCGAGGGTGCAGATCGAATGGGTTACGTGTTCGATGGAATCGGACTGGCCGTGGGCGTAATCGTACATGGGATAAATGCACCACTTGCCGCCGGTGCGATTGTGCTCGGCGTGCAGGATGCGGTACATGATTGGATCGCGCATATTCAAGTTCGGCGATGCCATGTCGATCTTGGCGCGCAGCACGCGCGATCCGTCGGGGAATTCGCCTTTGCGCATGCGTTCAAAAAGGTCGATATTCTCTTTCACACTGCGGTTGCGATGCGGACTGTCCATGCCGGGTTCGGTGAGCGTGCCGCGATATTTGCGGATTTCTTCCGCGCTTAGATCGTCAACATACGCTTTGCCTTCGTTGACGAGCTTGACTGCCCACTCATAGAGCTGATCGAAGTAATCGGAAGCATAGTAAAGTCCGTCCCATTCGAAGCCCATCCAGCGAACGTCCTTCATGATGGAGTCGACGTATTCCTGCTCTTCCTTTTCCGGATTGGTGTCGTCGAAACGCAGGTTGGTCTTGCCGCCGAACTCGTCGGCTAACCCGAAGTTGAGGCAGATGGATTTGGCGTGGCCGATATGCAGATAGCCGTTCGGTTCGGGAGGGAAACGGGTCTGGATGACGGCATCGCGGTACTTCTTCGTGTTCAGATCTTCGATAACAGCGTCGCGGATGAAGTTAGACGGGCGAGGCTCGGAGGTTGAGCTCATGGCAGCTTCAATAGCAGAGGAATTCGCATTGCTCATACTCCTTGTATTTTATATGGGAAGAGTGGAATCGCGGGGCTGGGCCGCGCTAACGAAGGGATTCGCGTGATAATCTGCGTCGAGAGGAACCGCGACTTATCCTAGTCCCTTAAAACGGTGGAAGGCCTTTAATCTTTCATGGCAAATTGCGTTCAATGCGGGCGTCAACTTTCTGGCTTCGGCTTCGGCAAGAAGCTTTGCCAGTGGTGCGTGCAGAACGAAGCGGCGAAGCGCGGCGAGGATTCTTCCGTTCAACGAGTCGAACCGGCGCCATGGACGCGCGGGCAGTCGAGTTCGATGGCGGTCACTCAGGCCATTTTCGGCATTAATGTCGCGGTGTTCATCGCCATGACAATGGCTGGCGTGTCGATGCTCGACAATCCTTCGGGTCAGGATCTCGTGCGTTGGGGAGCCAACTTCGGGCCGCTTACCGTCAGTGGCCAGTGGTGGCGGTTGCTGACTTGCGTGTTTATTCACGGCGGCTTGCTGCACATCGGGTTCAATATGTGGTGTTTGTGGAGTCTAGGCAGACTGGCGGAATCAGTCTATGGGCATTGGACGTTTGCCGGAGTGTATCTGATCAGCGGATTAGCGGCGAGTCTTGCAAGCGTGATTTGGAATCCGGTCGTGCTGAGCGTTGGCGCGTCTGGCGCCATCTTTGGCATTGCCGGAGCTCTGATCGCGTCCTTTTATCTCGGCGAGTTTTCGCTGCCGCGCGCCGCGCTCAGCGGAACCCTGAGGAGCGTGGTCGTATTTGTCGGATACAACCTCTTCTTTGGGGCAGTCATTGCGCGCACCGACAACGCGGCGCACATCGGCGGCCTGCTCATGGGGCTGCTGCTCGGAGCGCTTATCGCGAAGGTTGCTCCCGGACATGATCAGGTTTTACGCCGCATAGTCATACTGCTCATCGGAGTACTGCTTGTGGTGGGCGGAGTGATGTGGCTGCAGCGCTCGCGCACTTACGTGTTTCGGGGACAAAGCCACCTCGAAAATCACGACACTACGATGGCGGGCAGCTCTGCAACTTCTTAATCGCCTGCTCGATTCGTGCCAACGTAGTTTCCCGTCCCAGAACCTGGAGCGTCTCAAATAAAGGCGGGGCATTCTTGCGGCCGCAGACAGCTACTCGAACCGGCTGGAACATCTGTCCTGCCTTGAGACCGAGTTCCTGTGCGGCCGCACGCAAAGCCTGATCCAGCGGATCGTGTTTGAATTGAGTTTGCGCCAGAAGTTCTCGAGCGCGGGTCAGCACTTTCAGCGCCATGGCCGCGTCGCCTTTCTGCGGGATGAGCTCGGCTGTGTCATAGGGCGGGAGCTGGTCATCATCAACGAAGAAAAAATCGGCGGCGGTGAGCACATCGCGCAGAAGTTTAATGCGCTCGCGAATGAGCGGGGTGATGGCAAGCATTTTTTCCGGCGTGATCGGGAATCCCGCGCCGCGGACCACTGGCAGGAGACGCGCGCTAAGCTCGTCGATCGAAAGCCCACGGATATGTTCTGCATTCAGCCAGAGGGCTTTGGGGTCGAAGGCTTCGTCGGGGGTCGGGGCTGGCTCCTTGAAATTAATAACCGGGTTCGCGCGATTGATGCCTTCGAGGGAAAAGGCATCGATTAGTTCCTGGCGAGTCATGTTTTCGCGATTGTCTTTTGGCGACCAGCCCAGCAGGCACAGAAAGTTGATGAAGGCCTCGGGAAGAAATCCGGCGTCGCGATAAGTAGTGACGCTAACCACCGGGCCATGCCGGCGCTTGGAGAGCTTCGATCCATCGGGCGCGACGAGCAGGGGAAGATGCGCGAATTGCGGCGGCTGGGCGCCGGCGGCTTCAAAAATCAGTGCGTGCTTGTAAGTGTTCGAAAGATGGTCCTGGCCCCGGATAATGTGGCTGATACGCAGGTCGATGTCGTCGGCACAGGATGCGAGGTGATAGGTGGGCATCCCGTCGGAACGCAGCAAGGCGAAGTCTTCGATGTCGTCGGCAGCCTTGACTTGTTCGCCGTAAACCGCGTCGTTAAAGCGGACCTGCTCGCCTGTGCCGCGGGGAACACGGAAGCGCAGGGCGAACAGCTCACCGGCCGCCGCTCGACGGTCGCTCTCGGCGCGGGGAAGGTCGCGCATGCCGGGGTTGAAGAGCCAGGTCTGATTGGCGCTGGATTTTTCGTGGTCGCCCGTGTGCGCGAGGGTGAAGTCGCGGTAAGCCAGCCCCTTCTGAAAGATCGCTTCGCCGATCTGGCAGTGCAGTGCGATGCGTTCGGATTGCTTGTATTCCTCGTCCCAGCCGAGGTCAAGCCAGCGCAGGCCTTCAAAGATCGAATTCACGGAGGCGTCGGTGTTGCGCTCAACGTCGGTGTCGTCGAGGCGCAGCACCATCGTCCCGCCATTGCGACGCGCGTAGAGCCAATTGAAAATGAAGGTGCGGGCGCTGCCAACGTGCAGAAAGCCGGTGGGAGACGGCGCGAATCGAACGCGAAGCATGAGTTTTGAGTATAGCGGATTGAGGTTTCGGTTCTAGCCGTCCTGATGCTGGGTAGTGGGCTACTCGTGGGCTGCGCTCCCGGCGTGCCATTCAAAGTAGGCCACTACCCCACCAAAGTAGCCCACTACCTGATCCTGGTATTACCTCAATTTGAACCGCAAGATTGGTGTTTACAAAGCTCCGCTAGCTTTAGTAACGTTACCGGCGTTACTTGAGCACAAGACATTGCCGCGTCCAAGATCTGAATTGTGGAGAGAATCGATTCGAGAGATCGGGATTCTCCTGATGGTTTTTGCGCCGCTGGACACATTCGTTCAGTACGGAATGCATCTCAACCGTAAGGAGAGCGTGGCGCTAACTGCAGTACTGGTCGGTGGCGCACTTGGCGTCTGGTTGGGGGTTTGGCTAGAATCGAAGTAAGGAGTGGACTATGCCTGCGGTTGTCATTTGGGTTTTGTTCGGCGCGGCTTGTGCTCTAATGGTCGTCGTTGGAGTACGTGCTAAGCACAAAGAGCAGAAAGAAGAAGAAACACGCCCTCGCCGGGCAGCCTAGCAGAAACGGCTCTGCACCACTAGGCTGCCTGCGCTTTCCGTTGCACCGCCATCTGCTTTACTAATTCCTCGATTATGCGAGCTTGCCCCGTCTCTGTCGGCGAGGCACTGGCTAAGACGCGGCAAGCCGCGTCGCTACGGGAAATCCGACTGCTACCGGGGCGTTACTAAGGTAACCTTATCAGGAGAAAACCGCCGTGGCGGCATTGCATCTGATAAATAGATGCTGTTGAAAACGCCGTGTCCAGGGCGGAACTTGCCGAAAGACACCTGTTGTTTCGATCCGTCTGCTATGGCAGGATTGGCCTGCGAGAGTTCCATCCGGGCCATAATTACAGGGATTACGGAAGCATCAATTTATGTATAGCATTGCCACAGGTCTGGTGCTGATCCCCGGGGCCGTGGCCCTGCTCGTCCTTCTGGTATTTACCTACCTGCACGAGCAGAACCGTCATAGCTATTTTCGCGCGTGGCAGCTGGCTTGGGCGGCATATACGCTGCATTTCGCGCTCAAGGCGGTAGAGTATTTTCGCGGCCCTTCCGCGTCGTTGTTTGCTCTGAGCTCTTTGCTGCTGGTGGGCATGGCGATATGCATCTTCGTGTCGACGCGGCTGATGAAAGAGCCTTTCCGGTTGAAGTGGTATGACGTGGCCCTGACGCTGGCCGGAGTCGTGCTGGCATACGTGAGCCTGCGATCGCACATGGCCGGCGGAGTTTTCAGTGAGAAGGCGAATTCGGTGCCAATCTATCTGCGATTGGAAGTGGGGCTGGCGGCAATCCTACTCTATTGCTCGTTCCATTTTTACCGCCATGCCTTGCGTAGGAATTCGGTGGCCTTCTGGACACTGGCATTTGCCCTGGCACTCTGGGCGGCGCTCATTGGCGTGGGTCAAGTCCGTCAACCTTTCCTCGACGTTGGGGGGCATCTGGGAGGTTTCCTCGGTCCTATTCCGCAAATGCTGCTGGCCATCGCGATGGTGATGGTGCTCTTTGAAAACGAGCGGAATGCGGTTCAGGATAATGCGTTAGAATTCTCGACCCTGGGAGTCGATCCGCGCCGCTTGCTCCTGGCATCGGATCTGGTGCCCAGGTTGCAAACGTTTGTGGAGAGGTTAGTGGCGCCCCTGCCGTCGCGCCGCGCCATTTTTTTCGTTTCTCAGCAATGGCGGGGCACCCTGCCCTCGGTACAGACGGGCTTTTCAGCGGAATCTCTGGAAAAATTGCAGAAGACTAAGGCCGGCGATTACATCGCTGAGCTTGCGTACAGGCGCGGTGGAGTCGTCACGTTTCGCAATCTTGCCGAATTGGAAGAGCCTTTGCCCGCGCTTTCCGGGGGAAAGTTCGAAGTTTGCCGGCGGACTCTGTTGGCGGAGGGATTCACCGACCTGATGGCCGTGAGCCTGCAGACGCGCGAGCACAACTTTGGGGTGCTCCTTTTTCCACATGCGGAACGGCGCATGTTTGGCTCTTCGAATCTGCGGTTGCTGATCGGCCTCGCACTACAAATCGCACTGACGCTTGAAAACTATGTCGTGATGCATGAAGCCCAGCGGCGGACCAAGGAATACGAACTGCTCACCGAGATTGGGCAGGCCATCAGTTCTCATCTCAACCAGGACGAGGTGTTGCGCACGGTGCAAGTCGAACTGGGCCAGATCTTCGACACCAGCAATTTCTATATCGCGTTTCAGGAAGAAGATGAGATTCACTTCGAGCTGGAGATCGAAGGCGCCGCGATTCTTCCCAAGCGCTCCCGCAAAGTCAGCAATGGATTTACGGAACACATCATCAGGACGGGCGAGCCGCTGCTGATCGAGTCCGATCTCGAAAAAATGCGCGCAGAGCTGGGAGTCGATTTCGTGCCTCCGCGGCCAGCCCGGTCGTTCTGCGGTGTACCTATTTTTCTCGGCGGCAAACCGGCGGGAGTGATGGCAGCGCTGAGCACGGAACGGGAGTCGCTGTTCCAGTCGAGGGATCTCGAGGTGATGCAAACCGCAGCCGGTCAACTGGGCGTGGCGATCGAGAATGCGCGCCTATTTACCGAGGAGCAGCGGCGCGCCCGCCATCTCGCCTTTCTGAACAACATTTCGAAAATGGCGATCTCGAGCGAAGATGCCGAGCAGATGATGGCGAACATCGTGCGCGAGATCCAGAAGAACTTTCGTTACGATCACATCGGCATCGGTCTGATGGACTACGCCACCAAGGACATCGAGATCAAAGCCGAGGCGGGAACGGCATCGCAGACGCTGGGCCGCCGGATCGCGCTCGGCAGCGGAGTTTTAGGCAAGGTGGCGCGCACGGGGGTTAGCGCGCTGGTACAAAACGCCGGGCCGGGACAGCTCGCCGGCGTGCTGCCGGAATCGCGGGCTGTCCTTTGCCTGCCCATCAGTTACGGCGAGACCCTGCTCGGAGTACTCAATGTGGAGAGCCGGGATGAGAATGCGTTCGCGCCTCAGGATGTCCTGATCCTGAACACGCTCGCCGACCTGCTGGCGACTGCATTGCACAACTCCTTCGTCTTCCAGAAGTTGCAGCAGCAATCGATTACCGACGGTTTGACTGGAATCAAGACAAGACGCTTTTTCTGGGAGGCACTGAGTTCCGAGTGGAAGCGCGCGTCCCGTTCCGGCCGGCCGTTCTCAGTTGTGCTGGTCGATTTGGACAAGTTCAAAGAGGTCAACGATTCACTCGGCCATCTCGAAGGGGATCTCGTGCTGGCGCGGGTCGGACGGCTGCTCGAACAGAAATGCCGCCAGTCGAACGTGGTTGCCCGCTACGGTGGAGACGAATTCATCATTTTAATGCCCGAGACCGGCATCGACCAAGCACTGGTACTGGCAGAGAGACTACGGCTGTGGCTGGCCACCGATCCGATGCTCGAAGAGCACCATATCACCGGCAGCTTCGGCGTCGCCAGTTTCCCCGTTCACGGGTTTTCCATGGAGGCGCTGATTCGCGTGGCCGATGCTGGCATGTACGTGGCCAAGCATGCGGGAGGGAACCAGGTTTCCACTTCGAGTGCGTTCGGCGAAGGTTCCGCGGTGCAGCGGCAGCTTATTTCCGGTTACATTGAAGGATTTCTTCAGCGCGAGCATAACGGACCCGAGCACCTTGAAGAACTGGTCGCCACCCTGCGCAAGCTATGCGGCGGTGAGGATACGGATCAAATTGCGATCAAGGAGTCCATCGAAGCTTTGTCGCGCGCGGCCGAACTCCGGGAACACAATGCCTCCGGACATGGCGAGCAGTGCGCGCACTATGCCGGGATCATCGCGCGCGGACTGAACCTTTCGCCGCAGGAGGTGGACGAGATCGCCTTTGGGGGACGGGTGCATGACGTGGGCAAGCTTTTCATTCCCGAACGAGTCCTGAACAAGCCAGGCGCGCTTACCGAAGATGAATATGCAGTGATCAAGACCCACACGCTTGTGGGTGGCGAAGTGTTGCGGGCGATTCCTGAAATCGAGCGCGTGGCCCAGGCCATCGAGTCGCATCACGAGGCGTTCGACGGCAGCGGCTATCCCCGCGGACTGAAGGGCGAGAACATACCGCTTTATGGCCGCATCCTCGCCGTCGCCGACGCCTATGCGAACATGACGGCCGACCGCTCTTTCGCTCCGCCCAAAAGCGACGAGCAGGCGCTTGCGGAACTCGGGAAAATGAGCGGCACCCGCTTCGATGGCATGATCGTGCGTTTATTTGTGCGACTGCTGAAGATGGAAAGGGCCTCCACCCTCGGCGGTACAAACTAGCTTCGTAAGCATTGTGCCTCCTGCAGAGAGACGGGGCTGGCCCCGTCTTGGCGGACGGCGCGGAAGACGCAGGCCAGACGCGTCTCTACACGAGGCGTTCAATGACGCCCCGACACCGCACTCCTTGATATTGTTAACTCAGGGTCAACGTCAGCACCAGCTTCGCGTCTTTAGGCAGGTAGCTCTTGCGGCGAAACCAGTCTTCCATCGCGTCCCGTAGTTGGTCGAGCGGAACATGCGTTCCAATTTCCAGGCACCCGTCCGCCACCGGCAGGGTATCGTCGAAAACCGATGCGTTCGTGAAGTTGCGCATGCTGAAATTGTCCAGCCATTTCAGCGGACACGCTTGAAGCTTCCCTTCGAGCTCGTATTCCACGCGGACTTTCCGGGCGAACATGCTTACTTCTTTGCCTTCCGGAGCCGGTCTTCGAGTTCCGTGACTTCCCGGTTTAAGGCCTCCGGAAGATGGCTGCCGAAGCGCGCGAAGTACTCCCGGATCAATGGTATTTCGGCATGCCAGCCTTCCACGTCCACGCTAAGCAATTTGGCGATACTAGCGGATGAAACGTCGAGTCCTTGGGTATCGAGATCGGCCGGCTCGGGGAGCCTTCCTATCGCTGTATCCACGGCATGCACTTTGCCATCGCAGCGCTCGAAAATCCACTTCAACACGCGGCTGTTCTCGCCATATCCCGGCCACAGGAACTTGCCATCCTGGTCCATGCGGAACCAGTTCACGTAAAAAATCCTGGGCAACTTGGCGCCCGGCCTTTGGCCGATCTTGAGAAAGTGGGCAAAGTAATCGCCCATGTTGTAGCCGCAGAACGGGAGCATGGCCATCGGGTCCCGGCGCAGTTCACCCACTTTGCCGGTCGTGGCCGCGGTCGTTTCGCTGCTCACGATCGCTCCCAGAAATGTTCCATGTTGCCAATGGAACGATTCAGTCACCAGAGGAACAACGCCGGCTCGACGTCCGCCAAAAAGAATCGCGTCGATCGGCACACCCTTCGGATCCTCCCACTCCGGGGCAATCACCGGGCACTGACTTGCCGGGACGGTAAAGCGCGCATTGGGATGCGCTGCTTTGCGAAATGAATCCGGAGTCCACGGCCGCCGCAGCCAATCGACTAACTCGGTGGGCTTTTCCGCGGTCATTTGTTCCCACCAGATATCCCCGTCGGAAGTCATTGCACAATTGGTGAAGATGGAATTCTTCGTTGCGGTGAGCATGGCGTTCGGGTTCGACTTCATGCTGGTTCCGGGGGCCACGCCAAAAAAACCGTATTCGGGATTGATAGCGTAAAGCCGGCCATCATTGCCGAACTTCATCCAGGCGATATCGTCGCCAATGGTTTCCACCTTCCATCCCGGTATGGTCGGGATCAACATTGCCAAATTGGTCTTGCCGCAGGCTGACGGGAACGCGCCGGTTATGTATTTGACCTGCCCCTTGGGGTCGGTCATCTTGAGGATGAGCATGTGCTCCGCCATCCAGCCTTCGTCACGGGCTTGCACCGAAGCAATGCGCAGCGCGTGACATTTTTTCCCAAGGAGCGCGTTGCCGCCGTACCCGGAACCGTAGGACCAAATCTCACGCGTCTCCGGAAAATGGCAAATGTATTTTTCGTTGGAATTGCTGGGCCAGGTTGAATCCGCCTGATTGACAGCCAGCGGCGCGCCCACCGAGTGCAGGCCGCGCACAAAAGCGCCATCGCTTCCCAGGACCCCGAGCACGCGCGTGCCAACTCGCGCCATGATGTGCATGCTGGCCACGACGTAGGGCGAGTCCGTGATCTCAACTCCGATGTTTGCTATCGGCGACCCGATCGGACCCATGCTGTACGGGATGACATACATGGTCCGGCCGGTCATCGCGCCCGCGAACAATCCTTGCAGCTTCTGCTTCATCTTCGCCGGATCCGACCAGTTGTTGGTGGGGCCGGCATCCTCCTGGGTCCGCGAACAGATGAAGGTACGATCTTCGACGCGAGCCACGTCGGCCGGACTCGAGCGCACCAGGATGCTGTTCGGCCGCTTTTCCCCGGCCAGCGGGATCGCGGTGCCCGTCAGCACCATGAGGCGCAGCATTGCTTGATATTCCTCCTGCGAACCGTCACACCAGTGCACTCGATCGGGCGCGCAGAGTTGCGCAACTTCTTCCACCCAGGCGGTCAGCGGCTTATGCTTCGCTTCGGTGTTCTTCTTTTCAGTTTCTTTCTCGATCATGGTTTCCACATGGGAGGTCAGGCTGGACATTCGGACTCTCTCCTCGAACAGCAGACCGCGAGATCTGACTCCGCGCCATAGCTAGCATCTGCGGGCAAAAAGGCGAGGCAGCGCAAAAATTCTGTCCCGCCCTAAAAAGGACTGGGCTAAACATTGTCCCTCATTTCAAGGGTTCTTTCCAGCGGCAGGCGGCTGCTAGCGGGCGGCAGCAACCGGGGGTTCAACCTCTGCCACGACACCTTCCAGGTGCTTGAGGGTTTCGTCAATAGTCAGCGAATACATTTCGCGGCCCAAGCCCTCACCCGATTCCAGCGCGGTTTTCAGAAAATGGCCGGCGATTTCCTTCGCCAAAGAATCGGTGATCAGCTTGCCGGTGCGCTTCTTGTATTCAACCCAGGCGGGATGTGGCAGGGCAACCCATAGCGGGCGTCCGTCCACTAAGAACTTGATATCCACCGCATCGGCGTGGCGGGTAGCAATGGCCACGATGAGCGCCTGATAGAGGCAGTGAACTGGCTTCTTGGTCCAGCGATCGGTGGTGGTGAAATCGGTAAACATAAGAGAAATCAATTGTTAGTCTATCCGAAACTATAGCGCCCGGCGGGCTTAGAGTAAATCGCCGCGTAAAAGAAATGTCAGGATCGTTGCAAAATAACGCCAAGGTGTGAAATGCTCTGCTAGCCTATCCTTATGCCGCAGTCCGTGAAAGAGCGCGTTGGTAAGTTGCGGGAAGAGATCGCGGAGATCAGTGAAGCAAACCGCCTGTACCTGCAAGGTGGCAAGAAGATGATCGGAGCCTCGGACCAGGAACGGCGATTGCAAAGACTGCAGGAAATCATGGACGAACTCATGTCGTTGACGGAGTGGAAGAAAACCTGACGCGGCGTTTCGTCACTGGTTTCGCTGTGATCCTGTCTCAGTTGGAAGCTTCCACCTGCATGCTCTCGTCAATCCATAGCTGCGCAGGAGCGCCTTTCGTGGTGCGAGTGGCAGTCGCCCGAAAGGTGCTGGAAGTGAATTCCACATCGTAAATGTACGGAGGGCGCTCGCCCCGGATGCTGATGTAGTTGGTGGCTTTCAGTTCATCGAGCGAAGCATACTTCCCTTGCGAGGCCAGGTATCCACGCTCGGCGTTGGCGATGCTAATCAGATCGTTCTTGACACCCATGATGTTGGCGGTTTCTTCCGGATTGTCGCCCGCAGCGCCCGGAGTCAGGGTCTTGACCTGTACCGAGTAAATGTACATGCCGATCGCCATCGTGATAATCGTGGCCAAGAACCCAAGAACACGCCCCATAATTCGCTCCGCAAATCCAATTGCACCCCGAAACCTGGACGCTAGCAAGTAACGAGAGTGCAAGTGCTGGAGGACGATCTGGAGCGGTCTTCAGGGGGGTGTTCGCAGGGACGTTGGCAGGAATTGCAAATCGACTTTTCGGAATGGCGACCCCGGAGGGAGTCGAACCCCCAACCCTCAGCTCCGAAGGCTGATGCTCTATCCAGTTGAGCTACGGGGCCGTCCGCCGGTAGTCACATCGCGGCCACCGGCGCTCTCGATTCTACACCGCGGAGCTGCGCCGAATCATCTCTGCCCGCGGAAGTCTGCCCTGCGTTGTAACATCAAAAAGCGTGGCTTTCCTGCCCAATCCCGTGACCCACAGCAGTTCGCGCCTGCTCGAGTTCGAAACTCTGCGCGAATTGCTGGCGGGTTACGCGTCTTCGCCTTTGGGCCAGAGCCGCATCGCGGAACTTCTCCCTTCGCTCGATCGCCCGTGGATTGAAAACCAGCAGCAACTGACCACCGAAATCCGTGAGTATCGCCGGGTTGGCGGACGCTTTGAATTCACCGGATTGCCCGAGGTAAAGACGCTGATCGAGAAATCTCGTATCTCTGGGGCCGCTCTTGAAACCGGAGAGATCCGCGACGTTGTGCTCATCGCGGATCGCGCCGCCGAGTGGCGCGAAATTGTCCGTCAGCCTCCGGCCGCCATGCGCTCCGATTGGGCGGCCGTGTCAATACTTTCCGGTGGCATCCAGGACTTCACCACCTTCCTGCGCGGGTTCCGCAACAAGATCCTACCCGATGGAACGCTCGATGACCGCGCTTCCCCTGAACTCAGCCGCATCCGCCGCGAGATCGAAAAGCAAAAACGACAGATTCAGGATTCGCTGCGCGGGTACCTGCGGAAACTCGCCGAAGGCGGCACCGTGCAGGATGAACTGATCACCATCCGCGGCGAGCGATTCGTGATCCCGGTGAAAGTCGAGCAGAAACGCCGCGTGCAGGGCGTCGTCCACGGCGCAAGTTCCAGCGGACAAACAGTCTTCGTCGAGCCCCTCGAAACGATCGAGCAGAACAACGAACTCGTCCGTCTGCTGGATGAAGAACAAGCGGAGGTCCATCGCATTCTCCTCGAGATGACGCGCCAAATCGGAGAGAACGCTGAGGCCATCCTGGCCGCAGCCGACATCCTCGCCGAACTGGAACTTCAGTTCGCGAAAGCGCGCTTCGCGGAGGACTACAACTGCGTAGCGGTAAGCTTGTCCGATCCATCGGGCGACCAGGAGGCGCGTGGGGACAGCCGCCCTCGGTCCATGAAGAGCGCAGCTCGGCTGCTTCTCCAGCGCGCGCGCCATCCACTACTCGAACGCAATCTAAAACTAAAGAACGGAAAGATCGTTCCCGTCACCATCGAACTCGAAGGCGAGCGCCGTCAGTTAGTGATTACCGGTCCCAACACCGGCGGCAAAACCGTCACTTTGAAGACGATTGGACTGCTCGCCCTGATGGCGCAATCCGGCATCCCGGTTCCGGCAGACCGCGCCGAAATGCCGGTTTTCGACTCGATTCTGGCCGACATCGGAGACTATCAATCGATTGAGCAGAATCTCTCGACCTTTTCAGCGCACGTCACGAACATCGACTTCATTTCGCGCACAGCGACCGCCAATTCGCTGGTGCTGCTCGACGAACTCGGATCGGCAACCGATCCTGAGGAAGGAGCGGCACTGGCGGTTGCCATCGCCGAGCACTTCCGCAAAGTCGGGTGCATGATCGTGATCTCAACCCATCACACCTCACTCAAAGTCTATGGCGCAAATACGGCGGGAGTAATCAACGCCTCGGTCGGCTTTGACGAAGCCACCTTACAGCCAACTTATGAACTGAAGATCGGCGTTCCCGGAGCATCCGCCGGAATCAACATCGCGCAACGGCTCGGATTGAATCCCGCTATCATTTCTTCGGCTCGTTCGCGTCTAGGCTCGCAAACTCAGGATGTGGCGCGGTTTCTCGACCGCCTGCATGCCGACCTTCGCGATTTGGAGAAAGAGCGCACTTGGATGCAAACCCGCGAGCAGGAACTCGAGCGAGAGAAATCGCAGCTCGCAAGCGAGGGCCGCAAAGAACAGCAGGCCAAGATTCGCGAGATGGAGAAGAAGCTCGAAGCGCTCTTCCGCGACTTCGAATATCACGCGAGAGAGGCGGTGAACGCCGTGCAGGACCGCGCTGCCGCGCAGAAATTATCCAAAGAGGCGGAACGCCGGATCGCCAAAATGCGTCGCGAGTTTCGTGAACAATTCGATGCAACTGTAGTTGCGCACGCGACCGGCGCCGATCGGGGAGACCCGAACGCCCAGCCCAGCCTGGTTAAGCACGTCTCGGAGGGCGACACGGTCAAGCTCAAATCAATGGGACGCGCCGCAGTCGTCAAAAAGAAAATTGGCGACAATCATTTCGACGTCGAGATCGGCTCGATGAAGATGCGCATCGCCCGCGAAGACATCGCCGAAGTTCAGAGCAAGGTTCAGACCAACGCGCTCAACGCGTCGGAGTCACCCGTGCAGGCGGCCCGCGCCCGAGGCATCAGCGTCAAACTGCAGAATGAAGGCGGCCATCTCAACACGCCCACCGAAATCAACGTCATCGGCCGTACTGTGGACGAAGCCACCAGCGAAGTCGAAAAATTCGTTGACCGGGCATTTCTAGCCGGCATGCCACGGGTACGCATTGTCCACGGCAGCGGCATGGGCATCCTACGCAAGGCCCTGCGCCAGTATCTGCAAAAACACCCGCACGTCGAATCAGTGACGGAACCCCCCAGCAACGAGGGCGGCGGGGGAGCTACGCTGGTGGAATTAAAGGTCTAATTAAAGATCTGGACTTCGACGGAGAACTCATCCCGCGATATCTGCGGCGTCCAACCGTGTATTTTCCCAATACAGGACGTGAACGTGAAATGATTTGCACAGGCTTACCCTAACTCGCCCATCATAAGCCGTAACGATGTTATTATCTTTGGCTTGCAATCCAAATCCCTGGCACCCAAGCTGCATATGCACAGATGTGCTACTAGACAGGCTCCAATCCGGCTACCTGCTGTTTGAAACGCCACAGGGATTCGTGCGCGCCGAACTCTCGCCCCGGCAACGCATTTATCTTCTCTGGACATTTCGTAACTTTCGCCAGCTGTCGCTGGCGCTCCTGAACCAGCGCCAGCGCCGTCTAGTCATCGACCTCTTCCACAACAACACAGGCGTCGTGTCACCGTCATACAACTCATCCATCGTGATCGGTGTGGTTGAAGATTTCGCGCCGCCGGCGACAGTACTGTCATCGATGCCGAGAACAGCGATGCCGAGAACAGCCCCGTCAACGATTCCGTCGACTCGGCCGATCGATGCTTCGCCAGCCCAGAAATCTGCCTCGATACCCGTCAAGTTCCCTGCCAAGGTCGAGATGAAGGACCGGCTAGAAAAGGTCTTGGCGCAGCGTGCGGAAATCGCGCCCGTCTCAAATCCGGTTGCTTTGTCTTTGCCATTGTCGTGGTCTTTGCCTAAGTTGTTTTGGCCTAAGTTATCTTGGCCTAAGCTGTCTTTGCCTAAGCTGTCCTGGCCCAAGCTGTCTTTGCCCAAGTTGTCTTTGCCCAAGTTGTCTTTGCCCAAGTTGGCAATGTCAAAAGTTACAACGTCCCGGATGGCGACGGCTGCCGGCGCGCTTTCGCTCTGCATAATTTCGGTAGTGGCATGGCAGCGTGTTCAGGTAATACCATTCTCGCAGGCCCACAATCAGCCAACTCTCCGGCAAAGCCTGCTCCAGCAGAATCAGCTCGTGTGGACCAACGCGAACGCGCTGCCGGATTCTCCCAATTCCAGAAAGCCAGCACCCGCTCATCCGATCGTCGCACGGAATGTTGCCGTTAAGTCGGCCTCGGCTTCCCGGGTTGTTTCGAGGACCGTCTCGGCTCCGGCTCCAACTACCCGGGAAATTCCGACCCGCGCAGCTCGCGTCCACCCTGCAGCCCCGACTCCCAGCGTTTCACCCTCCGGCCCAGACGTGCGCATCCAAGCCTCGAGACCGCCGCTGCATTTCGCATATCCGGACGACGTTCACGCTCGCGGTGTAGTGGCTCTGACTGCCGCAGTGGATTCCGATGGCGCGGTGCGCTCAGTGAGAATCGTCTCGGGCAACCGCGCGCTCGCCGCCGCCGCAGTCCGCGCCGTCCGCCACTGGCGTTACCGTCCCTACCTGAAGGATGGCCAGCCGGTCGCGACCGAAACCAATATTGTCATTTCATTCTTCGCCAACGACGCCATTAGCATGACCTTCCCGCCTAGCATCCCGGCCAGCCACTAGCCTGCATTCGGGAAGTGGAGTTTTGGCCCGCAAATAAAAACTCCTGCCCGCCGGACTCTTCCACAATATTTGCTTTTTATTCTCCCTATGGCATACTGCGGTGCGGAAAGAAAAAACACGTGGGGACGGACGCATTCGCCGGTGCCAGCCGAGCAAAGCTCGGCAATGCGGATTGCGCGGGATTTCGGCCGCCCAAGAAAATTTATTCTCGGGACCGCTTTTCCTGTGGTGCTCCTCATACGTCCACAGGCGGAGACAGTTTACGATGCAACACACTCACCTAAACATCGTGGCGACTCTCGAAACTACCATCGGCCGTATGCCGGCGAATATTGAAGCCGAGCGCTCCATCCTGGGCGCCGTTCTGCTCGACAATCACGCCTTCAACGATGCCGCGGAGCACCTGAAGCCCGAAGACTTTTCCATCGATTCGCATCGGCGTATTTACTCGCGGATGATGGATCTGGCCGAATCTTCCCGGCCGATTGACATCATCACGCTGGTCGAAGAACTCGAACAAAAGAAGGATCTGCAAGCGGTCGGCGATGTCGGCTACATCTCCGGCCTGCTGGACGGCGTGCCTGACCGGCCATCGATCGATCACTACGTCAGAATCGTTCGCGATAAGGCCATTCTGCGCGGGCTGATCGGCGTGTCGAATGCCGCCATCGCCAAAGCCAGTGAACAGGCCGAACCCGCCGACGAGATCCTCAACGAGGCTGAAGCCGCCGTCTTTCAGCTCTCTGAGAAGCGCATTGGCAAGGGGTTTCAGGGAATCAAAGAGATTGTCCGCAACTCCTTTGGCTCGGTCGATGCGCTGCTGCAACGGGGCCAGCGTATCACTGGCCTCGCCACGCACTACACGGATCTCGACGAGTTGACCAGCGGGTTGCAGAAATCCGACTTGGTCATCCTGGCCGCTCGTCCCTCCATGGGCAAGACTTCGTTCGCCATGAACATCGCCGAGAACGCCGCGATTGACGACGGCAAGGTCGTCGGCATCTTTTCGCTTGAAATGTCGAGCGAGGCCCTGCTGCAGCGATTGCTGTGCTCGCGCGCCATTGTGGACGCGCACAAGATGCGCACCGGCTCGCTTTGGGGCGACGACATGAAGAAAATTGTCCGCGCGATGGAGGAGCTCTCCAACGCACTCCTGTTTATCGACGATACACCGGGTATTTCCCTTAGTGAAATGCGCGCCAAGGCTCGCCGCCTCAAGCAGTCGCAAGGACGCCTGGACCTGCTGGTTGTCGACTACCTGCAGCTTATGTCTGGCGGCAGCAAGCGCTTCGAAAATCGGACGCAGGAAGTTTCATCCATCTCGCGCGGGCTGAAAGCCATTGCCAAAGAACTCGGCGTCCCTGTAGTCGCCTTGTCGCAGCTCAGCCGCGCTCCCGAAAGCCGGGGCGGCGACCACCGGCCGCAACTCTCCGATTTGCGCGAATCCGGGTCGATTGAGCAGGACGCCGATGTGGTCATGTTCATCTTCCGGGAAGAGATCTACAAGCAGGATGACCCTGAACTGAAGGGCCGCGCCGAAATCATCATTGCCAAACAACGCAATGGTCCTATTGGCAAGTTCAATCTCGCTTTCCTGCACAATTCCACACGCTTCGCCAACCTCATGGAAGGCAATAACGAACCGGGTGACTAGATCCTTAGACCGGGTGTGGCCAGGCCTCGAATTGGGTAACCCCGAAAGGCTACCGCAACCGGCAGAAACTCAATGGTTGGACGCCTCTAGCCTGTGGAAAAATATGTGGATGATAAGTCCTAAGCCCGAAGTCCACCGCTTCACAACGATTGGCGGGACGATTGCCGAGTCGCTACGGTCTTCCTAAAGCTATGTTTCTAAGTTGGTTAACCGTGGTCTAGGTCGCAGTAGAGGAAACCGCTTGCGAATCAGCACTTTCGTCACAAAATGTGAGATTTGCACATTAGCCGAAAGGCTGTAGGCCGCATCAGCAGCGGGTAAAACGCGGTTGCACGCTTCGATAATGCCTCCCTGAGTGCCGAAAAATGCAGTTACCCACGCTATGCTTTTGCCAGCCGCAAGCACGCTGCTGGGCTATTTCTGGAGTTCAATGGCAAGAACGTAGGCATCGCCGGATTTGTTGGAAGACTCCACATACTCGACCCTGGCTGGCATCCCCTCCAAATCCGCGCAGGGATTTAGATTCCCCTTTGGAGTGAAACCGAGAGCCGAGAACTCAATCTTGTAGTAATTGCCATTATGCAATGCCAGCGTTTTGTCCTTGGCGGTTAGGGTCAGGGTGATAGCGGGGGAATGACAATGCACGTTCTGCAGCGTTCCGGCCAGGGAACGGTGTGGTCCCGTCGGGATCTCTTGCTTGAGTGTTTCAGCCTCGGCGTCGTTCTCTTCTGCAGGCGCGGCGTTCGCCTGGACATTGGCTTTCAGTTCTTCCGCCAGTCGGCGATTTTCGTCCGTCGCCTGTCGCTGCGCCGTCGCATACCTTTCGGCTTGCGTGAGAAAGTTCTGGACCATCGCCGTTTCCGCCGGAGACTTGGCAACGCGCAAGGCTTCACGGGCGACGGCCACCGCGTCTTTGCCCCGCTCCGCCTGCATCAGAACACTGGCTGCGGTCATGCGATAGCCCACATTTCCCGGATCTATCTGCACCGCTTTGATCGCCATCTGGTAGGCTTCGTCGAGATTTCGGCGCCGCATCCCTTCGAAAGCCGCCAATCGCTCAAAGGCTGGCGCAAATGACGGATTGAGCTTGATGGCCGCGCGCAAACTGCTCTCCACTTGGGCGTCATCGCCGGGGTTGGCCGCATCGTTCATTGAGATGGCGGCAAAATAGTAGTGGGCAAGGTAATTTTGCGAGTCGAGTTTCACGGCCTGCTCGTACCACTTGCGCGCCTCCTCCAAGTGCCCGGCCCGAAACTCCAGAAATCCCATGGTTTCGTGGGCCGAAACATTCTTCGGATCTTCCTGCAGCACGCGATCCAGAAGCGGCCGTGCATCCGCAACCCGCTGATTGTAGGCAAGAAAATCCGCACGCACTGCATCGGCCTGCGCCTCGGTCAGAGTTTGCACCTTGAAGGTGGAGTCGTCCACATCGGTCGCCGTCGCCAGCTTGAAATAGTTGAAGCTGCCTTGACGAATGTAGGTTTCCAAATTGGATTGCAACTGCTTAAGATCGCCGAATGCACGGGTAGCCGCGGTTATTGGGTCCACATTTTTCGCCAGCAGTTCCGCGTATTCGATCAAGTGCTGCGTCTTTTCCTGATAGTCTTTTACGAAAATGTAATGCGTCAAGGCCCACGACTCAGCATAGAAGATCGAGCCTTTGTTTTCCTCGTGATAATAGGGTGAGTTAGTATCGACAGAGAACAATGTAGCCAGCGGCAGCGGCCGGCTCATGCGCAGTAACTGCAGATTTTCCGGACTCGGCTGGCCCAAGGCCACATTCTTATCATGGATGTCTGTATTCTGATAAAACTCCGCCAGCCCTTCATTCAGCCATAAGGGCACCCATTCGGCGGCCTTGCGGAGCAGAAAGTGCGTGTACTCGTGATAGATCACCGCGTATGGGTGATCCCCTTCGGCGTCTACCCGCATAAGAACGTAGTTCTTGTCTGGCGCGCGCAGAAAAAGTCCAGCCAGTTTGAGCTGCCCTTTTGCCAGATAAGCTTCCGGCTCAAGCGCGCGAAAGTCCTTTTCATCCTTGATCGCCAGCACGATTATAGGCGGGCCGGAATCGATGGAGAGGTGCGGGAACGCCACATGGAAAACCGAACGCATGCGCTCAAACTGGTCGGCAATATGCCGCCCCGACTTCTCGTTGGCGTTGGTCACCACGGTGAAATGCTGGCTGCGGACTTCCAGCCAGTTCTCCGGCTTGTCGTGCGCCGAGGCCAGCGCAGCCGCAAGCAAGAGTAACAACAACGCTATACGCTTCCACATAACGTCAGACTAATACCGATATACCGAAGATGTCGGCAAGTCAAATGAATGTTGGTCGAGATAGTAACCTGAGCTGGCGCCCTCGTCCACCTTTATTACGGTCGATTAGGAATCGATGCCATGCATTCTACATGCCCATTCGCGCCGTCAGCAGTCTTTTCCACTGCGAAGTGAAATCCCAATTCGCTTTCAACTCGAGTTGGAGTTCCGTTGAGCAGGTAAGGGCGAAAGTGGAAGGTTCGCAGCGCATCCTTACTCGCCGCTATAAGTAGAGGGTCGCCTTCGCCCGGCACGAAAGCCGTGATCTTCCCGGTTTCGTCTACTTCGATCTTGAACGTTACGTCGCCTTGAATTCCCTTTGTCATCGCTTCGTTGGGATATACCGGCATAGTTTTGTGATCGACCTGTCCCAGCATTACTCCCGTGGAAACGCGGACCTTTTGCGGGCGCGCAGTCTGAGCCTGGCTTGAAGGAGCCTGCGAGGACGCGCCATTTTGAGCGAACGCAACCGCTGTGCAACAAGCGATTAGGATGACTATCGTTTCGATTCGTACCATGCAACCTCCAGCGGTCACCTTCCCATAGAAACGCGGCTTGCGGCGTGTGCGCCGCGAGATGGGGCATGCCCCCATCTTACAGACGATTCCTTCCGGCAAAATGAGTTAGTTACTGTCTTCGCCCACCTTCAGCACCGCCAGAAACGCCTCTTGAGGAATGTCTACACGCCCGATGCGCTTCATACGCTTCTTACCTTCCTTCTGTTTCTCCAATAGTTTGCGTTTGCGCGTGATGTCGCCGCCGTAGCATTTGGCCAGCACGTTCTTGCGGATGGCAGGCACGGTTTCCCGGGCAATGATCTTCGCACCAATCGCCGCCTGAATCGCCACCTCAAACATTTGCCGCGGAATCAACTGCTTCATCTTCGCCGCCAGCGCCCGGCCGCGGTCGTAGGCAAAGTCGCGGTGGATGATAGTGGACAGCGCATCGACCGGCTCGCCCGCCACCATGATGTCGAGCTTGGCCATGGGCGAAACCCAGTTGCCCGAAAGATGATAGTCAAGCGAGGCGTATCCGCGAGACACCGACTTCAACCGGTCGTAAAAATCGAGCACAATTTCATTGAGCGGCAGCTCGTACTGCAGCATCACCCGCGATGAACTGACATACTCAAAACTCTTCTGCTTCCCGCGCTTTTCCTCGACCAACTTTAGAATGCCGCCAACATATTCCTCGTTGGTCAAAATCACCGCGAGAATCACCGGCTCTTCCACCTTCGCAATTTCGCTCGTGTCGGGCCAACGCGAAGGATTATCGACCTCGATCACTTCGCCATCGGTCTTGGTGATCTGGTAGCGCACGCCCGGAGCCGTCGTGATCAATTCGAGATTGTACTCGCGCTCCAGCCGTTCCTGGATGATCTCCATATGCAGCAGCCCCAGAAAGCCGCAGCGGAAGCCGAATCCGAGCGCCACCGAACTTTCCGGCTCGAAGAAAAACGACGAATCGTTCAGCTTCAGTTTTTCCAGCGCCTCGCGCAGTTGCGTATGTTCATGCGCGTCGACGGTGTACAGCCCGGCGAAAACCATCGGTTTGATTTCTTCAAATCCGGGCAAAGCCTGCAGCGAGGGCCGGTCATCGTCGGTGATGGTGTCGCCAATCTTCGTATCGGCAACGTTTTTTATATTCGCAATGATGAATCCAACCTCGCCCGCCACCAATTCATCGATCTCCACCGGCTTTGGCGTGAGCACGCCCAGAGTTTCCACCTGATAGACGTGTCCATTCGACCATAACCGGATCTTCTGCCCCTTGCGCAATGTGCCCTCGAAGACACGGGCCAGCACCACCACGCCGCGATAAGGATCGAACCACGAATCGAACAGCAATGCCTGAAGATGCCGTTCCGGCGAGCCTTTCGGCGGCGGAACCCGCTTCACGATGGCCTCGAGTACATCGGGCACGCCCTGCCCCGTCTTCGCGCTGATCAGCAACGCATCGGAGGCGTCGAGGCCGACCGCGCTCTCGATCATCTCCTTGGTGCGCGCCACGTCGGCGCTCTGCAGGTCGATCTTGTTGATCACGGGGATAATTTCGAGGCCATGATTGATTGCCAGGTAAGAGTTCGCCAGCGTCTGCGCTTCCACTCCCTGCGAGGCGTCCACTACCAGCAGAGCGCCTTCGCAGGCAGCAAGCGAGCGTGAGACTTCGTAAGAAAAATCCACATGCCCGGGAGTGTCGATCAAGTTGAGCTGGTAAATCTGCCCATCCAGCGCCGGATACAGCATGCGGACGGCATGCGCCTTGATGGTGATGCCGCGCTCCCGCTCCAGATCCATCGAGTCGAGCACCTGCGCCTGCATTTCGCGCATCGCGAGCGACCCGGTCAACTCCAGCAAGCGATCGGCGAGCGTGGATTTCCCGTGATCAATATGCGCGATAATCGCAAAATTCCGGATGCGGGAGGCTTCCATGTGATAGGTCGATTCTAGCAGGGCGAGAAGCTCAGACTTTGGCGCAGGAAGCGCACGTGTGCGGGTTAAACTATCGAGATGCGCAACGGTGAAAACGAAAAGAAGGTCCTAACGCTCAAGGAACGACTCGCAAGCTTCGATCAAGCAACGGAGCGCCGGGGGAAAAGAAACCTGTTCGCGGCCAACGCTGGGTTAGGTTCCCGCGTAGGAGGCCGGGGCTGGACGCGCGAGGAACTCTATACACGCGGCTGCAGCCGGGCGCCGGATTGTAAATAAAAAAGGGCGCGATCGCTCGCGCCCACTTCTGCAATTCCCTTACCCTCTGCCTTAGTCCCTCACGCCATCCATAAACGCCCGCAACTTGCGCGATCGCGATGGGTGCCGCAGCTTCCTCAGCGCCTTCGCCTCGATTTGCCGGATGCGTTCGCGGGTGACCGCGAACGACTGGCCGACTTCCTCAAGCGTGTGCTCCGAACCGTCTTCCAGCCCGAAGCGCATCTTGATGACCTTCTCCTCGCGCGGCGTCAGCGTGCGCAGCACCTGCGAAGTCTGGTCTTTGAGGTTGACGTTGATTACCGCTTCGGCCGGAGAAACCACCGCTCGGTCTTCGATGAAGTCGCCCAGGTGCGAATCTTCCTCTTCGCCGATTGGCGTTTCGAGGGAGATCGGTTCCTGCGCAATCTTCAGCACCTTGCGGACCTTCGCCACCGGAATGTCCATCCGCTTGGCGATTTCTTCCGACGTTGGTTCGCGTCCCAGTTCCTGCACCAGTTGCCGCGACGTGCGAATCAGCTTATTGATCGTTTCGATCATGTGCACCGGGATGCGAATCGTACGCGCTTGATCGGCGATGGCGCGCGTAATTGCCTGCCGAATCCACCACGTGGCATAAGTCGAGAACTTATAGCCGCGGCGGTATTCGAACTTATCGACCGCCTTCATCAGGCCGATGTTGCCTTCCTGAATCAGGTCGAGGAATTGCAATCCACGATTGGTGTACTTTTTCGCAATCGAGACCACCAGTCGCAAGTTCGCTTCAATGAGCTCGCGCTTGGCGTGCTCCGCGTCCATGTCGCCCTGGATGATCTCGCGCTGTGTGCGCTTGAGCTCCTGGAACAACAGGCCCGCTTCCACTTCAAGCTTTTCCAGTTCTCCGCGGACCGCACGCGACTGCTTCTTATATTCTTTTTTCTGCTCTTCGCTGCGGGTCGCCTCGGCCCGCTTCTCCAAGTTCTGGATCTGCCGGTCGAGCGAGCGCATACCGTCAACCGTGCGGTTAACACGGTCGATCAGGCGCTTGCGTTCATTGTTGGTGAAGCCCAGCTTTCGAACTGCAATCGAAGTGTGCACGATTGCATGCGCCAACTGGAAGCGGTAACGGCGATGCATCCGCGCATTCTTCTTCAGGTTCACCGCCGCCAGTTTTTCCTGGAGCGGCGCCACCTTTTTGTAAAGCTTGTCGAGCGTGTTGATCTTGGCGAGGAATTCTTTCAGGCGCTTCTCGACAATCTCTTCCGTAATCTCCTCTTCGTCGAACGTAACCAGCTCCTTGATGGAGCGGACGCCCTTCTCAAGGTCCTCGCCCAAAGCGAGCAGTTCACGAATTACGATTGGGGAGCGGGAAAGCGCCTTTAGAACGCGGTTTTGGCCGCGCTCGATCCTTTTTGCAATTTCGACTTCGCCTTCGCGGGTCAGCAAAGGCACGGTCCCCATCTCGCGCAGATACATGCGGACAGGGTCATTGGTTTTTTCCAGCGCGCCCGGGGTTAAGTCAAGTTCGACATCCTCGGACGCATCATCCACTTCCTCGAATTTTTTTTCCAGATCGGTCGTCGGCCCTTTCGAGCTTTCGAGTACATCAATTCCTTGCGTTCCGATCGTGGTCAGCAGATCTTCCAGGTCTTCAGGAGAGTGCACATCGTGCGGGATAAGGTCGTTGACCTGATCATAGGTCAGATATCCCTTCTCTTTGCCTGCGTCGATCAGCTTTTTTATGTCGTCGTACTTGTCATCAAGTGCCAAGCTAGATTATCCTCGGGACGTTCGCCTGTCGGCGGACGCCATCGTCTTTAGAGCGGTGGGAGTCGTAACGGAGTTGTGCGCAAGGCGCACAAACCTTAAAAGTATAGCACGCCAATTCGTGTCCTTGCCGGCAGCGGTTGCAGTTTTGCAACTCCACCGGACGCCCTCAGCCGCCCGTATCTCTTTTGCCGCTAATCCTTTAGATGGCGGTCGAGCCGGTTTCGTTCCAAACTTAAGCGGCCAGCTGAGAAACTTCGATCTCCAATCGGGATCATGCGGATCCGAACCGGGCCTGGCGCACCCGCTTTCAAGAGGCCCGGCCGACCGATTCTCCGAGCCCGGGATCCATCAGAGCCCGCTTCAGACGCACCTTTTCCTGCAAAAGCGCCTGTTTTTCCGCCATCGAAAGCCCGGGTCGCTGCAATGCGGCCTGCACTTCCTCCAGCCGCCGCCGCAGATAGATTCTCCGCAAAGCCCGAACCGCGCCTTCGACGGTTTCCGGTGTCAGTTCTTCCTCCTCGTGCATCAGAATCGAGGCGAGAAGACGGCGGTCTTCTTCGGTCTTTGGCAGCGCCAGGACGTCCGCCGCTTCGCTTCCGGCCGCGAGCAGGGCCTCCACCAGAGATTGCGATGCCAGGCCCTCATACAGGTGTTCGGATTGCAGCGCATAGTGTGCCTGGCGGGCGGGATCGAATTCCTCGTCTGTTCCTTCTCGTGCGGAACTCCGGGTTAGGGCAGATTGCATCTGGGTGGCCGAGGCGAGCGCCCGGATGAGAACGCGTTCCGCACCGGTGATCTGCGCCTCAGGGGTGGCTTTGACTTCGGTCGTCGAGCGCGTGGTGGCGGCATGCTTGAGTTCCTGGCGCAGCACGGCCGAATCAATTCCGAGCTTCTGCGAAATTTCGAGCGCCAGTTCATCGCGGACGATGCGGCTTGGTACCCGCTGGATGTGCGGAAGAAGGTGGTTGACGGCCTTGACCTTGCTTTCCGGATTGCGCAGCGGAAACATAGCGCGCGCCCGATCGATCAGATAGTCAAAATATTTCTGAGAGTGCTTGAGGGCCGCGCCATACGCATCCTTGCCTTTGCGCCGGATGAATAGGTCGGGATCGAATCCGGTCTCGAGCGTGAGCACCCGGATATGGAATTGCTCTTCGACGAGCAAGCCCAAGGTGCGCTCGGTGGCGCGTGCTCCGGCGGTATCGGGATCGAAGTTGACCACCACGTTGTTCGAGAATCGGCCGAGCAATTTCGCCTGCAATTCGGTGAATGCCGTGCCGGAGCTGGCAATCACGTTGTGGAAGCCGGCGGCGTATACGGAGATGCAATCCATTTGGCCTTCCACCAGGATCGCGTAGTCGAGTTTGCGAATCGCTTCTTTCGCGTTGTCCAGGTTGAAAAGCACGCGCGATTTCGAGTAAATCGGCGTCTCCGGGGAATTCAGATATTTCGGGCCGGCTTTCTCATCGGTCGAAAGCGTGCGTCCGGTAAAAGCAATCACTTTGCCCTGGTCATTGCAGATCGGGAAGATCACGCGATTGCGGAATTTCGAGTAGATGGCGGAAGCGGCTTTCAGCTCTTGGTTCTTAGCTCTCGGCTCGGGGCTCACGCTGTTTGCCTCTGCCTTCTCGGTTCTCGGCTCCCGGCTCCCCGGGGCAGCCTCAGGAGAGCTTTCTTTCCACGAAAAAAGCCCACTCTCGCGCAACAACTCCTCGTCGAATTCACGGCGAAGCGCGTCCCGCAGCAGGAATCCGGAATCGGGCGCATATCCGATCCGAAAGCGTGCAATCGTGTCCGCATCGAGGCCCCGACTCTTCAGATACTCGCGGGCGTTGGCGCCTTCGGAGCGGCGCAGGCAATCCTGAAAGAAGGCGCCGGCGCGTACGTGGACGTCGAGCAGGGCCATGCGAACCTGACCGTCGCGCGCCTCCGCCGGACTGGAGAAGGTGAGCTTGGGCATGGGGATGCCGAGCTTTTGGGCGATCAGGCGGACGGCCTCAGGAAAAGTGATGTTCTCGACCTTCTGGATAAAGGTGAAAACATCGCCCGACTCTCCGCAGCCGAAGCAGTGAAAAAACTGCCGTGTCGCATGCACGGAAAAAGAAGGAGTTTTCTCGGCATGAAACGGACACAAGCCGGAGAAGTTCTGCGCCCCTGCCTTTTTCAGCTTGACGTAGTCGCCGACCAGGCGGACGAGATCGGCCTGCTGCTTCAGGGTCTCTTTGAAGGGATCGGAGGAAGTCGAAGTCATGGGGGCGCATCTCTACTCTACAACTTGCTCCGCTCATTCATAAACCGAGTCGAGGGCGAAAAAACAAATGCGGCTTGGGCCAGCCACCCAAGCCGCATTGTTATCGCGGACGTTCTGACCGCCGTCTTTCGCCGGGGGCGAAAGATCATCGCGCAACGGCACTCCGAAAAGTGCCATGCCCGACGCTCACCTGAGGCTTGCGCTTCAGGTTTGCGGCTCGGCGTTTCCATCCTCCTTGGAAGG
>Ga0302325_10003315_pt1 | contig 38106 bp, 35 predicted proteins | sample Palsa_T0_2_FD_201948 | JGI IMG/M metagenome (GOLD analysis project Ga0302325, IMG submission 201948) | Peat permafrost microbial communities from Stordalen Mire near Abisko, Sweden - Palsa_T0_2 | ecosystem: Environmental > Terrestrial > Soil > Palsa > Peat permafrost | place: Sweden: Abisko...
CGGGACGGACGAGATCCAGCGCAACCTGATCGCTCAGCGCGGCCTCGGGCTGCCGCGCTGAGCGGGGGAGACGTTATGGAGCAGGAGATATCGACCGGCGAGATCCGCCAGGCGGTGCGCGAGTACCTGGCCGGCCACGACAGCCTGGCCGACGTTCGCGCCGTCGCCGCGGCCAGCCAGCCGACGGTCGGCCAGCCCACAGCCGGCCAGCCCACAGCCGGCCAGCCGACGGGCGCCCCGCCGGCCCCCGTCCCGCCGCCGTTCGACCTGGACGTGTGGCGGGGGATGGCACGCGATCTCGGCGCCGGCGGCCTCGCCGTCCCGGTCGGATACGGCGGCCTCGGCCTCGGCCTCCAGGCCGTCACCGGCGCGCTGTTCGAAGCGGGCCGGGTCCTGTACCCGGGCCCGCTGCGATCGACCATCGCGGCGGCGGTGGCGCTATCGGCCGCCGCCGCCGGGGCCGACGTCGGCCAGGCGGACGTCGGCCAGCCCGCCGCGACCGCGTTGACCGCCATCGCCAGCGGCGCGGCGACGGCGGCGCTGGCGGTGCCGGCCGCCGACGTCGGGGGCGGCTGCGGCGTCACCGCCGACGGCCCGCTGCTGCGCGGGACCGCCCGCGTGGTGCCGCACGGGGCTAGCGCCGATCTGCTGGTCGCGGTGGGCGCCGCCGCGGGCCGCCCGGCGCTGATCCTGGTCTCGCCGACCGACCTGGCGACGGCCGCGCGGGTGATTCTGGCGGGCGCCGACTTCAGCTGCGGCTACGCCGACATCGTGCTCGACGCGGTCCCTGGCACGGTCGTCAGCGCCGATCCTGCCACGGTCGCGAGGGTGCTCGACCTGGCCCAGGTGCTGACCGCGGCCGAGCAGGTCGGCACGGCCGCGGGCGCGCTCAGCCGCACCCTCGACTACCTCAAGGTCCGCGAGCAGTACGGCCGGCCGATCGGCGCGTACCAGGCGGTCCAGCACCGCTGCGCCGACCTCGCGGTGCACATCGAGGCCGCCTCCGCCCTGGTCGAGCTGGCGGCCGCGGCCGCCGACGGGGGCGACGGCGAGCTGCTGGCGCGGGTCGGGCTGCTCGCCCGCGCGGCCGCGTCCGAGGTCTCGGTGGCCGCCGCCGACGCCATGGTCCACCTGCACGGCGGCATCGGGTTCACCTGGGAGCACGAGGCCCACCTGTTCTTCCGCCGGGCGCGGACGACCGCGTCCTGGTTCGGCACCGTCCCGCAACTGCGGGCCGAGGCGGCCCGCCGGGACTGCTTCGCGCTGATCACCCAGTGGGCCGGGGCCGAGGCCCTTGACGGCGCAAAACCGCTTATATAGATTATGAATTCAGTTTCAGTTAGGAGCTAGCTTATGGACCACGCGGTAATCGTGGATGCCGTCCGCACCCCGGCCGGCAAGCGGGCAGGGTCGCTGTCCGGCTGGCACCCGGCCGAACTGGCGGCGGAGATGCTGACCGCCCTGCAGTCGCGGACCGGGATCGACCCGGCCGTCGTCGATGACGTGATCATGGGCTGCGTCACCCAGGTCGGGCCGCAGAGCACCAACGTCGCTCGGACGGTGGTACTCGCGGCCGGCTGGCCGACGAGCGTCCCCGGGACGACCGTCGACCGGCAGTGCGGCTCGTCCCAGCAGGCGATCCACTTCGCCGCCCAGTCGATCATGTCCGGCGTCAACGACGTGGTGGTCGCGGCCGGCATCGAGTGCATGAGCACCGTGCCGATGTTCTCGAACGCGCCCGACGGCGACATCCGCGCGGTCTACGGCGACGTCGTGCAGGACCGGTTCGGTGACCAGGACTCCTACGGGCTGCGCGGGCTGGTCCCGCAGGGCATCTCGGCCGAGCTCATCTGCGACCTCTGGCAGCTCAGCCGGGGCGAGCTCGACGAGTACTCGCTGCGGAGCCACCAGCTCGCCGCCGCCGCGCGCGACTCCGGGCGGTTCGACTCGCAGATCGTCCCGATCCAGGTGCGCCGGCGTGATCGGCAGACCGGTGAGGTCTCGATCGAAGACCGTCGGCTGACGGCCGACGAGTGCATCCGCGACACCTCGCGGGAGGCCCTGGCGGGCCTGGCCCCCGCGTTCGTGCCCGACGGCCGGATCACGGCCGGCAACTCCTCGCAGATCGTCGACGGCGCGGCGGCGGTGCTGCTGATGAGCGCGACCCGGGCGGCCGAGCTCGGGCTGCGACCGCGGGCCGCCGTCCGGCACATGAGCGTGGTGGGAGCCGACCCGGTCGAGATGCTGTCGGCGCCGATGCCGGCCACCGCCCGGGTGCTCGCCCGGGCGGGCCTGTCGATCGCGGACATCGACCGCTACGAGGTGAACGAGGCCTTCGCCCCGGTCGTCCTCGCCTGGCTGCACGACACCAAGGCCAGCCTCGACCGGCTCAACGTCAACGGCGGCGGGATCTCGCTCGGCCATCCGCTCGGCGCGTCCGGCGCCAAGCTGATGACGACGCTGCTGTGCGAGCTCGAGCGGTCCGGCGGCCGGTACGGCCTGCAGACGATGTGCGAGGGGGGCGGCATGGCTAACGCGACGATCATCGAGCGGCTGGGCTGATGGTCGCCGCGACCCCGACCGCAGCTCAATCGGCCGCTCAATCGGCAACAACGTCACCAGCGCCCTCGGCTCCCGGCTTCGACCTGCACGGCCGGACCGCCGTCGTCACCGGCGCATCGTCGGGTCTCGGCCGGCACTTCGTCGAGGTCCTCAGCCAGGCCGGCGCGCAGGTGTTCGCGGTCGCCCGTCGGGCCGACCTGCTGGCCGACCTGGCGGGCGAGGTGCCGAACACGACCGCGGTGCGCTGCGACGTGACCGCGCCGGACGACATCGAGCAGCTGCTCGATGTCGTCCGGCCCGGCGACCGGCCGGTCATCCTGGTCAACAGCGCGGGCGGCGCGACCTCGCAGCGGGCGGTCGACCTCTCAGCGGCGGCCTTCGCGGAAGCCATCGCGGTCAACCTGACCGCCACGTTCGCGCTCTCGGCGGCGTTCGCCCGGTCGATGATCGGCGGCTCGGGCGGCAGCATCATCAACATCGCCTCGATGTACGGGCTGGTGGCCGCCGCGCCGATCCCGCACGCGGCCTACACGGCCGCCAAGTCGGGCGTGATCGGCCTTACCCGCCAGCTCGGCTGCGAGTGGGCCCGCCATGGGGTGCGGGTGAACGCCATCGCCCCCGGCTGGTTCCCGACCGACCTGACCCGCGACTTCCTCGCCAGCGAGGACGGCGCCGGCTACATCCGCCGCAACACCCCGATCGGGCGGCCAGGGCGGCTGGACGAGCTTGACGGCCCGCTGCTGCTGCTCGCCAGCGACCTCGGCAGCTACATCACCGGGCAGACGATCGTGGTGGACGGGGGCTGGACCGCGCGATGATCCCCCGCGACCTGTTCGACGACGTCCACGACGCCTTCCGGGACGCGTTCCGGTCCTTTGTCGCGACCGAGATCGTGCCCCACCATGACGCCTGGGAGCAGGCAGGCCGGGTCGACCGGTCGATGTTCGCCGAGGCCGGGGCGCGCGGGTTCCTGGGCATGGCCGTCCCCGAGCAGTACGGCGGCCCGGGCCAGCCCGACTTCCGGTTCAACGTGATCATCAGCGAGGAGCTGCAGCGGGCGAACGTCATCGGGTCCGGCACCTGCATCACGCTCCACAACGACATCGTCCTTCCCTACTTCCTCAACGCCACCAGCGAGGAACAGCGCCAACGGTGGCTGCCCGGCCTGGTCACCGGCGAGCGGATGGGCGCGATCTCGATGTCCGAGCCCGGCGCCGGGTCCGACCTGGCCTCCATCCGCACGTCCGCCTGCCGCGACGGCGACCACTACGTGGTCAACGGGTCGAAGACGTTCGTCACCAACGGCCTGAACTCGGACCTGCTGGTGGTCGCGGTCAAGACCGACCCGAGCCTGCGCCACAAGGGGATCAGCCTGCTGGTTATGGAGGAGCCGACGCCGGGCCTGCAGCGCGGCCGCAAGCTCGACAAGATCGGCCAGCGCAGCCAGGACACGGCCGAGCTGTTCTTCGCCGATGCGCGGGTGCCCGCCGCGAACCTGCTCGGCGCCGAGGGCGGCGGCTTCGCGCTGCTGATGGGCAACCTCGTCCAGGAGCGCCTGTCGATGGCGGTCAACGCGATCGCCGGCGCCCGCGCGGTGCTCGGCTGGACCCTGGACTACTGCCGTGAGCGCTCCGCCTTCGGCGGCCCGCTGACCGACCAGCAGTTCGTCCGGTTCGAGTTCGCCGAGATGACCACCGAGACCGAGATCGGCCAGGTCTACGTCGATCATCTGGTCAGCCGCCTCGACCGGGGCGAGGTCACGGCCGAGGACGCCGCCAAGGCGAAGTACTGGACGACCGAGCTCCAGCAGAACGTGATCAGCCGCTGCCTGCAGCTGCACGGCGGCTACGGCTACATGCGCGAGTACCCGGTCGCGCGGGCGTTCCTCGACGCCCGGATCCAGACCATCTACGGCGGCACCACCCAGATCATGAAGGAAATCATCGGCCGCTCGGTCGTGCGCGGAGAGCGCGGAAAGTGAGCGCGCGCATGGACGACCTGGTCATCTCGCGAGCCGACGGGATCGTCAGCATCGTCCTCAACCGGCCGGGCAAGCTGAACGCGATCTCGGACGCGATGTGGGCGGGCCTCGGGGAGGAGTTCGTCCGCATCCGCGACCGCGGCGACGACCGGGCGGTGCTGATCAGCGGGGCGGGGCGCGCGTTCTCGGCCGGCTCGGACGTGTCCGGCTTCGCCGGGCATCCGCCCGAGCTGCCCGCCCATATCGAGGCCTGCAATCAGGTCCTGCTCGACCTGCACGCACTCCCGGTGCCGACGGTGGCCAAGGTCAACGGCGTGGCGGGCGGGTCGGGGGCGAACCTCGCGCTGCTGTGCGACTTCGTTGTCGCCTCCGACCGGTCCCGGTTCGCCGAGCTGTTCACCCACATCGGCCTGTCGCTCGACACCGGCTCGAGCTGGCTGCTGCCGCGCCTGGTCGGCGAGCGCCGGGCCCGCGAGATCGCCCTGCTCGGCGACTGGATCGACGCGGCCAAGGCCGCCAGCTGGGGGATGATCAGCGCGGTGGTCCCCGAGGGAGAGCTCGACGGCGCGTGCGACGCGCTCATCGGCCGCCTGGCCCGGCTCTCGCCGGTCGCGACGGCCGGCACCAAACGGCTGCTGGCCGATAGCTGGCGCAGCAGCCTGCGTGACGCGCTGACGGCCGAGACGGACAATCAGCTCCGGGTCATCGAATCGCCTGCGGCCACGGAGGCGATCGCGGCCTTCCTGGCGAAATCAGAGAGAAAGGGTTAGCCGGATGGACTATGCGAACGCGTCAGCGATCGTGACTGGCGGCGCGTCGGGGCTGGGCGAGGCGACCGCGCGGCTGCTGTCGCACCGCGGCATCTACGTCGTGGTGGTCGACCGCGACGACGTGCGGGGGCCGAAGGTCGCGGCGGAGATCGGCGGTTACTTCGCGCAGACCGACGTCACCGACGCCGACCAGGTCATCGCCGCGATCGGGCACGCCGAGGAGCGGGCCCCGCTGCGGATCGCGGTCAACTGCGCAGGCGTGCCGAGCCTGGGCCGGACCGTCGGGCGAGACGGCGAGTACGGGTCCGCGCACGACCTGGCGATGTTCCGGCGGGTGGTCGACATCAACCTGACCGGCACCTTCAACGTCACCCGGCTCGCGGCGACCGCGATGAGCCGGCACGAGCCCGACGAGGAGGGCGCGCGCGGCGCGATCGTCAACACCACCTCGATCGCCGCCTTCGACGGGCAGGTCGGGCAGATCGCGTACACCGCGTCGAAGGCGGGCATCGTCGGCATGACGCTTAACTTCGCCCGTGACCTCGCGGTCATCGGAGTGCGGGTCAACACGATCGCGCCCGGGCTGATCGAGACGCCGATCTACGGGTCGGGCCCGGAGTCGGACGCGATGAAGGCCCACCTGGTGAAGGACGCGGTCTTCCCGAAACGGCTCGGCCGCGCCACCGAGTACGCCCGGATGGCCTGGGAGCTGATCGAGAACCCGTACATGAACGGCGAGGTCGTCCGCGTCGACGGCGCGATCCGGCTGCCACCGAAGTGACCGCCCCCGAGATGACCGCCCCCGAACCGGCCAGCCCGGAAACGACAGACGCAGGCCCGATGGCGGGCCTGCGGGTGCTCGAGATGGGCAGCCTGATCGCCGGCCCGTTCGCCGGCCAGCTAATGGGCGACTACGGGGCCGACGTGATCAAGATCGAGCCGGTCGAGGACGGCGATCCGCTCCGCCGCTGGGGCACGATGGCCGACGGCCAGAGCCTGTGGTGGCCGACGATCGCGCGCAACAAACGCTCGGTCGCCCTCAACCTCCGCGACCCCGAGTGCCAGCAGCTGGTCCGGTCGCTCGCGGTCAGCTGCGACATCGTGGTCGAGAACTTCCGCACCGGCACGCTCGACAAATGGGGCCTGGGCTATTCACAGCTGCGCGAGCTGAACCCCGGGATCATCGTGGTGCACGTATCCGGGTTCGGGCAGACCGGGCCGAGGGCGGCCGAAGCGGGCTTCGGCAGCATCGGCGAGGCGGTCGGCGGCATCCGGTTCACCACCGGCGACCCGGGCAGCCTGCCGTCGCGGACCGGCATCAGCCTGGGCGACTCGCTGGCGGCGCTGTTCGCGGTGATCGGCGCGCTCGGCGCGATCGCCGCCCGGCAGCGGACGTCGGCCGGCCAGGAGATCGACGTCGCGATCTACGAGGCCGTCGCCGCGCTGATGGAGTCGACCATGGCCGATTACGAGGCCGCCGGGGTGCTCCGCTCGCGGACCGGCAGCACCCTGCCCGGGGTCGCGCCGTCTAACGCCTACACCTGCGCCGACGGGGTCGACATCATCATCGCGGCCAACGCCGACGGGGTCTTCCGGCGGCTGAGCCGGGCCATGGGCCGGGCCGAGCTAGCCGACGATCCGCGCTTCGCCGACCACCGGTCCCGAGGTCAGCACGCCGAGGAGCTCGACCAGCACATCGCGAGCTGGTGCGCCCGGCACAAGGCACCCGACGTGCTGGCGGCGCTGGCCGAGGCCGGCGTCCCGGCGGGCAAGATCTACGCCGCCCCCGACATGATCTCGGACCCGCACTACCTCGCCCGCAACATGGTCCTGCGCCCGCATGGCCCGGAAGGCCCGGCCATCCCGATGACCGGCATCGTGCCGAAGTTCACCGCCACCCCCGGCCGGGTCCGCGCCACCGGCCCGGCCCTCGGCCAGCACACCCGCGCGGTGCTCACCGAGCTGGCCGGCCTGACCGACGCCCAGGTCTCGGACCTGGTCGCGCGCGGCCTCGTCCGGGAGCCCTCGTGACCCAGCCTGGCGCCGTCCCCGGCCGCGCCGTCCCCGGCCGCGCCGCCCCCGGCCTCGTCGTCGCCAACCGCGACGTCACCATCCGCGAGGTCGGCCCGCGCGACGGGTTGCAGATCGAGGCGCCGGTGCCGCTAGCGGCCAAGCTCCGGCTGATCGAGGCGCTCGCCGCCACCGGGGTGCGGCGGATCGAGGTGACCAGCTTCGTGTCCCCCCGCGCGGTGCCCGCCCTGGCCGATGCCGAGCAGGTCGCCGAGGCCCTGGCCCGGTGGCCGAAGGTGGCGTTCTCGGCCCTGGTGGCCAGCGTCAACGGCGCCCGGCGGGCCATCGCGGCCGGGATCACCCGGCTCGAGTACGTGGTGTCGATGTCCGACGAGCACAGCCGGGCCAACACCGGCCGCGACAGCGCCGAATCGCTCGGCCTGCTCCCGGCGATCGTGCAGCTCGCCCAGGCGGCCGGCGGCACCGTCGAGCTCGTGCTCGCCACCGCCTGGGACTGCCCGTTCCAGGGCCGCACCCCGACCGAGCCGGTCGTGGCGGCCGCCCGGCGCGGCGCCGACGGCGGCGTGGCCGCGCTGACCCTGGCCGACACGATCGGGACGACGGTCCCCGGCCGGGTGCAGGACCTGTACCAGCGGGTGGCCGGGGCACTGGAGGAAACGGGATCGGCCATCCCCATCGGCATGCACTTCCACAACACCCGCGGCAGCGGCCTGGCCAACGCCATCACCGCCGTCAACGCCGGGGTCACGCACCTCGACGCCTCGATCGGCGGCCTCGGCGGCTGCCCGTTCGCGCCCGGGGCGAGCGGCAACATCGCCACCGAGGAACTCGCCTACCTGCTCGACGAGAGCGGCGTCAGCACCGGGCTCAACATGACCGCGCTGCTGGCCGCGGCCGCCGTCGCCGCCGACGTCGTCAACCACCCGCTCGACAGCAACCTGTACCGGGCCGGCGGCCCGCTGACGCCAAGGAGCAGATCATGACGCTGGACCGCGTGCTGTGGGAGGCGTGCGTCCGCGCGCACCCGTACGAGCAGCAGCTCGACGCCGCCGTGGCGGGCGGCTTCGATTCGCTGTCGATGCCGCCGCACGTCGCGCTGGCCAACGCCGAGCGCGGGCTATCGGCCCGGCAGATGCGGCAGATGGCAGCCGATCGCGGCATCACCCTCTCCGACCTCGACGGCGGCATCGGGTTCATGCCGGTCGCGCTTCCGACCGGCGCCAGCGCGCGGTTGATCCGCCGCTTCGGCCTGCCCCGGGAGCAGGTACTCGACCTGGCGTCCGAGCTCGGCACCAGCCGGATATGCACCGTCGGCCTGTTCGACGAAGGCCTCTACAGCACCGACGAGCTGATCGGCGGGTTCCGGCAACTGTGCGACCACGCGGCCGAGCGGGACATGTCGGTAACGCTCGAGCCGATGGCGTTCTTCGGCCTGCAGGACTTCCGCCTCGCGGCCGAGGTCGTCCGCGCGGCCGGCCGGCCGAACGGGGCGCTGCTGTTCGACAGCTGGCACTTCACCAGGACCGGGGCGGACCGCTCGGTGCTGCCCGAGCTGCCCAAGTCGGGCCCGGTCGACGTGCAGGTCAACGACGGCGCGGCCGAGCCGCAGGGCGGGTCGGTGATGGAAGACTCGGTCAACCACCGGATGTTCCCCGGCGACGGCGACTTCGACCTGACCGGCTACCTGCAGGCGATCGGGACCGGGCACATCCGCTCGATCGGGGTCGAGATCTTCGCCGCCGCGCTCGACGCGATGCCCGCCGTCGAGGCGGGCCGCCGGGCCGGCCAAGCCCTCCGCGAGGTCGCCGCGACCGCTGGCATCGACCTGAGCTGAGCACACCTGGGGGCAACCCGCCGTCGGCCCGCGCCAAACCGCTACATCCACTTGCGGCCAGCGGCCGGGCTCAGCCCGGCCGCGTTCAGCCGCCCGCGCTTACTCCCCGCGCCACACCGGGACGCGCTTTTCCGCGAACGCCGTCGCGCCCTCCACCGCATCCTTCGACGCGAAGACGGGCGCGATGACGTCCGCCTGCCGTGCCCAGCCCTCGGCCAGCGTCCAGTCCTGCCCGCCCCGGGCGATCTCCTTCGACGCGATCAGGGCGAGCGGCCCGTTACGGGAGATGGCGGCCGCGAGGTCCAGCGCCCCGTCGAGTGCCTTGCCCTCGTCCACCACTCGGTTGACCAGGCCGATCTGGGCCGCCCGCTCCGCGTCGATCGGATCCCCGGTCAGCAGCAGCTCGAGCGCGATCGCCTGCGGCAGCCGCCGCGACAGCAGCAGCGCGCCCCCCGCCGCGGCCACCAGCGACCGCTTGACCTCGGGCACCCCGAACCGGGCCGACCGCGACGCCACCACCAGATCGCACGCCAGCATCAGCTCGAACCCCCCGGCCAGCGCCCAGCCCTCGACCGCCGCGATCATCGGCTTCCGCGGCGGCGTCTCGGTGATCCCGCACAGCCCGCGGCCCTCGAAGGAGGGCGACTCGCCCCGCAGGAACCCCTTGAGGTCCATCCCGGCCGAGAACGCCCCGCCCGCGCCGGTGAGCACGCCGACCCGAAGCTCGGAGTCCGCGTCGAGCTCGTCGACCGCGTCCCTGATGCCGGTGGCGACCCGGAGGTTGAGCGCGTTCTTCGCCCTCGGGCGGTTGATCGTGATCACCAGCACGCTGCCGCGCCGCTCAACGATAACTTCGTCTTCTTCCACCAGTCTGACCCTATATTCATTTTCATTTCCCGCCAAGCAGTCTCAGCCCCCGCCCAATCAAATTCATCATGTCGAACGGTCCGTGTCTTCGCCCAACCCGTCCGGCTCTCCCCGCGCCGCAGTATGTTACCTACGCCAGCGACACCAATAGGCGATGTCGATGGCGTAGCCGACAGGTCGCCAACCCTGTCGCCTACGCCGCCGGCACCAAACGGATTCGAGCGACGAGCGCGATCGATGACGTACGCACCGGCCACGAAAGCGCCCGGCCGGCCAGGCAACGGCACGGTCCGTTAGATATCAAGATTTTGATTGGCCCGGCGTTACCAGTCCGGACTCGTACGCCAGGACCACGATCTGGACCCGGTCCCGCAGCCCGAGCTTGGCCAGGATCCGCCCGACGTGCGACTTCACCGTGGTCTCGGACACGAACAGCGATGCCGCGATCTCGATGTTGGACAGCCCCTGCGCCACCACCGCCAGCACCTCCCGCTCGCGCTCGGTCAGCGACGCCAGCTGCGGATACCGGCCGGCCGGGTCGGCGTCGCCGAAGGCGTCGGCGTCGGCGTCCGCGACCGGGAGCTGCTGCGCGTACTCCTCAAGCAGCCGGCGGGTCACCCGCGGCGAGACCACCGCGTCGCCCGACGCCACCGTCCGGACCGCGGCGACGAGCTCATGCGGGCGCACGTCCTTGAGCAGGAAGCCGCTGGCGCCGGCCCGCAGCGCGCCGAACGCGTACTCGTCGAGGTCGAAGGTGGTGAGCACGAGGACCCGCACATCCGGCTGGGCCGCCGTGATCCGCCGGGTCGCCTCGATCCCGTCGGTGCCCGGCATCCGGATGTCCATCAGCACCACGTCGGGCTTGACCCGGCGAGCGAGCTCGACCGCCTCGGCCCCGTCGCCGGCCTCGCCGGTGACGGCCAGGCCGTCCTCCGCCTCCAGGATCATCCGGAAGCCGCGGCGCAGCAACGGCTGGTCGTCCGCCAGCAGGACCGAGATCACGCCGCCTGCTCGGCGGGCCGCAGGGTCGCCGAGACCGCCCAGCCCCCGCCGGGGGCGGGGCCGGCCAGCAGCGTGCCCTGGTGCAGCGCCGCCCGCTCGCGCATCCCGTCGATGCCGTGCCCCCGGTGGTCGCTCGCCCCGGGCGGCGGGGAGGCGGTGCCGTCGTCGCCGACCCGCACCCGCACCAGCGGGTCGTCGTAGCCGATGGTGACCGACGCGCGGCTGGCGGCGGCGTGCCTGATCGTGTTCGTCAGCGCCTCCTGGACGATGCGGTACACGGTCAGCTCGGCGGCGGCGCCGAGCGGGAACGGCGTGCCCTCAACAACGAGGTCAACCGCCAGCCCGGTCGCCCTGATCCGCTCGGCCAGCGCGCCCAGCCCGGCCACGCCCGGCTGCGGCTCGAGCCCCGGAGCAGGCTCCCGCTCCCGCAGCACCCCGAACATCGCCCGCATATCCGACAGGGCGCTGCGGCCGACCTCGGACACCTCGGCCATCGCCTCCACGCCGCGATCGGGATCGGCCCGGCCGACGACGGCGGCCGCGTCGGCCAGGGTGATGACGACCGACAGGCTGTGCGACACGATGTCATGCAGCTCACGGGCGATCCTGGTCCGCTCGGCGGCCGCCGCGATCACCGCCTGCTGGTCCCGCTCGACCTCCAGCCGCCGGGCGCGCTCGTCCATCCAGGCCAGGTACCGGCTGCCCGAGGCCACCGTCCGGCCGGCGAACAGCGCGGCCACCACGGTCGCGGTCAGGAACAGCAGCGAGCGCGGCAGCGTCCCGGCCGGCGTCCAGCGGACCGCCGCCATGATCACCCCGACCTCCAGCAGCCCGGCCGCGGCGGCGGCGCGAATCCTGGACTGGTGCGCGGCGACCGTGTAAAGCGCGACCAGCAGCGCCACGTCGCCGAGCAGGGGCACGTTCAGCAGCCACTGGCCAAACGCGATCGCGGACACGGCCAGGAATACCGCCGACGGCCAGACCCGGCGGAACGCGAGCAACCCGATGAGCGCGGTCTGGATCAGCGCCGTGTCCAGCCGGGCGAACGGCGAGCCGGCCAGCCACACGGTCGACAGCGCCAGCAGCACCGCCGCCGCGAGCGCGTCGGCCGCGACCCGGTGCGTCAGCGCCAGCCGGATGCCTCGGCCGAAAATCCCGCGGCTGATCTCGTCAGGTGGCTGGAGCTCCGTCCGCTGCAGCCCGATGAACTCGGTCAGTGTGCTCAATGCGCGTCCTTCGTGGTCACTTACCGGCAGCGTACCCGCGATCACCGTCCGCCTAGAGGATGAGATTGCGGGCGGCGGATCTCGTCCTCAGGGAGGTTTCGCCCGCGGTCCCGAGCGGTCTAGGTTTGCTTACCGTCACTTGACGTGCCGCATAAACCCGGAGGGATCTTGGCTGCCCAGCCACTGTCGATGTCGAAGCGCGCGCCGCTGGCGGCCAAGGTGCCGGAGATCACCCTGCTGTTCTGGGTGATCAAGCTCCTCACCACCGCGGGCGGCGAGGCGACCTCCGACTACCTGGCGCTCGGCAGCCACCTGGTCGGCGGCGTGGTCGAGGTGGGCCTGCTCGTCATCGGGCTGGCCTGGCAGTTCAGCACCCGCCGCTACACCGCCGCCGCCTACTGGTTCCTGGCCTACGCGATCGCGATCTTCGGCACCGGCGTGTCCGACACGCTCCACCTGACCTTCGGCATCCCGTACGCAGGGACCACGATCTTGTGGGCAGTGGTGCTGGCGGTGGTGTTCTGGCTCTGGCACCGCAGCGAGGGCACGCTATCGATTCACAGCATCACCACCCGGCGGCGGGAGTGCTTCTACTGGGCGAGCGTGTTCGCCACCTTCGCGCTCGGCACCGCTCTCGGCGACTTCACCGCGACCACGCTCGGACTCGGCTACCTGTCTTCCGTTGTCCTGTTCGCCGCAATCATCGCGATTCCGGCCGTAGCCTGGTGGAAGCTCCGGATGAACGCGATCTTCGCGTTCTGGTTCGGCTACGTCATCACCCGCCCGCTCGGCGCCTCCGTCGCCGACTACCTCAGCAAGCCGCAGTCGATCAGCGGCGCCGGCTTCGGAGACGGCCGGATCGCCGTGATCATGACGATCGCGGTCGCCCTCGGAGTCTGCTACCTCACCCTCACTCGAAGCGACATCCAACAGCCGACGATGCAGGCGAGGTCGCCCGCTCACCGCGGCTGAACTGACTACCCGGGCCTGAGGAGTCAGCCATGCAGGGGTTTTTGATACACGCCGGCTACCCGGCGATCATTTTGCTCGCCTTCCTCGAGGCGTGCTGCATCCCGATCTCGTCGGAGGTCATCTTCGGATTCGCGGGCGTGCTCGCCTACCAGGGCCACCTGAACCTGGCGCTGGTCATCATCATCGGCACGGCGGCCGAGCTGGCGGGCTCCTTCGTCTCCTACTCGGTCGGGCGGGTGGCCGAGCGCCCGGTGATCGAGCGGGCGGGCCGGTTCGTGCTCGTCACCCGCCGGGATATCGACCGGACCGAGCGCTTTCTGGCCGGCCGCGGCGGCTGGGCCATCCCCGTCGGGCGGGTGATCCCGATCCTGCGCTCGTTTACCTCGCTCGTAGCCGGCATCGCCGGGGTGCCTGCCCTCCGCTTCGGGGTTCTCTGCCTGATCGGCACCGTGGCCTACGTGGCGGCGATGTCCAGCATCGGCTACGCCGTCGGGCCGGCCTGGAACCGAGTCGCGGCCGACCTGTCGGTGGCCGGCTACGTGATCGTCGCCGTGGTCGTGGTGGCGATCGCCGCCTTCGTCCTCTACCGCCTGCGCGAACTCAGAAAAGAATCAGCCGAAAACCTGCATCCCTAACGGACCCGGCCGACTCTCCCCGCATCACGGCGGAGGCCCGGGAATCGCTCTTCCCAGATCCGGCGGACCCGGGCCGGCAGAAACAGTTGCCGCCAGGTCTCGCGCAAGACCACGCCATTGAGCGGGGTCATCCAGCGTCCAGTCCAGGCGCAGCGGCAACTGGACCAGGCCAGCGACCGGCCCGGTCACCTCGCCAAGGGTCTCCGGCAGCAGATAAGGACGGTTCTCCGGATAACTCCCAGCAGTCACCTCACTGCGTCCCTTCCGAGGAGTGCTGGCTGCTGACTTCATGGGACAGGAATGAGGTGTCAGGGAAGCCGATCTGCCGCATTCGGTCCGCGGTGAACACGACCATGATCTCGTCGCCTCCGATGAAGACCTTCTCCCTGCCTGAGTCCTCCCTGCCCGAGTCCATGGGAATGCCGGCGACCATCCAGACTGGCCCGGCGGCGAAGTCGATCCGCACAGCGACCGGGACGTCAACCTCGTAGGGGTCGCCCACTTGGACGTCGCCCCGGTATGCAGGGCCGACCGAGAAGCGCTCCCAGTGCGTCTGGACGCCAGACACCGGAGAATCGAGCCTGTCGCGCCACCGGTCAGACCCGCCAGCGGCCCAGGACTCGGGTCCGTTTTCACTCACGTCGAGGTGATCTGCGATCGGCGCGTCGAACACCTCCACGCCGTAGCAGAAGAATGTGTTAGTCCACAACACGGAGCACGGGCCGCCATCGGTCAGCAGCTCGACCCCCATCACCGCGTGCTGCCAATCGCCGTAGTCCCAGGTCCGAGGCTCCCCGTGGGGGTTGCGAATATCCCAGTAGCGCACATCCAGCAGGCGGCGGCCGATCAAGGCTGCCGACTTGGACTTCATACTCGGCACGGCTGAGCGCAGGCGTGCGATCCGGGTTCACAGAGTCAGTATGGGGAGGGAGACCTGGCCAAGGCGATCGGATTTCACCCCTGCACGGCGCCGGGATGCCGGGACGGAAACTCCGTTGCCCGGCCCGGCCAGCCGGGCTAGCCTCGGCTTGCAGCCGCAGGGCGCGGCGCAGCTGGCCAGGAAGGAGGCGCGATGTTCACTCACCATCCGGTGCCTCCGGACTCTGGCCGGTCCATCCTCTTGCTGCCACCCTGCCGTCGTCCAGATAACAGCAAGAAGCGCCTCCAACGCCTGGCGTCCACCGTTAACAGCAAGAAACGCTCCAGGCTGCGCCACGCTTAGCCCCGCAGTCGCGTCATCGTATGCAAAATTGGCCGGACATATCGGACACGGGTCGTCATCGGGTGCTGAAGTGGGCACCCCGCGACCCGAATGCCCCACGATGACGCCGCCGCCCGACCTACCTCTAACCAACGAGGCTCTTGGGGAAGGAATGATTGCCCGACGCCTCGCCTCAATCGGATAACAGCAAGAAGCGCCGCCAACGCCCGACGTCAACTGATAACAGCAAGAAGAGCAGCGGCGGCCGACGCAAGAGCCGCAGCGGCCGACGCCAAGCGCCGCCGACGCCGGCCAGGTCACAAATGCGCCTGGGCCCCGGGCTCCAGCGTGAGCTCGTCGTCGTCGCTGTCGTAGTCGTACAGCTCGGCGTACCGCCCCCAGTCGATGGCCGTGTCCAGCTGGCTCCGCGCCTCGGTCGAAGAGAACCCGCGCCGCAGCAGGTCAAGGAAGAACCCGGCCCGCAACGTGTGGTCCTCGGTCGCCGCCAGCGCCTGGACGACGGCCCGGACCAGCGGCGCGTGGGCAGCGGCGCTCCGCGCGAACAGCTGCTTGCTGGTGCGGATGTCGGCCGCCGCGAACTCCTTGCCCTCGGCCGTCAGCTCGATGTCGGAGGCGTCGATGCGGGCCATCCGCAGCAGCAGGGCGGCGTCGGTCAGCGGCAGCAGGTCGTCGATCTCGAAGCTGAGATCGTCGGCGATCTCGGCCAGCCCGTCCTTGCCGCCGCGGGCCATCAGGATCTCGAGCAGCCCGCCCAGGCCGCCCGGACTGACGGCCGGCAGCGGCGTGTTCATCGGGGTCGCGGCGGGCCGCCGCGTCGTCGCGCCTGTGCCGGCCGCCGCCGTCGCAGCGTCGGCCGCCGCCGAAACCGCCTCGGAAGCCGAATCCTCGCGCCCGGTGAGGATGCCGTAGATGGTGTCGACGAGGGCCTCGAACCGGGGCGCGTGCCGGTCCCGGGGCCGTGGCAGCTCGATCGAGAGCTCGGCCCTGATCCGGCCGGGGTTGGAAGACAGCACCAGCACCCGGTCGGCCAGCAGCACCGCCTCCTCGATGTTGTGCGTCACGATGAGGATGGACCTGACCGGCGCCTCGCGCCCCTCCCAGAGCTTGACCAGCTCGCCGCGCAGGTTCTCGGCTGTCAGCACGTCGAGGGCCGAGAACGGCTCGTCCATCAGCAGCGCGTCGGGCTCGGTAACGATCGCGCGGGCGAAGCCGACCCGCTGCCGCATGCCGCCCGACAGCTCCTTGGGGTAGGCGGACTCGAAGCCGTCAAGGCCGATCGTGTCGATCGCCTTCAGCGCCCGCTCGGCCCGCTCCGCCTCCGGGACGCCGCGGGCCTCGAGCCCGAGCTCGACGTTCTGCTGGACGGTGAGCCAGGGCAGCAGCGCGAAGGTCTGGAACACCATCGACACCCCCGGGTTCGCCCCGGTCAGCGGCGTGCCGCGGTAGGAAACCGAGCCCGACGAGGGGGCGATCAGCCCGGCCGCGCAGCGCAGCAGGGTCGACTTGCCCGACCCCGACTTGCCCAGCAGCGCCACGATCTCGCCCTCGGCCAGGGTGAAGCTGACCCCGTCGAGGACCGGCAGCGCGCCGCCGTCCGGGGTGGTGAACGCCTTGGTCACGGAATCGGCCGTGATGATCACGGCGCCGGTCTTGGTCATGACAGCGAGTACCTCCGCTCGGCCAGGGCGTACAGGCGCCGCCACAGCAGCCGGTTGGCGACGACGACGTAGACGCTCATGACCGAGACGCCCACCAGGATGTGCGGGAAGTTCCCGGTCGCGGTGGCCACCGCGATGTAGGCGCCGAGGCCGGTGGCGGTCAGGTGGTTGTGACCGTAGACGACGAGCTCGGCCACGATCGAGGCGTTCCAGGCGCCGCCGGCGGCGGTGATCCCGCCGGTGACGTAGGAGGAGAAGATCGACGGGAGGATGAACTTCTTCCACCGCAGCCAGCCCCGCACCTGCAGGCTCGTCATCGCCTCGCGCAGGTCGGACGGGATCGCGGAGGCGCCGGCGATGACGTTGAACAGGATGTACCACTGCGCGCCGAGCGCCATCAGCAGGACCGCGCCCACGTCAAGCGAGAGATGCCAGGCCACGAACACGACGGTGGCGAACGGGAACAGGAAGTTGGCCGGGAAGCCGGCCAGGACCTGGACGACCGGCTGGGCGAACCTGGTGACCTTCGGGCTCATCCCGATCCAGACCCCGATCGGCACCCAGATGACCGTGGCGACGGCGACCAGGAACATCACCCGCGCGAAGGTCGCGGCGCCGAGCGCGAAGGCGTACCCGAACTCGCCCAGGCCGGTGGTGGCGCGCACGTAGCCGAGGGCCTGCCAGGCCCCGTAGGCCACCACGACGGTGATCACCCCGGCGAAGAACACGTCGCCGGTACGCTCGCGCGCTCGCGCGACCGTGAGCGGATGCTCGGCCAGCCCGAACGGGCGGGTGGCCCGGTCGAGCAGCCGGCCGACCGGCCGCAGCGGGCGGCCGAGCAGCTCGGGAATCTCGGAGCGGCGCAGCACGTCGAGCACGAGGCTGCGGGGCTTCTCGGCCCCCTCGGACTCCTCCACCCGGAACCGCTCCGACCACGCGGTCACCGGCCGCCAGAACAGGAAGTTCACCCCGAGTACGAGCACAACCTCGGCGATGATGGCGTAGCCGACCTCGCCCAGGTTCCCCTGCTCGATCGCGGCGGCGGCGTAAGAACCGATGCCCGGCAGCGCGTAGTGGTGGTTCAGGACGGTGATGGCTTCCGAGGCGGCGAGGAAGAACCACGCGCCGCCGAAGCTCAACATCCCGTTCCACACCAGCGGGATCATCCCGGACGGGACGTCCAGCCGCCAGAACCGCTGCCACCGGGTCAGCCGCATGATCCTGGCCGCCTCGTCCAGGTCTCGTGGCTGGGTGATCAGCGAGTGGTAGAACGCAAACGTCATGTTCCACGCCATCGCGGTGAAGATCGCGAAGATCGACGCGCACTCCAGGCCGAGCTCAGACCCGGGGAACAGGTCGATGAACGCGGTTACCGTCACCGACAGGAACCCCAGCACCGGGACCGACTGGAGGATGTCGAGCAGCGGGATCAGCACCTTCTCCGTCCGCCGCAGCCGGGCCGCCGCCGTGGCGTAGACGAAGGTGAAGATCACCGAGAGGATCAGCGCGATGAACATCCGCAGCAGCGACCTGACCGCGTAGTACGGCAGGTCGGCCGGATCGGTCGAGACGGCCGACGGCGCGGTTTTCGGCAGGAACGGCGCGTTGAGCGCGGGGGCGAGCTTCAGCAGCCCGAACAGCAGGGCGAGCAGCGCCGCCCCGACGACGATGTCGGCCCAGCGCAGGCCCGGCCGGCGCCACAGGCCGCGCGCTGGAAACCCGCCAGGAACAGCCACGCGTCCCTCCCTCCCGCAGCACGGGCCACACTCTACCGGCGGCATTCTTCATTTCCCGGAGCGGCCCGGGCGTCCGCAGCATGGCGGAAAAGTGAACGTCAAGATCAAATTCGTCATCTCGAACGGACCGTGATTCCACGCTCACGGCCCGGCGGTTTGTATAGGTTTGGGAAGATCGATCGTCGCGGATGCTGAGTCGGTGACAGGGAGGTGTCGGGCCGTGATCGACGCCAGGCAGCGGCGCGTCGGCTTCCTCGTCGCGGGCTGCTTCTTCATGGAGATCATGGACGGCACGATCGTCTCCACCGCCGCCCCCCGGCTGAGCGAGGCGCTGCGGGTGCCGGTCAGCTCGATCGGGCTGCTCATCACCGCCTACTTCGTCACCCTGGCGGTCCTCATCCCGTCGAGCGGCTGGCTGGTGAGCCGCTGGGGGACGAGGAAGGTCTTCCTCAGCGCGATCGTGGTGTTCACCGCGGCCTCGCTGCTCTGCTCGACCAGCACCAGCCTGGGCGAGCTGGCCGCGTTCCGGGTGCTGCAGGGCGCCGGGGCCGCGATGATGACCCCCGTCGGCCGGCTGTCGGTGCTGGCCAGGACGGCCAAGTCCGACCTGATGCGGATGATCTCCTACATCGTCTGGCCGGCCCTGCTCGCGCCCGTCATCGCCCCGCTGGCGGGCGGCGTCATCACCACCTACGGCAGCTGGCGCTGGATCTTCCTGATCAACGTCCCGCTCGGGGTGGTCGCGTTCGTGGTCGCGGTCCGGATCGTCCCGGCGGTGGCGCCGAGCGCGCCGCCGCCGCTGGACCTGGCCGGCGTCGCGCTGACCGCCCTCGGGCTGGGCGGCCTGGCCTACGCGGCCGGGCTCGTCTCGCAGCCCGCGACCCCGTGGGCCCTGGTCGCCGCCGTCGGCCTGCCCGGCCTGGTCGCGCTCGCCCTCGCGATCCGCCACCTCCTGCGCGCGAAGAATCCGCTGGTCGACCTGCGCACGCTGCGGATCGCGACCTTCCGGGTCTCGGTCGGCAGCGGCGCGCTCTCGACCATGGCGATCGCCGCCGTCCCGTTCATGCTGGCGCTGCTGTTCCAGAACGAGTTCGGGTGGTCGCCGGTCAAGTCGGGCGCGGTGGTCCTGTTCGTTTTCGTCGGGAACATCGGGATCAAGCCCGCCACCAGCTTCATCGTCAACCGGTGGGGATTTCGGCGGGTGCTGCTGGCGGCCTGCCTGACGCTGTCGGCGTCGATGGTCGGCGCCGCGTTCTTCACCAGCGACACCCCGATCGCGCTGATCGCCCTGACCGCGATCGTCAGCGGCATCGGGCGCTCCGTCGGCGGGACCTCGTACAACACCCTCAGCTACGTCGACGTCCCCGAGGCGACCATGCCGCACGCCAACACCCTGGTGGCCACCACCCAGCAGCTCGCGGCCGGGCTCGGCGTCGCCGCCGCGACCCTCGCGCTCCGGCTCGGCGGCACGCTGGACGGCCGCCCGGGTGCCGCAACGTCGCCCGCCAGTTACTCGATCGCCTTCGGCTGCCTAGCCCTGCTGCCGCTGGCGGCGATGGCGGGCGTCTCCCGCCTCCGCCGCGACGCCGGCGACGGCGCCCGCCGCCAGCCCGCCGCGAAGCAGGCGGAGGCCGAACTCGACGACGTGACCAGCTGACGCCGCCAGCTGGCGGCCTGGTATCGCCGTGCCAGCGCCGTGTCAGCGGCGTGTGCGCGCTCTGTCAGTGACCTGCCGCAAGCTAGAGCCATGAAAGAGCTATCCATTGAGGCCACCGGCCTTGTTAAGTCATTCGGCGAGACCCGGGCGCTGCGCGGCGTCGACCTGCACGTGCGCAAGGGGACCGTGCACGCGGTCCTCGGCCCGAACGGCGCGGGCAAGACGACCGCCGTCCGCATCCTTGCCACCCTGCTCCGCCCGGACGCGGGCACCGCCCGGGTGAACGGCCTTGACGTCGTTTCCCAGGCTGGGAAGGTCCGCGAGAGCATCGGCCTGACCGGCCAGTTCGCGTCGGTTGACGAGGACCTGACCGGGACCCAGAACCTGGTCATGATCGGCCAGTTGCTCGACCTGACCAAGAAGGAGGCCAGGGCGCGCTCGGCCGAGCTGCTCGAGTGGTTTGACCTCACGGAAGCGGCGGGCAAGGTCGCCAAGCACTACTCGGGCGGCATGCGCAGGCGGCTGGACCTGGCGGCGTCCCTGGTTGGCAGGCCCTCGGTGATCTTCCTCGACGAGCCGACGACCGGGCTTGACCCGGCCAAGCGGGAGGACATGTGGGACGTCGTCCGCCGCCTCATCAGCGACGGCTCCACCGTGCTGCTGACCACGCAGTACCTGGAGGAAGCGGACGCGCTGGCGGACGAGATCACGGTCATCGACCACGGCCAGGTGATCGCCCACGACACCCCCAACGGGCTCAAGCGCGTGGTCGGCGGTCAGCGGCTGACGGTGCGCGCCGCCGACCCGGCCCGCGAGGACGACCTGCGCGAGCTGCTCTCCCAGATCGCCGGGACCGCTCCGGCCGACGAAGGCCGGGGGACGCTGACCGTCCCGGTCGACGGCGAGGACGTGCTGCCCGACGTGGTGTCGCGGCTGCGCGCGGCCGGGATCTCGGTCGAGGAGCTCTCCCTGCACCTGCCCTCGCTTGACGAGGTGTTCTTCACGCTCACCGGCACCCGCTCAGCGGGCGACGCGCGCACGGCTTCGGAGGTAACGGTATGACCGCGGTAACATTCGACTCCCCGGCCGGGGCTCCGGCCCGGCCCGCACGGCAGTTCAAGCAGCTTCGCTACGCCGGAGTGCTGGCTAAGCGCAACCTGATCAAGCTCACGCGCACGCCCGAGCAGTTCATCGACGTGACCCTGCAGCCGATCATCTTCCTGGTCCTGTTCTACTACGTGCTCGGCGGGGCTCTCGGCGGCTCGCTCGGCGGTGGCGGTTCACGTCACCTGTACCTGGAGTTCCTGGTGCCAGGCCTGCTCGCGCAGACGATCGCGATGAGCTCGATCTCGATCGGGCAGAACATGAACGCCGACATCGAGAAGGGCGTATTCGACCGGTTCAGGTCCCTGCCCATCGGCCGCGCCATCCCGCTGGTCGGCGCGGTGCTGGCCGAGTTCTTCCGCTACCTGCTGGTGGTGGTCATCACGATCGGGTTCGGCTACATCCTCGGCTTCCGGGTCGAGACCAACTTCATGTCGCTGCTGGCGGCGATCGGGCTGGCGATCTGCTTCGCGCTCTCCTTCGCGTGGATCTCGGTCTGGGTCGGATTGAAGATGCGCAGCGCCGGGTCCGTCCAGGGCGTGATGATGCTGCTGGTGCTGCCGCTGACGTTCGCCAGCAGCACCTTCGTGAAGGTGTCGTCGATGCCCGGCTGGCTGCAGGCGTTCGTGAAGGTCAACCCGATCTCGCACGTCGTCGACGCGGTACGCGGGCTGCTCCTCGGCAGTCACGCGATGACCGGCGTTTCCACCGGCAGCGCGGTCGGCTGGACGTTCGCCTGGATCGCGGGGATCCTGGTGGTGTTCTTCCCGCTGGCCATGCGGGCGTACGTGCGGCGCACCTGAACGGTCGCCCCGCGACGGACCGTCACCCCGTCAGCGAGGCATCCAGCAGCGCCAGCGCCGCCGGGCGGCTCAGCTCCGCCCCCTGCGCCTGGCTCTCGGCGAACGTCACGTCGCCGAGAGCAAGGCGCAGCCGTTCGCTGAGGCTGCGCACGTCCATCGCGGTCGGGTCGTCGGCGCCGCGCACCACGGCGGCGGCGGTGAGCAATTCGGCCGCTCTCGCCTGGTCCCCGAACGCCAGCGCAAGTTCGGCCGCAACCAGCGCGACGGAGGCGATCAGTGGCATGTCGGCCGCGGCAATCGCCGTCTTGTGCGCGGCCGCCGCTCGCTCTCGGGCAAGCGTCAAGTCGCGGTCCGCGAGGGCTACCATCGCACCCGCGCTGTCCACGATCGTGCTCAGATGGTGCCAGACCGGCGAGTTGCGGCTGATCCCCCGTAGCCGCGCTGCCGCCGACGCGTGCAGGTCCCTGGCCCGAGCCGTATTACCCGCTGCCACCTCAAAACGAGCGCTGGCGGCCAGGATGATCGCCTGGTCAGGCCCCCACCCGCTCGTCTGCACCGCGGCGACGGCCGCCTCGAAGCCCTCCCGGGCCAGGGCCGGGTCGCCGCGACGGGATGCGAGATCCGCCAGTTGAAGACGGAGCATGAACTCGTCATCCCGGGATCCCAGCTCGTTCAGCGCGGCCAGCGCCTCGGTATAAGCGGCGGTGGCCCCGTCCAGGTCACCGTCGAGCATGCAGAGCGTGCCGGTGAGCCGCAGCGCGTTTGACAGCCCCCACCGCTCGCCGAGCAGGCGGTACCGCTGCAGTGCGCCGTCGGCGGCAACGCGGAGCGCGTCGACCTCGCCGTCGTTCTCTGCCAGGGTCGCGCGCATCATCCAGCTGACCGCGACAAGCCATGCGTCCCCGCTGCCGATTGCCTCGTCGATGTAGCGGCTGAGCCGTTCGCGGTCGTCGCTGAAGAACGCGTACATCTCGCGCAATAGCCCGATCAGCGGGAGCCTGCTGTAGTCGAGCGCGTCGACCCGCTCGGCCAGGTCGATTGGCCCGGTCGGCCGGGCGGGCGGCGCGGTGGACGGTGCCCCGCCCGGCGCGGCCGTCTCGTACATCTGCATGTTCTGGTTGACCTGGTACAGCGCCTCGGCGATCGTGCGCAGGTCCTCGCCCGCGGCGACGTCGGCCGGCACCTCGAGGGCCTGGCCCACCCAGTCGGTGATGTCGGAGTAGTTGCCGAGCAGCAGCGCCATGCCGCTGACCCCGACCGCGAGGGTGAGGGCGTGCCAGGCGTCCCCCACGTCGCACCAGTAGTGCAGCGCGGCCAGAATGTTGTCGCGGTCGGCCTGAACCACCGGCAGCCACGTCACCTGGTCCCTGGTCAGCAGCTGGGGCGCCGCCTCGGCCATGAGGGCGGAGTAGTGCACGGCGTGGCGACGGAGCAGCTCGGCGAGCTCGCCCCGGGCGGCCAGCCGCTCGGTCCCGTACTCGCGGACCGTCTCCAGCATCCGCAGCCGGGCGCCGCCCGGCTGCGGCGACCTTTCCCCCCGCGCCGCCCGCACCGGCTGCAGCAGCGACTTGTCGACCAGGGACGACAGCAGATCGTCGATGTCGGCCGGATCGACCGTGGCCGGATCTGTCCCGGTCGCGGGCCCGCCCGGGCCCGCGCAGACCGCCGTGACCGCGGCGGGCGTCGCCCCGGCCGGGAAGGCAGCGAAGCGCTCGGCCAGCAGCCGTTCCTCCGGCGTGAGCAGGTCCCAGCTCCACTCGACGACCGCGCGCAGCGTGCGGTGCCGCGGCAGGGCGGTCCGGCTGCCCCCGGTCAGCAGCCGGAAGCGGTCGTTCAGCCGCCGTGCGATCTCGGCCAGCGGCAGCGTCCTCAGCCTGGCGGCGGCCAGCTCGATCGCCAGCGGCAGCCCGTCCAGGCGCCGGACGATGTCGATGACGAGGGCGACGGTCTCGTCGGTCACCTCGAAACCGGGGCTGACCGCCGCCGCCCGCTCGGCGAACAGCCGGACGGCCGGGAAGCCGACCGCTTCCTGGGCGGACACTCCGGGCACGGGCTGGCTGAGGGGCGCGATCGACAGCAGCGATTCGCCGGTGATGCCGAGCGGTTCCCGGCTGGTGGCGATGATCCGCAGCCCCGGGCAGTGACGGAGCAGTTCGTCGGCCAGATGCGCGCAGGCATCGATGAGGTGCTCGCAGTTGTCGAGCACGAGTAGGGCATGAGCGTCGACCAGGCCGTCGAGCAGGCGGGTTCGCGCGTCCCGGCTGCCCGCCCGCTGAGCGCTGTCGAGCAGCAGCCGAGGGTCCCGCAGGCCGATCGAGCTGAGCACCGACTGCGGCACGTCGGCCGGGTCGGTGACCGAGGCCAGCTCGGCCAGCCAGACCCCGTCGGAGACGTCATCGACGTCGGCCGACGTCCCGTCGGAACCGCCGATGGCGGCCACCGCCGCCACCTCGGTCGCCAGCCGCGTCTTGCCGGTCCCGCCCGGACCGACCAGCGTCACCAGCCGGTACTGCTCCAGCGCCTTGAGCACCCGGGCGACGTCATCCTCCCGTCCGACGAAGCTGGTCAGCTGCGCCCGCAAGTTCGTCCGCGCGCGCGACCCTCCGGGCATTGCGTCCGCGCTCCCGACGGACCCGTTCGCCGTGCCGGCGGCGTCCGCCGCCAGCCCGGCGTGCCTGGCCGCGCCCTGCCCGGCCGCCGCGCCCTGCCCGGCCGCCGCCTCGCCCCTGAGCACCTCCAGGTGCACCGCCTGCAGCTCGGCCCCCGGGTCAATGCCAAGCTCGTCGGCCAGCCGCCCCCGTATCGCCCCGTAGGCCGCCAGCGCCTCCGCCTGCCGTCCGCTCGCGGCCAGCGCCCGCATCAGCAGCCCAGTGAGCTTCTCGTCCAGCGGGTGATGGGCGACCAGCACCTCGAGCGGTCCGACGTGCCCGCCCGCTGGATCGTCTGCCACCTCGCTCGCCAGCCGGGCGACCATCGCGTCAAGCTGCAGCCGCTCCAGCCGCTGGGCGTGCGGGGCGGCGAACTCGCCCGCGTCGGCCAGCGCGGGCCCCCGCCACAGCCCCATCGCCTCCTCAATGTGCCCCTCGGCCAGCAGTCGCTGGAACCGGAACGCGTCCACGTCATCCGGCTTAATCGCCAGCCGGTAACCGGCCGCCGACTGCTCAACCGCCTGCGCCCCGCCGAGGGCGCGCCGGGCCCGGGATACCAGCGTCTGCAGCGCGTTGGCCAGGTCCGCGGGCGGCTCGTCCCCCCAGACCGCATCGCCCAGCTCGGAGGTGCTGACCGGCCGCCCGCCGGCCAGCGCGAGCCGCACGATCAGGTCGCGCAGCCGCGCGCCGGAGATGACGACCGGGGCGCCCCCGTCGTCACTCACCTCAAGTGGACCCAAGATCGCGACCTGCACCCGTCCATTGTCGCCGAACCCCAGCGTTCCGGACGCTATCGGCCGGTCCAGGTGCGCACCGTGTCCCCATTCGCGATCATGCGTGGTCCTCCGTATGCTTGCGAGGGCACCCAGGGACCCAGCAGCTATCGCGCTGGCACCACCGGGAGCTTGCCTATCCGGCGCCTGCGAGCTCGCGAGCGACGGAGCGGACTTGGAAGCCTTATGCTGGTGGGGTTCCTGTATGAGGGAACCCCTCGGCACGAGGGCGCATAGCTCAGGGGTAGAGCGTTCGCCTTACAAGCGAAAAGTCGGTGGTTCGAAACCTCCTGCGCCCACCAACGTGACACCGCACGACATCGAATAACCCCGAACCCTCCCTGGGTTCAGGGGCATCTTGCTTCAGACCGGCTGTCTGGCCGACAAGCCGGACGTCGTGCTCCGAACGCGAATACATTTCTCATGACGTAAAGAATTCGTGCTATGCGCACGAAAGGTCTTCGCAATAAGAAATGTCTTCGCACCGGCTCGATCTTGCTGTCGGGGCAGGAGATCACCGCCCCCGGCGTGAACGCTGACCTGGTCCGGCGCCATATCGGGATCGTGTTCCAGTCCTTCAACCTGTTCCCGCACATGACGGTGCTCCGCAACATCACGCTGGGCCCGGTCAAGGCGCAGCAGATGCCCCGCGCCGAGGCCGAACAGCTGGCGCGGGACCTGTTCGCCCGGTTCGGCCTGGCGGACCGGGCGGGGGAGTACCCCGACCGGCTCTCGGGCGGCCAGCAGCAGCGGGTCGCGATGATCCGGGCGCTGGCGATGAGCCCCCGGCTGATGCTGTTCGACGAGGTGACCAGCGCCCTGGATCCCGACCTGGTCGCCGAGGTCCTCGACGTGATCAGGTAGCTCGCGTCCGGCGGCATGACGATGGTGCTCGCTACCCGCGAGATGGGCTTCGCCCGCGACGTCGCGTCGCGAGTGGCCTTCCTCGCCGATGGCGAGATCGTCGAGCTAGCCCCGCCCGCCGATCTGTTCGGTAACCCTCAGCAGGAGCGCACCCAGCGCTTCCTGCGCAGGGTGACCGACGCCGGCCGCCTGTAGCGCAGTCAGGAAGCCGCGTGCCGGGCCCTAATGGCGGCCGCGCCGGACTCGGCCAGCCAGTCGGCGAGGGTGCGCAGCCCGGGGTGGATGACGCGCAGCGCCTCGATGTCGGCGTGCCAGCGGTCGCCGGCCTGCCAGCGTTTCCTGATCTCGGCGATGCCCGGGCTGATAGCGCCGGGACCGTCTACCGGCATTTCCCGAGCAAGGAGGTCCTGTTCGAGGCGGTGGTGGCCGAGCACGTCGACGCCCTGGCGGCCGCCGCCGACCGGTGGGCCGCCCGCGCCGCCCCCGGAGACGCGCTGTTCGGGTTCTTGCTCGAAGTAATCGAGACGTCGGCCGGCCGCCAGCACCTCTGTGACACGCTCAGCGGGGACAAGGGCTGGCCGCGGGCGCTGCTGGCCGCAGCCGCACGGCGATTCCACGCGGGGCTAGAGCGGCTGCTGCGCGACGCGCAAGCGGCGGGCGCGGTCCGCGCCGACCTGCGGGCGGACGACCTGGCCGCGCTGGCCTTCGGCGGAGCCGCGATGTGCTCAGCGCATCGGGACCGGGCTCGAGGCCTGCGGCTCGCCCGGCTGCTGCTTGACGGGCTGCGCATCCCGGCCGTCACGAAATCTGCGCCGTTCCGTGACGCGGACTTGCCCGCGCGTCACGGAACCGCCGTCCCCGGCGCGCGGCACTGCGAAGAATGCGGCAGCCGGCTGCGCCTCCAAGCCACCGGCAGGCCGCCCCGCTACTGCGGTGCGGCCTGCCGCCAGCGCGCCCGCCGCCGCCGCGCCGCCAGCGGAAGCTGACGGCGCCAGGTAACAGAGCCCCACCCCCTCCCGGGGCGCTCTTGCGTCCCAGGATGCACGCTGCAAAGTTTGCCAACTATAACGATAGGAAATATGGTAAACATTGGCTACGGAGATTGCGGCATCGGGAGGTTGCATGACGACGTTTGACGGAGCGGCCGGACTCGGGACGCTTCCACCGCAGGAATGCGCCGCCCTGGCCAGGCGGGCCGCCCTCGAGGAGCCCGCCGTCCGCTCGGCGACGGGGGAGACCGAGTCGGTGGTGCTGTGGGAGGACGAGGACTCCATTGCCTGGCTCAACGTGGCGCGTGATCCACGTGACACCGGGTTCCATGACCATGACGGGTCCGCGGTGGGCGTGTACGTGCTCGCCGGCAGCGTGACCAACGAGGGGCTGCCGGCCGGCGGAACCCGTCGCGTCCGCCGGTACCAGCCGGGCGATTCGTTCTGGGTCCCGGCCTCCGGCATCCACCGGATGGACCACGAGCCGGGCGCGATCACGGTGCACGTCTACTCGCCGCCGTTGCGCGCTATCGGCTACTACGAAGAAATAGACGGACTGCTGCAGCGCACCCTGGGTCCGCCCGACGAGCCCTCCCCGGAGAGCCCGCGGCTGCTGGCCGCCCTCGCGCACGAGGTCCCGGTCTCAGCGTAGGTACAGGCGGCCGGGATCCAGGACCTCGCGCAGCACCCGCAGCTCCTCGGCCGTCGGCGGCTCGGCGTCGCTGATGGTGGCGGCCGCCTTCAGCGGCCAGCCGGTGGCGGACCGAATCTGCGCGACGTCCACCCCGGGATTGACCGCGCTCAGCACGAGCTCGTCATCCTCCCTGGTCAGCACCCCAAGCGGGGTGATGAGCCGGGTCACGCCGCGGCCCGTCGCCTGCCGTCCGCCCCCGGGGGCGGGGGACGTCACGAAGTCCAGCCGGTCCACCAGGGTCTGCGGGGTGTGCCTGCGCATGACCACGAACACTTCCCGCGCGTGCGCCATGACCTCGATCGCACCGCCGGATCCGGGCAGCCGGTGCTCCGGCCGCGCGTACGACCCGCCGATCAGGGTGGAGTTGAGGCTGCCGTGCCGGTCGATCTGGGCCGCGCCGAGGAATCCGGTGTCGATCCGCTGCCCCTGGATCACGTAGCCGAACAGCTGCGGCATCGGCAGCACGGCCTCCGCCCCGGTCACCAGGATCGAGTCGGAGATCGTGGTCGGCAGGCCGATCGGGTGGGCGCCGGTCACCCCCGACTCGTAGATCACCTCCATATCGGCCGCGACCGTCAGCGCAGCGAGGGAGGCGGCGAGGGTCGGCAGCCCGATGCCGGCGAAGACGATGCGACGGCCCGCCAGCTCCCGCGCGGCCAGCACGGTCAGCAGCTCGGTGACCGTCGCCGGGGGTGGGCTCATCGGCTGGCCTCCTGATCAACGCCGGGCCGGGCGACTTCGGGTCCGGCGGCGCCCGGTCGCAGGTGCAGCCCGTAGTTCACCCGTCCCGACCACGCCTCGCCGACCCGCAGCCTCCTGCGCACCTCGGGCCCGACGAGGGCCAGGTACTCCTCATGGTCGGCCGTGCCCCGGACGAACGCGTCCAGCCAGCGGTCGACCGCGCCCTCCGCCCGTCCCATGTCCGACCACTCGCGGAAGAACGCGTCATCGCGGTCGTAGTAGCCCTGGACCGGCGACGGGTAAGCGCCGAACGGGCACTCGACGACCGCGTCGACCACCTGGGACGGCACGATCGTGCGATTCGGGTCAGCCCGGATCACGTCGTCATCGACGATCTCCTCGACCGTGACGATCACCCGGTGGCCGGCGAAGGCGACATCCTGCTGCACCCCGAGAATGCCCCACGCCTGAACGTTTCCCCGACGATCGGCCCGCTGCGCGTGAATGATCGAGACATCCGGGTTGAGCGGCGGCACCACCGACACCGCGTCGCCGCTGTACGGGTCGATCACCTGGCGGATCGAGTCGTTCACGGCCTCCAGATCGCTGCCCTGATAGGAGCGGATCGGATAGAAGGGCAGCTTGGCCGCCCCGGCGACGTACCGCGCGATCATCCCGCCGTGGCTGTACTCGTCCAGCGTCACCACCCGGTCGCTGCGTCCCTCCAGGGCCCGCCGCAGCTCGTGCAGCGAACCGCCCGAGCTGTTGCCGATGAACGAGGAGACCAGGCCGCGGAGGCAGCCGGCCGCGATCAGCTGGTCGATCATCATGTCGCACGACATCCGGCAGATGGTCAGGCCCTCGATCCGCTGCCGGATGATCTCGTGCGCGGCCGCCGTCGGGACGAGGTGCCCGAATCCTTCCAGGGCCACCGTCATGCCCGGCTGCACGTACGTCGCGACGGCTTCGGCAAGCGTTATGACCCGGTTCGCCGGCATGCTCTCACGATCCTTCACTCCGGCACCGCAGGCAAGCCGCCGGGCGCCATCGAGGGCAGTTCAGCCGCCGAAGGTGTAGTCGGTCCGCTCGGCCGACTCGCCCCGGCCGATAAAGACGACGGACACCATCTGCGGCGGGAACAGCCCGTGCGAGACGACCCCGGGCGTCGATGACAGTCGGATGGAGAGCGCCGCCGGGTCGTCGACCGCCCCGTGGTAGTCGGCGATCACGCCGCCGTCGGGGCTCAGCGGGACGTCGCGCAGCGAGGCCGGCTCGATCCGGCGCATCGTGGCCCGCAGCCCGAACGACTGCAGCTCGAGGGGGATGGGGGCGTGCAGGGCCGGCACTGGCTTGGAGGAGTCGGCGATGACAACGAAGTGCTCCGCCGCCCCGGCCACGATCTTCTCCCTCGTGTGGGCGCCGCCGCCGCCCTTGACGAGCCAGCCGTCGGGGGAGATCTGGTCGGCGCCGTCGATCGTGATGTCGAACCGGTCGATGCTGGTGACGGGCTCGATCCGGATGCCAAGCTCGCGCGCGGCGTGCTCAGTCCGCGGCGACGTGGCGGCGCAGACGATGTCGAGTGAGCGCTTGGCCAGCGCCGGGAGCAGGTACGCGACCGTCGAGCCGGTGCCGAGCCCGACCGTCATGCCGTTCTCGACCAGTTCCGCGGCTGCCTCCGCGGCGATCTGCTTCTCTCGCTCAACGCTCACGACTGTGCGCCTCCTGCCGGTTCGATCGTCCCTGCACCACCGTACGGCCAGCCGCCACCGGGCGCGCGTTCCGGCCGGCCAAGGCACGCCGGAACCGACCCGGAAAATCGTTTTGCCGTGACGCGGGTCTAACTGGGTGTTGGACGAATGGAAGGAACCAAAGATGCGCAAGTCCCATCCCACCGAGCCCGTCGCCCGCGAGGTCAGCAAGCCGGCCGAGCAGTGGCGTCAGGAGCTCACGCCGATGCAGTACAGCGTGCTGCGCGAGGCCCACACCGAGCGGCCGTTCACCGGTGAGTACGTCCACAACCACTCCGACGGCTTCTACCACTGCGCCGGCTGCGGCAACGAGCTGTTCCGGTCGGACGCCAAGTTCGACTCGGGCACCGGCTGGCCCAGCTTCTCCGAGCCCGCCATCGCCGAGGCGGTCGAGCTGCGGGAGGACAACAGCCTGTTCATGCGCCGCACCGAGGTCGTCTGCCGCCGCTGTGGCGGTCATCTCGGCCACGTCTTCGACGACGGCCCGACCCCGACCGGCGACCGGTACTGCATCAACTCATGCTCGCTGGCCTTCGAGCCTGCGGCAAACTAAGAGCAGGACGGCGTCGCGCGAGGGGAGACGTGATGGGCTTTGCCGATGACCACCAGTGGTCGCAGCGTCATCTCTCGCACTACGTCGAGGGGGATCTGAGCCACCGCGCCCGCAGCCGCCTGGACCGCCACGCGCGGGACTGCGCGGAGTGCGGGCGCGGCCTGCGCGCGATGCGCGCTTTGGCGCGGCTCGTCCGGGGGCTCGACGGGCTGGCCCCCGTCCGCGCGCCGGGCACGATCTTCGACCGGATCCGCCCGGCCGGGGCCGGCGGCTCGCCGGCCCCGCAGACGGTGTGACAAAAACCGAGGTGACCGACACCGAGGCGAGTCTCCTGGCCCGGGCCCAGGCCGGGGACATCGACGCCTTCGAGCAGCTGTCCGGCGCGTACGCCGATCGCCTCTTCATGCTGCTGCTGCGCCTGCTCGGCAACCCGGAAGAGGCGGGGGAGGTGGCCCAGGAGGTCATGCTCCGCGCCTGGCAGGGCATCCCTCGGTTCCAAGGCCGGTCCAGCTACTTCACCTGGCTCTACCGGATCGCGGTCAACGAGGCCAACCGCGCGCTCGAGCGGCGGGCGCGCCGCCCGGCCAGCGTCTCGATCGGGCCGGACGAGCTGGACCTGCCGACCCCGCGCACGGACGACCCGGCCCGGCAGGCCGAGAACAACGAGCTCCGCCGGACCCTGGCCGATGCCCTCGCCATGCTGCCGCCGCCGCTGCGGACCGCGATCGTGCTGCGCGACGTCGAGGGATTCTCCACCCAGGAGGCGGCCGAGATCGCCGGCGTCACCCCGGCCGCCTTCAAGAGCCGCCTGCACCAGGCGCGGCTGCAGGTCCGGGCCGCCATCGGCGACGACGCCCTGATCGCAGTCGGCGGCTAAAGGGCGAAGGATCAAAATCAGTCGCTCGAACGGACCCGGGCGCTGCTGGCTCCTCTATTGCTCCCGCACTGTGGCGGAACGACTGAAGTCGCGATCGAATCCACAGTTCACAGGGCCTGGCCGGCGCTCAGATCATCAGAGCGCCCGCGTCGATGGCCAGGGCAGTGCCCGTGATGTACCGGGCGTCTTCTGAGGCGAGGAACAGCACCGCGTTGCTGACGTCGATCGCCTCTACCCAGTCCACCGGGAGCAGGCCGGTGGCGCGGGAGGCCGCCGCGAACTCCTCCTTGGTCGGGTTCTCCGAGTCCGGGCAGAACAGCCGGTACATGACGTCGTTCTGGATCATGTCGGTGTCGACCTGGGTGGGGTGCACGCTGTTGACCCGGATCCGGTGCGGGGCCAGCTCGACCGCCAGGGTGCGCATGAGACCGGTGACGCCGTGCTTGGCCGATACGTAGTGGGCGATGTTCGGATAGGACTTGAGCCCCGCGACTGAGCTGGTCAGGACGATGGAACCGCCGCGACCGCCGGCGATGAGGTGCGGGATGGCCGCCCGGCAGGTGCGCCAGACGCCGCTGAGGTTGATGTCGATCATCTCGCGCCAGGCCTCCTCGGTGAGATCGGCCAGCGAGCCGCTGGACAGGATTCCGGCGTTGGCGCAGACGATGTCCAGGCGGCCGAGCTCGGCCACGCCGACCGCCAGCGCCTGCTCCAGGCTGGCGAGGTCTCTGACGTCAGCCGGGACGGCGACGATGCGGCGGTCCAGCTCCTCGACCAGGTCGACCGTCATGGCCAGGTCTTCGGGCGTGCCCAAGGGGTACCCGACCGTGGGCAGCGGGCCGCACAGGTCGATCGCGATGATGTCAGCGCCCTCCCGGGCGAGCCGGAGAGCGTGGCTGCGCCCCTGGCCGCGGGCGGCGCCGGTGATGAAGGCGACCTTCCCTGCGAGCCGGCCGGCCCCGGACGGGCTGGCGCTCGCAGTGCTGGCGCTCGTTGTGCTGGTGCTCATTTGGCCAGGACTCCCGCGTCGACTGGAAGGGAAGCGCCGGTGATGAACCGGGCGCCGTCGCCGGCCAGGAACGCCACGGCGTCACTGACGTCGCTCGGCTCCACCCACGGCACCGGCAGCAGGTTCGTTGCCTGCGAGGCCTCGGCGAACTGCTCGCGCGTAGGGCGCTCGGCGTCCGGCACGAACTGCCGGTAGATCATGTCGTTCTGGATCATGTCGGTGTCGACCTGGGTCGGGCTGATCGCGTTGACCCGGATGCCGTGCGGGGCCAGTTCCTGGGCCAGGGTTTTGGTCAGGCCGATCAGGCCGTGCTTGGCCGCCACGTAGTGCGAGATGGTGGCGTACGGCTTATGGCCGGCCACCGAGGCGGTCACGATCACCACCCCGCCCCGGCCTCCGGCGATGATGTGCGGCACCGCCACTTTGCAGGTCAGCCACACGCCGGTGAGGTTGACGTCGATGAGATCCTGCCAGGCTTGCTCGGGCAGCTCATGAGCCGGCGCGGAGCTGTGGATGCCGGCGTTTGCGCACACGATGTCGAGCCGGCCGAGCTCGCCGACGGCGGCGTCGACGGCTGCTCGCAGCTCGGCCTGGCTGCGTACGTCCGCGTGGGCGGTCACGATCCTGCCGCCGAGCGCGCGGACCTCGGCGGCCGTCTGCTCCAGGTCGGCCGGCCGGGCGAGCGGGTACGGAACGGACTCGATCTGCGCGCAGATATCGATGGCGATGATGTCGGCGCCTTCGGCCGCGAGCCGGACGGCGTGGCTGCGGCCCTGGCCTCGGGCCGCGCCGGTGATCAGCGCGACCTTCCCTGCGAGTGCTGGCATTCTCGTGCTCCTTCGCCTAGAGGACGGGGGTCTCGCCCCGGCCCACGACGAGCCAGATCGACGCCGATTCCTGCTCAAACGGATTTGACAGCCGGTGCGGCGTGGCCGAGTCAAAGCTGATGGAGTCACCGGGATTCATGTCGTAGTGGGCGAATCCAACCTGGACATGGAGCTGGCCGGTAATGATGTACCCGTACTCGAAACCGCGATGGTGAATCATGTGGTGGGGCGGGCACGACTCGCCGCCGGGTTTGTAGACCACATGCAGGAAGTCGTTCGCGCGGTCGTGATCCGCGGTCAGCCTGCCCCAGATCGCGTCGCCGATATGCAGTTCCTGGCGGCCGTCGGCCCGCTGGACGGGGCAGTCATCCACCGCCCGGGCGCCGAAGTTCCGTGGCACCGGGGCAGTCTGAAAGGGACTGACCTGCGAGGCGCGTCTCCCGGCGACCGGGGCATCGCCCGCCGCGGCGGCAACAGGCTCGGGCTCGCTCTGCTCCGCTGCGCCCGGCTGAGCGGTGCGCATGAGGGTATCGAGCGAAACGCCGAGCTCGGAAGCGATGGAGTACAAAGTACCCACGGACGGCATGGTCTTGCCGAGCTCGAGCTGGGAGATGAAGCTGGCCGAGACGTCGACCCGGCGGGCCAGTTCGCGCACCGACACGCCCACGGCCAGCCGTGCCTCACGCAGCTGCTGGCCGATGCCGACGATAGGCTCGGCCGGGCCGTCTGCGTTCCCATCCTGTGTCACTAAGTGTCCCTTACCTGCGTTTAGTAGCGATCGTATGGCCTGGTGTAAAGACTTGCTTTCAGCTGCCGAGCACATCGCGCGCGGCCTTAACGATGCCGGCCGCACTCGGGAGCCACGCCTGCTCGAGGCTCGGCGCATAGGGCGCCGGCGATCTTGGCGCGCCCACCCGGGCGACCGGCGCGTCCAGTGACCAGAATCCCTCCCCGACGGCGAGGGCGGCAATCTCCGCTCCGACCCCGAAATCGTTAACGGCGTCCTGCGCAATGACGAGGCGGTTAGTCCGGCTGAGGGAACTCAGAATGCACTGGCGGTCAAGCGGCACAATAGTACGAAGATCTATGACTTCGGCGGCAATTCCGTCCGCGGCGAGTTCGTCTGCCGCCTTCAGCGACTGCTGCACCATTCTCGACCAGGTCACGATGGTCAGGTCCGTGCCCGGCCGCGCGATGCGGGCCTGCCCGAACGGCACCCGGTGGGTGGCGGGCGGCGGGGAGGTCTTCCCGTCGTAGAGCAGCCTGTTCTCGATGAAGATGACGGGATTGTCATCTTCGATGGCCGTCCGCAGCAAGCCGTAGTAGTCCGCGCCATCACACGGCATCGCCACCGTCAGGCCGGGAATGTGGGCCAGCAGCGCCTCGAGGCTCTGCGAATGCTGGCTGCCCGAGGACCGGCCGGATCCGAACTGGGTCCTGATGACGAGGGGCAGCGTGACCGCCCCGCCGGTCATGAACCTGAGCTTGGCCGCCTGATTGAGTATCTGGTCCAGGCACACGCCGAGGAAGTCCAGGTACATGAGCTCGACGACCGGCCGCAGGCCGGCCATCGCCGACCCCACCGCCAGCCCCATGATCGCCGTCTCCGAGATGGGCGTGTCCAGCACCCGCTCGGGCCAGCGGTCCTTGAGGCCGCGGGTGAGCCCGAAGACGTTGCCGCCGCCCACGTCGATGCCGGCCAGGAAGACCCGGTCGTCGTCGGCCATGGCGTCCTGCAGGGCCTGGCGGATGATTCTCGCCACCGACAGCGGCGGCGCGGGCGCGATCGGACCGGTGCCCGGGCCAGAGTCGGCGGCGGCTCCCCGTGAGCTTCGCGGCGCGCCTGCGGCCGGCCGCAGGCGCGGCTTGATGACGAAGTCGAGCAGGGTCGCGGGATCGGGAGCCGGCGACGCACGGGCGAATCGCTCGGCGTCCGCCAGCTCCTCGGCCGCCTCGCGGTCGAGCTCGTCCGCCCGGGCCGGGTCGACGCCGAAATCGGCCAGCCGCCGCCGGGCGATGATCAGCGGGTCCTCGAGCTTGGCGTCGGCGACCTCCGAGGGGTCCCGGTAGCGTTGCGGGTCGCCCTCGTAATGGCCCCGCACCCGCACGGTCACCGCCTCGACCAGATAAGGCCCGCGGCCGGCCCGGATCTCGGCCAGCACGGCTTCCATCACGTCGGCGACGTCGGCCACGTCGTTCCCGGCCGCGCGCCGGAACGGGATCCCGTAGCCGGCCGCCCGGCTCTCCACCGGCACCGGATGCTGATCGCTGGCCCGGGAGAACTCCGAGAAGCCGTTGTTCTCGCACACGAACGCGACCGGCAGCTGCCACAGCGCCGCCAGGTTGACGGCCTCGTGGAACGCGCCCGCCGCGATGGCCCCGTCACCGAAAAAGGCGATCGCGACCTGCCCGGCCCCGCGCCGCCGGAGCGCATGCGCCGCCCCCACGGCGATCGGCAGGCCGGCCCCCACGATGCCGTTGGCCCCGAAGATGCCGATGGCGGGGTCCGCCACGTGCATCGAGCCGCCGCGGCCGTGGCAGGCGCCGGTCTCGCGGCCCATGAGCTCAGCCAGCATCCGCCGCGGTTCCAGGCCCTTGGCCAGCACATGGCCGTGGCCGCGGTGCGTCGAGGTGATGACGTCATCGGGCCGCGCGTGCAACAGCGCGCCCACCGCCACCGCTTCCTGACCGACCGAGGTGTGCACGAAGCCGGGCACGTCGCCGTCCCGGTACAGCACGGCGACGCGGTCCTCAAGCTGCCGGATCAAGGTCATCTTGGCGTACGCCGCCAGCAGCAGGTCGGCGTTCACCGGCGCTCGCCCTGTCCGCTGGCCAAGGCCGCCACCGCCCGGTCGCGGAGCACGAACTTCTGGATCTTCCCGCTCGGCGTGCGGGGCAGTTCAGAGGCCACGATGAGGCGCTCGGGGATCTTGTGCCGGGCGATGTCGCGGGAGATCAGGAAGGCGGTGATGTCGGCCAGGGACGGCGCGGCGTCGGGCGCGATGATGAACGCGCAGGCGCGCTCGCCCAGCACCGGGTCGGGTACGCCGACGATCGCGACATCCGTGATCTGCGGATGATCGATCAAATAGTCCTCGACTTCCTTGACGCTGATGTTCTCGCCGCCGCGCACGATGATGTCCTTCGCCCGGCCGGCGATCGTGACCGTCCCGCCCGGGCCGAGCCGGGCCAGGTCTCCGGTGCGGAACCAGCCGTCGGCCGTGAACGCGGCGGCGGTGTCGGCCGGGTCGAGGTAGCCGAGGCACAGCTCCGGCCCGCAGACCTCGAGCTCGCCCACGCCGTCGGTCTCGCGGGCCAGCCGGGCCCGCGACGTGCCGGTCAGCCGGCCATCGGTTTCTGCCTGCACCGCAGGGGGATCGACGGGACCGCCGCAGGTGACCGTCGGCATCTCGGTGAGCCCGTAGGCCCGCACGACGACGGCGCCGAGAGCGAGCTGGCCCTCCCGTACCAGCGACGACGGGACGTCTGCGCCGCCGCAGACGAACGCGGCCAGGCGGGACTCGTGCGCCGCCCGCCGGTAGCTGTCGGTGAGGCCGCGAAGGAACGGGGTCGCGCCGACGGAGAACGTGCAGCCGTGCTCTTCTATCAGCCGCAGTCCCACCGCGGGGTCCCACTCCGCCTGCAGCACGACGCTGCCTTCCATCAGCAGCGGCATGAGCACCCCGTAGACCAGGCCGGTGATGTGCCCGATCGGCGACGGCATGTAGACCCGGGCACCATCCAGCTCGAACAGGTCGCTGATGCTGCGCGCCTCGGCCAGCAGGCTGCGGTGACTGTGCAGGACTCCCTTCGGCCGGCCGGTCGTGCCGGAGGTGAACATGAGCATGCAGATGGCGTCGAGGTCCCCCGACAGCTCCGCCTGGCCGGCCGCTGCCTCGCCGTCGGCCGCGAACGGCCCGCGGCCGATGGCGAGCCAGGGCACCGCCACGTCGGCCCGCCGCATGGCCTCGGTGACGAGCGGCTCGTACTCGGTGCTGCGGTACCGGGTCGGCGCTAGGTAAGCGGCGGGCGGCGCCGCGGTCAGGATGGCCGCTATCTCGGCCGTTCGGTGGTTCACCGGGACCGGGCACAGGACGGCGCCGAGCCCCCAGACCGCGTGCGCGATCGCCACCGACTCCCACCAGTTCGGCAGCTGAGCGCAGACCAGGTCGCCGTGCCGTACCCCGGCCGCGCGCAGCCGCCGCTGCTGGGCCGCAATGGCGGAGATCAGCTCGTCGGCGGTGATCTGGTACTCGGCGTCGGCGACGACCGGTCGACCAGGATCCGCGGCGACGTAGCGCCGCAGCAGTTCAGGCGTGGCGTCGCTGATCGCGTCGGCCTCGGGGAACGGCCGCGGTGAGCGCCAGGTCGGGGTTAGCGGCA
>Ga0302325_10003316_pt1 | contig 38100 bp, 32 predicted proteins | sample Palsa_T0_2_FD_201948 | JGI IMG/M metagenome (GOLD analysis project Ga0302325, IMG submission 201948) | Peat permafrost microbial communities from Stordalen Mire near Abisko, Sweden - Palsa_T0_2 | ecosystem: Environmental > Terrestrial > Soil > Palsa > Peat permafrost | place: Sweden: Abisko...
ACGGGCATCGTGAGTTTTGGTGGCGACGATTTCTTTCCAATCCGCTCGGGAGGGACTTTCGTAGCGAGTCCCATCGGGCCTTGCGGCGCTGGCTGCGCCAAAAGTAGACCGGTGCAAGCGATCAACAAAATGGTGTTCTGGCATGCCCACATGTACCGTGATTGTAGCGCGAGCCACGGCCTATCAGCGCATGGCGGAGTTTGTGCTTAGCCTTCAATTCTCCTAGGTTGTCATCAAGCAAGGCGAGTGATCTGCATTTTGCGCACCCTAGAAGTAAAACTTCAGCGCTAACTGGAGAATGCGTGCCTCGTGCGCGGCTCCAGGGCGGAGAAAGCCTGTCGAGCTCGGCAAACAGGAAGGATCGCCCGCCGAGTTATTGGCTCCTCCATAGCAGAAAATCGTGCTGTCGGTGTTCCCCGTTCCGGAGTTAGCGCCGGCCGATCCTCCGTCACCGCCCAGCCAGCTAAATTCCGTGTGATTGAATACGTTGAACGCTTCCGCCCTGAATTCAAAGTATTTGCTCTCGGTGACGGCGAATCGCTTAAGCAAAGCCATATCGAAGTTAGTCCGCCAGGGATTGTTCAGAATGTTCCTCCCGGCGTCGCCGAATGTGAGGCCTTGTGGCGCCGTAAACGCGGCAGCGTTATACAGAAGAGGACCATAACCTGGGTCGGGGCCGTTCTGAACGCCAGCTCTCGGGTTACCTACGAGATCTGGGTGTGAACCTCCGGTCAAGCCGCCAAGGTTGGCGATTTGAGAGAAATTGTTGCCGACACCGGCGTTGTCGGTTGGTGCGAGCGCTGAACCATCGCCGCCGTTTCCGCCATTGTAGACAGTGAAGGGAGTGCCGCTCTGAAGCAATGTGATGCCCGACCACTGCCAGCCTCCCAAGAGCTTTCGGGTCAGACCGCTTCCTTCTTTGAAGAATGGCAAGTCGTAAACATATGCAAGGCTAATGGTGTGCCGCTGATCAAAGTTAGAGCTGGCACGAAAAGTCTCCAGAGCATAGGAATTAATTAACCCCGCATCGTTAGCGGAAGAGGAATCGTCAATCGAGTGGCTCCACGTATAGGCCAGATTCAATTGGAGTCCGCCGAGGCTGCGTCGCACCCCGAGCTGAAACGCGTTGTAGTTGGACGAGGCAGTCTCGTCCTTTCGCCCAATACTGCCGTAACCAGGATATGGCCGGAATGCATTCGGGCTGCCGCCGCAGGCCACGAACAAGTTAACGGCCGCGCCCGTCGGCGGGCCGCCGTTCGCTCCGGCAGTGTAGGGAACCGGAACCCCATACGAGGTCGTCGCGTTCGTAGGTACGCCGTAGGCATCCGTGGTATCTACGCCATTACTTATGTTGTTGCAGTCCGATGGTTGAATAACCTGGCCAGGCCCGTACGGGTTTCCCCCGGGAGCAAGAGAGGCCGGCACAATCTGATTCAACAGGTATGCACGAGCCAGGTGAACGCCTGTGCTGCCGACGTAAGAAACCGTAGCGACGGTGCCTTTGGCAATATCATGCTGAATATCAAAGTGCCACTGTTCCACATAGGGCCAGTTGGCTTTGCTCGGAATCGAACCGACGATTATAGGAGGCGAGCCGGCACTCAGCAGACTGGGATTGAGGCTTGCCCAGCCGGACAGGTTGCCTGAAGTATTATTACTGACGGTCGTGGTCTGGGTCTTGTTGTTGTATGGCTCGAGCAGGTCGGTGTTGGACTCGTTGCCGTTCATGTGCTCGTAGAAGATGCCGTAACCGCCGCGGATAGCCCACTTCCCGTCGCCCAACGGGTCAAATGCAAAGCCAAGGCGTGGCGCCGCGTTCCACCAATGGTTATTCATGCAGCCCTTGGGAACTCCGGCCGTAACGCCACACTGCACCCAGCCGTTATAAGGATTGTTGGGTGTAGGAGTAAAACCGCTCTCACTTCCGGGAGCGTTTCCGGTCGCGTTGCCAGTAACCGGGTCTACGCCGCTGTTTCCGGAAACATACAGAGCCGGATCGAAATTAAAAGCCAGGTCATTCAGTTCGCGATAAGTTCCAAAGAAACTCATTCGCAGACCCAGATTTAGCGTCAGGCGTCTGGTGGCATGCCAATCGTCTTGGAAGTACGGTTCGTAAATGTGATAGAAGTTATGCATTTTGAGCTGCAATTGCTGCTGAGTAAAGCTAGTAATATTTCCCAGAAGCATATCAGCGTAGGCGTTGGTCGTCGTATTGTTGCCACCGGCACTGGCGTTCGAAAAACCTACTATGCCATTCGCGCCAGTGGGCGGCTGCGGGACTTCGTTCTTATGTGTGTCGACAAAATACATACCGAATTGCAGATTATGGGTGCCGACGATCTTAGTAACATTGTCGCGAATGGTGACAGTGGGGTTCGAATTCAACGGGCCTTCCGGAACGTAACCGGGGTCTTCAGCAAAGTTGTATTGGGAATCGACAATGCTAAGTCCGGGTACCTCGGGAGCGCTATAGCCGAAGCCGTTATCAAACAAGCCAAGGTTGCCAAAAGCGGTACCACGCTGCCAGGGCCCGCTCAGCGTCGTTGAAATGTGATCAGCAGTATAGCTGGCGACGAACTCGTTGAGCAGCGTGGGAGAAACGTTCGCCGTGAGTCTCGCCACCATGCTGACACCGGGATTCTTGAAACCAGTCTGAATCGTAGGGAAGGTGGTGCCGTCGGTCCACAAAGGGACGGGATACTGCTGCTGCCACGAGTCGTGAATATAGTGGAAGCTGGCGCGAACTTTGTCGGTGATGTTGTGGTCGATCTTAAACAAGTCTTCGCGCCAGTTCGTGGGCAATGTGGGCGAAGCATACCATTGGTCCTGGAGACCGTCCGAAGACACCTCGTTCGGCTGGGGAATCAGCGCCGTCAGCGCGGTAGCGATCGCCGAGTTCTGAATGGGCACTTGATTGCCGACAAATGGATAGCCCACATTCCCGGGACCGACCCCAGTGGGCTGTGCGACGCCATTGATAAACTGGGGAACAAGCGGGCATTCAAAGTTAGCGCCTGGCGGAGGGTTAGAGGAACATTGGTCAGTGAAGTTTCCCATGCGGTCGCTCATGGTTGGAACGATTGTCTGGGAAAAGAACCCCGATGCCGGAACCAGGTCACGCCGCCATTCTTCCGACACGAAGAAAAACGTCTTCTGCTTGCCGGTGTTGTAGTGGCCAGGGATAAACACCGGGCCGCCGATCGTAAAGCCGAAGTCGTTCTTTTTGTATTCCGGGACGGAGGTTAGGGGAAATTGTGTCGCGTTAAAATCGTTGTTGCGCACAAATTCATACAAGTCGCCGTGGAATTTATTGGTGCCGGACTTGGTCTCGACCTCGATTGTGCCGGAGCCGTTCTTGCCATACTGCGCGCCGTAGTTGGAAGTGAGCACGGTGAACTCGGCGATGGCGTCGATGCTGGGATAGACGTTAAGCGTGGTGTTGCTGCCATTGTCCATCATATCGCCACCATCGAGTTCGAAGTTGTTGTACTCGGTGCGGCCACCGTTGACGCTGAACGCCACTGTGGTCGCGCCCTCGCCACCTTCGTCAGTACCGGACTGATTAGTGACGCCTGCGGTCAGCCCTACGAGTGAAGTAAAATCGCGGCCATTCAGCTCAAGCTGGGTGATCTCCTTGCTGTCGACCGCATTGCCCAAGGCGGAAGACTCCGTGTCAACCCAGACGGATTTGCCTGCGACAACCACTTCGGTGTTGGCGGCGCCGACCTGGAGGGTCACGTCGAGGCGAGCTTTCTGGGCGACATCCAAAGTAACAGCGTTGGCCACGTACTTCTTGAAACCTTGCGCCGTGACGGTGACGTTGTAGGCATTGGGGACCGGCAAGGCGGGGACCGTGTATTCGCCGTCAGAGTTGGTCCCGGTGGTTCGCTTGACGCCGTGTTCGGCATTGGTGACAGAGACCTGGGCCCCGGCGACAACGGCGCCGCTGGAATCGCGAACCGTTCCCGTGAAAGAAGCTGTGTCCTGGGCGCGCATGAATGCCGCCGAAAACACTGACAGCCCTATCGCTATCCTGCATAGCAGACGAACTTTCATATTCGACTCCTTCGCTGATTCGACCGAGGGCCCGACGCCACCAGAGCTCATCCTCTAAAAGACGTGGAAATTCCTTTATTAAAACGTATCAATACTGCGTCAGACGCTTTACTCTGTCAAGAGAAAATGCACGGTGTCCGGCGTCCAGGCCGAGAGCCGCTACTTTACGCTGCGGGTGGAGTCGCGCACGATCAGCTCGGGAACGATTCTGCGGTGAATGGTGTGGATCGGCTTCTTTTCCTGAGTGGCGTTGATGGCTTCGAGCACAATGGTGGCTGCGATGGTGCCCGCAACTTCCATGGGCTGGCGGCACGGTGTGAGCGCAGGGGAATAAATGGCGGCCGGCGAGACGTCATCAAAAAACTACACCGAACATTGATCGGGAACGTGTATCCCCGCGTGGACGAGCGCACGAATGGCGCCGAAAGCCGTCATGTCCTCAAAGGCCATGAGCGCGGTGAAGGGACGGCGGCGGTGCAGCAATTCCTTCGGTTAATTTGTATCTTGTTCAAGACTGGAAGATGGATCTCCAGATTCTGGTAGATCGACGATCAGCTGCGAGTCGATTTCGAGCTGACGTTCGTGGGCAAGCGTCTGCACGCCAGGCCAGCGGGGTTTGGTGTCCGACAGTTGCCGAGGGCCGCGGATAAAGGAGATCTTGCGATGACCTAGCGAATAGAGGTGTTCCAGAGCGCCGCGCGCGCCCAGATGATTGTCGACGATTACTGAGCTGATGCTGTCATTTTTCAATTCGCGCCCCACAATTGCGGTCGGAATGTTGTTCTTCTCGAGATCGGCGCACGTTGATGTCGACGAACAGCCAGTTCGCGAGGACGACGAGTCCCTCGATGCGCCGGTCCAGCGGCATTTCGAGATAGCGCCCGAATCGGATGCGCTCGTGTGGACATCAGTGAGGATGGGGAGAAACAACGACTGATAGAGAGTGTTCTCGATGCCACGCAGCGCGAGAGTGCAGTAAGGGTCGGTCAGGTCGAAAACCATGACGCCGACGGTATGGCTGCGCTGGCCACGCAGCGAGCGCGCAACCGGGTTGGGGCGGTAGCCTAGATGCGAGGCGGCGCGCTGAATGCGTCCTTTGGTAGTCTCGGGAAAGCGGCGTGCCACTGGGGTGTTGTTCAGGACGATCGAAACGGTGGCCGAAAAAAATCCGCTGCGCTGGGCGACGTCGCGGATGGTGACCGCGGCGGGCTGCGCCCTTTTGCGGGAGGGCTCGGACGTGCGGCCCGCGTCCAGGCGGGGGTATTTCTCATAGGCTTCGAATCGGCGGATTCCATGGGCTCCTTGAATTCAAGTCTCTTGCTGGCGGACACTCCCGGACGATGAAACGACTGTCAAGCATCCACGCCCTCTTCGTCGTTCTTTTGTTGCTTTTTCTTTCAAGGAGTTTAGGCGCTCAGAGCGCCGAGACGGCGAAGACGGGGGCGGGAGAGCCGCCGGCGGCGCGTGATCCGCAAAAGCTGTTTGATGCGGCAGCAGCCGCGCTGAATGCGGGCAAGCTGGATGAAGCCGAGCACGCGTTCCGGCAGGTGCTGGCGATCAACCCGGGCGTGGCCGGCGCCTACGCCAATCTCGGCGTAATTCATATGCGTCGCAAGCAGTGGTCGCAGGCTCTTGAGATGCTGCACAAGGCCGAGAAACTCGCACCGGACATCGCGGGAGTCCGGCTGAACATTGGGCTGGTCTACTACCGCCAGAGAAACTTCCTGGCGGCGATCAAGCCTTTCGAGTCGGTTCTACAGCAAACGCCGGGGTCGTACCAGGCAAGATACCTTCTCGGCTTTTGCTACTTTTTTGATGATCGCTGGGCAGATACGGTCGCGACGCTTGAACCACTCTGGGAGCAGGTATCGGCCTCAGACCAGCTCAACTATCTTTATGTGCTGGGCAGAGCTGCCGAACTCTCGAAAAACCCTGCACTCGAAGAGAAAGCCTACGCGCGAATGGCCGAGATCGGGCAGGGCTCGCCAGAATTTCACATGATCATGGGAAAGGCACATTTGAATCGCGGAGAGTACGACGAAGCAGTGCACGAACTGGAGATGGCGGCACAAGCCGATCCGAAGCTGCCCCTGGTGCACTATTACTTAGGCGTTACCTACGTCCGCAGGCAGGACTTTGAGCGTGCCCGTGCGGAATTTCAGAAAGACATCGCCCTCGAGCCTGACGCTGCCTTCACGTACGAACAGTTGGGAAAGGTCGAATCCACGCTGCAAAACGAGGGGGAAGCGGCGAAGGATTTTGGCCGAGCAGTGAAGCTCGATCCGCGGCTAGTGGAGTCGCGCATGGGGCTGGCTAAGATCGCGGAACGAAAGAGAGAATATTCCGAGGCGCTTGCACAGCTGGATGAAATCATTCGCCTCGACAAGGACAATGCCAGCTCCCACTATCTTCGCGGACAAGTTCTGCTACGCATGGGCCACGAAAAAGAAGGCCATGAGGAACTGACCGTGGCCACCAAGATGCTGAACGAGAAGCGGGCTGCGCGGCACAAAGAACTGGAGGGTGAGATGGTGCCAAGCCCGGAACTGGCGCGGGAGCCGGAGTAAAAGCTGTTGAGCTGCAGCCGGTTGGCCGTCGCGAACCGGCGCTTTACCGCCCTGCCCTCTGCCGGCAGCGGCGGGAACCTCGGTTTAGGTCTTTAGAGAATCGGTCTGGGAACAAAACCGCAAGAAGGACTAAGGACTAATGATGTTTCCAAAACCTCGCAGATTGTCGGGGGATTCCCCCCGACACTTACGGTTAGAAACTACGACCCCTCTCTTCATTCCTTTCGTGTTCGTTCCGCAAAATGCCTGCACTTGTGAAACTGCGGTTTCCGATAGAGGCGCACTTTGACCGGACAACGATTGTAACCAAGGCGATTACGCTTTGAGCAGTTGTTGTGAGGTGGCGAGCCAGCAAGGACGGTGATTCGCGTTAGCAAGCCGATCACACTCAAAAGGCTCGGAGGTGCCGAACATTCTGATTATAGGTTGTGACTACAACCTGCCTAGGTTGCGTGGGGCGCCTGCCGCCCGGCGGGGGCAGGCCGATGACTTTCGTTACCATGAGGGCAAGTGGCTACTACCCCTACTCCATAACTGTCAGCCACACTTGAGCGAGCAATCTTTTCGGGACTGCCCCGAAGCGCCTGGCAACCGCGTGATCGAATGTCCTGACACAAGTGGAGCAATCTGTGAACACCGGAGTAATGCCGGCCCAAGTGAAAATTCCTCCGCCAGAGGCGGCGGGACGAGCAGAAGAATCAGCAGTCGCGAACCGGAGGTGGTATTTCTCCTTCTTCTTTATTTCCGGATTCTGTAGCATTCTCTACGAGCTGATCTGGCTCCGCCTCGCCATGGCGCAATTCGGTGTCACAACGGCTATGGTGTCGATTGTGCTCTCGAGCTTCATGGCTGGATTGGGGATCGGCTCGTGGGCCGCTGGCCACCTGGTGCGCAAATATGCACGGCGTCTTATCGCTCGCCCGCTGCAACTTTACGCAATTGCCGAGTTATTCATTGGAGGCTCTGCCTTAATTGTGCCATTGGAATTGCGGACCGGCCGCTTCGTGCTGGAGCATGTAGGAAGCAGCCTGTCACTGTCGTCGAGTGGCTACTACATCGGCGCCGGAGTGTGGCTGGCATGCAGTCTGATTCCGTGGTGTGCGTGCATGGGCGCTACTATTCCCTTGGGCATGTTTGCCATCCGGAGTAACCAGACGGTCGAGTCGCGGCGCTCCTTCAGTTTCTTTTATCTCGCGAATGTGCTCGGAGCCGTGGCGGGCGCGCTGATTCCCTTGCTGTTGATCGAGGTTTTCGGTTTTACCGGCACCCTACGATTTGGTATGGGACTCAATCTTGCGATCTGCGGCGGCGCCTTTGCGCTCGCCAGCAGGCAAACGCTTCCCGCAGGAGGCACTGACAAAGACGAAGGGAATGCCAATTCCCAAGCTTCCCCCGCCTTGCATCAGATGTTAGGTAACGGCACGCTCTGGTTGCTATTTGCCACCGGACTCACCAGCATGGGAATGGAGGTGGTCTGGACTCGGCAATACACCCCCTTTGTCGGCGCATTCGTCTATTCCTTCGCGACCATCTTAGGGGTTTACCTGGCTGCGACGTTCATCGGATCGAGCGTATACCGCGTCTGGAGCCGCCGACACAACATCGAAGGACCTTTGGTCTGGCTGTTCGTCTGGCTCGCTTCCTTAATCCCTCTGCTCACCGCCGACTCACGCTTGGGGATTTCTGCATGGCTCCGGGTTCCACTGGGTATCGCGGCGTTCAGCGGTCTTCTGGGGTTTGTGACTCCGAGGCTGGTCGATCATTTCTCGGAGGGCGACCCCAACCGGGCTGGAATGGGATACGCATTGAACGTCGGCGGCTGTATCCTAGGCCCGCTCCTTGCCGGTTTTGTCTTGTTGCCTTACCTCGATGAGCGCTATGCCCTGGTCACTCTTGCTTCTCCTTGGCTGCTGGTGGCCGTGTGGTTCACATGGTTTGGATGGGCCGGAACCGTGGCACATCGTACGACAAAGCGTTCAATCGGGTTGGGCTTGGTTCTCCTTGCGTCGTTCGGTTTGATCTTCATGACGCATAGCTATATGCAACGGTTTCCCAAGGCGTTGGTGCGCCGGGACAGCACAGCCACCGTCATCGCCACTGGAGAGGGAATGCAGAAAAGGCTTTTGGTGAATGGCGTGAGCATGACCTACCTGACGCCCGTCACCAAAATGATGGCCTCCTTGCCGATGGCATTCCTGGATCATCCTCCACAGAATGCCTTGGTGATTTGTATGGGCATGGGCACGACGTATCGTTCCACGTTGTCCTGGGGAGTCGATTCCACGGTGGTGGACCTTGTCCCCAGTGTTCCCGCACTTTTCTGGTACTACCACGCGGACGCTTCGAACTTACTAAAGTCGCCGCGCTCTCACGTTGTAATCGATGATGGCCGACGTTTTCTTGAGCGCACGACCGGACAATACGACGTGATTGTCATCGATCCGCCTCCGCCGATTGAGGCCGCCGGAACAAGTCTGCTGTACTCGCGGGAGTTCTATTCGGCCACCCAGAAACGCCTGCGGCCGGACGGCATTCTGCAGCAATGGTTTCCCGGTGCAGACTTGGTGACGACTGCCGCGATTGCGCGCGCGCTGAAGGAATCGTTCCCCTACGTTCGCGCGTTTGCGTCGGTGGAGCACTGGGGAATCCATTACCTCGCCAGCCGCCGGCCAATCCCGGATCGTTCCGCGCCAGAACTGACACGGCGCATGCCGGCGCGCGCAGCCGCGGACCTGGTCGAATGGGGACCGTTCCCAACCGCAGAACAGCAGTTTGCGGCTGTCTTGGAGCAAGAAGTTCCGATCGACCGGCTGCTCGCCGCGGCCGGGAATGTGCCCGCCATACTAGACGACCGCCCAGCCAACGAATACTACATGTTGCGTCACGCGGGAATCTGGTTGCACTGAATCGTGCTTCTGTGAAACACCTAGCTAGGACGCATGTTTCGAGGCGGCCGAAATTGATCGTTGAAGTAACCGGGCGATGCACCAACGATCCGCTTGATGAGTGCGATTTGTACGGAGCCGCTATCTCAGCGACTACAGGTGTGGCTTTTCGGGCGATCGATTTCTTCCCCCAAATGGCCCCACCAGTGTGGAAAACAATTGCGATGTCTGAGCGAGGTTCGTCAAAACCGTATCTCCCAGTCCTGTTGCGTGGGCAACTTCTGTTCCCTCCCAATCCTCTGGGACATTGACTTTCGCTTCTCCGGAATTGGATTGGGCGAAGACCTCCCTAATTTCCCAGTCCCAGGTATGGGCAAAAATCAAGCCCGTGTCCTCCAACTTGCGCAGCAGTTCCGGATGCCTTTGCGCGAGGAATTCGAGTCTCCTGGTTTTGTAGGGCTTTAGCCGGGCCCCTTCCAGGACAATCTCGGCGAGACTGGCGACCTGCGGATTGTCCGGTTTCGCCAATTGTCCCAGGCGAATCACATTCTTTTCGGAGATGTGCGACTGCTTGAGAAACCGGAAGAGATGGGTGTGACAGTTCCCGCTAAGAAACCAAAAGCGGCCCAGACTCATCGAGTCGTGTGGCGCTCTCGTTTACAGTTCACATTTTTCAGCCTACGATATGCTTTCCGCCGAGGGAATAGGTCCTGCGTACCGCATGGCGCGATTTGCCTCCAAGCGGTACTCGAGGGCGACGACCAAGCTAGCAGCGCAATTATTTTGTGCAACCGCCCGAATAGGCGCAATTCTCATCCGCCGTGGTAAAGCTATACTTGCCCGCGTTGCCTGAAGTTCCGTAAACCCAGACATACGAGATTGGAGTCTTGCCATCATCCGCGAGCATTGTGAGTATGTTGGTCGAAGCCGCCGTCGATCCAGGGTAGAACAGCGTGCCAACACCGTCGAAAGCATAGCTTTCGCTGAAAAATTCTAAGACGTAGTTGCCCAGACCATAATAGCAATCCGAGCCGCATCCGGGACGTTCAACGATGTATTCAGCGCTGCTTCCAACCAATCCCGGCCCGGTTACATAGGTAAGCCCAAACGTTCCGGACCATTGCTGGGTGAGGTCTTCTACAAACACATACTGCTCGACAGTTCCCGCCGCACCATAAGTAATGACGTAGAAATCATCGCCGGGGTTCACAGGACAGATTTCAGTCTTGGTGCAGTAAATTGGCAGGATGGAGTAGCTCGGATACCACTCAATCCATCCATAAGTTTGAACTTGTCCTTTGCAACCGCCGCCATCCCAGTAGGAGGCGCTGCCACCTTGTACGACGTCTCCATCGCTGAAGCCATCGATCCCGTTCCACGTTACCTCAAACCACGGACCATCGTCGCAAGGGGGATCGCCAAATGCGGGGTTCGCAGCCGGCACTGGAAAAAACGATACTACTTGATTGAACGAGGTCTTGTTGCTCCAGCTCTCGAGTTTGTTGGTATTCGCGATGCCGCTCCAGTTGGGGCTATTTTGCAAGGTCGTGCCGTCGGCGTTCTGCGATGGATCACCGATGAAGTGGGCGTTTGTGCTGTAGTACGGTGTCGTTCTCACATCGACGGCATGAGTCTTCAGGGCCAGCATTCCTCTTTCCCAATTTTGGTAAGCCCTTGCGTCGGCGGTCGGGTCGGGCCGCTGCGGTAATCCGTACGTGAGCAGTTCGCGGTTGGATGCGGTCAAGGGATTGAATCCCGCCGGCGGAGCCAAAAATGCATGGACTCCTTTAACGCTCGTGTCTATCTTGGGCGCCGCATCCAGAATGGCATACGCATCTTCCCTCTGCGCCGCGGCAAGCGTCGTAAAGCTCAGCATCGATACCAGAGCAAGTGCGATGACAACAAGACTTGTAAAACGCTTCATCACTGTTCCTCCTTAGGCCCAAAACGGGCATTGGTTTAAGTTGCAGTTTCGCAGCTGATTTAGAAAAGGGTTCCCTTCGCGTCAAGTCGGTCCGCGTCGGCCTGCTTTCCCGGAACTGGCAAGCCACAGGCGGTTCATCGTCCGCACGATTTACTCCTAAGAAATGGAATATCCGGTTCCGAGCAGGAATACGTGCTGAAAAGCCTATTCTCTAGTAATCGGGAAGGCCTGTTGCTTATGACAAGTTCTCATTTTGCGAGGCGCGATCACCTCGCCAATCGGTTCTCGAATCATGGTCCGATTCTGCCAGACTGTCAATAGAAATCAGAGATAGATGTCAACGAACAAACTGAGTTCGCCATGGAGATCAACTTGAAGCGGGTTTGTGAACGAACTTCGCCGATGCACGAGTTGGGAACGGCAGCCTGGTTGACATGTGCATAACATGAAAGTATGCTTGGAGCATGGCAAAGATGATTCAGCTTCGTAACGTACCCGACGCTCTGCACCGCGGCCTGAAGGCTCGCGCCGCCATGGCAGGGATGTCGCTTTCGGACTATCTGTTGGCCGAGATCAAGGAAATCGCCGAGAGGCCAACACTCGCGGAATTGCGGGAGCGCTTGCACAAACGCAAGCCGGTTTCGGCGCAGATCGATACCGCTCGCTTCGTTCGAGAAGAGCGCGAGACACGATGATCGTGCTCGATGCGTCTGCCGCGGTTGACTGGCTTCTTCAGACATCCGCGGGGCAGCGCATCGAGAAGCGTATTTATTCGCGTAACGAAACCCTCTACGCGCCTCACCTGCTCGATCTTGAGGTCACGCAGGTATTCCGGCGTCTAATCTCGCAAGGGATGGTCTCCGTACATCGTGCGGACGAGGCGGTCCGCGATCTGCTGGATCTCCGCATTACTCGATATCCTCATCTTGTGCTCCTGCCCCGCATCTGGCAGCTCCGCCACAATTTGTCTGCCTATGATGCCGCCTACATCGTGCTTGCCGAGAAACTCGGGGCTGCATTAGTTACAAGGGATGCTCGACTCGCCACTGCTTCGGGCCATGCGGCACTCGTCGAACTCTTTTAATTCAACGCAGTATGCGAGGGCGACGGCCGCTCCTTGCCTGGCATTAGCGCCGTCGGTATAGTGAATCCCTGATGGAGGCTGGGACCGGTCGTCCCTCGACTGCCCTCAGCGCGTCGCATTCCTGGTCACCGTGGCGAAGATAAGCACAACGAGCACGAAAGAATCCGAGGGCGGCAAATTGCGGATTGGCGATGATTGGAATGCCATCCGTATCATCGCTCTTTCGCAAAGCAATCCGCTCAAGGCCATCGCGGAGTTCGTCGAGAACAGCATCGACGCGCACGCCAAGAACATTGCCATCACGCGCGGCCGCGAGCACGGGGAACACTATCTGGTGGTTAAAGACGATGGCGACGGCGTCCCCCGCGATCCGCAAGGCCGGCCTGACTTCAAGTACGTCGCGACTCATATTTGCGACTCGATCAAGCGACAGTTGAAAGCAGAGGGCTCTGGAGGCGGCTTGCAAGGGGAATTTGGCATCGGACTGTTGAGCTTCTGGACCGTGGGCGAGAGGCTCACCATGACCTCTGGCGGTGCCGATCAGCGCCTTTATCAGATGGCGATGAACAAAGGAGATCCTCGCTACACCGTGAACCCGCGCCGCGCGCTCTTTGCCGAGCCGGGCACCGAACTGAAGATCAGCCCTCTGCTCGACGGCATCCGCAGCCTGAGCGGGGAGAAGATCCAGTGGTATTTGGCCTCGGAGCTGCGCGACCGGATCCGCGCGACCCAGGTTCGTGTAACGGTGGTCGACAAGCTTGCCCGCAAGCAGTACCAGGTCGAGCCGCGGCAGTTCGAAGGGCGCTTGCTCCACCAGCTGCCGGCGGTTCGATCCCCATTCGGGGAGGCGTATGCCGAACTGTATCTCACCGAACCCTCAGAGGACAGCCGGGTCTTCCTAACCCGAGGTGGTACACGGGTGATCGAGGATATCGCTACGCTCCCCGGTTTGGAGCGGGCGCCCTGGAGCTCTCGTTACATGGAGGGTCTGATCGATGTCCCCTATCTGAATCTCACGCCCGGCACCCGTTCCGGGATCGTCCACGATGAGCGCTTTGCGGCATTCGTGGAAGCGCTCGTCCCCCTCGAGGCACGCCTCAACGGCCTCATCGAGGCGCAGCGCCACGCCGAGGAAGAACAGGCCAACCGGGAGTCCCTGCGTGCCATCCAGCGCGCCTTTCGCGAGGCCATGCTGGTCTTGCCACCCGAGGAATACGATTGGTTTGACATCCAGTCCCGCTCGCTCCAAACCGTCGATGGCGGCGGGCTGGCTGAGCCACGCACGGAGGCATCTGGGGATCAGGAGGGATCCGTGCCGGGCGTTTCGGAACCGAGCGCAAGCGAACCTGCTCAGCGTCAATTCTTCGACTACGCCGGGCCTTTGCGCACAGTCGTGATTTCGCCGGCGGCGAGCACATTGGCCGTGAACCAGAGTCGGAGCTTTCGCGCCGTGCCCCGGGATCGCTCGCGCCGCCGGGTCGAGGAGGATTTGCTATTTCGTTGGGAAGTGGGCGAAGGAAGCGGCCTGCTCTCGTCCGACTCCGATCAGGAAGTGAGCTTCCAAGCGCCGTCGTCGCCTGGTCTGGTGCGCTTGTCCGTCACCGTCTCACAGCGCGACGTGAGCTGCAGCGCGGAGGCACTGATCACGGTGACCGACAGCCTTGAAGCGGCCGTGGGCCCGTCCGTCGTCAACACCCGCGGTTTACCGGGCTATACCTTTGAACGGGCCGCTGGAGAACTGTGGCGCTCGCGCTTTGACGCCGATCGAAACCTGATCGTCGTGAATAACGGACATCGCGATTTTGTCTTCGCCACGCGCAGCCGCGCCCTCCAGTTGCGGTACCTGGTACGGCTTTACGTTAAGGAGCTGGTGCTCAAAAACTTTAGGGGACTGCCCGCCGAACAATTGATGGAGCGGCTGATTGAGCTCTCACTCTATGTCGAGGAGAAATTGAAAACTGCCTGAAGAGTTGTACCTGTCTCAAGCGCCCCTGTTTCAGGGCGGCAGTCCCTGTTCGATCCACCACTTGTCGGAACGACAACTTCGCCTCGCGTCACCGCCCCTTGTGGTTGCACTGTCAGAACCTCGGGCGGCACCGCACGATCGCGGACGTCGCACACCGAGCTTGCTCTGCTGCTCTTCGCACGCTGCTGCCTGGCGGCACGTCTCGCTGCTTTATGCGCCTCTTCGAGCCGACATCGCTCCTCGATCGACACAACCTTGTCGGGAGTCGTCTTGCCAAAACGCTCGAAATAAAGTTGTTCGATGAATCGTGGCAGTGGGAGTTTTCCAGGGTTCCTGCTTGTGGTTATCAATCTTGCCCAGTTTCGCCGGGTTCAATCCAAGCTCTCGGGCCATCTGCACCTGGCTGTGAGACAAATGACGGCGCCTTCGCGCATCGATCCACTCTTGCATTTGCCGAGTTGTTCGGATTTTCTTCGACATACGCGATCGGGTTCTCCCCCCGTTTTGGATTCTTAGACCCTCGGACTTGGTGGAAACCAGAGAATAGAGCACGCCTCGCCCGGCGACTCCGTCAGCGAAATTTTACCCGAGGAATAGGGTCGGCGGGCAAGAGATTTCCCGGAGGATCCGGCCGTAATGCGGGTTCATCGATGCCCAGTAGCTCCATCCACTTGTCCTTCCCCGGGAATCAGTTTGGCAATGCGCCGCAAGTACTCATTGGCGCAATCGCCGACGGACATAATCACAACCAGGCGTGCTTTGGCTCGACTGAGCGCGACGTTGATCAATCGAGGCCCTTCGACAGGATGCCCCAGAAGTTTCTCGCCCGTCGCGATCACCGGATCGAAGATCACCGTGTGATACTCGCTGCCTTGCGCCCGATGTACGGTGCTGACCAGGACCTTGGTCTGTCCAGCATTGAAAAGAAAAGTCTTGATCAGCCCCCGCTGTGCTCGGTAAGGAGTCAAAACAAGCACGTTCTCTTCACCGACCTGGCGCGTGAGGAAAGGAACGATCTGTCCGATGTACTCAGCCGACCTGTAGCGTGTGCCAATGCCATATTTGGTCTGTTTGAAGTCCCCCTCCGCCGAACACTTTTCGACGTGTACGCGGTCGGTGCCGATCCCGTGTATGAAGTGCGCACGTCGCTCCGCACGCCATTCGGCGTCGGCGGCGCACTTCTCGGCGACAATCAGCCCCCCTTCATAGAACACGCTGCTAACAATGTCACAAATTTCTTTGGCCATGCGGGACTGTTCATTCAGGAAGCAGCGGTTCCGGGGGTTCATGTACTTGAACATTGAGACACCAAGCCACTTCTTCGCACCGGGGTGCGCTGACCGCACGATCGGTGCAAGCTGCTTGTGGTCACCGGCGAAGATGACCCTCCGACCAAGCGGCGCCAACGCCAAAGCGTGGGGCAGGCTGACCTGGCTTGACTCATCAAACAAGATGAGGTCGAACGGTTGGCGAGCCCGTAGAGATTTGTACGAAAATGCTGCGGCGGTTGTGGTCATCGCCGCCACTTGCGCCTGATCAACCGGCTTCGGTATCTGCGCTCGAAGAGCGCTAATCTTGTCTTTCCAAGTGGCATATGCCGCCGCATTACTTCGGTCCGGCATCTCTGTCTCGAGCTCAGCAATCCGTCGCACAAGATCGTTATCAACGACCGGTAACAGGTGTTCCCGGCCTTTGTAGTTGGCGGCGATGAAGTGCGTTCCGATTCGTTTGCACCGCCGGCGCGATTTGTGAGCCGCGGGATCAGTCTGCTCGAGTTCTTCAAGACTGCGATCGACCGACAGCAAGGCGATGTCGACCGCCCAGTTCGTCGTCGAAAGAAGCAAGATTCTGGCTTGCGGCTTTTGACGCAAGTACGAGGCCAAGATGGCGCCGACCGTATAGGTCTTCCCGGTGCCCGGCGGTCCCCAAAGAAACCCCAACTCTCGATCCAGTAGTCCAAACGCCTGTCTTTGCCTGTCCCGCAACTCGGGGAAGCCTGGTACCGAAGGCACATCGAGGAGTGGGGAGTAAGTCAGAGCGGTGACCTTCTCAAGCCAACCAAGACTTGCCTCTGCAAACAGCGGTGACTTCCAAAGGTCCCTCAGCGCCTCCAGATACCGTGGCGGATGAAGCACGATCTGGCCGCCTTTACGGGGTGGCGGGCCGCTCAGATACCGGATGTTGATTTGGTTGTGTTCGGCGGAGACCGAGAGGACGTCAGCTGTTCCCTTCGGCGGCCCTGGCCACCAAGCCGCAGCACCCTCAAGGCTCTCGTCCAGCCCATGAGGTGAATCTGTCGAATTTACAAAGATCTTGAAAAGCGCGGGGCCATCCGGTTTCACCTCGGAAACCGCGAACTTTAGCGGCTTGCCGCTTACTCTGAGCTCTTCTTCGAGAGCCTCGATGATTTCGCGCTGCGACATAAATTCTGGACGTTGCAGTAGGGCTTGGGAGCCCAGCGCAAGCCTTGACTGGCTGGGAACAACAACCCACAAGGGGTCTTATACACCACTCCGAGTCCCCGCCCGGTCCGCCGAATAAAAAGTCGAAGGAACTGCCCCACGCCCTGTGCGCCTGCGGCTGATGCCCGCGCGAGCTGAGGCAGAACGGAGGATCCGGCACCTGTGCCCGTGCCGGCAGCGCCTTGTTGTCCTTCCCTCAGTCGAAACTGAGCACCTGCTTCGCTTTCACCTGTCCCGCAGCCATGCGGCTGTACGCGTCGACCGCTTTCCCAAATGGAACGATCTCAATCGGCGGCGGTTTCAAAGCCCCCGTTTCAAAACCAGGGCGCAGCTCGTCGGCGATTTCCGCTATCTGTTGCGGCGTCAGCCCATAGCTGTCGACTCCAAGCAACCGCGAGAAGTTGTGATAGAAGTCGACGAGATTGAAACTGACGTGGGGATTTCCCGCGCTCGCGATCGCCACCTGTCGCCCTCCCCACCCCAGGGATCGCAACGCTGGCTCGAACAATGGGCCACCGACCGTGTCAAAGACGGCGTCGACTCCTTTTCCTGCCGTCAGTTCGAAGACCCTCCCACGAAGATCCTCTGTCTTGGTATTGACGACCGCCTCGGTGCCGGGAATCGGATCGGATGTGAGATCTGCGCCAATCACGCGCGCCTGCTTCCAATTGGCAATCTGTGTGGCCGCTTGTCCTACGGTTCCTGCGGCGCCGATAATGAGAATGGTTTCGCCCTCTCTGATTTGAGCGGCACTCACTACCGATGCCCAGGCCGTAATGTAGGGAATACCGACGGCAGCCGCTTGCGCCATACTCAACGACTTTGGCTTGGGCGATAGCGTCTCCACCGGGACAACGACATACTCCGCGTGCGAGCCATCACGGACGATGCCAAGACTCGGAGCGCTGCCCCAGACCTCGTCGCCTTCGTGCTGCTTCCCCTTTACAACCACGCCGGCAAAGTCTCGCCCGGGAGTTCGCGGCAGAGTTGTTTTCTTGAAGCGTCCCGCGACGTCCCCGATGTCGCTCGGATTGATCCCTGCTGCCTTCACGCGAACCAGTGCTTCCCCATCGCCCGGCTCCGGAATCGGAACTTCTTCGATTCGCAAGACCGACGGCGGTCCAAACTCAGTAAAACGTAACGCTTTCATTCGGTTGGTACTCATAGAATCGCTCGCCGCGAGGCTGCTCCGGTTGTTGTTGACGGAAGCCCGCTGGCCACCTAGATCGCCATGGCTGCAACTCGTCGACGGTGGCAAAGCGCGTTAGCAGAGACAATGGGAGCACGTGCTCGAGGAATTTCTGCTCCATCGACTGGGCGGATTGTAAGCCGATGCCTGCCGTCGATCCCGTTACCAGCGCAATCTTACCAGTGAGTTTCAGATCCATACATGTGCTCCCTTGTGGGTCTCCCACAGAGAACAGTGACGATTAGCGCAATTCCGCTGTTTTCGGCAGTTCGGATGCGGTCCATCCTCCTCCAAGGGCTTTGATCAGCAATACGCTGGCATCCATGCGCCGCCTCAGGATGTCGACATCGTTCCGTTCGTTTTGAAGCGCAATCGTTTGTGCGGTAAGCACCTGGAGATAGGGATCGGCTCCGCCGATGTAACGATCGGTGAAAATCTGCAGCGATTCCTGCGCCGAGGCGGTCGCTTCCTTTTGTTGCTGCGCCTCTTGGCTGAGGATCCGGAGCGCAACCGGATTGTCCTCGACCTGCTGAAAAGCCGTGAGCGTGCTCTCGCGATAGTTGGCGACGGTTGCGTCATAGTTGGCGCGAGCCGCGGTTGAAGTGGCACGGCGGCGGCCACCATCAAAGAGAGTTTCGGCCAGCGACGGCCCCACCGCCCAGAACCGGCTCGGCCAGGTAAACCAGTTGGTGATCGAATCACCTTCGAATCCAGCCGACGCGCTCAAGATTACGGTCGGGTAATATGCGGCGCGAGCAATTCCAATCTGGTCGTTGGCCTCGGCCACTCGACGCTCGGCAGCGGCGATGTCCGGCCGGCGCTCGAGAAGTTGTGAAGGCAACCCGGCGGAGATATCCGGAGGCGCCAAACTGAGCGGCGATGCCGGCAGGCTGAACGCCGCCGGCGGCTTGCCGATCAACATGGCGATGGCATGCTCGAACTGCGCCCGCTGCACGGCAACATCGGTATCCTGCACCATGGTGGTTTGGAGCTGTGTTTGCGCCTGTGCTACATCGGACTTCGGAGCCGCACCCCCCTCAAAGCGATTCACGGTGAGCTGCAAAGCATCCTGACAGGTTTTCACAGTGTCGTCGAGAAGCTTTTTCTGAGCGTCCGCGCTTCGCAATTCGAAATAGTCGTACGCCAGTTCGGCATGAAGGCTCAGGTTGACGGTTGCAAGATCGCCCGCGGTCGCCTGGGCTTCCTCCCGCGACGCAGACACAGTTCGACGCACGCCGCCCCCAAACATCAAGTTCGTAAGAAAGGTCGAAAGGCAGCACAAAGTCGCCGGTGGTACTGGTAGCCGGGAGGTAAGGTGTGTGGGCCGAATCACGAATTGATTCGATGCCCGGCGAGGTGGAAATCGTCGGAAACTGCGCGGCCCGATTGAAGTGAACCATCGCCCGCGCTTCGACGAATCGAGCGTTCGCCACCTTCAAGTCCTGGTTCGATACGGTGAGCTCACTTTCGAGCGCGTTTAGCTGCGGATCGCCGAAAGTCTCCCACCACTTCCCGCGCAAGAGTTGATCGCTCGGTTGCGCCGGTTTCCAGCCGTCGGTTTCTTTGAACGCGTCGACCGGCGCGGTCGGTACGTTTGGCCGCGCATATTTGGGACCCACGGTACAGCCCCCGAGCAGCATGGTTGCGAATAAGATAAGAACGATCGTGAGAGGCTTCATTTTCCTGCTCCTTCGGTCTGCGAGCCGCTGATCTGGACGGGCGTGCCACTCGTCAGCGAGTCTGAAGGACTGAGAATTACGTCGTCGCCTGGCTGCAGGCCAGAAAGTATTTCCATGCTGTCGCCATAGTCATGGCCGGGCGTCACCCGGACCAACTCTGCTTTTCCGCCGCGTACCACACCGACCTGCAAACCTTCTCGGCGGAAAAGCAGCGCATTCGCAGGGACCACCAGCGAACGCGCGCCCTCCGGCATCTTCAAATGAACCTGAACATACGCGCCCGGCTTGAGACGGCCACCAGTGTTCTCCACGTCCACTTCGACCAGCAATGCGTTGCAGCCCAAGACCAACGCCAACTGCAGCCGTCTACTTGCTTCGGCTGGCGGAAGGTTTGATCTGATCGGCTACCTTTTGCAGACCATCCACGGTGCCGGAATCCAGTTGGTAGAGAGCTGGATCGTCTTCGCGCTTGGCCAGGTAACCATCGCCCGACTTCGCCATCAGGACCTTCTCCACGCGCTTGCCGTCCTCGGAAGTGACCGTGACCACAATCGTTGGATCGGTAAAACCTGAATCCAGAAATTTGTCGGCGGTGAAGTCGCGCAGCTTCGAGATGAGCGATTGCACGCTGACCCCATCCATTTTCGTTCCATCTTGCCACCAGTCTTCACCGCTCCGGACGAGGAAGTAAGCCTTCGAGCCAATATGCAGTTCGACCTTGTTTGGGTCGAGGAAACCGAAATCGAAGAGCTTCCGGTCGCGGAAATCGTCGACGCTTTTGTCGAGAGCCTGTCCGAGGTCGGCGTTTATTTTGTAGATCCCGTCGACGGCGCTCGACTTTGCGTAGTACGTGTCTTCGGCCTTCCCAGCCTGGGTCTTGCCAGCTCGGGCTTGGTCGACCTGGGTCTTAGCCGATTTTGCCTCGCGCACCTGGAGCTGCTGGGTGCCTGACTCATCCGTGACCTTCGCGGTCGCAAGAGGCGTGGCGTGCGCAAACGCCGCAGCAACATCATTGCCATCGGAGCGACCGACATCCATTCTGGCCTCGGTCAATTTCCGAGCCAGGTCGCCTACCCGGAGGCTGTCGGCGCGCAGCGGCTTGGGCTTCAGGATCTGCCATTCATCTTTTTTATTGCGGCCAAACTCAATGGTTTGATTCCTTCTGACGAGCTCCATGCGGCTGATCTTGTCAGGATTCACGGTGAGCAGCCGCTTGTCGCGCAGATCGTTCAGACTCTTGTCCACGCTGGTTTTTGCGTAGGTGGCCATCGTGAAAACGCGAGGGTCGCCTTCGAGCATCGCGTACACAGCCCCGCCGGTCGGCGTGTCGTCGCCAAGGAGGAGCTTTTGTATCTTGTTGTCTTTTTCGGAGATGTCGAGTTGCAAGCTCGGATGGTCCAAACCGTATGGCTTCAAATCCGTCGCTTTGTCTTCAACCAGTCGCTCTGAGTTTAACGAGGAAAGAGTAGAGAGTACGCCCGAAACTACTGCCTGGTCGGCGCCGAGCGGCTCGGGGGCGGTGATTTTCCAGGCTCCAGAATCCGCTTTCGCAAGAACAATGGGCTTTTCGTCTTTCTTCTCCAGATCAAGCTTTGTAATCGTGGATGGATCCAGTTTGAGGATGGCTGGCGGAGTATCGGCTGACGCCTTGACGGATTCCTCCGCAGATTTGCGGTGGCCCGACCAGTAAAGGACCCCGGCGAGAACAAGGAATACGAACGTCGCAATCATCAGACCACGGATTTTCATAAAGGCCCCTCAAGGCATGATGCGGACGAGTCGAGAGGTTGTCCTACCTCCTGTTCCACCACACTCCAACGCCCACAAAAATGACCACCAGCGGCAGCAGGAATTGGCTGCTAACGCGCACCAGATTCAGCTGCGCGCGGGTCATGGTAATGCGACGATCTTCCTGCTGCTTCGGGCGGATGGAGATCAGGTCTTCATCGGACGCCAGCCAGTTGATGGCATTCAGAGCGAGGTCACTGTTGCCGTTGAAATTGATGAACCTGTTCGCGACCCACGACGAACCACCGATGGCTACGAAACGTCCCTGCAAGTTCTCCTTGCCGGTGTTGTAGGTGCCGGCGGCAGCGATCGTCAACGGCCCCTTTTTGTTCTTGGGATCGTCGACGTTGACTGAGGCCGAGCTCAGATTGTTGGTCGCCAGACTGGTGCCCGAGGAATCAAAGAGCTTCTGCACGTTGGTTTTGTCGGTATTGCTGACCTCCATCGAGCGGGACAGGGGAAAGCCGGTGGCCGTTCCCTTCATCTCGTTCACGATCGGTTGGGAGGCATAGCTGGTAACGAGAGCCACTTGAGGGCCGAGACCGGCGAGCTGTCCAATGGGGTTGAGATCGAGAATTAGGTCTTTCTCTAACGTGACGCCCCAGCTCAGAAGCAAATTCGAAAGCGCGTCGTTGTCGGCGATTTCCGAACGCCCGAGCTTCAGGGGAGGGTCCAGCATGAGCAAGGCACGGCCGCCATCCTCGACATACTTCTTGATAGCGTCCACCTCCGGCTGCTCATAGTTTCGCGTTGGCCCGGCGACCACCAGAGTGGTGCAGTCGCCTGGCACCTCCGCTTTCTGCAACAGTTCGATGGTCTTGCTTTCGTAATTGTCCTTCGAAAGAAGGCTCTTGAAGCCGGAGAGCCCCTCACGGTCCGTGTCATCGGGCTGGTGCTCTCCGCTGCCAGCCACAAAACATACCGTCCGAGTGTTGCTCTTCAAGTCCCGAATGAAAGCGCCAGTAATACCCTCTTCGGTCATGCTCTTGGCTTCTTCTTTTTTCGCTCCGATCTGGACGATGGCGGTTCCGAAGCTCCTGATTCCCGCTTCCCGCGCCAGTTGCGGATTCTTGTCCGGGTCGACATACTCCACGCGCACTTTGCGCGAGAGGTTGGCGTACTGATCGAGCAGATCCTTGCCTTCGCGGAAACGCGTACTTTGATCGAAGTAGGTGATGGTCGCGTCCCGCGTCAGCCCTCTCACGATCTTTGCGGTTTGGTCGGAAAGGCTGTAACGCTTGTTCGATGTGGCGTCGAACGACTTGTTGTACCGGTCGGCGAGTGAGTTGGAAACGACAACTACGCCCATCACGACGAGAACGTAGACGGTCGCGTAGGCCGCGTATTTGGTTTGTCTCGCCTTGAGCCACTGGTTTGCCATTTATGACCTCCAGCGCAGTGATTCCATGGAACGTGCGGTGAAAAATAGTCCCAGGAAAATCACGGTTAGATAAAAGATTGCGTCTTTGGAATCGAGCACGCCCCTGCCAAACGACTCGAAGTGGGCAGTGACTGACAGGTAGGAGAGCACGCGCGCCCACGTCGCTGTTTCATATTCACCCACCCAGCCAATCATCCAGAGCACCAATTCGACGGCGAAGGTCGCAGCGCCGGCAATAATCTGATTCTTGGTGAGGGTCGAAATAAAAGTCCCAATCGCCAGCAGCGCGCCCGCCTGGAGCAGCAGGCCAAGATAGCCCATGGCGAGAGGCTTCCAATCCGGATTGCCGTACTTGAACAGAAATGCAAAGTTCAGAGCGGTGAACAGCAGCAGACAGGAGTACAGCACGATCGCAGCCAGCCACTTCCCGACGATGATTTCGAGATCGCGAATGGGAGATGTCGTCAGCAACTCGATGGTCCCCGTACGCTTCTCTTCCGCGAACAGGCGCATGGTAATCATCGGGATGAAAAAAAGTCCAATCACGCTGACGTTCTGGAGCAAAGGCCGAATCACTTGCTCATTGAGATTCATGGGGAACGTCTGTCCCCGCATCTGCATCTCCATCCCTTCGACGACGAAAATGCCCAGCGCATTCCAGAACATAAATCCAAACGCTACACCAAACAGCACGAGCAAGACGTAGGCGACCGGCGAAACGAAGTAGCTGTGCAGCTCTTTTCGGCAGATGATCCACGCATTTCTCATTTCGGTTGCTCCTGCCCTTTCTCCATCGCTTGTTCGGTTCCCGCCGACGCTTCGCTGCCGGTGAGCTGCAAAAAGATTTCTTCCAGGCTCATGGCAGCCGGTCGAAGTTCATTGAGGTCCCAGCCACATTCCACCACTGCGCGCGCCAGGTCGCCTCGAACCAAGCGTCCTTTTTGACTCTCCACTTCGAACAGGACGCGGCCATTCGTCGGTCCCTTGCTCAACACTCGGCTGACGCCAGCAACCTGTTCCAGCTTATGCTGCACGATCCCAGCTTCGAGATCCCCATTACGGCCGGCAATCTCGAGCACCACCGATTCCGCGCCACGCGCCCGCGCTTGCAGGTTACGCACTGAATCGGTCGCCACCAGTTTCCCTTTGTTGATGATGATCACCTGCTCGCAGGTCTGTTCGACTTCAGGCAGGATATGCGTGCTGAGAATGATCGTATGGTCGCCCGCAAAACCCTTGATCAGGTCGCGCGTCTCGTTGATTTGCTTGGGATCGAGGCCGGCGGTTGGTTCATCGAGAATCAGCACATCGGGGTTATGAATGATCGCCTGCGCCAGGCCGACTCGTTGCCGATAGCCCTTCGACAGCTTGCCGAGAAGCTTCTTCTTCACATCAGCGATCGCGCAGCGATCGCAGGCGTAGTCGACTCGTTTTTGCAGATCGACCCCGGACAGTCCTTTCAGCCTGCCGACAAATTTCAGGTATTCCGAGGTCTCCATTTCCGGGTAAATCGGGGGGGTTTCCGGCAAGTAGCCGATTCGCTTCTTCACCTCAAGCGGCTGTTCGAGGACGTCGAAGCCTGCCACCGTGGCCGTGCCGGCGGAGGGCGGAAGAAAACATGTCAGCATGCGCATGGTTGTCGTTTTACCGGCACCGTTCGGGCCGAGGAAGCCAACGATCTGGCCTTTCGCTACCTCAAACGAGATCTGGTCAACGGCAATGGTGCGCGCGTACTTTTTGGTAAGCGCCTGTACTTGGATCATAGAAATTTGTTAGCAACAGTCGGTATGCCCTGTTGGATGCGAGCCGTGCCTGAACAGTGCTGGGCTGAAAATATTCTAAAAAGCGTGAGCGCAAAATGTCAATTCGCCACCCGAAGTTTCCCGAAGTTTGCTAAGGTTCCCTAAGTTTCTGCGCGGGTGTTCTAACGCGCTGCGGTCACGGTGCGCGGCGGCGCGTTCTTCACGTATTTGTCAAACCAGCGAACCATCTCGTAAACAAGCTGTTCGTTCGACTCCATGGCTGAATACCAGTGCGGCTCGTGCGGAAGCAGCACCAGGCGAGTCGTACCGCCGTTGCCTCGAATCGCTTCGTAGAGCTTGCTCGATTGCAGCGGCGTCGTGCCAGGGTTCGCGTCTTCGGCGCCGTGCATGAGAAGGAGCGGAGTCTTGATTTTGTCGGCGAAGAAAAATGGGGAGACCTTCAGATAGACATCCGACGCCTCCCAAACCGATCGCCGCTCGTTCTGGAAACCGAAAGGCGTGAGCGTCTTGTTATAGGAGCCGCTGGTAGCGACGCCGGCACGGAATAAGTCGGAATGGGCCACGAGATTTACGGTCATCAAAGCGCCGTGGCTGTGTCCGGTGACTCCGATGCGGTCGGGGTCGGCAACGCCCAGGCGCACCGCTTCATCAACGGCGGCCTTGGCATCGGCGACCAGCTGTTCGAGATACGTGTCGTAGGCTTTCTTCGGATCGCCGACGATGGGAAACGATGCGTTGTCAATGATCGCGTAACCGGCGAGCAACAATAGCCTATATTGCCGCAGCAGCGTGAAGGTTTCCTCGGAGCCTGAAACCTGGCCAGCTTTTGAGGCCTCGGCATAGTCGAGAGGATAGGCATAAACAATCGCGGGGACGCGCGTGCCCTCCTGATAGCCGGGCGGCGTATAGAGCGTGAAGGACAAGTCAAGACCGTCGGCGCGCTTGTACTTGACCAACCGTTTCTTGATCGCTCGCACCTCCGGCGTTGGATCGGGGACGTGAGTGATGGCGACGCTGGTTGAAACAAAGGCGCCTTCTCCGGCAGGCGCATCGAGCGATTTGCCGATCGTTCGTAGGAACGCATTCGGCGGCTCGGTTGGCGTTTGATGCCAGGTGAGAAATGTCCCGGTGCCGGTCCCGGCGAAGGAAAGAAATCGCTCGTAGCAAGTCTTGTCGCTGCGAAACAGACGTTCGTATTTCAGCGCATTCAGGTCGAGACGATCGAGGAAGGGCCGATCCCCGTCGGGCGAAGAGCCCGTTCCTGCAAGGTAGATCGAGTCGCCCTCCTGGCGAATCACCGAGGACCCGTTTGCGAGCTGGCGCGGCACTGGATTGCCCGGGTTCGCATACTTTTCGTCCGTAGAGAGATCCCACAGCAGGCGAGGTTTTCGTTGTGGATCATCCACGTCGATTACGAAGGTCCTTCTCCAGTGCCGGTTGAAATCGTACTCGTTCAAAAGAGCGACGCTGGCTTGTTCGCCCCAAGAGAAGCCGGCATAACGCTGCTCGGTCCGCGTGATTTCGACGGCGGGTGAACCGAACGGCGCCTTCAGAAGCATGATCTTGTCGCGATCCGGGACCTTGACGTTCCAGTCACCGCCATCGAGCGCTTCTGCCCAGATGAGCGTCGCCGGCGCGGTGGCACGCCAGGAAAAATCGCGCGGACCTAGCGGAACGCCAGAGATCGGAACCCGATCCGCCAGTGGAAGCGACGCGATCGTATGACTGAGAACGTGGGATGGCTGTGACACATCCCAAACTTCGACTTCTTTCGGGAAGCGATCGTAAGTGGTCACGTACGAGTAGGGCTTGTGGATCGCGTTGACGAGGATGTGCTGCCCATCTGGAGCGGGATCGAGCGATTCATAATTCCCCGGCTTTCCCACGGGCGTGATCGCCGCGGTGGCCGCGTCAATCAAGGCTAGCTGCGAGGCCGCGTAGTAATCGAACAGATCCTCGTCATGCTTGCTCGCGAGGGTGTCGCGGTTTTCGTAGGTGCTGCTCTGTCCTTTTTTGCCATCGGTTTCCTGGACGCTCGGACCACTCGGCACGATGGGTTCGGAGGGCGGGGATCCCATGCCCTCGGGCACCAGCTTGACCAAAAGCGTTTTCTGGTCCGGCATCCATTGCATCGCGTCGTCGAACATCGGGTTGAGACGCGCCCCAGGCACTTGATGCACTTCGCCGGTCTTGGCATCCCCGACCCAGAGTTCCACTGACTCGGCGGCAAGATTCACGAAGGCGAATCTGTTTCCGTCAGCGGCCCAGATTGGTCCACCCGGGCATGCGCCCGCGGGAAGAGCGACATGAATCTGCGCTCCGGTTCCGGACGAGCGAGCGATGGGCACCAGGTCGAAGCCCCGGGCGCAGGGCGTGATGCCGTAGCCACCCGGGGTGTCGTGCTTGCTGTGATTCCTGGGCTCGACGCGCGCGCCGGCAAGCCGTAAAAAAGGCGACGACACCCGGGCAATCGACGGGTAGTCCTGCCAGGACACCAGCAGAATCGCGTCCTCTGTCGGGCTCACCCTGGGCACCGGCGGCGAGGGCGCAAGCATCACGTCCAGAATGTTTTTCGGCGGCTGGTTGTATCCAAATGCACCCTCGACCGGCGTCGCCTGTGCCGAGGTCAGGTTCGACGGAGATGAATTTGACTGCGCTCGAATGGGCACAGACGCCGCGCAGGCAAAGAGTGTTCCGGCCAAAAGACAGTTCAAGGCGTTCCGGAATGACATAAGTTTTCCCCGCTTCACTTTCCCAGCGAAACTCGACGACGATGCCCAGTGGGCTTTCGGTGCGCGTGCAAAGGAGGTCGTCGGGCAGGAACTTGAAAGCCACCAAGCGACCGAGTCTGACAACCTCGGCCATCTCGGAAGCTTTGCTTGCGCAAGGACTACCCTAGAAGCTCAGGCTTAATGAGCCTCCACCGTCACCACACCTGCCATGTCCTTGCCACCGCGTTCGCCGTGGAACGCGCAGTAATAGGGGTACACGCCCGGCTTTTCGAACTTGTGCTGGTAACTTCCGCCGCCGGTCAGCGGGCCAGAATCAAACGAGCCATCGTCGGAGGTAACCGTGTGCCGCCCGCCCGAGTCCGTCCACGTCACGACGGCGCCTGCTTTGACCTTCACTTCCTTAGGTTCAAATTTGAAGTTACTGATTGCGACTACGACATTATTCTGCGAATCTTTCCCGGCCGCAGGCGGCGCTGCCGATTGCGCATAGCAAACGCGGTACGTCGCGAACCCGAGAAGCAGCGCCAGCAACCACAGCGCGAGCGTGGTCCTCATCCAGGGTTGGTAGCGGCTGAAGCGGTAGCGTTCCGGGAGCAGCGATGAGCCCGCGACTAGAATTACATAGATCGCTAGCAGTTCCGCGATTCCCCCGACTGCAGCGTGGGCCAGCACAATCCAGTCGCCTCCGCCGTGCAGGGTGAATCGCCAATGTGGCGCCAACTGGCGCGAGAAAGAAGGCAGCATGAATCCAACGATGGCGGCCAAGTTGACCAATACGACCGACGACTGGACCCAACCGTGGGTGCGAAAGTACCGTTGTCGGGCCAACACCGCTCCACACAACAGGATTGCCGCTAGCACGCACTGCACAAACAGATTCAGAAAAGGTGAATACACTGGCATGAGAACCTCATTGGCGCACTGGCCGGCCGCTGCCTCCGGCGCCAGGAAAACGCAGGAAGGCGGCGAAGGAGTACGACCTTCGTCGTCGTTCTCGCGGAGAATGCTGCTGCGGCTAAGAAAGAAAAAAGGGGCGTTCGCCGGGAGGCCACACAGCCCAACGCCCCAAGTGGTGCCGGTCCTGTTTACTGCTCCACAATTTCAGCCTTACGGCTTCTCCACAATGTCACTCTTCATGGGACCAAGAACACCGAGCAGCGTGTTCTTGTCGGCTTCTGCGACTTTAAACTTGTCAAGGGAGGCGACGAGGTCCTCCACCAACGCGTTGAAATCTGCACTGCTGATACCCATGCCGGCGTGAGCGTCCTTCATGCTCTTGCCGGTGTATTTGCAGGGACCACCGGCGGCTTGGCAGATCTGGTTCACTAGGTTCATTTTGAACTTCGCCAGGCGCTTGGGGTCGGCAACATCGGGCTTGAAGAAACTGCTGATCCGGCTGTCGGCGGCGCATCGCCCTACGAAATCATCCACCACCGCGGTGATACCCTTCTTTTTGCCCAAATTGTCATACAGAGTTTTGGCGTCCTTGGCGACGCTCAGCGTCGAGAAAGTCATGAGCACCAGAGCAGCTGCCATGACACGGTATACACTCTTTCGCATTGTTCTCTCCTGTCCTGCTAGGTATTTGACACAAGAACCGATTGTCGAACCGGGTGACGTGGAAGCATCGCCCTCCGTTGCCGCCCCATTGTATTACGGAACTAGGGAAAACGGATTCTATCTCCCGGCAGAACGAGTTGCAAGAGCATCCGAGCTTTTCTTCACTGCACCGAGTGCGCGAAAAAAGGTTGCGCCAGAACCATTTGCACCGAAACAGGTGCGATGGACCGAGCTTCAGCAATCCCGCTTTCCTCCCACCTTCATTTCGTAAACAGGTAGTGGGAGACAATCCATTCCCGGCCGCGGCGGTATCCCCAAAGCTCGGCACAGGCCATGAAAAACACGCGCCAGCGAACGAACCAGCGCCGTGCTTCCGATTTCTCTGCGCTGCCGGAGAGCCCGTTCGCATAGGTACCGGTGAGGAGATCCAGAATCTCTCCGCGATGAGCGTCCATGTTCTCGAGCCATGCCTCCGCTGTCTTCTGATAGTGAATGCCGCTGATCTGCCAGTGATCCTCGAACCGCAGATCGCGCTGAAAGTAGAGGAGCAGATCGTCGCTCGGCATCATGCCGCCGGTAAAGAAATGTTGGGCCATCCAGTCGCTATTATCCCGAACCTCGAACGGATACGCGTAGCAGAGGTGGCTGAAGATGTGAACGAAGAGCTTGGCGTCGGGCTGCATCCATGAAGCAATGCGCGCGAGCAACAGTTGGTAGTTGCGCATGTGCTCGAACATCTCGACCGAGACCACGCGATCAAACTTTCCCAGAGGTTCAAAGACGTTCATATCCGCGGTGACGACCTGCAAATTCTCGAGACCGCGGGCAGCGGCCTGGGCGTCAATGAATTGCTTCTGCGAAGAGGAGTTGGAGACACTGACCACCTGACTGTGCGGGAAGCGTTCCGCCAGGTACAGGGAAAGCGAACCCCAGCCGCAACCAAGTTCGAGCACTCGCTGTCCGTCGGAAAGGTCGGCGCGATCGGTGGTCAGAGCCAACATGGCTTCCTCGGCTTGATCGAGCGTGCGGGTGCCTTCCAGCCAGAGCGCGGAGCTGTATTTCAAGTGTTTCCCCAACACCAACTGGAAGAAGCGCGCAGGCACCTCGTAGTGTTGGGCGTTGGCAGCTGCGGTTTCGATGGCGACCGGCCCCAGCTCTAGCTGGTGGATCAGCCGCATCAGGTGGGCTTGCTGCAACTCCGGCGAACCCCGGTCCTCTTCCCGTAAACGCCGGGAAAGGAGCCGGCGAATGCCAACGCGGACCAGCCAGTCGGGAAGCAGGTCACGCTCCACCAAATTCAGTGACCAGGGAGCCCGGTCGACTGCGGGACCTCGATCGAGTTGTGCGGCAGTGGTCATCGGTTGACTCTAGACTCAAACAGAGACCCGCGCCTGGCGCCGGAACCAGGGCACGAAGGCGCTGGTCGTCTGCTGGTAACGGCGGTAGGCCTCGCCCTTGCTGCGCAAAGCCTGGGCTTCCGTCGCCGGAATGCCGGTCACCCGGAACAGGAAGTAAAACATCAGCAGCGGGCAAAGGATGGCGATCCATCCGTAGGGCGACCCCAACGCAAACAAAGCCCATGCCACCCAAATGAGCCATTCGAAGAAGTAATTCGGATGCCGGGAATAATTCCACAACCCGCGCTGGCAAACCTGCCCGTGCGAGGAGGGGTCGCGCCTGAAAGCGGCCAACTGCGCATCGGCAACGGCCTCGCCAGCTAACGCCACCAGCCACAGCGCCATGCCCGCAAACTCGGGCGGCGACAACCGGCGTTCCGGATTCAGCGCAGCCAGCAGAAACGGCAGCGACAGGAAAAGATCGAGCAATGCCTGGAATTCAAAGAACAGGAAAAACTTCAGCGCCAGATGATCTCTCCATTGTCGGCGCAACTCCTGATAGCGGCCCTCTTCGGGTTTGCCCACGATGCGCCACAGCAAGTGACTCCCCAAACGCACTCCCCAGACTGCCACCATCCCGGCCAGCAGCCACCTGCGCCAAACGTAACCGGAGCCCAAAACAGCGTACGTGACCGCCAGCAGCGGCAAGCCGAACGCCCAACCCGGGTCCACGATGCTCGCGTTGCCGATGCGCAGATGGATCAGCCAAAGCACGAACATCATCAGGACCACGAGCGCGGCGCCCGGCAGAACGAGATGGACAATTGCGGATCGCACGGAAGATTTAGGCGGCCTCGACACCGCACTTCGCTCGCTTCATTCCGCGCGCCTGAGCAGCAAGTTCGAAAGCGGCTCCTCCGGCTCCAGTCGGAACAACTGAATCAGTACGTAGCCGGACATGGCGATATTCCCCAGCGCCATAATAAGGAGGAACCAAAGAACCTTCGCCGCCAGGCCGCGCTCCTTGAAGCAAACCCAGACAAAAAACGTCAGGAATCCGAAATAAGCGTCGAACAGCGTGGCCACGGCCCAGGGGCTCCCGGCCCAGCTAAACTCCGATCCCGCCTGCCAGAGCGGCTTGTGCAGGCTGAGGTAGGTAGTCATCGAAACCATCCAGACAAAGATCGCTGAAAAGATGGCTTTCAAGAGCAGTCTCATAATCTTCGTGCCTTCCACTGCTTCCTCAAGTACGCATGCCAGCCGCCTTGTGGATTGCCCGGGCAGCGGCTAAAATCTCATGCTCCCGGCGCAGGACGGTCCGATGCGCGGGCGGTATAAGAATCCGGGATGGGCCGGCAATCCAGCGCTAGCCTGAGAACGTACCTCATTGAGAGAGAGCAAGGCAAGAGCCTTGAAACGGCTGTGATCAAGCGACTGAATCATTACAGTTTCGGAACGGTGATCCCGTTTGTACTGCTGCACCTAGGCTGCGTCGCGTTGTTTTTTATCCCTTTCCGATGGTCCTCGGTCGGGCTCATGATCGCCCTGTACGCCGTGCGCATGTTTGGCATCACTGCCGGCTACCACCGTTATTTCAGCCATCGTACCTACAAACTGGCGCGCGGCTGGCAGTTCCTGATCGCGTTCCTGGCGGAGACCTCGGGGCAAAAAGGCGTCTTGTGGTGGGCCGCACACCATCGCGTTCACCACCGGCACGCCGACCGGGAACGCGACATCCATTCCCCGGGACTGCGCGGCTTCTGGTGGGCGCACGTCGGTTGGGTTCTGTCCAACGACTATGACGGCTACGATCGAGCGCTGATCAAGGACTTCAGCAAGTTCCCGGAATTGCATTGGCTGGACGAGCACTATCTGGTGCCTCCGGCCGTATTAGGAGGCTTGCTTCTGCTCTCAGGCGGCTGGGGAGCTTTCGTCTGGGGATTCGTCGCCTCGACCGTTCTGCTGTTTCACGGAACCTTCACCATCAATTCCCTGGCGCATCTATGGGGCACGCGGCGCTTCGATACTCCCGACGACAGCCGCAACAACTTTGTGCTCGCCATCATCACGCTCGGCGAAGGCTGGCACAACAATCACCACAAGTTCATGTATGCCTGCCAGCAAGGGATCCGCTGGTGGGAACTGGATGTTACCTATTATGCGCTGAAGCTGTTGAGTTGGCTTGGGGTAGCAAGAGATTTGCGAGGCATCCGGATGCCGCTCTCCGAGGGCAAGGCGGCATGAGCCGAATCGCGGTCATCGGCGCGGGGATTTCAGGCATGTCAGCCGCCTACCTGCTCAGCCAGAAACACCAGGTGTGGTTGTTCGAGAAAGAAGATCGTCTCGGCGGCCACACCCACACGCACACCATCGAAACCAGTAGCGGACCGCTCCCGATCGACACCGGTTTCATTGTTCATAACGACCGCACCTATCCGAATCTGGTCCGGCTATTTCGCCGCATGGGGCTCGCGCGGCAGAAAAGTGACATGTCGTTCGGCGTCACTTGCCGCCAGACCGGCTTCGAATACAGCAGCCGCGGCCTGCGCGGCCTTTTCGCAGGCCGCAATTGGCGTCGCCCCGGGCATTACCGGTTTCTTGCGGAGCTCCTGCGCTTCAATCGCGAGGCTCGTAAGCTTCTGCAAGATCGGTCCCCAGCCGACGTCACCTTGGGCGAATATCTGCGCTCCCATCAATTCCAGGGAGACTTCTCCCGCTACTATCTGCATCCGATGGCGGCGGCGGTCTGGTCCACTTCACTCGAGGAGATCGAAGATTTCCCGGCTCTCACCCTGATTCGCTTTTTCGACAATCACGGGTTCCTCGGCTTGACCACGCAAGCGCAGTGGTACGTGCTGCGAGGCGGCAGTCGCACCTATATCCCGCCACTCACTGCGCCTTATCAGGAGCGCATCCGCTTAGGATCGAATATCAGCGCGGTGACGCGCATGCCAACCGGAGCACAGATCGCTTTCGCGGACCGCCCCAGTGAAAGCTTCGACGAGGTCGTCTTCGCCTGTCATGCTCCGCAAACCATGCAGTTGCTGACAGACGCTTCACCGGTCGAGCGCCAGGTACTCGGCAGTTTCCGCACCAGCCGCAACCAGGCCGTGCTGCACACCGATTCGCGTTTGTTGCCGCGGCGGCCCGACGTGCGCGCGTCCTGGAATTATCATCTCGGAACCAATCGGCGAGCCGCTACACTGACGTATCACATGAACCGTCTGCAGGGCCTGTCGACGCCCGAGGATTACTGTGTCACTTTGAATGATGCTCAGTCCATTGACGAGCGCCGGGTTCTCCGCGAAATGACTTACTTCCATCCCCTTTATACTTTGGAAGCGGTTCGCGCTGGGGCGCGCTGGCCGGAGATCAGCGGCCGCAACCACACGCATTTTTGTGGCGCATACTGGTTCTACGGTTTTCATGAAGACGGCCTGAATTCGGCCATTCGCGTGGCCGAGAAGCTGGGCGTTTCCTGGGAGGCAGCAGCCTGATGGAATCGGGAATCTATTCCGGCAGCTTGCGTCATCGCAGGTTCTTTCCCGCGGTTCACGAATTCACCTATCCCTTATTCCTGGCGTTTCTCGATATCGATCAGCTGCCACAGTTGATGAAGGTGTCTCCGCTCGCGGGATACAACCGCCGCAACTGGGTCTCCTACCAGGAACGCGATCATTTCGGCGATCCCACGAAATCCCTTCGCGAGCGAATGGCGCAAGAAGCACAGCGAAAAGACATCGTGCTGCCCGAGGGACGGATTTTTCTTCTCACTCATCTGCGCTATCTCGGCTATACCTTCAATCCGGTCTCTTTCTTTTACTGCTACGACCGCGAGCGCAGGCTGCAGGTAATCATGGCCGAAGTAAGCAACACTTTCGGAGAAGCCGAAAACTACTGGCTTACCCCGAGCATTGAGCGCCACGCCGGAGAGAACAAGAAGTACCGCTTTCCGAAAACATTCCACGTGTCTCCTTTCATGAAGCTGGGGCATGAATACGAATGGACCTTCACCCCACCCGGCGAGCGGCTCATCACCCAATGCATCAGTCACGAGCGCGGGCAGGCGATCTTCGATTCCACGCTTAAGCTGGAACGCCGCGAGTGGTCGCGCGCTGAATTGCACCGCGCCCTCGTCCGGTTTCCCTGGGTGACCGGGAAAGTGATCGCCGCCATCCACTGGCAGGCGTTGAGGCTGTTCTTCAAGCGCGTGCCGGTGGTTTCACATCCGGGCGCGGGGCTTTTCGAGTCCGCGACCGCAAAGCATTGGGGGGCGTCATGGCGAGTCGACTAACCGCGAAGATCGCCAAAAGCATTTTCCTGAGAACTCTAGCCGGCCTCGGGGTCGGCAAACTCGAATTGGTTTGTCCGGAGGCTACGTACCGCTTTGGTGCGCCAGCTGCTGAGCAGGAGCAGGACTCGCTCCATGCCGTCGTGGCCGTGCACGAGGACCGTTTTTTTCTGCGCGCGTTACTGGCCGGGGATATCGGTGTGGGCGAAGCCTACATGGCGGGGGAGTGGTCCACTCCCGATCTGGTGGCCGTGGTTCGTTTGGCGGTACGAAACCTCGAGCGACTGGAGAACAGCAACCGCTTCTTCACCGCGTTTCGCAGACTGGCCGATTTTCTCGCCCACCGGCGCAACCGCAACTCGCAGTCCGGAAGCCGGCGCAATATTGCATACCACTACGATCTCGGCAACAACTTCTATCGGGTTTTCCTCGATGCCAATCTCGCCTACTCCTGCGCCTATTATGAGCGGCCGCAGGATTCGCTGGAGCAGGCGCAGATGCAGAAATTCGACCGCATCTGCCGCAAACTCCAATTGCGGCCGCAGGATCACGTGCTCGAAATCGGAACCGGCTGGGGCGGCTTCGCCGTCTACGCCGCCGAGACTTATGGATGTCGAATCACCACCACCACCATCAGCCGGCAGCAGCACGACTATGCGCACGAGCTGTTCTCGCGCAGCAGCGCAGTCGACCGCATTGAACTGTTGTTCGACGATTACCGCAACCTGAGCGGACAGTACGACAAGATTGTCAGCATCGAAATGTTCGAAGCGGTCGGCTACGAGCATTACGACGCTTACTTCGAAACCTGTGATCGCCTGCTCAAGTCCGAAGGCAGCATGTTGCTGCAGACCATCACCATCCTCGAATCAAAGTTTCATCAATACCGCAAGCAGAGCGATTGGATCAAGAAGCACATCTTCCCCGGAGCCGAGCTGGCTTCGGTGGTTGAGATCGAGCGATCGCTGGCCCGAGCGTCCCGTATGAAGCTCTGCCGTTTCGAAGATATCGGCATGCACTACGCCTTGACTCTCCACGAATGGCGGCGCCGTTTTCTGGAGCGCCTCACCGAAGTGCGGCAACTGGGCTTCGATGAGCGCTTCCTGCGGATGTGGGACTACTACCTAGCCTACTGCGAAGGCGCATTTCGCGAGGGCTACATTGGAGACGTGCAGCTCGTGCTCGGCAAGTCGGCCGGCGAACCTCTCTCGATGGGGGTACCGGAAATGGAATCGGCCCTCGCCGAACTGCCCAAGTAGGGTCCCATCTCCCGATCGAGCGGCGCCCATCATGTCCAAGGAAGGCAACGACCGGCTGAATCAGGACCGGCAGACCGAAGATCGGCCGATCCATCCCGAACCCGGCCTCTGCCGGAACTGCCAGCATGCGCGGCGAATCGAATCCGATCGTGGTTCGATATTCTTGAGGTGCGAGCTTTCGTTTGAGGATTCGAGGTTTGCCAAGTATCCACGCCTGCCGGTTTTGGTTTGCAGCGGTTATCGACCGAAGTGATCGGCATGTCTGATCTGTCTGATCACCAGCTCTTTGCCAGAGGTGCCGATCAACCTTATAATCAAGGTTCAGCGGGAGTCTCGGGATCGGCCACATCTTGTCTCGTGATTTCATACGATTTCTTTGCTTTTTTCAAAAGACCGCCATCGAATACCAAGGAGAACTTTATGTCCGCACCCAGCCGTCGCCCGGAAATCCGCCGCCGCCGCACTCGCGCGGAAAAAATCGCCAAGCTGCGCAAGCGCCTGGCCGCCGCTTCTGTTTCCGCCGACAAGGACCGCCTCACGGCCAAACTGCATCGTGTCGAATTGGTTTCTCCGGGTAACCCGTTGATTAAGAGCGCCTAGGCGGCGCGGTGGTTGCGAGCTGCGCCCTCGGCGATCGTGACTTAGGCGTAGTCTACGGCGCCAAAAGCGGGATCGACAGGAGATAGAACATTGCCCGCTTCATGGCCGCGAATCATGGTCGCGAATCAAAGCACTCGAATCGGACTTAAGCGGAATACACAATCTTTCCGCCCACCATCGTCGCGACCACCCTTCCCGTCAGTTGCCATCCATCGAAAGGGGTGTTCTTCGATTTCGAGCGTGATTTCGCGACGTCGAAGGTCCACTTCTTCTTCGGATCAAAAACGGTAACGTCGGCGAGCGAGCCGCGGACGAGCGACCCGCGCCCCCGAAGATCGAAACAGCGAGCCGGACCGGCGGTGAACAGTTCCACGACGCGGGCAAGCGGGATGCGCTTCTCGTGATGCAGTCGCGTGATCGCAAGCGCTAAGGCAGTTTCGAGTCCGGTAATGCCAAACGCCGCGCGCTCGAATTCCATCTCCTTTTCGTGGGCCGCGTGGGGAGCGTGATCGGTGGCGATGGCATCCACGGTGCCGTCGGCGAGCGCAACCAGAAGAGCTTCCCGATCGGAGGCGGAGCGCAACGGCGGATTCATCTTGTAATTGCTGTCATAGTCGCGCATATCCTCATCGGTCAGCGTGAAGTGGTGGGGCGTGACTTCAAAAGTCACGCGCGCTCGGGCGCGCTTGCCCCGGCGCACACTCTTCAGCGCATCGGCCGTCGAAAGATGCGCGACATGCAGGCGGGCATGGGGAATCTGCATTGCAAGCTGCACGTCCCGCTCGACAATTGAGGCTTCCGCAGCTGCGGTCATGCCGCGCAGCCCGAGACGAAACGAACGCGCGCCCGCGTGCATGGAGCAACCTTCGGTCATGCGAGTATCTTCGGCATGTTGAACGACCGGGAAATTCAGTTCCCCGCCCAGGACCAGAGCCTCGCGCATAATGCTGTCATCGAGGATGGGCTTGCCATCATCGGTGACCGCGATGGCTCCGGCAGATCGCAACGCGCGGAAGTCGGTGAGGGTGACGCCCTTGCTCGATCGGGTGGCGGCGGCGATCGCCAACACCTGGACGACCGCGCCGCGTTCGGGCTGACGAAGCCACTCGATCCACTCAACCGAATCGACCACTGGAACTGTGTTGGGCATCGTGCAAACAGAAGTAAAGCCACCCGCGGCCGCGGCGGCCGTGCCCGTCGCGATCGTTTCCTTGTGCCCCTGGCCGGGTTCGCGCAAGTGCACGTGCAAATCGATGAAGCCCGGCGCCACCACCAGCCCGCGGGCGTCGAATTTCTCGTCCGCACCGCCCCTGATCTTGTTGGGGAGAGCAACTTCGGCGACGCGGCCATCGTTCAGCAGCACATCCATGGGTGCGTCGATATGCGCCGCCGGGTCGATGAGATGCCCGCCCTTGATCAGCAGACGGCTTCGACTTTTTTCTGGGCTCATCGCATCTTCCCCATCGCCCGCGCCAGAATCGCCATGCGCGTAGGCACGCCGTTGCGCACTTCCTCCAGGATGCGCGCCTGAGCACCGTCGGCGATTTCGCTCGTCAATTCTAGGCCGCGAATGATCG
>Ga0302325_10003317_pt1 | contig 38091 bp, 23 predicted proteins | sample Palsa_T0_2_FD_201948 | JGI IMG/M metagenome (GOLD analysis project Ga0302325, IMG submission 201948) | Peat permafrost microbial communities from Stordalen Mire near Abisko, Sweden - Palsa_T0_2 | ecosystem: Environmental > Terrestrial > Soil > Palsa > Peat permafrost | place: Sweden: Abisko...
AGCGGCGCGGCGTTCTGATTGAGGTTGACGTAGGTGTTGTCGAACGCCCGGCTAACTCCCCCGCGTATGGACCACGTGCCGCTCTTTCCGGGCGAGTACGCAAAACCAAGACGCGGCGACCAGTCATTCTTAGTAGACTTCGGCGAGTTAAAGCTGACTACGCCTGGTACGTCGGCAATCGCGCTGTACTGCTGCGCGCGCGAGCCGACTGGTATGCCGACATACTCGTATCGGATACCTATGTTAAGCGTCAGATTCGGCCGGACTCGATAGTCGTCGTTGAAATACCACGCCTGCTCCAGGTGGCCAAAAGGAACGCCATTGGCCGCGCCAAAGCTGCGTTCCCCAGTTACTCCGCTGGTGGCCCCCCCGTCAGGCTGCTCGTCCAGAAGATATGTCTGGAGCGTCGCGTAGTCGTAGTCGCCGCGAACGCGCTGCACAAAGAATCCGCTGAGGATGACATCCACCGCATCGTAGCCGGCTTTGAAAGTGTGCCGGCCCGAAGTCTTCGTGATGTTTTCCTGGAGCTGTGACAGGTTCTCGATGGAGCCCGATGGAGAATTCGGGTCGGGACCAATCTGCAGGCCATTCAACTCGTCGAAGGTGAGATTCGGGAACACGTTCATCCCCGGAAACTTGAAGTTACCGGAAGGAGTATTGGCGTTGTCGCGGCTGTAAGATATACGCAGTTCATTCTCCAGTGTAGGGGAGAAATTGTGGAACTCCGAAACCGAGGCGCTGTTGTTGACAATGGGAGCAGGCTGATAGAAAACGGGCAGTTCCGCAAAATTATCGAGACCGATGGTCTTGTTGTATAGATAGCGGCCGCGGACCTGATCCTTGTTACTGATGTTCCAGTCGATCGCCACTACCGCATTATAAGAGTTGAAGTAATCTGGCGAGGCGAACGAGAGCGGACCAATCGGAATTGCCACGCCCTGCACGGTCACCATGCCCGTCTGGGTGGACGCGGCCGGAACGTATTTCTCAAAGACACCCAGATTTGTAGCGTTAAGCCCTGGAATGCCGTTGAGGGTAGAATAACCCGCGGCAGTTGGCGCGTAAATGGCATTTCCAGGTTGGGCGGCCTGCCCGAGGGGATTGTATTCGAAATTTCCGAAATAGAACAGCTTGTCTTTTTTGATCGGACCGCCGATGGTGGCGCCCAGCCGATTGTTATCGTAGCGCGGGTTCGAGTAGATCCCCTGATGAACTTCGGTAGCGTCTACCGCATCGAGATTACGATTCTGAAAGTATTCATAAATGGATCCGTGAATTTGATTGGTGCCGCTCTTCACTACCGCATTGAACACGCCGCCGGCCGCGCCTCCAAACTCGGCGCTAAACTGATTCTGCACCAGATTGAACTGCGAGACAGCCTCGTTCGAGACATACACCTGTGGGCCCGTGCTGTAGTGATTGTCGTTGAGTACACCATCAATATTGAAGCTGTTATTCTCGGGCCTCTGACCGCCGATGCTGGGACCTGTTCCCATCCCCACTCCGCCCGAGGACGCGACCCCTGCCCCGAGCAGGCTCAGGTTGTATATGCCGGAACCATTCACCACCCGCGAGAGGCCGGCCGAGGGAACATCGACAGCTTGCGTCGAATCGAAAGTGGTCTGCAACTGGGCCGTCGAAGTATCGATGGCGGCCGACGCTGCTGTCACTTCCACGGTGGTGCTTATGGAGCCGACCGCCAGCACAAGATTGATCGAAGAGGTGTGGTTCAGTTGCAGATCCACGCCCGCGACCACAGCCGTGGTGAATCCCGACGCGGCGGCGGAAACACCGTAATGGCCGACGGGAACGTTGTTCAGGCGGTACTCCCCGGCGGCGTTAGCGACAGAATCGTATTTGACGCCGGTTTCTCTGTTGGTCGCGGTTACCGTCGCGCCCGGCACGGCGGCTCCGCTGCTATCGGTCACTGTTCCAACAAGGATGCTGTCGCTCGCCTGGCCGAACAGCGCGGCCGTGAGAGCTACAAGAGCGAACAAGAGGCAAAGCAGAGTGTGGACTAGCGATCGAATGTTCATGCAAATCTCCCTTTATTGTTGGTAAGTTTGGTCCCCTCAGCGTGGGTTGTTCAAGAGTCTGGCTCTAACTGCGATGCGGCTCAATAGACGCCCGCTAAATTGTTCCTATATTGTTAACGAGTTCGATATAAAGGATTTATCCGGATATATAAATCTAAGCTGGATGGAAAATCGAGCCGGGCGTTAGGTCCATGAGGCTCAACCCAATGCGGCGGCCAACGCCACCAGTGGGATACTGTAGGGGCATGGAGGACTTCCAATGCGTCGAGGCGAACCTCCGCGCGTCTTTCCGGGTCGTCGCGGCGCATCGGCCCGGCGGCGAGTTGCGTGAGATGGATGGAGTGTCGATCGCTTCGGCCGGAGTCACATTCCAGATGTTCAACGCGGCGTTCCTATCAGCGCCCGTCTCTTCGGAGGGGCAGATGGACAGGCGTGTCGCACAGGCGGCGGTGCACTTCGCGGCGCGCGGCCAGCGTTGGGCTTATTGGATCTGCGACGGCTGGCTGGAGAACCGGCCGCGCCGCCGCCTCAGGCAGGTTCTGCGAAAGCACAACCTTTACCAGGCAGTGGAGCTTCCAGGCATGATCGCGGAAGCGGTATTGTCTCCGCAACATCGGCTTCCCCGAGTGGAAGTGCGGCGGGTGGGCGGCGAAGCCGTGAAGGATGCCTTCTGCGCGATCGGGGCGATGTGTTTTAACGTACCGCTGCTATGGTTTCGTGAGGTGTTCGACAGCCAGTCTGTCTGGAACGACTTTGCGAGCTATGTAGGATATGTGAATGGAGAGCCGGTCTCGACTACCGCGACGGTAATGGGTGGGGGCGTCGTGGGTGTCTATAATGTCGCGACCATACCCGGCCACCAGCGCCGCGGCTATGGAGAGGCGGTGATGCGGCACGCGCTCGAGCAGGCGCGTATCGAGCACGGGCTCTCGCGCACCATTCTGCAAGCTACACCCCAAGGTCTGGATTTATATCTACGGATGGGATATCGGACAGTTACGAGCGTCGCGGTGTTCTGTTCGTAAGGACGAAAAAGCCGGCGGGCACTCGGAGGAGCATGCCCGCCAGCCGGTTCCGCAAATGTGCGCGGAACCTAACTCGATGAGTCCCTACACTATGTTATGATGCGCCGTCTTGCCTTCAGGTTCCGAATCATAACATAATTCTAACGCAGATAGAACAGGCTGAGTCTGGGCAACTTCTCATTTTCCAATAGGTTACGCTCCAGGTACTGCTTCTCGAGGAGAGCCAGATGCTCCGCGGTCATCTTGGACCGATAGGGCCTGAGTTGGGCGGTGAGCTGGCGGCGCGTTTCGAGTAGTTGCTCCTCGGATTGCCGGTTACGTGCCGCGGCGATCATCTTTTCTTCGATCACGGTGAGCCGCCGGTCGAGTTCTTCCAAATCCTGATACTGCGTCTCGGCATCGTTCGCGAGGCGTTCCAACGCCGTGGCGATCTCCTCATAAGGTGCGCCCGCCCGGCGTACCGCCGCCGCATTGCGGACAAGAAATTCGCGAAGATCGTCGAGTGGAAATGGCGCCGGAGAGTCACTCGGGCGGACTGGCGCCGGCGTGCCTGCCACCCTTTGCGCTTCGGTCAGCACGGCTTGCGCGCAAAACGCCAGCGAGTTGACCATCTGCACCTTCGATCTGCGGCCGCGCCATTTCTCGAAAGCCGCGTCGACGCCGCGCAGTACGGCCTCTAGCGGGACCCCTGACTCTTTCCAGGTCTCGATCAGCGCCCAGTCGAGCGGCGAGAGCCGAAACAGACTGGTGCCGCGCGCTTTTTGAAAATGCTCCTCGATCTCGGTGTAGTAATTGTAATAGTTGTAAATCCAGTCGTCGTTCACTTCGGGGCGTTCCGCTCCCAGATCATTTGGAGGCCCTCGAGCGTCAGATGCTCATCGATATGCTTGAGGTGACGGGAACCGCGGGCGATCAGTGCAGCCTGCCCTCCGGTCGCGATGGCCTGGGTTGGGGGACCGAGCTCGGCGATGAGACGGTCCAGAATTCCGTCGATCATTCCCAAAGCTCCATAGTAGAGCCCGGACTGCATGCTGGCGACCGTGTTGCTTCCGATGACTTTGAGCGGCTCGCGAAAATCCACCATAGGCAGGCGCGCCGTCTTGGCGAACAGCGCTTCAATCGAGATGCCGATGCCGACCGCGATGGCGCCTCCGAGATACTCGGCATGGGCCGAGATCACATCGAAGTTGATGGTGGTGCCTAAGTCCACCACCACGCAGGGCCCCCCGTACTTTTGGAAGGCGGCCACCGCGTTCACCAGGCGATCCGCGCCCACCTGGTTGGGATCGTCGTACCGTATCGTCATCCCGATGTCGGTCTGGGGTGTCACAAACATTGGCGTGATGCGGAAATAGCGCTGCGCCATCAGGGACAGACTGGCATCGAGCGGCGGGACGACGCTGGCGATGATAATACCTTCGACACCGGGCGAGTCGAGCGATGCCAGCGCAAACAGGTTGCGTAGCAGTACGCCCCACTCATCGGCGGTCTGCCCGTGTACGGTACGCAATCGCCAGTGGCTGACCAGCCGGCGCTGATCGAAAACGCCAATGGTAATGTTACTGTTTCCGACATCGAGCGCAAGCAACATTGTGAAATCGGGGTGAAATCGGGCTAAGCCGGGCTAAGCCGGGCTAAGCCGGACGGACTCCTCCAGCGAGTATAAGGGATTCCGAGCCATCGTCGCCGCGCAGAATCAGGAAGCCCGCGGGATTGAGGCCGGCGGTGACCCCTTCGAGCGCGCCGCCGGGCTGCTCGACGCGCACGCGGCGTCCGCAGGCATAGCTGGAATGGCGTGTGAACATCTCCAGCACTGGCGCGGGTCCGCCTTCCAGCAGCATTCTTGCGAAGCTGTCGATGGCGGGTAGCAGCACGATGAGAAGTTCTTCTCGCGATTGCGTGGAGCCGGCTGCAAGGCTGAGCGAAGTAGCTTCGGCAAGGAGCTCTTCCGGGAACCGCTCATGGTTTACATTTACTCCGATGCCCGCGATAGCGACGCCCGCCGCGGAATCGGCCAACTGTACCAGGATACCCGCCACCTTGCGCCCGTCGATCATCACGTCGTTGGGCCAGCGTAGATCTGGGCTGAGGCCGCAGACTCGGGCGATAGCCTCGGCGCAAGCCAGGCCGAGAGCCAGCGTCAGCGCGGGCAACGAATTTGGCGGGAGCGACAGGCGCAAGACCACCGATACATACAGTCCAGCGCCGCGCTCGGAATGCCAGGAGTGGCCATGCCTGCCCTGGCCCGCGGTCTGCTCGTCGGCGATGACCGCCGTTCCGTATGGACAGCCGGCAGCAGCCATGCGCGCGGCTTCCTGCATGGTCGAGCCGAGCGTTTCAAACCACGCAAGCTGTCGTCGGGGAAGCCGCCGGCGAACGCGCTCGATATCAAACGGCGTCATCCCGTCAGGCCATCGATAGACGCATGCACTCGCGCGAGCTGCGCTTCATACTCGGCCAGCTTACCGCGCAACGAATCTACCACCTGGGTGGGCGCGCGGCCCAGAAAAGTCTCGTCGGAAAGCTGGCGATGCAAATTGGCGATGTTCTTATCCAACTGCTCGCGCTCCTTCTGCAAGCGCCGAAGCTGGGCATCCATCTGCGTCTTGGGGACGTCCAGGACCAGATCGAATTGTGCGGCGGAGCGGCTGGCCGCCCCTGCCGGAGCGTTCTCCGAGCGAAACGTCAGGTTAACGCCGGCCAACTTGCGTATGGCATCCACGTGGCGCCTGCCGATCTCCTCCGCATGGCCGCGCGCATACAGCGTGCCATCCAACTGCAGTTTGGGATCGAGCTTCATGTCGACGCGCAAGGTGCGCGCCAGAGTTACGATCTCCTGCAGCAGGCCGATTTCCCGCTCGGCGGCGAAGTCGGTGGATGCCTGGCGATATTGCGGATACTCCGCGAGCGCAATCGACACGGGCCGCGGACAGGCGCCCTTGAGCCGCTGCCACAACTCCTCGGTGAGGAAGGGCATCACCGGATGAAGCAGGCGAAGGGCGGTTTCAAAAGCCGCCAGCACGTTGCGCCAGTCCGCGGTCAGGCCGGAATCCTGCGCGAAGCGGAGCTTCTTCAGCTCCAGGTACCAGTCGCAGAACTCATGCCAGAAGAAATGCCACAGCAACTGGGCCGCTTCGTGGTACCGATAATTCTCGATGGCGCGGTTCGCTTGTTCGGCGCACGTATTCAAGCGGCTGAATATCCAGCGATCCTCCACCGCGACTTCAATGCTGGGCCCGGCCTCCAGGCGGAAGGTCTCGAGGTACTCGGGCAGCCAGGGCTCGACGCCCGAGCGTTCCATGTTCACGAACAGCAGGCGCGCGGCATTCCAGATCTTGTTGGCGAAGCCGCGGGCGCTTTCCATGCGTTCTTCGGAGAGCACGATATCGGTGCCGGGCGCGGCGCCGAGCAGCAGCGCCAGGCGCACGGCATCGGTGCCGTACTTCTCGGTGACGATCAGCGGGTCGATGGTGTTCCCGCGGGTCTTGGACATTTTCTGGCGCTCGGCATCGCGCACCAGGCCGTGAATGTAGACCTGCCGGAAGGGAATTTCGCCCATGAACTCGCAGCCCATCATGATCATGCGCGCCACCCAGAAGAACAGGATGTCGAAGCCGCTGATGAGCAGCGACGTCGGATAGAAAAGCTGCAGCTCGGGTGTGTCGTCGGGCCAGCCGAGCGTCGAAAAAGGCCAAAGCGCGGAGCTGAACCAGGTATCGAGCACGTCGGGATCCTGCACCAGGCCCGACGATCCGCAGCGGGTGCAGCGCTCGGGAGTTTCGCGCGCCACCACGATCTCGCCGCACTCGCAGTGCCAGGCCGGGATGCGATGGCCCCACCACAATTGCCGCGAGATGCACCAGTCGCGTATGTTGTACATCCACTCGAAGTAGGTCTTGCTCCAGTTTTCGGGGATGAACTGGATGCGTCCGGATTCCACCACGGCGATGGCTTTTTCCGCCAGCGGCCTGGTGCGCACGAACCACTGCGTCGAAAGCAGCGGCTCGACGGTGGTGCCGCAGCGGGAGCATTTGCCGACGCCCAGATCGTACGGCTCAATCCTTTCGAGGAAGCCCAGCCGCTCGAGATCCGCAACTACGCGGCGGCGCGCCTCGAAGCGCTCGAGACCGGCATAGGGGCCGGCTTCCGCGGTCATGTTGCCGCTTTCATCGATTACCTTGATCCGCGGCAGATGGTGACGCTTACCGGCTTCAAAATCGTTGGGGTCATGAGCGGGAGTGACTTTCACCGCGCCCGTGCCAAAGGTTGGGTCGGCCAGCTCATCGAGAATCACCGGGATCCGGCGGTTCATCAGCGGCAGATCGACGGTGCGCCCATGCACATCCAGATAGCGCGCGTCGTCAGGATTCACCGCGACCGCGGTATCGCCGAGCATGGTCTCCGGGCGAGTGGTAGCCACCACGATGAAGCGATCCATGCCCGTGACGGGATACCGTATCAGCCACAGATGGCCCTGGGTCTCGTGTGTCTTGACTTCCAGATCGGATAGCGCCGTCCGGCACCCCGGGCACCAGTTGACCATGTACTCGCCGCGGTAGATCAGCCCCTTTGCAAAGAGGCGGACAAAAACCTCGCGCACGGCGCGCGACAACCCGGGGTCGAGGGTAAAACGCTCGTGGCTCCAATCGCAGCTCGCGCCCAGGCGGATCATCTGGCGCTTGATGCGGTCGCCGAATTCGACTTTCCACTGCCACACGCGCTCGACGAACTTTTCCCGCCCCAGTTCGCGGCGGTCGATGCCCTCGGCGGCCAGTTGGCGCTCGACTACCATCTGCGTGGCAATGCCCGCGTGGTCCATACCCGGCAGCCAGAGGGTGTTATCGCCGCACATGCGATGCCAGCGAATCGTTACGTCGATCTCCGTGTGCTCCAGCATGTGCCCGATATGCAGCGAACCGGTCACATTGGGCGGCGGAATGACCAGCGAAAAGACTCGCGGCTGCGCCTTATTGGAGGCCCGGAAAACTTCGGAGTCAATCCACCATTGAGCCCAATGCGGCTCGAACCGCTGGGGCTCGTAAACTTTCTCGATTTGCATGGAGAATTACCATGATATCAGCGCGGTCAAGAGGCGGAATTATTGAATATGCATCTGTGCTTTGATTGATCTATGTTCTCTCGACGCGAGTTCCTCTATCTCGCCGCGGCCGCTGCGCACGGCGCCGCGCCTATCACCGCTAAGCAGCGCGTGGACCGCGCGCTCAAAGGCCAGGATGTGGACCGTATGCCTTTCAGTTTCTGGCACCACTTCGGACTCGAAAAGTTACCGGCGGAGCGGCACGCGCAGGCGACTCTCGATTTTCATCGCCGCTTTCACACCGATCTGGTCAAAGTCATGAGCGACTACCCGTTCCCCAAACCTGCCGGAGAATGGTTTGAGCTCAAAGTTGTGAACGACCCTTTTCCCGAGCAGCTCCGCGCGCTGGAGCTGATTAACGAAGGCCTGGCCGGAGAGGCCTATTTCGTAGAAACCATCTTCAATCCGTGGAATGTGGCCGAAAAGCTGTCGTCGCCGGCGGAAGTGCTGCGCCTGAAACAGGAAAACCCCAAAGCACTCGAGGCTGCCCTGGAGGCCATTGCCGAATCCGAAGCCAGCCATGCAAGGAAGGCTGTGGCGGCCGGCGCGGCGGGCATCTTTCTGGCGATCGCCAACGCCCAGGACGGCATCATGCGCCCGGAGGACTATGCGAAGGTCAGCGAACCATTCGACCGCCTGATCCTCGATGCGGTCAACGAAGCGCCGCTCAACGTTCTGCACCTGCACGGCGACAAAGTCTACCTGGACCACTTCGTGAAGGGATGGCCGGCGGCGGCCATCAACTATTCCAACTTCGGCACCGGAAAATCCGTGGCGGCCATGCGGTCGCTATACCCGGGTGTGCTGATGACCGGCGTCGACGAAGTGAATTTTCGCAAGCTCTCCGAAGCCGATCTTCAGAAACAGTTTGAAACTGCGCGCGAGGCCGCCGGAAAGAAATTCATTCTCACGCCCGGCTGCTCGGTTCCCAACGATTCGACCGACGAAGAGCTCATGCGCCTGGTCCACGTGGTGGCCGGCAAATAGCGTTTATACGTGCGACCGGGGCTGCAGTGCGCCCGGCCGCAACGGCGTAACAGGACCTTTGGCGCAAAACTCGACAGGCGTCTGCTGCGTGAACCTTTTGAACACAGTCGCGAAGTACTGCGAAGTGCTGAAACCCAGGTGCATGGCCGTCTCCGTAACGCTCCGCCCCTCGCCGGCAAGCAGGCCTTTGGCCGCATCCATCTTGCATCGAAGAATGAACTCGTGAGGAGCGATGCCCATTTGCTCTTTGAACTTCACCTTGAATCGCGATACCGAAAGGCCTGCCTCTTGGGCCAGGCCGGCCAATGAATAGGTGAGCTCCGGGCAGGACTTCACCTGCTCCACGATCGCGGCGATCGGAGGAGAGCACTGCATCCCCTGGTAGCGTTTTGAGCAATGCATTACTTCCAGAATGCAGCGGACCAGCTGGTTGGCGATGGCCACCCTTCGGAAAGCATCCTCGGGCTGATCGTATAGATCGAAAATGGCGTTGAAAATCCGCTTCAGTACCGGGCTGCCGGTAAATTGCCTTTCGGGCAGACTGCACAGCCGTGCCGCCAGCAGTGCGCTCTCAGCAGCCGGCAGCATCAGAAAAGATCCGCCGCTGCGCGGCATACGCAGATTCAGCCAGTAGAGCACTCCTGGATCTTCCGGACGCCCTCCCGTATCGTGCGGCTCATCGGGCGCCGTGACAAATACGTCGCCACCCATGAGCTGATATTCACTCCCGGCGGCGCGGTAGGTTTGATAGCCCCGCTCGAGATAACAGATTTCTACAGTCCCCGGATGTGTATGGGTCGCCAGGCCTGGGCGGGCCGCATAGTAACGATAGTGTCCGAAGACCGGCACTTCCGGAAACCCTACAGCAGTAAGGTTCAGTACGCGCCGTTCTTTTTGAATATTTTTCACTCCCTCGTATTATAATCTTCCCGGATTGTATAAAATCGGGGTGTACCTTTGATGGAGAGACGAAGCAGGCGTAATTGGGGGTGGATGCTGTGGGTTTCTCTCGTTACGACCTCCCTAGGGTCAGGCGCGGATGTCCCCACCGCGCAACGGCTGGAAGCTGCAGAACGCGCCGAGCGCGCGCAGGACTACGCATCCGCCAGCCGTGAATACGAAGAGATCCTCAAGGTTAATCCTGATCAGCCGTTGATCCGCCAGAGCCTCGCCGTCACCTATCATTTGCAAAACCGGTATCCCGAGGCGATTGCCGAATTTCAACGTGCGCTCCGTCTCGATCCCAAGCTCTGGGGAGCCTGTCTGTTCCTGGGGATGGACTACTACAAGATTAACCAGTTTGCCTCCGCGATTCAGCCGCTGGAAAAGAGCATCTCGTTGAATGCCAGGATGGCCGAACAGGAAGCGCGATTCTGGCTCGGCACCACCTACTCCGCTTTGAACCGGCAGGAAGACGCGGTTCGGGAGTTCCGCCGCGACCTGGAATTGCGGCCGGCAGATGTTGACGTTCTTTACAGCCTCACGCGAGCATACGACCAATCCGCCGCGGTGGTTTTCGAGCGGCTGGGCCAGATCGAGCCTCGCTCCGCCGCCGTCTCCATTTTGCAGGCGGAACGATTCATCGAGGAGAACAGGCCCGACTCGGCTCGTGTGGAGTACCGCAAGGCGATGCGGCTACGCCCCGACCTGACCGCTTCGCTTCCGGCGCCGGGCGCAGGCACCCCGCCTGTTTCGGGAGCCGCAGATCCGGCGATTTCCTTCTCCGATGCCCGGGCGAACCTGGAACTCGCGGAGTTGTTTTTGAGCGCGGGGGACGATCAAAGTGCAGCCGCGATCCTGAAGAACCTGGCCGGGCTGAAGGGCGCCGACACCAAGGCGGCCGATTTCATCGCGAAGGCCGGAGTCCGTCTCGATGCGGTCCACCAGCGCCCCGCAAAGACGCGCGCGGAAGATTCGCAGCAAATGCTCGCGGGTATCGAACTGCTGCGGCAGGGACGTTTTAGGGAAGCGCAGACGCCGCTCGCCGAGGCCTGCGCAAAGAATCCAAATCCGTACCTGCATTTCTTTCTGGTGCGATCTTATCTGCAGGGCGGCAACTATGGCTCCGCAGAGGCTGAGCTGCGCAGGATTCTCACCCGGGAGCCCAATAACATCGACGCGTTGTATTGGCTGGGGCGCAACTACAAGCGGCAAGCCGAAGCCTCACTCGACCAGATGACCCAGATAGATGCCGATTCGTACGGTGTGCACGAACTGCTTGGCCGGCAGCATGAGGAACACACGGAATTCGATCTGGCCATTCAGGAATACAAAGCAGCTTTAGCCAAGCGTCCGGACGCCGGCGGAATTCGCTACGCAATCGGCAACGTCTACCGGAAAATGAGCCAATACGATCAGGCCGAGCATTGGCTGACGGAAGAGATCCAGCGCAATCCTTATCATGGTCTGGCGCAGTACAGGCTCGGTAGCGTGGATATCGAGGAGGGCAAGGCGGATGAAGCGATTCCGCACCTTGAGGCGGCGCTGCGTTCTCATCCCCGCCTGATGGATGCCCGCTTGGATCTGGGCCGGGCCTATACCGCAAAAGGGCGATACGACGATGCGATTGCAGCTTTGAAGCAGGTGGCTGCGGCAGAGCCGGATAACGACCGGGTACATTATCTGCTTTCCACCGCCTATACGAAGCAGGGCAAGCGGGAAGAAGCGCAGGGGGAATTGGCGACCTATCAGCGCCTGACGCGTCTCAGGCTGCAACGAACGCAGCAGGATGTGCGCGACACTTCGGATTCGCTCGCCGGCAAATAGCCGGGCAAATCCGCTTTACTTAGGCTCCTCGATCGTCAGAATCTGGTTCACCTTCACATTCTTGACCATCTGTTGTTTTCCGCTGGGCCATCGAATCTTGATTTCGTCGACGGACTGCGCCGCGGCGAGGCCGAAGTGCAGCCGGAAGTCGCTATGCGATTGATAACTGCCTCCACTTTTGACCTCGCGTAGCTGGCTGAGCTTTCCTGTCTTTACGGTCACGCGAGCTCCAATAGCGTCACGATTGGATACCGTCCCCCGCAGCTTGAGCAGCAGCCAATTCCCTCCGCTTCCCGGATTCTTGATGATCCAGGGTTGCGCGTCGAGATTTGAAATAACGATATCCATGAAACCGTTATTGCTAAGGCTGGCGGTAGCCAATCCCCGGCTGGATTCGGCCAATTGAAAGGCCGGTCCCGCGCTTGCCGACGCATCCTTGAAGTGTCCGTTGCCGTCGTTCATCAGCACCATAGGGTGCTGGCGATAGGTAGTCTCGAAGCTGTGTTGATCCACTTCGGGATAAACGTGGCCATTGGCCATTACGATGTCCTGATACCCGTCGTTGTTCAAATCCACGAACTGAACGCCCCAGCCGAGCAAATTCCAGGTAGGCCGCACCAATCCTGCAGGAGAGGACACGTCCTCAAAATGTCCCGTTCCGTCGTTATGAAACAGCGTTTTGTAGTCGTCGGAAAAGGTGGTCAAAATAAGATCGAGATTGCCATCATTATCGTAATCGCCGAAATCGACGCCCATGCCGGCCTGCTCGCGTCCGTCCGACCGCAGCGCCACGCCCGCAGCCAGTGCAGTCTCGGTGAACTTGCCGTTTCCGTCATTGTGAAAAAGATAATTCGGCAGAGAATCGTTGGCCACGAACAGATCCGGCCGTCCGTCGTTGTCCACATCCGCCCATGCCACGCCCAGGCCATAAGATGGCGGCGCTGCACCGATTCCGGACGCAGCCGTAACATCCTGGAAGCGCCCACCACCCAGATTCTTGAACAGGTGCCCGTGTCCCGGCGTCAAGCCGCGCGGCCCGCACTGCACCGGAATATCACGATAGCGGCAGAGCAGGCCCGTCTTCGGCAAATTCAGAATGTCGACATCCAGATAGCTCGACACGTACAGATCCACCAGGCCGTCCCCGTCAAAATCCGCAAATGCCGCGCCTGAGCTCCAGCCGGAGATGTCGGTATGCGACTCCTTGCTGAAGTCGCGGAAAGTGCCGTCGCCGTTGTTCAGGTATAAGCGATTGGCCCCGTAATTGGTGATGTAGATATCGTCGTAGCCGTCGTTGTTTACATCGGCTATGGCAACGCCCATGGTCCAGCGCCGGTCCCCCAGGCCGGCCTCGTGTGTGACATCGGTGAAGGTACCGTCGCCGTTGTTCCGGTACAGACGATCTTCCGCCGTATTGTTACCGGAACGCTCGCCTTCGATGGTGGAGCCGTTCACCAGGTAGATGTCAATGAGGCCGTCGTTATTGTAGTCGAACAGCGCCACGCCTCCCGTCATCGACTCGGCAATGTAGTGCTTCTCAGGACCTCCCGACACCAGTTTGAAGTCGATGCCGGACTCCTTGGCAACATTGCGAAACAGCACCGGCGCCGTGGCAGCCGCGAGTCCGGCGATCAAGCAACCTATCGCGCCCAACCGCATTGCTATTGCCCACCGAAGATGAAGCCCGACCCGATCACCGATTGCTCCATTAAGGCGCTCTTCTTCTCTTCGAACGAGGCCATGTAGGCGCGGGACTGTTCTTGGTTTCCAGTCTGGTAAAACAGACGGCCGAGCAGATAGTCCGCTTCGTAGTAATCGGGCTCCAGGGCGAGCGTCTTCTCCAGCTCTGTCTGCGCTTTCGAGAGGTCTTTCGTTTGCACCAACAGCCGTCCCAATTCCATGTGCGCCTCGGCGTCGGATGGGTCGAGCGCCAGCGCCTGTTCATACGCCGCCATGGCGCGGTCCGGAGCCGCCTTTGCCAGCGCTCTGCCGAGGCTCACCAGATAAGAGGGATCGGGGTGAATGCGGGCCGCTTCCTGGTAGGCTTCGAGCGCCCCATCGAGATCTCCACGACGTGCATAAGCGCGGCCCAACATGTAAAAAGCCTTGTCAAACTTTGGGTCGCGCGCGATGGCCGCCCTGAGCAGTTGGACCGGCTCCGCCGCCTGGGCATCCAGATTGAGGCAACTGGTTCCAGCCACATAAAGCACACGCGCGGTACTTCCTTCTTCGCGCTGCGCCAGCCGGAGCAATTCGATAGCGGACGCGTAGTGAAAGCGCTGTTGCAATTGGAGCGCTAATTGGTAGTAGAACTCGGCCGCGCCGCCTGACGGGTGTGCCGGGGCGCCGCCGTGATCGAGATTGTTTGCAAGATCCCGGCAGGAGTTGCGTTTTACCGCGTAGAAGACCTTCGCATCCTGCTGGACCGGCAGCGATCGCAACTGGTCCAATAGCTTTTCCGCTTCACCGGTGTTGCCCATGTCCAGCTCGATAAGCGCAAGATTGATGTAACCATGCGGGCTTCGCGGAGATCGCTCGATGGCGCGCCGTAACAACGAAATGGCGGTGTCGCTGTGGCCCGACTGCGCTTCTGCCGACGCATCCAGGCTGGCGGCTTCCGGATTTGAATCCAGGTCCCTCACGGGCTCGAGGGCCGCCCCGAGGGCCGCAATGGTGTCCGCATATTCTTTGAGAAGAAAATGCGTCAACGCCATTCGGAAGCGGGGCTCGAACGCGTCCGGAGCCGCCTGGTGAGCCAGTTGAAACGCTTGCAGCGCCTCTTTGTAAAACAGGTGATCGAACAGCAGCCGGCCTAGCCGCAGCAGCACATCGACCGACCGCAGGCTCGGCGAAATGACATCCTTGGCCGTTTCGAGCGCGAGAGCCGATTGCCTGGAGTCAAAGGCCGCCTCGATCAGATTTACCTGCGCACCCAGATTGCGGAAGCCGCCTTTCACCGCGTTCTGTAGATTGAGCGCTGCCCGGCGGTTGTCTCCCAACTCCCTGTAGACTACGCCAAGCTGGTATTGTACGAAGGCGTCTTTCGGTTGTTCGGCGGCAAGTGATTCGAGACAAGCGGCGGTCTCGCGCTTCGCATCGAGGGCCAGAGCGCGAAGCTCGGGATGCCGGCTCAGGTTTGTCAGAAGCGTACGCAGTTCATCTAAGGCTTGATCGTTCCGGCCTGCCAGGCGGTCCTGCTGCGCGCGCTTCAAGATCACTTCGAAGTTTTGCGTATCCTCGGCGGCGCAGGTCGCACTCGCGGCGATCAGCACCCAAGCCGCCATTCGTCCCGGACCCGTGAACCGCATGTCACTTCGCCCCGGTTTTCGGCGGCGACTTTCCTTCTTCCAGCTTCAAGATCTGATCGGCGCGAATATTCTCGATGCGCTCGGTAAGTCCGCTGGGCCACCGTATCTCGAGCGAATCCGCCTTATCCAGCGCACCCAGCCCAAAGTGCACACGCAGATCGTTGCTCGATAAGTAACTCAGCCCGGCCTTGATTTCGCGAATCTGCCGCAAATTGCCCGCCTGCAGAGTCAGCCGCGCTCCAACCGCCGAGCGATTACTTTTCGTTCCGATGCACTCGACCATCAGCCAGTGTTGCTTGGGCATTTCGTTGTGCAGCAGCACCGGTCCCTCATCCAGATTATTGATCAGAAGATCAAGGCGCCCATCATTGTCGTAGTCGCCCACGGCCAAACCGCGGCTCTTCCATTGTTGCGAGAGGCCCGCATCCAGGCCGACTTCCCGAAACGTTCGATTGCCATTGTTGAGGAAGACCAGCGGCCGCTGCTTGTATACCAGTCCCAGGTTGAATTTATCGGCTTCCGGGTAGAGATGGCCGTTGACCACAAACAAATCTTCCCATCCGTCGTTATCCAGATCGCCGAAGGAGACTCCCCATTTCACAAACAGGTAAGTGCTCGCGCCGTGCCCCGCTGGATTGGTGACATTGGTGAATGTCCCGTCATGATTATTTTGCAGCAGCTCGTCGGTCTGAAAAGACGAAGTCGTGTAGTACAGATCGAGCCAGCCGTCGTGGTCGAAGTCGCCGAAATCCGCGCCCATATTGCCCTCTTCCACCCCATCGGGCGAGAAGGCGGCGTTGGCGCTGAGAGCGACCTCTTCGAACTTGCCGTGTCCGAGGTTGTGATAGAGCAGGTTGGTACTGAGATCGTTGGCGACGAAAATATCCGGCCAGCCATCGTTATCATAATCCGCGATCACCACGCCCAGCCCGTAGAGCTTGTCGGGGTCGATATTCAACTCGGCGGTGCGATCGTGAAAGTGTCCCTGGCCGTCGCCGAAATAGATGGAGTCGCGTTGTCCCGGCAGCCCGCGCGGGCCGCAAAACACGGGGATGCCCCGATAGTTGCAGGACGAATCGTGTACCGGCAGATGGTCCAGCGGATAGTCCAGATAGTTGCTGACATAAAGATCCAGATGGCCGTCCCGGTCGAAATCGCCGAATGCCGCGCCCATGCTCCAACCACCGCCTCTTACACCGGCTTTTTCCGCAACCTCTTCAAACGTGCCGTCATGGCGGTTGTGAAACAGAAAGTTGCGGCCATATCCGGTTACGTAAATATCCTGCCATCCGTCGTTGTCGTAGTCCGCCACGGCCACGCCCATTCCCCAACCGTGCGCATCCGCAAGACCCGCTTGTTTGGTGACATTGGTAAAATGTCCCTCGCCATCGCCGCGATAGAGCGCACAAACGGGGTCGCCGCCATCCTGGCGGTATTTTTCGATCGTCGAGCCGCGCACCAGCAAAATATCCAGATTGCCGTCGTTATTGTAGTCGAGAAATGCCGCTCCTCCACCCATCACCTCGATGATGTGGGGCTTGGCTTTGGCGTCGCCCTGCACGTTGCGGAAAGCGGACAGCCCGGCTTTCGCGGTCACATCCACGAACCTGGGAGGATGCGCCACGGTATTAGGAGAACCCAGCAGCCATGCGGCTGTGAGCGCACACGCCGAAAAAGACGATAGGGCGGCACACCCCGCCGTAGAGACTTTCAATTCGGGTACTTCCGATCGCCTTCCCGGTCGCGTGCGGCGGCACGTTCCTGATTCAGCGCGCTGAACGTCGCGACTTCTTTCTTAGCGTCGTCCGCACGGCCCATCGCGCGATATGCCTGCGACAGATACAGGTGGATGGACGCCAGCTTGGGATCGATCTTGATGGCCTCCTGCATCGCTTCGGCTGCCTCAGGATATCTTTTGAGCTGTATGAGCGCCTTCCCGATACCAGCATGCGCATCCATCATCTTGGGGTCCGCCGTGAGGGCTTGACGAAAGTATACGATGCTTTCTTCCGGTTTACCCATTTTGAAGAGGACATCGCCCAACATGGCTTGCGCTTCCATCAGGCTGGAATCCTTCTCCAGGGCCAGATCCAATTGTTGTTTGGCTTCGGCAAGGCGGCTGAAATTGTTAAGCTGAGCGCCCAGATGGTAGTGCGAGAGCGCCCGGTCCGGAAAGCGCGCCGCTGTATCTTGCGCCAGGCTGAGCGCGCGCTCGTACTCATTATTGCGGTAGTACGACTGAATCAGCAGATAGCGCGGATCCGGATTCTCGGGCTGGAGCGCCGCAGCCTTCTGCAAGATGACGATGGCGTCCGCAAAATAACTCTGCTGGAAGTACTGCAGGCCAAGCACCATGAGCAGCTTGGGATTGTCCGCGCGCGCCTCCACCGCGGCCCGCAGATGTGGAATGGCAGCATCGCTCTTCCCTTCGTCGACCAGCAAAGTTCCCAACAGCAACTGCGCTTCGTAGAAGTCAGGTTTGATCTCGACCGCTTTTTCCAGCTCGGGCACCGCGGCAGGGCGCTGGTCTACGGCGATGTAGGCGCGCGCCAGATCGTAGTGAGCCTCGGGAATTCTGGGATTGAGGGTGATCGTTTTGTTCAAAAAGGGAATGGCTTCCTGATGGAGGCCGGCCTGTCCTAGGGCGGTTGCAGAGGCCAGCAGAATATCGGAGTCGTGCGAAGCGGACAGCTCGCGCGTCCTGGCAGTGGCGTCCGCCTGGTCATTGGCGGCCAATGCCCGATGCAATCCCATCAAGGCAATCATGTCCGTTCTGAGCTTGCTCTTCCATCTGGCAGCCGCGTCAAACTCCGTCTTGGCTGCGGCGGCCTTCCCCTTCTGTTTATAGGCTCGTCCGAGCAGGTAATGCAGACCGCCATCTTCCGGCCGCGTCCGTACGGAGATTTCCAGGAAACCGATGGCTTGGTCCAATCGGCCAAGGGCAAGATAGATACTGGCGAGCCGCTGGCGTACGTCTAAAACTTCTCCCGCCTCCAACGATTTTTCAAACCAGGTGCAAGCCTGCTGGCGTTGTTCCCGATCCGCTGCGATTCGGCCGAGATAGTAAAGAGAATAGGAATCGGGCGGCTGAAAGGTGAGCTCTTTGGTAAACGCCGCTTCGGCTTCTTTGAAAGTACTGAGCTGAAACAAGGCGTACCCAAGCTGATAGTACGCGCCGCGAAGCTCCGGGTGAATGGCGATGGCCGCGCGCAACTCCTGGGCTGCCTCGGAGAATTTCTCTGAATCGAGATCGGTCTGTGCGGCTTTCAAATGTTGTTGGAGTTCCGGGGATGCAGCCGGCTGAGCGAGCGCCGTGCAAATCATGAACAGCGCGGTTCCCGCCAGACGTAGCAACCGCCGTCTAAAAAGCATGATCCACCCGGATGCCTGTAGAACAAATTGTATCAAGGATGTCCCTGCGGAAAAAAACACTCCCCGCCCAGCCGGTCGGGCTGGGCGGGGAGGGCTGGTCTCAGGTTGGTTTGTCGGGACTATCCGGTCAAAACCGGACCTTGAGCCCAAACTGCGCTTCGAGAGGAGCGCCGGCCAGGCCACTGATTTGTCCGAAGGCGGCCGAATTGAGATCGCTATTCGGATTTCCAAAATTAACGCGGTTCGTGATGTTGAATATCTCGGCGCGGAACTGCATGTCGAGCCGTTCCGTAAGCCTGAAATTCTTATATCCGCCGAAATCTAATTGAGCGAATCCCGGGCCGATCAAAGTGTTGCGGCCGAGATTTCCGAACGTGTAAGCAGCAGGTATGGCGTAGGCTGCCGGATTCATCCACAGGCCAGTCAGACTATGTGCTCCCGCATATTGGTCGCCAACCAGGTTCGGCCGCTGCTCGATCGATCTGGCGCCGATGTTCGCGATATCGTCTTCCAGTGTCACCGTAAAGGGAGACCCAGATATGGCCGACAAGATTCCGGTCACTTCCCAGCCGCCCAAGATCGCTTGTTCGACTCCATTCCAAGAAGAGCCAAAGTGCTCGCCCTTCCCAAACGGCAGGTGGTAGACCCAATCGAGCGACAGGATTTGCGCCCGATCGAGTGAACTGAGAGCGGAGTCAGCCTTGAAGTTGTTAGGATCTTGCGGCGATGTGCTGCTGCCAAATCCGGATCCGCCCACGTCCATGGTCTTCGAGAAAGAGTAGTTCACGCGGAAGGTAAGCCCCTTGGAGAAGCGCTTCTCGAGTTTCGCCTGGAGTCCCTCGTAGGTCGAAGTTGCCACGTTATCCATCTCGCTGGTGGCGCCCTCCACCGGCCATGGCCTGCGTGGATCAGGATCGCCCGGTCCCGGCAGGGCCGTGTTCTCGTTGATGAACATTGTCAGGTGCGTACCTTTGTTCCCGACGTAACCGACCTCTAATATCAGGTCCTCAGTGAGCCGGCGCTGAACGTGGAAGTTCCACTGCTGGGTGCTGCTCGTTTTGTTGTTGCGATTAACAATGTGCTGGTCCTGCAGAGGCACTGGAGCGCCCGGAGTGACCGTGAGTATAGGAGAGAACGTCGTTTCAATGGGGCTGGTCGGCCCGTTATTGTTCAGGTTAGTCAGCGTTTCGCTGATCGCGTAGGGGTAGTTCCCGCGAATCCCCTGGGCTTCCCACAAGTAGTTGCCGTTGTAGAAAATACCGTATCCGGCGCGCACCGTAGTTTTGTCGTTCAGTCGATAGGCGAAGCCGACACGAGGTGCAAAGTTGTCGTAGCGCGGGTTGACAATGCCGCGTCGGGCATCCGGTCCCGCGCCGGTCACGGGGTTCGTGCCGTCCCACAAATATTGCCCGGTCGTCAAGTCGAAGGAGCCCAGAGTGTTGTCCCGGCTATAGGGCCATCCCAGATAATCGTAGCGGAGTCCCAGGTTCAAAGTGAGGCGCGAAGAAACTTTCCAATCGTCCTGGACGTATCCGGCGTAAGAATGCTGGCGCATGATTGCGGCCGTATCGCCGATGTTGCGCAGAGCGCTATTCGGAAGCCCAAGCAGGTAGCCGGCCATAGCCTGGCCCGTCGTCGATGCATTTTGCGGATCCGTGGTCGCGTCCGGGGTGAACGCGAAATTTCCGGTGAAATAGCCGTCATCCAGATTGTGCATGTAACGGAAGTCCCAACCGATTTTCAGCAGGTGCTTGCCCGTGATGCGGCTGACATTGCCCATCAGGCTCCAGGTATCGTCAACGAACGGATAGCCTTGCTGGCTGACACTAAAATTGTCGCCCACGCTATACTGCGGAAAAAGTGGAATTCCCTTCACCGACGGTACGCCTTGAAATCCGTATTGGCTGATGTAGGCGGCCGTGGCTGACGGACCGCCCGGGGCGTTGTCCGTGATTTCCAAATTGTTGCGATGGTATCCCAACCGCACGTCTAACACCGTGTTCGCGCCAAACGTATGGGTATCGCTCACCATTGCGTTGGTGAACGTATTGCCATCGGTATTGTTCACCACCGGTTGATTGGTAGGCGCAATATTATGGGAGTCGTTGATGCTGAAGCGGCCCGTCAGCGTATTATTGTTGCCGAATCTTTGATCGATTCGGATCATGCCCTGATTCCCGTTCAACACATTCGGACTGGTGTTGATGTAATTGTTCCCGCCAATCGGTGTGCTCAGATTCGGCGCCGGAAGGAAAATCTTGGCATAGGCAATCATGGCCGGGTCGATGCGGCTTGACGGAATGATATTGCCGGGGAAGGGAAGGCGCGTCACAACGCCACTGGCTGAGGTCATCGTCGTTGCCGGATCGTAAATTTGCGGAGCCACATTGCCCAGCGCGTCGTGGGACAGATCACCGGAAAGCTGTGCCGCGGTGGGAACGATCGAAAGGATGGATTGGCCCTGGCTGAACCGGTCCGCCTCGAAGCTTGTGAAGAAAAACGTGCTGTTCTTGTGAATGGGGCCGCCGAAGGTCCCGCCGAACTGGTTCTGCCGGAAAATAGGCTTGGCGAGGTCTGCCTTCGCGGAGAAATAGTCTTGTGAGGTAAGGTGGTTATCGCGATGAAATTCGAAGGCGTCACCGTGAAATTGGTTGCTGCCTGACTTGGTAACCACGTTCACGTTCGCTCCGGCGCCCGTGCCGAACTCAGCGGACGTGATATTCGTCTGAACCTTGAACTCCTGGATGGAATCGATGGAGGGTTGCACGCCGTAGGACTTGAAGAATGATTCGTTGTTGTTCACGCCGTCGAGCGTGTAATTGTTGTTCTCGCTACGCAGACCACTCACGGAAACGGCAGTCCCCGATGTCTGATAGCCGGGCGCTCCGGTTCCTACTGCTCCCGGAACCAAAACAGTCAATTGTGTGAAACTTCGGCCGTTGAGCGGCAGTTCGACAACTTTGGCGTTGTCCACCGTGGTCGCGACCGTGGAGGAGTCGGTTTGCAGCGTGGCCGCGACACCGTTGACCTCTACGCTCTGGGTCACCTCGCCAACTTTCATCGCCAGATCCAGGCGAAGAGTTTGATTGACGTCCAGCTTGACGCCCGTTTGGATCTCCTCGCGGAAACCCTTTATTGTGGCTTGAATTTTGTAGGAGCCTGCCGGAAGAGCGGGAACGGTGTACGTTCCACCGTCGCTCGTGGTTACGGTGCGAGTGGCCGAAGTTGCTTCATTGGTGACAGTTACGGCGACATGCGGGATTGCCGCGCCAGATTCGTCTGATACATTTCCTAAAATGGTGCCGAGCGAGGTCTGCGCGGCCAACGGGCCGCAGAATACCGCTAATCCCAGTAGCACCGCAAACATTGCGCGCAAAGCTTCTACGCGGAAACTTTTCATCTTATTCCAACTCCTTTTAGTACAGACAACATTGTGGTTGCCTGATCACGAGAGATTGTTAGCTAGTATATTGGCATTATCCCTGCCTGTCGTTCGATTTTGGTCTGCAATACCAAATCGAACAGAATGGCTCAATTACGGCAATACTCGCGTTACAACACCACCGGCGGCGATCGGGAAATGAGCCATTTCCCGGCCCGTACGGCGTTCCACGACTCTGACGCCGGTGGCGAATGCGCTGGCCGCGATCACCTCGAGCGAGCCTCCCGCCGCCTGCAAAACGAAACCGAACGTCTCCGGGTCCGGCTCAAACCGGAAGCGATCCTGCAGGTCCGGGGGCGCCATTACCGTCTTCCATTTCGTATTCACCGCGGCGGTGGTGTACAAAGTTTGACCGGCGCGAACCGCCAAAAGGGTCAGCGGAACGCCTCGATAGGGAATGCGGGCGGCGCCGGCCCAACCCCACTCCGCCGGCAGCACCGGGTTCACTTCGAGGCCCGCGGGATGGGCTGAAATGCCCAGGAAGCTTTCGAGACTCGACCATATGAAGATTCCAGGAACAAACGAGCTCAGCGGCATGCCCCGCTGCTTGAGATCGTCGCCATTGAAATACTCCGGAAACTCGCCCGGCACCATATTGTGGCTGCCCGGGTCCGGCACCTCGGTAAGCAGCGCGCTGGCACGCAGCGCCTTCAGCGCCAGATCCGGCCTGCCGCGAAGGGCCGCCGCCCGCGCGATCCAGATGGCCAGATTGGGCCAGACGCCGCCGAGCAATCCATAGTTGGAAGGATCCGCGCGCGGCTGGTACTCTTTCTCGGCCGAGCTGATGCTGCGGAATCCGCTGGCGCCATCAGGGGTGTTCACGAAGAATCGGTCGCTGAACAGGTTCTCGAGAATCCGCCCGGAGGATGTCGCGTCCGCCACTCCATAGAGCACCGGATAGAGCTCGTCCGCCGTATCCTGCTCGACGATTTGTCCCGCTGGATTGATGTTGAGGTAATAGAGCGCGTCCGGGCGTCCGGCGGGGCGCAGATACCGGTTGATGGCCTCGCGCAGATCTTCGGCGGCGGCCTTATAGCGCGCCTCGTTGACGGGGTCGCCCGCCGCGCCTGCTAATTCGGAGATCGCGCGCAGCGCCTGATATGCTTCGCTATTCACCTCCGTAACCGCGCCGGAGAGATTGTAGTTGGCGATAGCGTTGCGCCATCCGAACAAGCCACGCACGAATTTCTCGGTGGAGGTGCACCAGACCAGGCCGTAGTGGTTGTTCTCGCCCGCGTAGCGCTGCGACTGAATGTACTCCGCCGAGCGCAGCAGCGATGGGTACGCCCGCAGCAGAAATCCACGGTCACCCGTCAGGCTGTAGTAGTGGTGTGCGGCGATCATCAGCAGCGGCGTGTTGTCGTTGATGTTCAGTCCGTAATCGTCGCTGAAGATCGGATCGCGCGAAGCCTCCATGTATTCGGTGAACTTGCCGCTGGCCTCGAGCCCATTGGCAAACCAGAAGGCCAGCAGCTTGCTCGACCATGCCTGCGCGTAGTAGCTGCTGCCCATCAGGTACCACATTGAGTCGCGGCCCACAACGATATCGGAGGGCGGATTGTTGCTGAACGCCTCGCCCCAGCGGTATTGCTCCTGCAGCCGCAACTGGGTGATCTTGGCCCACGCATTCGCGCGATCGATCACAGGGTCGGGAGTCACCAGCCTGGCGGTGTCGGTGTAGCGGCGCACGGCTGTCTCCGATTCGGCAAGCAGGTGCCTTACGCGGAAGAGATGCAGGGCTGAACTTGGGGCATCCGGTGCGTTGATGTCCAATGCCGCATTCAAGAGAATATTGACGGCGTGCTCGTCGGGCCCCGGGGAATAGAGGAAACTCAGGGCGAACGCATCGCCGGCGGGCCATGGGTACTCGGTCAGAACTTCCGTATAGTCCTTGCCGGGCTTGGATTCGAGGACTGCCACGCCCGCGGCTCCCCATAGAATCCCCGCGCCTTCGCCAGGATAGCGAATGACCGCATACGGCCACCCTTTGAAGCTGCCCCGCTCGACCGAAGATCCCGCCGGCAGCAGCAGCCGCGAACGAACACGTAACGATCCATCGGCTCCCGGCCCGCGCTCGAGCAGATAGTGCCCTGCGCGCGCGTACCCGATTTCAAACGGGACGAAAAAACTCTTGGTAAGGGTGGCTTCTCCCAGCCGGAAAGAGGTCTGCTGATGCGCCGGATAGAAAGATGTTTGAACCGCGGCCGCCGCCTGCCCGGATGCCGGCTGTACATCCACGCTCCACGCGTAGGCGTAGTAGCGCTGGTTGGTGGACTCCCGAAAGCCGCGGCGAACGGTCGAAGGATAGTCGGCGACGTTGCTTTCCCGGTCGAGTGTTACATAGGTATTGAGATTGCCAAACGACTGGCCGCTGCCGAGACGCTCGACAGGCCGGTCATAGAAGGTCGCCCCGGCCACCACGGCCGGCACCAGACAGCCGAGTTGGATCTTTCGGATTGCTTTCATAGAAGTGGAAATTAGTCGAGCCCGCGTTCCGGGTGCACGAAGAACCAGAGCAGGCAGATGCACAACATAAACAGGGCGGCGAAATCGATGGCAGCGATCCAGCCATACTTGTCCGCGAGGAACGGCGTCAGCACCGGGGAAAGCGCGCCGCCCAGATTCGTTGCGGTATTCAGCACGCCCGCGACGGCACCGGCATGATGTTCGGAAAGATCGTTCGGCATCGCCCAACTGGTCACCGCCGCCACACCGTTGCAGCCTGCCGCCAGCGCCAGCACGGCGATGGCGACATATGGATTCACCACCCGCGAGCCGATGATCAGCAGCGTCGCCGAACCGAGCGCGGCAACCAATACCGGGATCCGGCGGCCCCAGGGGTGGCCATAGCGGGCGAGCATCCTGTCGGATATCCAGCCGCCCAGGGGCGCGGCGATCAGGATGGCCAGAAATGGCGTGGTCGACCAATAGCTACCGGCGATCACCGCCAGCTTTCTCACATTCACCAGGTACAGGAAAAACCATGTGTAGAAGATATAGGTAACGTAGCCGAGCATGAAATTGCTAACCAGCAGGGCATAGAGGCTGGTTCCCGAGAACATCCTGCGCCATGGCGCTTTTCCCGGATTCCTGGCCGGACGATTCTCTCCGATCAGCTCCAGTTCGGCTTGATTGACCTTCGGATGTTCCTCAGGCCGTTCGGTGGAATTGAACTGCCACAGGGCGGCCACCACCAGGCCAAGCCCGCCGCAGATGATAAAGCAGGGCCGCCAGCCGAAGCGCACCATCACCCATGCGATAGCCGGCGGAGTCACCGTGCCTCCCAGCCCCACCCCGATCAGGAACAGGCTGTTGCCGCGGGCGCGTTCAGTCACCGCCATCCAGCGCCCGATCATTTTGTTGGCGTTGGGAAGCGCCGGCGCTTCTCCCATACCGATCAGAAAACGAACCACCCAGAAACAAGCCACAATTCCCAGACCGGTCACGCGCAGCGCCGGAGCGGCCGCGGTCAGAGCCGTGAATATCGACCACCAGAGCATGGCGCCGAGCAGTACGCGGCGGGCGCCGAGGCGATCGCCCAGCCTGCCGCCGGGCGCCTGAAACAGCGCGTATCCCAGCACGAAGGCGCTCAGCAGGCCGCCGATCTGGACGTTGGAAAGCGAGAACTCGCGCTGGATGTATTTGGCGGCCACGTTCATGTTGAAACGATCCACGAACGTCAGCGTGACGACCATCAACAACAGCCCGGCGATTTTCCACCGCACGACCGTGGGACGCTGCACGGTGCTCAACGATGCGCTAGCCTGCATGACTCACCAGAGGATCAGGGCCGGATACCGGCCACCTTCATATGGATGCGGTAGACGCTGGGCCGCGCCGTGATATAAAGCGTGTCCGCGATCTCATTGGGCCCCAGAGGCGCCGATGCGGCATCGGTGGAATATTTGCCCCACGCGCAGTTGTGAGGTATCTCCGGCAGGGTGATGGTGCCGATGAGTTTGCCGGCGGGCGAGAAGATGCGCATGCCGCCGGGTGACGCGGCGTATATGTTCCCCTTCACGTCCAGCTTCATCCCATCCGGCAGCCCGTCTCGTTTGTCGCTGGTCACATCGTTGAACACCGTGCCGGCTCCGAGCGTTCCATCCGGCTTCACCGGATAGCTCATCCAGATTCTACGCGCCGGATCGGAGTTGGCCACGTAGAGGATCTTCTCATCGGGCGAAAATGCCAGTCCGTTCGGACGCGAAAGGTCGCTCACCACCAGTTCGAGCTTCGATCCGGATATACGATAAAGTCCGTTGATCTTGAGTTCCTTGGCCGGATCGTCGTCCTGCTTGAGAAGACCGTAGGGAGGGTCGGAAAAATAGATGGTACCGTCGGATTTTACGATCACATCGTTGGGACTGTTCAGGCGCTTGCCCTGGTAGTGATCGGCCAGTACCGTCAGCGAGCCGTCGGGCTCGAGGCGCGTCACCCGGCGATTGCCATGTTCGCAGATGATCAACCGCCCCTGCTTGTCGATGGTCAGGCCATTGGAGCCGACAATGTGTCCCGGCACAGGCGTATCGGTGCCATCGTATCCGCTGGGTTTGCGGAAGACCGATTCGCCGCTGCCCGGCGTCCATTTATAAATGGTGTTGCGCGGGATATCGCTGAAGAGCAGATATCCTTCCGGCCGGTAGATGGGGCCTTCGGTAATCTCATGGCCGCCCGCGATCTTTTCAATGGGGGCCGAGACATCCACCAGCTCGTCGAGTGCGGGATCGAGCCGTTCGATCGTACCGATGCGGGCTTTGGTCTCTGGGGCCGGGCGGGAACAGTTCGCGCTGACAAGCAAGGTCAGTGCGGCGAAGCAACTTGGAATAAAGCGGCGTGGCATCATAGCGCTCTTGAAAAATATTCAGTAAAGGTGTCTAATGATGAACTAACATCAGGTTACGCTACCGCAGTTTGGCGGCCCGGTCAAGAGAGCGAAAAATGATTTGCCGTTTTGAAGCAGGTTTGCTGGTGACGATTTTCGGGGCTGGTTTATTCGCGCAGACCCCCGCGAAATTTTCCGTCCCGAAGGACGTGATCTGGGAGCCGGACCTCGAGTATTCGATTGCCGGCGGCAAAGGATATCGCCTTGCCCTCGATGTGGTGCGCCCGCGCGAAGGAACCAATCCGCTGCCCGCGATTGTCTGCATTCACGGCGGCGGATTCCGCGCCGGAAATCGCGAGCACTATCTGCCGCTCTGCCTGCGTCTGGCGCAGCACGGCTATGTTGCGGCGACGGTATCCTATCGGCTCTCGCCCCTGTATCAGTTTCCTTCGCCTGTCGAAGATGTGAAGGCCGCCATACGCTGGCTGCGTGCCAACGCCCGGCGCTTCAATCTGGATCCCCAGAGGATCGGTGTGACCGGCGAATCCGCCGGCGGCACCCTGACGCTGTTCATGGGACTCACTCCGGACGTTGCCGAACTGGAAGGCACCGGAAATCTGGATCAATCGAGCCGGGTCACCTGCGTGGTGAATTACTATGGCGCTACCGACTTCACCAAGTCTTATGGTAAGAGCCGCGACGCAGCCGATGTCCTGCCGTTGTTCCTCGGCGGAGATCTGGAGCACGAGCGGGTCGCGCACGAGCGCGCCAGTCCGCTGAATTGGGTGAGCCCGCGAGCGGCGCCGGTCCTGACCATACACGGCACAGAGGATCCCTACGTGGCCTATGAACAGGCTGGCTGGATCACGGACCGGCTGCGGAATGCCGGTGTTGAGGCGGAACTCGAAACCATCCAGGGAGGCGGTCACGGATTTGAAGGCGCCAATGCGGAGCGCGCCGAGCAGCGTATGTTCGATTTCTTCGACCGGCACCTGCTACCCAACAAGAGCGATCGTGAGCTGGTGGTGGTCGATCATGGCCCCGCCGGTGAGATCTTCGGCCTCTCGTGGCCCGCGGGAAAGATTCTCTGGCGCGCGCCCAACGCGCGGGGACGCGACGTGCAGGCCCTGCCCGACGGGCACGTCCTCTACACCATGGACCTGACCCACCGCGTGGTGGAGATCGATGGCAGCCGCCGCGTGGTCTGGGAATACGGGGCCGCCGAGGGTCTGGAAGTGCCGGTGGCCGCGCAACGGCTGCGCAACGGCCATACCCTGATTGGAGATTCTCAGCAGGGAAAGCTGGTTGAAGTGGATCGCGATGGCCAGGTAGTCTGGCAATATCAGAGTCCCGAAATCGCGAAAATGCGCATGCGCAACTGCCGTCGCGTCGAAACCGGCGACACCGCGGGAAATACTCTTATGGTGGTGGAGGCGGCTGGCAAGATTATCGAAATCAATCCGGCAGGCAGCGTGGTCTGGACTTTCGAGACACCCGGAGGAGCGCATCGGGCGCCCTACCAGGCTCTGCGGTTGGCCAATGGCAACACGCTCGTCGGAATGGCGGATCCCGGTGAAGTGGCGGAAGTCGACCGTTCCGGAAAAATCTTACGATCGATCGGCGGCGACCACATGGATATACGGCTGGGCTGGGTGACCGGCATCGAGCCTACCCCGGACGGCGGGTTGCTGGTCGCCGACTATCTGGGGCGCCGCATCATCGAAGTCAGCCCCGAGTGGCACGTGCGCCATGAATGGAGCACCGGCCCGCGAGACATCGCCAGCATTTCGCTGGTGCCGTAAGTGAATAAACTTCACGAGGTGTCGTTGCGCAGTGAATTTTGCTCTTGACCCGGAGTGAGCAGCCTCGCTATGATTCTTAAGTACCTCCTGGGGAGGGTGACATCCGTTGCACCGTTTTGTCCTCGCACTGGGGCTGGCCTTCACCGCGATTGCTGAGGCCGGCGCCGATCCCGATTTCTTCCAGCAGAAGATACGCCCGATCTTCTCGGCACACTGCCAGGGCTGCCACAACGACACTTTGAAATTTTCCGGCCTCAGCCTGGACTCGGCGGAGAGCTTCCGCAAGGGCGGTCTGCACGGGCCGGCCATCGTGGCGGGTGACGCCAGCGCCAGCCGGCTGTATCGCAAAGTCGCCGGAATAGAAAAGCCTTCCATGCCCATGCAGGGCGATCCGCTGGCCGCTGCTGAGATCGCAATCATCAAAAGCTGGATCGAGATGGGCGCGCCCTGGCCTGAGGACCCCAAAGACCAAAATGCCGAGCAGGCCAGGCTGGATCGGCTGGCGGCCATGAAGAAGCTGGAAGATCAGAAGGTAATCACGGATAAAGATCGCCAGTGGTGGGCCTATCGAAAGCCCGTGCGGCCTCCGGTGCCGACCCCCAGGAATACCGCGGCGGTCTGGAACGAGGTGGATGCATTCGTGGTTGCGCTCCAGGAGGCCAAGGGCCTCAACTCCGCGCCGGTGGCATCGCGCGCGACACTGATCCGGCGCCTGTACTTCGATCTGATCGGGCTGCCCCCACGCCCCGAAGAAGTGGAAGCCTTTCTGCACGACCCTTCACCTGACGCCTACCGCAACCTGATGGAACGTTTGCTCGATTCCGAGCGCTACGGAGAGCGCTGGGGCCGGCACTGGCTGGATGTCGCCCGCTACGCCGACAGCGACGGGTACGAATACGATATGCTGCGCCCCAATAGCTGGCGCTATCGTGACTACGTGATTCGGGCCTTCAATCAGGATAAGCCGTACGACCGCTTCGTACGTGAACAGATTGCCGGTGACGAACTGCCCGATCGCGATTACGATTCCATCACCGGTGTGGGCTTCAGCCGCAACGGACCGTTCATCGGCGACATGGTCCTGATGCAGAATGAACAGACGCGCAGCGACGAGCTGGATGACATGGTCGCCACCACGGGGCAGGCGTTCCTGGGCACAACCATTGGCTGTGCGCGCTGCCATAATCACAAGTTCGATCCCATCCTGCAGAAGGATTACTACCGCATGGTGGCAGTCTTCGCGCCAAGCATTCGCAAGGATGTGCCGCTCGCTCCCGCAGCCCTGGTGGATCAGTACGAGACCCAGGTGAAGAAGGTGGACGATCGCATCGCGGTCATTCAGGAGCAGGTCAAAACGCTGGAAAAACCCGCTCGGGAGCGCCTGCTGGCGGCCAGGTATGCCAAGCTCCCGGAACCGGTGCAGATCGCGCTGAAGACCGATCCGGCCAAGCGCACCGAAGCGCAGAAGCTGCAGGCCGATCAGGTGAAGTATTCGATAGGCGTACCCGAAACCGATATTCTTCCTGAACTCGCGCCCGCCGACAAGAAGCAGGTGGAAACGCTGACCGCGTCGATCGCCGATCTGGAGAAGTCCAAGCCTGCCAAGCTGCCCGAAGTTCAGGCCATCGTCGATCAGGGGCCGGTAGCCGCGCCCTCCTATTTTCTCCATCGCGGCAGCATACAGAACAAAGGTTCGGAGATGTCGCCCGGCAGCATCACGGTGCTGAACGCAGCCGGCCAAGACATTGTGGTTCCTCCTCCGCAGCCTGGCGCGAAATCCACCGGCCGTCGCCTCGCTTTAGCCAATTGGCTGGCGAGCGATCAGAACCCGCTGACCGCGCGGGTAATGGTCAACCGCATCTGGCAGCATCATTTCGGCCGCGGTATCGTAGGCACGCCCAACGACTTCGGACACATGGGCGACCGGCCGACCAACCCCGAGCTTCTGGACTGGCTGGCGACCGAGTTCGTGCGCCGCGGCTGGAGTATCAAGGCCATGCACCGCCTGATCCTGATGTCGCGGACCTATCAGGAGGCTTCCGAGTTTTCCGACGCGGAGGACGAGAAGATCGATCCGGAGGACCGCTATCTCTGGCGAAAACCTCTGCAGCGCCTCGAGGGAGAAGCCATCCGCGATGCGATTCTGGCGTCGTCCGGATCGCTGAACCTCAAGCCGGGCGGCCCCGGCGTCTTTCCCGAAGTTGACGCGGAGGTCTTGCGCGGCTCCGCCTATCAGCGCTGGCCGTTAACTACCGATGGTCCGGAGGCATGGCGGCGCAGCGTCTATGTGACCCAGATGCGCTCGGTCACTGCGCCCATCATGGATCTGTTCGATCCGCCTGAGAGTATTGGCTCCTGTGCGCGCCGCAACGTCACCACCGTCGCGCCCCAGGCTCTGCAACTGCTGAACAACAAGTTCGTGGCGGGCCAGGCGGTGATCTTCGCCGAAAGATTGCGCAATGAAGAAGGCCGCGATACGCGGCGCGAGGTGGAGCGTGCCTATACGCTGGCCCTCGGCCGCCCTCCCGACCCGCGCGAGCTCCCGCTGACGCTCGACTTCATCAGCAAGCAGGAAAATTATCATCGCCAACACAGCCAGGTTCTGCTGGAGCGGGGCGTGGATCCCGCCCAGATCCTGCCGCCGGATAAAGCCGCGCTGGCGGATTTCTGTCATTCGTTGCTGAACCTCAACGAATTCGTCTACGTCAATTGAGAGGAGACAGGCATGCCGCACTTTAGCGATCGTTCAATCTCGCGCCGCCAGCTACTTTGGAATGCAGGCGGCGGCATCGCCGGACTGGCGTTGTGCGACATTCTCAACTCCGAACGGCTGCTCGCTGCCAGTGTCTCCACCGAATCGCCTACGCTGCCCAAAAAGCCGCATTTCGCGCCCAAGGCGAAGAGCGTGATCTCGCTCTTCATGAACGGCGGCACCAGCCATGTAGACACCTTCGATCCCAAGGCAACGCTCACGCGGCTGCACGGCGAAGCGCCCCCGAAAAGCCTCAACATCGAGTCGTTCTTTCCGTATCCCGGAACGTTTCTGAAGAGCCCGTTCGAATTCAAGAAGTACGGGCAATGTGGACTGGAAGTCTCGGAGCTGTTCCAGCACACCGCCGAATGCGCGGACGATCTCGCGGTGGTCCGCTCCATGCACGCGCTGAGCAATAATCACACGCCCGCCATTCTGCAGATGATGACCGGCTTCATTCAGCCCGGCCGGCCGAGCTTGGGAGCGTGGGCGGTCTACGGGCTGGGCACCGAGAACCAGAACCTGCCGGCGTACGTGGTGCTGCTCGACAAGACCGGCGGTCCTCTCGGAGGCGCACAGCAGTGGAGCTCCGGATTTATGCCCGCGGCCTACCAGGGCACCGCCTTCCGCAATCAGGGCCAGCCCATCGCCGATCTGGCATCGCCGAATCTGGTGGACCCCGAACAGCAGCGCGCCCGCCTCGACTTCATCGAGAAGCTGGACAGAATGCATCTCGCTGCCAACGGCGGCGACTCAGAGCTGGCGGCCCGCATCGATTCCTACGAGCTGGCTTTCCGTATGCAGAGCAAGGCTCCCGACGCAGTGGATTTGACCAAAGAGAGCGAGGCGACCCGCAAGCTTTATGGCTTCGGCGATCCGGCCTGCGAGCACTTCGCGAAAAACTGCCTGATGGCGCGCAGGCTGGTGGAGCGCGGCGTCCGCTTCGTGCAGCTCTACGCGGGCAGCAATGCCACCGACTCCTGGGACGCGCACGCCGAGCTCGAAAAGAACCATCGCACTCGCGCCGCGGCGGCGGATAAACCGATCCGCGGGCTGATTCAGGATCTGAAATCGCGCGGTCTGCTCGACAGTACGCTGGTAGTCTGGCACACCGAGTTCGGGCGCCTGCCGATTTCCCAATCCATCTCCGGACGCGACCATAGCCCGAAAGGCTTCTCCATCTGGATGGCCGGTGGAGGCGTGAAGGGCGGCCGGGTGATTGGCGCCACCGACGAGTTCGGCTATCAGGCGACGGTGGAACCACACTCAGTCAACGATATGCACGCTACCATCCTGTACGCGCTGGGTCTCGATCATACGCGGCTCACCTATATGTACAATGGGCGGCCCCAGCGATTGACGGATGTTTCGGGCGAAGTGATCCAAACGCTGTTCTAGTTCTTGGGCACGAAGCGCATCTGCGGCAGCAGGCCTGTCCGTTTCTTGTTCTCGATCAGCTCGTTGTAGCGCAGCAGCTCCGCGACATCGCGGCCCTGTTCGACCTGCGTTTGAATCTCGCGCTCCACCTCGCGCAGGCGCTCCGCAATCTCCAGCGTGCTCTCCATACGGGCCGCGGGAACCACCACCACGCCATCCTCGTCTCCGACGATCCAGTCTTCCGGACACACCACGGCGCCGGCGCACTGTATCGGAATTCCGGTTTCACCCCGGTACTCCACGCCTCCGGCATTGGGCACTGCCGCCCGCGCAAAGACTGGCAAGGAATCGCGGCGGATCTCCGCTACATCGCGTATCGCCCCATCAATCACCACGCCCGCCATGCCTTTGAGGCGCGCACAAATGGTAGTGATGCCGCCCCACAGAGCCGTGTTCAATTCGCCTTGACCGTCGATCACCAGCACGTAACCGGACGGGCATTCAGAAAGCGCTTTGCCCACCATCAGAATATCCGCTGTATGGACACGCAGGGTGAAGGCGGGCCCGCTGACCCGGCAGTTCGCCGACCAGCAGCGCATGTCATGATCCATGGCGCCCGCCTTTCCCAGCGCATCGGAGAGCAGCGCGGGGCGAACACCTTTCAGCCGTTCGAGAATTTCCGCCCTCACATCATCACCTGAGCGGGGTTAATCGCCTGATACTTGCCTTTGTTGGCGGTGATCTCGAAGGCCTGCGGCACCGAATCGATGCCGTTCAAAATATGCGTGATGGTCGGCTTCAGGCGCACCCGGCCGGAGGAAACCAGACGCACCGTATGTTCGAGATGGGCAAGCGTGCTGATGTCGGGAAAAACATAGCGTAAACTACGCTCGCGCAGTGTGTCGATATCGATCTCGAGCGGATGTCCGAACCAGGAAACGCCTACAATCTTGCCTCCTGACCGCACCGCATCCACCGCCTGCATCAGCGTGCGTACGCCCGCAAGCCCCTGCTTGGGACTTCCACCGGCGCATTCGAATACGATATCGGCGCCGTTGCCGCCGGTCAGTTCCCGTATCGCGGCTACCGGATCGCATTCGCGCGCATTCAGAGCATAATCGGCGCCCAGCTCCTTGGACATGCTGCAGGACTCCGCGCGTACATCCACGGTAATGAGCAGGCCCGCCCCGCTATTGCGCGCGATCTGCAGGCACTCCATTCCCATGCTGCCCTGGCCGAAGATTGCCACCGAGTCGCCGATACCGATCTGCGCCGTCTCGACCGACGCCACGCTATCGCTCAACGATTGCAGGCACGCCGCCTCGCTGTCCGAGATATTATCGGCCACCTTGACCAGAGCAATCTCGGGCAGCACCGCGAACTCGGAGAAGCATCCCGGCAGTTGGAAGCCGATGATAGGGCCTTTGCGGCAGAGATAATTCTGACCACTGAGACACATAGGGCAGTTCTGACAAGGCAGCTTGGCCCTGGCCGCCACGCGGTCGCCGGCCTTGAGCCGGGAAACGCCCTCCCCGGTCTCCAGGATGCGCACACAAAACTCATGCCCGAACAATTGCACCGGCGCTTCGGTCTCGAGACGCCGCTTGATTTTTTCGTAGGCGAGCGTGGGAATGCCGAATGCCAGTTGGGCCTCGGTAACACTCGGCTGCACGCAGAGCACTTGAGCGATGACGTGCCCGGGCGTGCACTCCGGCGTCGGGATATCGTCCAGGCGCATGTCGTTAAACCCGTAAAAGCGCCACGCTTTCATCCAACCTCCCATGATCATGAAGATTACGGACCCTACATCATCTTGGCGAGCACGCCGCCATCCACCACCAGCCCCGCGCCGGTGATGAAAGAGCCGGCTTCGCTCGCGAGCAGCAAAGCCGCTCCCGCGAGTTCCGGAGGCTGGCCCCAGCGGCCCAAAGCCGTACGGTCCGCGAAGTTTTTCTTCTGCTGGGCGGTAAGTACATGCGCTGGAAGATCGGTCAGGAACGGCCCGGGCACCAGGCAATTGACCGTGATTCCATATGGCCCGAGATCCATTGCGCCCGCCCTGGCGAGGCCCAGTAAACCGGATTTTGAAGCGGAGTAGACGCTGCGGCCCTGCATTCCCGTCTGACCCAGGATCGAGGAAACGTGAATGATTCTTCCCCATTTGCGCGCCTTCATCTGCGGCGCCAGCGCCCGGGTCAGGCGCATGGCACTCGATAAATTCAATTCCAGTATCCGGTCCCAGGCCTCATCGGTGATCTGATCGATCTCCTGAGGAAGATTGGAGCCGGCATTATTCACCAGAATGTCGACGCGGCCGAAGCGTTGCAGCGCGGTGTCGGCGAGCGCCTGGACTTGCGTTCGTTCGGTCATATCGGTTACTGCCCACTCCACGCGGGCGGGGAGTCCCTGGGCGATCTCCGCGGCCGCCTTGCTGAGCTCCTCTTCATGCCGGCTGCACAGGAAAAGATCGGCGCCGGCCTCGGCAAACAATCGGGCAATCGACTGCCCCAGGCCTTTGCTGCCTCCGGTCACCAGCGCAACACGGCCCTTCAGATCGAAAAGTGGATGAATATGTCCTCCTGAGTGTCTTTCACTCCGCGCGGATAGCGGCGAAGACTACTCAATTCTCACGCCGCCCAGACCCGATGTCAATGACGAAAAATGCCGTAACTTACTAAGATTTTCTGCGATACTGGCGTTTAGCTGAGCACCACCAACTATGTCCGAAGAAACCGCACGACGTCCTCTTCTGGTATACATCCAGGGAACGTTACCTTCCCTTAACCCTACCGAGCGACTGATCGCCAACCACATACTCGAAGATCCCGAGCGAATCCTCACCTCGTCGATTGCGGAGATGCGTGACGGCTCGGGCGCGAGCGTTGGTTCGATCGTGGGTTTCTGCCGCAGCCTGGGCCTGAAGGGATTCGCGGATTTCAAAATCGCACTGGCGCGGGAGCTGGCACAGAGCGGCTTTTCCGGCTTCGCGCCCGCCGCGGATGGCTCGTCTTCCCAGAATGGAACCGTGTTTGAAAAGGTGTTTCAGTTTCACGCTCAAAGTCTGGTGGATACGCTCCAGATCAACAGCCAGGAAACCATGCGTCAAGCCGCCCAGGCCCTGGACCGGGCGCACCGCATCGAGTTATTCGCCATCGGCATATCTTATCCGATCGCCTATCTGGCATCCTGCAAGCTTCGTCTGATCGGCCTGCCGGCATCCACTCAGTTCGACTCACACATGCAATTGATCGCAGCCACCCAAATGCGCAAGGGCGACGTGGCCTTCGGAATCTCCTGTTCGGGCGCCACCAGCGAAACGGTACGATGTCTCGAAGTGGCCCGTTCGCGGGGCGCGCGAACCATATGTCTCACTAACTCGGTGAGATCTCCGATCACCCACGCGGCAGACCTGGCGCTGTTCGCCACGCCGAGTGAGATCAAGTATTTTCAGGCTCCGCTGGCCTCTCGTATTACCCAGCTCGCCATCGTCGACGCGCTGTTCGTGTCACTCGCCCAGAAGAACAAGGACCGTACCGCGGTCCAGTTACGCAATGCAGGCGAGGAGCTGTTAAAACAGCGGATCACTTGACATCCTAGAAAATAAACTTCAACACCATTTGAATCTGTCGTGACGGTCCGGCATTCAGGATCTCGCCGAACGTTCCGGTTCCTACCGAAGCTGACGGATTCAGGAAGTTCGGGTGATTCAGGCTATTGAACCACTCGGAACGGAATTCGAGGCGTTTGGCTTCGGTGATGGAGAAGGTCTTGAACGCCGAAAGGTCCAGATCCACAATGCCCGGCCCGATCAGTATATTGGCGCCGGCGTCGCCGAATGGAATATAGACGCCGCCATGCACCGGATCGGCTACCGCCGCGGGAAGTACGAAGCAGGAGGTATCGAACCATTCGGTCACCGAATGTCCCCCCGGAGGCGTTTGCCCGTTGCAGATGCGGTCCGGCCGGCCGGCGCCGCCTGATACCGTGAACGGCAGGCCACTCTGCACCGTGCTTACCGCTCCGAGTTGCCATCCGCCAATGATCGCGTTTTCCACGCCGCTCGCGGACTGGCCAAACGCTTTGCCGCGGCCGAAGGGCAGCTCATATAATAAACTGCTTACCCACCGGTTCCTGACATCCACGCCGGCCAAACCACGATCTGCGTCCAGGTCGCGCGCATTCTGATGGCCTGTGTCTCCGTAATTGCTTCCGGGATTCTCGATGGCTTTCGAGTAAGTGTAGTCGGTCAGAAGAGTGAAACCCTTCGAGAGGCGCTTCTTGAGCGAAAGCTGAAGTCCTTCGTAGTCACCGACGCCGCGCTGCTCAACATAAGTGAAGTCAGTCAGGTTCGGATCTACGGAGTAGAAAGGACGGCGCGCCTGAACATTGCCGGTACCGGGGTAAGGCTGATTCAGGTTGTACTGATCTTGCAGGTGAATCGAAATGTTGCCCACATAGTTCGCTTCAAACAACAGAGAAGGTTCGATCTGGTGCTGTATACCGAATGACCACTGCTGTGTATAAGCCGTATGGTTCTCCGGGAAGCGGCCATTGAACGCGCCCGAAGGATCGTCGATCGGAATCAATCCGCTCGATGGGGGCAGGCCCATGTCCAGCGTGCGGGTGATCTGCTGGGGCTCGGGAGTGTTGGTGAAGTTGGCGCCGCCGACGAAGGGCGGATTCAGCGTCATCTGCTGGCCTGCCTGCGACTCCGGGTAGAAAAAGATCCCGTATGAGGAACGCAGCACGGTCTTTTCCCCAAGGCGATAGGCAAATCCGAAGCGGGGCGCGAAGTTGTGTTTGTTGGTGGAAACCAATGCCCGGGTGGACAATCCCGGATAGCTTCCGCCGGCCCCCGGCAGCACCAGCTTCCCGGTAATCGGATCGATGTTGGTCTGCCGGTTGAAGACTTCGGTCTGCGGGGTAAACAGATCGTACCGCAGGCCATAACTCAGAGTCAGTTTCGGCGTAACCTTCCAGGTGTCCTGGAAGTAAGAAGAGAATTCGGTCGAACGGATACCCGCAAGGCCGGAAGTGGTCACGATACTGCCGCCGGCCGGGATGCCCAGCAGGAAATCCGCGAACGCGTTGCCGGTGTTGTCGGGATTGTTGGGATCGGCTGTGAAATTGGGGCCGAAGCTGAACGATCCGGCCGGCGGCCCGAGAATCTGCGTGAAGTTGCGTTCCACCCGCTTGAAATCGACGCCCGCCTTGAAGGTGTGCGAGCCACGCACGAAGGTCACGTTATCGAGCCATTGATACACGTTCTCGAGCTCGACCAGGGGGAAGAATGCCGTGTCGCCC
>Ga0302325_10003318_pt1 | contig 38075 bp, 29 predicted proteins | sample Palsa_T0_2_FD_201948 | JGI IMG/M metagenome (GOLD analysis project Ga0302325, IMG submission 201948) | Peat permafrost microbial communities from Stordalen Mire near Abisko, Sweden - Palsa_T0_2 | ecosystem: Environmental > Terrestrial > Soil > Palsa > Peat permafrost | place: Sweden: Abisko...
ACATCCCATTCGGGGGATTCTCCTACATCTACTGGTTCAGAGATTTTCCCAATCAGCCCAATACCTCCGCAATCTGGACGGTCGGAAAGCAAAGCTCCGGATGCATCAACTACACGGCCGTCCCTGCGTGTTGAATCGATTGGGCCGATGAGCCGACCGGCCATGAGAGCACGCGGTCACTGTGTTTCCAGAGCTTTCATGGCATCGGTTGCATCGGGATAGCCATGGGCGCTGGATTTCCGATACCAGGCAATTGCGTCGGACCGGCTCTGCGATGTTCCCAGGCCTTTTTCGTAGAGGTAGCCGACTTTGTACTCAGCTTCCGCCCGTCCCTGCCGCGCAGCCATGAGATACCACTTCATCGCGTCAGGATAACTCTGGGTAAGTCCTGACCCCTGCTCGTACATTTGCCCGAGCCGGTACTGCGCCTCGGGCCGCCCTTGTTGTCCCGCCTTGTCGTACCATTGCGCCGCCTGGGCATAGTCTTTGGCGGTCCCACGGCCTTGGTCATACATCACCCCGAGCCGATATTGCGCGTCCTTGTGACCCTGTTTTGCCGCGAGCGTGTACCACTGGATCGCCTCCGCGGGATTCTGCGGAGACTGCGCAACATCGTACATGCCTCCGAGCCGGTACTGGCCATCGGCATATCCCTGATCGGCGGCGAGCCTGAACCATCGCATCGCTTCCCGAATGTCGCGCGGCACCGCCAGTGCGTAGCTCATCCCGACCTTAACCTGGGCAGCGGGATCGCCCGCGGCCGCCTTTTGCTTGAGCGCAGCAAGATCGTTCTGAGCGAGGCAGAACTCGAACGGCGCAATCATCATCATGAGCGAAAGTAAAACTGTAAGTCTTTTCATCTGGGTCCTCATCCCTGTGGCCGGCTCGTACGTGAAAGCCGGCGGGAAATCCTTCCTTTGAATCTGCGCAGTGCAATACCTCATTGCTCGAAGTGCAGGATGGTCGGTTGACTCGTGGTCGAATCGATATTGAGACCGACAAATTCCGATGCGTTGGTAACCCACACTGCAATCGTCTTGCCTCCGGGCGAAGTCAACAGAATCACCCCGCGGCCATTGTTTGAAACACTCGAAACCGAGTACGTTCCTGTGAGTGCCTCATTCGGGGATAGCGCTGAACTCTGGCTGATGTCTTCCGCTCCGGTTACTGCGCCCAAGCCGTTGAGGCTGCTCCCACCATCAAAGTTCGCAGTGCCTGAATCGAGCGGAGTCGTTTGGACGATGGGCTCGCCGGAGCCGAACAAGTAAGTACCGATTATGTTGGAGTTTGAGAAGGGCGAAACAGCAACTTGCGACTTCATTTCTCCAATTGCAACCACACTCGTTGAGGCATCCATCACAAAGGCCGTGTTCGGCGAGATTGCGTACAGGTACCAAACCGTTGCGCCTCCGCCGGCCGGGTTGGCCAAGTTGAGCGTGCCGCGACCGTTCAGTTCTATGTCATACGCACCTGTCATCACACCTGCAACCGTCACCGCGCCTCCGCTATTCTGGTCGAAGATCTCCGACACGTTGGAACTGCCATCGAACTGGAAGCGGCCGACGGTGTCCTCGGGGGCGGTTCCGTTGGTGCCGCTCATGCTGAATACGGATCCGCCGTTGAAGGAAGAAGTCGCAAACGGAGCACCGCTTTGCAACTCTGCCGGTCCGCTGAAGATCGGATTGTCGAAGCTGAGTGGATCGACCGAGATCATCAGCAGTTCGTTTGCCGAAACAACATAGAAGGCAAAGTCAAAGGCTCCGCCATCAAAGCCGGGGATGCTGAGCGTTAGAGTGCCACGCCCCGTGGAATCGACGTTGTAGATTCCAGAGAACGTTGCAAAGGTCGGCGATACCACACCGCCATCGTTCACATCGAGGCTGCTGCCGGAGATGAATCCGCTGCCGTCCGGGAAGATGAGTCCGAGTGCACCTATCCGCGCCCCATAAACGTCCTGACCGGCGAGTTTGAGAACATAGCCGCCCGCCAAGACAGAGGGATCGAAGGCCGTAGGATCCTGAAGCTCCAAGACGCCCGAGCCTCGAACTCCGGATTGATCGAATGAAATGAGTCTCCCCCGGGTTCCAAGCAGGTTGAGTGCGAATCGAAACGAGTGCGTTCCCAACGGGCCGCTGATGGTCATGACACCACGATTGTCTGCGCCCATCTGATAGGTTCCAGAGAGGGGTATATCTGTGGTGGGACCGGCAGTGTCGTTTACATCTTCCAGGCCAGACACGAGCTTGCCATTGCCGTCAGCCGTGAGTGATCCAGCCTCCTGGTACACGCCCGCATTGTTAAAGCCCGTGAACTGGAAGGCGAATTGACCCTTCAGTTTCGAGTTATCCGAAGCGAGAATACTCACAACAGCCGACGCCGACTCTGAAGTATTCGCATTTGAGGTCGCCTTGACGATAACGGTGGCAGGGGAGGGTACAGCGGCCGGAGCCGTATACAATCCTCCGGTCGTTATGCTACCGCAGGCGGCTCCCGAGCAGCCGGAGCCGCTCACGCTCCAGGCTACAGCCGTGTTCGTGGTGCCCGAAACATGGACACGGAACTGCTGCTGCTGACCAACTGTGACGATGTCACTTGTCGGTGAAATTGTTACCGAGACAGGAACAATGATGGTTACCGTGGCTGAAGCCATCGTTACGCCATCCGCGATGGCGGTTGCCGTTACCCTAACCTGCGCAGGATTGGGCACAGTATCGGGAGCAGTATAGAGGCCAGTGGACGAGACCGTGCCGCAGGCCGCTCCGGAACAGCCGGCGCCATTGACGCTCCATGTCACGCCGGTGATCGATGTGCCTGTAACTTTGGCTGTAAACTGACCCCTTGCCCCCACCGCAATCTGTGCGGAGATAGGCGAAATACTCACGGCAATTTGCTGGGCAATCGTCACCATTGCCGAACTGGACTTTGTGGAATCGGCAACCGACGTCGCGGTAACGAAGATAAAGGATGGATTTGGAGGCGTGGAGGGCGCCGTGTAAAGTCCGCCGGACGTGATCGTGCCACATGTGGCTCCTGCGCAACCGTATCCACTCACGCTCCAGAGGACTGTGGTGTTGCTGGTGCCTGTTACCGCAGCTTTGAACTGTTGTTGGGCGGCAGTGCTTAGCTGAACGTTATTTGGCGAGACCGTGACCGAGATCTGGCCTGGCGCAGAGATGGTAACTGATGTTGAACCGGATAACCCTGGTTTTGAGAGAGAGGCCGCGGTGACCGCAACGATCGCAGGACTTGGCGCTGTTGCCGGCGCCGTGTAAAGCCCGCTCGAAGTAATGGAACCGCAGGTAATTCCAGAGCATCCGGTGCCAGAGACGCTCCAGACTACTATGCCGCTTCCAGGGCCGCTTGCAGCGAACTGCACCTGCGCTCCAGTTCGCACCAGAGGAGAACTGGGGCTTACGATAAGTTGTGAAGTCGCGGCAACGATAGTTGCCGTCGCGCTCGAAGACTTGGCGGGATCGGCAACGGAAACCGCTGAAATCCTCACCTTGGGCGAAGCGGGAACGCTTGTTGGCGCTGTGTACAAACCGCTCACTGAGACGGTACCGCAAGCCGATCCGGAACATCCTGTTCCGGCTACGGCCCATCTCACCGACGCATTCGTAGTGCCAGCGACTTTGGCGGAAAACTGTTGCTGTGCTCCGGCGCTGATCTGTACTGTCGATGGCGAAACCAAAATCGATATCGATGTCGCCAATGCGATGTCGACTGTCGCCGAAACCGACTTTGCAGGGGTGGCAACAGTGGTGGCCGTGACGATCGTTTGCGCCGGCTTAGGAATGATGGCCGGCGCGGTATAGAGTCCGCCTGAGGTGATTGTGCCGCAGGCGGTCGCTTTGCATCCCACGCCAGTCACCGTCCACTTCACCGCGGTATCCGAATTACCGGTAACCAGGGCAGAGAACTGTTGCTGGCCGCTTTGGGCAATGGTCGCAAGTGTAGGAGAGATTGTGACCGCGATGCTGGAAGCCGTTCCGATCGTAACGCTGGCGCTACCGGATTGCGTGACATCCGATAGAGACGTTGCAACCACGAGGACCAACGGCGGAGTGGGGGCCGAGGCCGGCGCCGTGTAAAGACCGTTCGAGTTGATTTCTCCGCATGAGATACCGCTGCAGCCGCTTCCCGTGAGGCTCCACAGCACTACATTATCCGCAGAACCGGTGGCCGTAAATTGCAACTGGGCGTTTGGCTTGATCTGCGCAGACGACGGAGACACTACAATCGAAGACGCCAGGCCTGGGTACTCGAAAGCAACTGTCACAAGTACTATCCACGCCAGCTTAGGAAGATACTTCATCGGCCACCCCTTGAAACAACTTCCAACAGCTGCATGGCAGTCGCAGGCCCATCAATGACGAACTTTCATTACCTCGCGGAGATCTGCGGCCGTTGAGCGCCGGCCAGATTCAACTGCTGATTCACAATGTCCTTCAAAGCTGCATAGTCGACAACGCCGCTGAAGAAGTGACCGTTGACAAAGAAGCTGGGAGTGCCTGTCAGTCCAAGGCTCTTGGCCTCGTCCAAATCTTTCTTCACCGCAGCGGATTCCGCTCCGCTGTCCAAACACGTATCAAAGCGATCGCCATCCAGCTTCAGCACACGGGCGTGTTCCTTCAACGCGTCCAGCTCAATCTCTTTGCTGTAGAAGAGAACATCGTGGTATTCCCAGAATTTTCCCTGCTCCCCGGCGCAGCGTGAGGCCTCCGCTGCTTTTTCGGACCCGTGGTGCATTGGGAGCGGAAAGTCCTTGAAGATCACCGTGAGGTTGTCTCCATATTCTTTCTTGAGCTGTTGGATCTGAGGGTTGACCTTCTGGCAATAGGGACACTGGTAATCGGCAAACTCCACAAGAACAACAGGTGCATTCGAATCGCCGTGTGTATAGGCCTTGGCAATATCGACGTGCGCTGAGGGCGGCATCAACATGATGTTGATTTTCGCTTGTTTCCGCAGTTGCTCCACGAAGGCTGCCCGTGCCTTGGTACGACGCAGATCACGAATGTGCTGCAAGACGTCTTCACGAACAGACTCGAAAGAATCCTGTGTATCGAGGCCTTCGTAGTACACCTCAAGCTGGTCCTGAGTGGGATCCTTCACGCCCTTGTAGACTTCCGTATCCAAGAGCTGATCCAGTGAAATGTTACGTTTGCGCGCTTCATCTGCCAACAGCCGATTATCGATTAGCTCTTCGAGAGCCTTTCGTTCGTTAAGGTAATACTGATATTGCGCCTGAAGCAGCTTTCCGCCTTCGAGTTGCTTCAGATCCGTGAGCGTGAGGTCGGCGCCACTGACTCTAGCGACTACCTGAACTGGATCTTGCCCCGTCTGACCATGCAGGATGGCTGCCGCAGAGAGTACAAAGAGTCCGATAACCAACATGCTTGCAGTGCGCCGAGTGTTCATTGCCTATTCCCTCTCCAATACGGATCGTCGATTGATAAGTAGTGCCAGGGAGGGGAATGACGCTGTCCCTGGCACTGCAGCTTTGTCGAGAACCTGGCATGCTGCCGTACTACTTATTTCTCAGCATGCCGAGGTGGTTACAGAATCAGTCACCGGTACCACAAGAGCAAATGCCCTGACCGCTGCCCAGAATGTTGACAAAAGCGCATTGCGCTTGCAGGTTGGCAAGCTCGGTTGCGCCGAGTGTCGAGTCTGACGACTCAGTTTCGGTAATGGGCCAAGTCGTACCAACCGCATTCTGGATGTGAGTTACCCATGCGCGAAGGTTTGCCTTCGGGGAGACGTTGGAGGTCGGATCGCAGGGCGAGTCGTTCACTGCCGCGGATACGATCTTGATCACGCCGTTCCTCGAAACAACGCCGGTGAGCGGGTTCGACGTCAGATTGGAGCGAACCGATAGCGTCCGCAGGCCGTTGTGGGTTTCAACGCATCCGCAGCACTCGGTGAGCTGTTGATCTGCGTCAAACACGTAGATCATCGCGCAGAGATTTCCATACGTCAGGCCTGGGTTGTCGATCCGGACTGTCGCATCGGGAGCTGGGGCGGCATTGTTCGAGAAGTAGTTGACTTTGTACACATCTTGCGCCGAGGCAACGCCAGCGCCGACTGAGATCAGGCCGGCGATTACCAGGGCAACGGACAACGTCTTACACGCGGTGAGTTTCATTCTTGGAGTCCTCCTTCGCGTTTTCTCAGCTTTCGATAACAATAGCTGGGAGCGCTCAGTGCCCAACTCTAAACACTATTCAATTCTTTACAATTACCCAGTTGACCTACGCCTGTCAGTTATTCCATCGAAGCTACTCCGTTCGCATTAGCCCGCAATCGAGCGAAGTCCGCTGTCCGTAATTTGGTTAATACTCTCAATGTGCGCATGCGACTTAGCGCAGATCCGACACCGATGCAGCGAAGCAGTCCCAGTAGTCTTCTGACTTCTTCCTTCTGCGCGGCGTGGTCAGCCTCTATTGTGGCGGCGCCTGGTTGTCAAGCACCTGCTGCTGGCGTTTCTGTAACTCATCGAGAATCTCGCCCGGAGTTTTCCCGGAGTCTTTCGCGGCTTGCTGAACATTGAAACCGACGGGAATCCCCTGCTGCCGAGCACTTGGAACGGAAGCGGGCTGGATGGGAAGTTCATTGTTGGCGGGCAGCTCCGCAATATCTGGCAGATTAGGCACTGGATGCGGCGGTCCCGAAGATGTCACGCGAAGCTGCGTGGTCAACACTAACTTGGTTACAGCCTGCGGATCCTGGGATGAAGTTTGAATGATGTAGTTGAGCCCCGATCCATACAGCAGTTGTGTCAGTACGTCGCGTAGAGGGGCCGGTCCAACGTGATCGAAGACTGGATCATTCATCGTTTCTGCAGGAAATTCAACGTCGATTCCTGTGCGGACCCGGATTGCTTCGATGACATCCCCCAGCGGGACATTGTCGGCGTTAATGGAGAGTTGGCCATCGGCATAGGAGACGATCGGAACCTCTGGAACTGCTTGTGGATCCCCAGTCTGACCGGTCGTGGGTAAGGAATCGACAGGCCGCCCTGGCTCGCTCGGACCTTTTGTCTTCTTGCAGATCGGCTCTTGTTCCTGCATTGCAGCACCGGAACGGTTAACTTCAGGGAGGCCGGTATCTTTGCCTGTGAAGGGCGAGCTGCTTTGTGTCGTGGACTGTTGTTGCGGAACACCCATGCCATCCTGAGAGGACTGTGCCTTGCTCATCGCCAGAACGAGCCGACGCGAATCATTGTCCTTTTCCTGGTCGCATATCTGCGCCTGGGGGCTGGCAGACGGGCTGACGCTCGATGTGGTGTCAGCTTGTCCCAAAGCGGATGGTATTGACACGAACAGCGCAACAAATGGCGCGAGCAAAAGAACGCGGTCGTGCCTGAGGCGGACTTGCGTGGGCAGACTGGACGGGGTCGAGTGAACATCATCCCGGGTTGACAAAGTTACGGAGCGCAGCATGGCGTCCTCCTGCGGCTCCAATTCGAGCACCTGAGCTGGATGACCGCAATCGCACGTATGGGCTAACCGGCAGGGCTATGGTTCCCGTATTCCGGCGTCGGAAGATGACACCTCCTTCCATCGGCGATACGCCGCACCGTGGATCTCAGACGAAATCGGACTGGTGTATTTGCCAGCGGGCGCGTCGAACCGGATTCAAATGCTCCCGTGCCGATTAACCCAAAGAGACGAACCCTAATGGCGCAGTCGATTGTTCTTGACAAAGCCCAATTGCCATGGAAGACTCCGGTTGCAACTGGGCCCACTCATCCTCACCGAGCGAATCAGGCTAATACTTATGGTTCGCACGCTTTTGTGAGCGGCACTCTACACCAGACAGTTGTTTGAGCGCATTTCGCCTCGACTCGCTCCTACATTGGATTTCTCGCCGACGAAGTCAGGATACCGAACAATTGATCTTCAAAAGCGGAGGGGCGTAACGGTGACTGCAGCCTTTACTATGCCAGGTTTTCTGTTGTTGAACGACGGGCTACAGCCTATCGCCTTCAATTCGGAGGCGGTTCAGATTTTGGCGTATCCCACGAAGCCGGAAAGAATTCAGCAGAAAACTGAATTCCTCGAAAACAAGATCAAATTCAGTCTCGTCGACAAGCGAAGCGACTCCCAACTGGAATTCATCAAAGAATACAGATCGGGAGGACGGCAGTACATGTGTCGTGCATTTCACATCGATTGCAAGGGGCAAGAGGTCGCGTTGTGTACGACAGCTGTGATTCTTGAGCGCCACTACTCTTCTGTCGCGGAGCTGAGCGATCTCTTGCGGCAATTTGACTTGACTCCACGCGAGATGGAAGCCGTGACGCTCTTGGTTGAGGGACTCACCAGCAAGGAAATTGCCTGCCGGATGGATATCAGCCCCAATACCGTCAAGGCCTTTCTGCGCCTCGTCATGTTGAAGATGAATGTCTCCACCCGGTCCGGAATTGTTGGCAAGATTGTGGGACCTCATTCCTGACAACATGCCTAAGCTTGCTGAACTAGTTCCTCTGAGGAGTTTACTTGGCGTCGATCCTAGCGTATTCATGAGTCTACGTGAAACGCGTCAGCCAATCCGATCGGCGTCATGAAGCTCGGCTTCCCCAGGTTCTGGAGGTCGTCGTCCGGGAATTGCCGCAACTCGGCTGCACGGAAAATCCTGAGAGCCACTCGGTTGCTGGGTTCGTGCAGAACATAAGTGAAGGTGGAGTGTGTCTCGTCACCCCATGTCCCGTCGGGGAGACAGCGATTCTCCGCTGCGAGATCGCGATTGGAGATGCGCCACTGCGCGTTGCCACGCTGATGCAGGTTCGCTGGACCCGCAAGCAAGATGTAAAACAAGAGTCCTTCATATCGGGACTTGAGGTCCTCCTCTGAAGATGGGTGCAGGCATCGCGCTGTGTGCGCTTCGCCGACGCTCTCTATTCCATTGGAGCCGCTAGCCAATCTCCGACACTGCCCCTCGTTAACCTTCGTCTGATCGCGCATCGAGGCAATCGCCGAATCGAAGCCGACACGAACTAATCCAAAGGAACTAACACCCACGCTCTAGCGCAACCTAACTAAACTACAAAGATACTTGCACGCACCTCCCCCCTAGCCTACAGTCTAGTTCGCTGAGCAGCCTAGTCCATCTGTACTAGCCGCCCCGGGAGGTGCGTGGAGGTATGATCAACCACATTGCTGGATCACGCCGTGTCGTAAGTCCTCCGTGCTTTGCTGCCTTTGTCCTGTCGAGTCTGCTGTTGGCGGGATGCGGAGGGCCTAGCGCGATGTTGAGCAAGTCTCCTGAACTGAAGAAATTGGAGATTACTCCGCAGGCTTCCAAGATTGCGTTAGGGCAAACGGCAGTTTTCACGGCGACAGGGATATTCAGTGACGGCTCCTCACACGATGAGACCAAGTCGGCTCTATGGTCCAGCAGCAACGGCGCAGTTGCAGGTGTCGATGCGGCCGGTCTTGCAACTTCACGCGCCGTTGGATCCGCCAAGATGGTGGCCACAGTCCAAGGTCTCAGCGGGTCGGCCACACTCACTATTTCCGAAGCCGCGATTGTTTCCATTGTGGTTGATCCATCCGCTTCATCCATTGCCCTCGGAACGACGATACAACTGAAAGCGACTGGTAAATACACCGACCGAAGCACGCGGGATGTGACCGGCATCGTGTCCTGGAAGAGTTCGGAGCCTGAGATCGCGACAGTCAAGCAAGCTGGACTGGTAGCTTCGTTGGCTACCGGCAAGGCGTCGATCGTCGCGAACTCAGGGTCCGCGGATGCCTCATGTCAGTTATCCGTCATGCCGGCAACGCTCGTCTCCATTTCGATCACTGAGGATCACCTCAAGATTCCGCTGGGAACGACCGTCGAATTAAAGGCACAGGGCGTTTACACGGACGGGAGCAAGCGCGATCTGACCGACTCCGTCTCATGGAGCAGTTCTCCCGTGGGCATTGTGAGCGTAGATCGCTCAGGGCTGGCGACCGGCAAGAGGATCGGCGCTGCCACGGTCGATGCGAAATCGGGAAGCGTCACAGGTTCGGACTCAGTCACTGTTTCCGCGGCTCTACTCACCTCAATCAAGGTCACTTCCGACAAGGCCATGATGCCGCTCGGCACCTCGCAGCAAATGACGGCGACAGGTAGCTACACGGACGGTAGCTTGCATGATTTGACGAGCTCCGTCTCATGGTTCAGCACCTCCGATCATGTCGTCAGCGTAAGCGGTAGCGGCGAAGCCGGCGCGAGATCGCGGGGTACGAGTGTCATTTCCGCGACATCCGACGGCATAAGCGGTAGCGAATTGCTCACGGTCTCGCCCGCAGCTCTTACGACCATCGGGGTTTCGCCGGGCAATCCGACCATCCCCTTGGCTAGCAGTCTTCAACTCACGGCAACTGGAACCTTTACAGACGGAAGCACGAGCAACCTCACGAACTCCGTGACGTGGAGCGTCGACCATGCTTCAGTGGTGGCAATCGATAATGCCGGTGAAGCAATGGGTGAACAGGTCGGTTCGACAGGCGTTGAGGCGATCCTCGACGGCATTCAGGGTTCCACAATTGTCGTCGTCGAACCAATCGCGGCAACTACCTACTTTGCCGCTGGACCCAACGCGGCGGATACAACACTTCGTCTTACAAATCCTGACGGCAACGAACCCTATCTATGCGCGATGCTGTATGTATTCGACCAGGATCAGCAAATGGCCGAGTGCTGTGGTTGCCAGATCGCGCGGGACGGCCTCCGTACATTGTCATTGAACACAGACCTCATCGGTAATCCCCTGACTGGCCGCACACCGGTATCGGGGTCTGTCCTTCTGGTCACTGCGGACTACGCGGGAAACGCGACTTGCATCCCTTCCTCGATCACCCCCGATGGAATGGCAATTGCCTGGGCGACGCACATGCAGTCAACTGCACCGCAGTCCAGTGCGATCACTGAGGAACCCCTCTCTCAAACGCCGCTGAATGCAACCCTTGCGTCCGCACTACAAGCACAATGCAATTTCATTGAGCAGCTCGGCGGTGGACGGGGACGTTGCACTTGTGGGACGGGTCATTGACCTTGGGTGAGTAGACCCAGGGAATTTCGCACTGAGTCTCTCGCAGAACCGTACCTGACACTCTCGCGTCATACGGCTCCCACTATCCGGCCCTATTTCCGGCAACAGTCGTGTGTTTGGCAGTAATGACGGGGCTCATTCAATGGTGATCGGGCACTCTGGGTGCAAGCAACCGCTCGCCTCTGCCGCTACCAACTCTTCTTGATCAACGCATCCACGGCAAATCCGCCATTGGGATCCCTCGTCGCGCTCAAGGCCACGCGGGGCGAGAGCTGATACTGGCCTTGAATGGTCTGGCTCTGCGTGGACGCGACGTTGCTGGAGAAGGTGACAAACAGATTGCCGGTGACTCTTTGCTGGATGGTGACTTGCGCTCCGGCCGGTCCCTGGTTGGTGCCGCCGGCCAGCACCGGGTTGATCGAGAGTTGCGATATGCCGGCGATCTTTGAGATGCGGCTGGTTACCTGGCTGCTTACCTGCGAAGCGACCAGCGACTCGGCTGCTTGATTCGCCGGCGTCGCGGGAGTATTAGCGTTGGCCTCCGTCGTCTGCCCAAAGGCAAGCAGGTTTATGATGTCCGCGGACGGCAAAGCAGGGTCGGAGTTGTAAGTCGTGCGCAGTTGATCGACCGGGCCATTGAAGCGGAGATAGACATCGTATTGTTGGATCGTGGTCTTAAGCGAGAGATTCACCACAGGCTGCGTTTCGTAAGGATTGACGAAAGCCACCGTGCCTCCGTTGAGGATAAATCGATCGCCATTCAGGATGACATCGCCGCCGTTCAGGTTGACGCGCCCAAGAATCACCGGGCTGGCCGCAGTGCCACGCACCTGCAAGTTGGCAGAGCCGGACAAGCTCAGCGCGCGGCTCACCAGGTTCATATCGTTGGTAGACCTGAGCGCGATATTCAACTGCAGGTTCTGGCCGAATCCCGGAGTAGGAGGTGTAGCGACTCCACCGGAAAACTGGCTTGCAAAACCGGTGAGGTCGAAAGAAGACGTGAACGAGACATCGGAGAGTTGCACCGATCCGCCGAGCACGGCGGCATTGGTCGAGCCGCTAAGTTTGAGATCGGCATTGACGCTCTCCCGCATCCCTTGCGGATACAGCATACGAATGCCCTGCGCAGACACACCGACATTGAATTGCAAATTGGGCCGCAAAGCCACGCCGCCCTGCGCGGTAACAGTGCCACCGCCAACGGTACCCGCGAAACTCGATATGCTCAGGCGATCGCGGGTGAGCCGCAATACACCATTGCCATGCTGCAAGCCGACAGGCAAATCTGCGGAGGAATAAGCTGCGTCCACCACATTGATCTCCCCTCCTACACTTGGATCGTTCATCGCCCCACTGGAGTTGATGTTGAACTTCAGTTCACCCGAAGTGCGAATGTCGGGATCGAAGAGCTGCGCCAACTGCAAGTTGACGGTTCCCAGCAACATAGCCGACATGGCCGCGTTGCTGGGCGCATAACCCTCCACCGGAATCGATCCCTGCAATTGCAAATCGGTATCGGTGCCGCGAATCGAAGTCTTTTGCAAAGACACGATGCCGTCTTTGTAGTCCACATGAATGGGCTCCGCGGCAGCTAGTTGAATGGCGGCGCCATATCCCAACTTGAGGACAGGTACGTTGACGTGAGCCACGATCGCCTTGGGTGTCTTGAGCGGTCCGTGAAGCGTCGCGTGAACTTCCGTCTGCCCGCTAAGACTTGCCGCCTCTTCCGGTGAATAGAGCGCAACCAGAGGCTGCAAGGCAATCGATTGCGTGTCAAGCGCTGCATCTGCAAGGTAATCGCCGGTGAGTTCTACCTTCGCTTTGGCTTGAATGTTTGTGTTCACCGCGGACGTGGTCAGGATAGCGTTCGCGACGTGATCCACGGCGTTCACCTGCAGCTTAAGGTTGGCAATCGTTTGCTTCTGCACGACCAGTTTCGGGATCTCAAGCGTGGCCGACACCTGAGGATTGTCGAAGGAGCCTTGCCCAATGGCATGCAACGATACTTCGCCCGTTGCATCGACATGGCGCACCTTAAGCACCTGCAACTTTGCAAGATCGATCCCCTGCGAATCCAATTGCGCTTCATAAGTCTTCAGCCTGGGACGAACGCTGAACTTGCCTTTCAAACCGCCGGCGGGTGTCTGCAAGGATAGATCGGCGTGAGCCTCATCGCCGGTTCCATTGAAGGTCAGCTTTGCTCCGCTGACAGGTTGATCGTAGGCGACCAGATTGGCCAGCATAACACTACCGTTGCCCGCGGGATTCATGATCGTACCGTGGATACTGGCGTTGGCCGAGATGCTTCCAGTAATCGGCAATTGCTGCCCCGCCAGCTTGGTCAGGTCGTGGATATTCAACTGCGAGGCTTCCAACTCAGCGTGTATCGCGTTTTCCGATGAGAAAGACCACTTGTGCAACTCTGCGCTTGCGCTGAAGTGGAGATGACCGCGCGACGCAGGTTCCAGATCTCCGTTCTGCAGGCTCACCTGAGAAGGAGTTACATCGATGCCCGTGCTGAGCACCTTCCAGGATGTTCCGTTCAGTTGCAGGCTTAATGCCTTCAACGTGCCACTGAGGTGCGGACTGGAAGCGGAACCCTGCACTGTACCGGCGAAGGAAGCCGTTCCTCCAAGACCGAGAGGTTGCAGCGTCTGTCCGGGCGGCGGAGTACGGAACAGATCGGCTATCGAATCGATCTCGTGTAGATCGGCAGCGTTGAGATTGATCGCAAGGCTTGACCGGTTACTGACTACCCCATTCATCGTTAAGTTGGTTTGAGGCGTTCGAATAAAGCTGTCATGCAGCGCAATCTGCCCGTTGCTTGCAGTATAAGATCCGTGAATCGCGCCATCGAAAGGCACACTTGCCGGATGCGAAGATGCCGATGCGACCACCGGAACCGTTCCAGTTCGTGAGCCGGTATTGCGATCTACACTGCCGTGGATGATTGCGTCCGTATTGGCCATCAGGGTGTTAAAGTTCTTAGTCCAGTTCGCGCTGAACTTTGCGTTTAGCGCGCCGTTCAGGCCAACGTTTTGAGATGACCGGGACGACTGCGTCAATCGCTGAAGAGCAGCGAGCGAAAGCCCCTGCAATTGGCCGTTTACTTGAGAATGCGAGTTGCCGCCGATGTCGTTCATTTTCCCGGAAGCAGTAAGATATCCGCCCAGCAGATTCAGCTTGAGGCCGTTCAGGGACGCATCGCCATTGGCAAGAGCATAGTGCGCTGCCAGATTGGTGACTTGCGTTCGCAGAGATGCGGTGCTCACATTCAACTGACGGCTATGCAGTTCTCCGTTCAATGACAAAGATTGAAGCGGTGTGCGATTCGCGGATTGCTGGTAATGCATGGAACCAGCTGTGAGAATCTGACCGGTAGGAATGGAAGCATTCTTCAGGGTCTGGCGTACTTGCTCGCCGTCAATGCCGATGTCGTATTGCGCATCGACGCTGGGGTTCGCGTAATTCTGTATGGTCGCGGTCAGGAGCACTTGCGAAGCGCCCGCTGAGAGCTTGGCATGAGTCAGATGGAATGTGCTGCGCGTCGCGTCGAATTCCGCTTCAAGGCTGTGCGCTATGGGGCGGAAATCCCCAGCGATCAAGTGGCCGTCCGAGTACGCCAACTTGCCCGAATACTGCTGCAAGAGAATGTGATACGACGCTTGAAAATCGACACTATGCAGGTCCGCGCTCAACGGACTCTGCCGGTTGTTGTAATAGATTTCGCCGCCATCCAATTGAGCATGGCGAATGGCCAGATCGAAGACGCTCGTGTTGCTGCTGGAGTTGCCGCTGCTCTTGAAGGTAGGAATGTTCGAATTGCCATGAGCATCGACAAAGATGCGAGCGATCGGGCGGTCGATGCGGAGGCTGTCGAGGTACCATTTGCCATGAAGAATCGACACGATGCGCACGCCGGCCTCAGCATGATCCACCTGAAGCAGGGGAGGGTTGGCATAAGGGACAGCGCCATCGACAGTTATGCCGTAAAGATCGAGACTCAGATTGGACAGATTCACGGCAAAGTTCTGAATTTGGACACGAACGCCGAGGCTCTCGCTGGCCTGCGTCTGCGCAGTGCGAAGCAGATAATCGTGGAAGCGCCGATTGTTCAAGAGAACCGCAATAGAAGTGGCCGCGATCAAGACCAGCACGAATAGAGTGGCGATGGAGACAACAACGATCTTCCTGATGAGATTCCTTCGGTCACGCGGTCTATCGAGTGGAACATCGGTGGAACGCGGTGTCTCATTGCTCATAACAGCCTCTCTTAAAATGCCTGGCCGATGCTGATGAAGTATTGCGTGGAGTTGATGCCGGGAACTGGATTGAGATTATGCCCAAGGTCAATACGCACCGGACCGACTGGCGTAGCATACCGCAGCCCAAGTCCCACGTTATTGGAATAGAGTGAGGTGAAGTCGTGAAATCCAACGTTTGGAAAGACACTGCCGCCATCGTAAAAAGGCACGATGCTCAATCCCTTCTTGAACGGAAGCGGAATGCGCGCTTCTGAATTCACCAGCAACAATTCGTTGCCTCCTGCGGGAACCTGAATCTGTGGGCAATCCGGGGCCACTTGATTGGCGCTGCAAACCAGCACCGAACGCTGCGGTCCCGCGCCATCCAGCGGAAAGCCGCGCAGCGTATTGCCGCCGCCCGTAAAGAATGCTTCGCTGATAGGCACACGGCTGCCGGAAAATGGTTGTGCAAGGCCGATGCGAACGCTGTTCGCCAGAACGATCTTATGCGAAATCGTTTTAAAATACGCAAACTGTGCATTCAGTTTGGTGAAGTCGACGCTGGAGCCAAGCTTGGTAGTATTGAAGTCCACTTCGATGGACTGCAACAGGCCTTTGTGTTCATCGAGTGGATTGTCGCGCGAGTCGTGAGTAACGTTAGCCGCAAGCGTGGAAAGCCGAACATGCCGGTCTGCTGTGGATACCAGTTGCGGAATCAGAGGGTCGATAAGGTTCGTATCGCTGTAGCCATATCGAAGGAAGAGCGTCGTGTCCTTGCTATCTCTCAGATTGCGTTGAATCTGAAAGCTTCCCAGTTCTTCCTGGGAAGAGAAAATCGGATTCTCCTCATCGGTCTCAGCGGAGAGTGAAGCGGTCGCCTTCCACCGGGACCAGAACAAATTCGGCGAAATAAAATAGGCAGCCCCGCGTTGATCCAAACGGCCGGCAAATCCAGTAAAGGAAAGCGTATCGCCCTTGCCGAAGAGGTTGTTGCGCGTGTATTGAAATGAGCCCCTGGGGCCAAAGAACGTGGTCTCGCTGGTTTTGAAATTGGCCGGCAATCCTACGGGCGGAATACCGGGGACAGCCACCGTTCCGCTAGGCACCGTGCCTCCGCGATCGATCACTTCAAAGCCGAAGCCATAAGTGATCTGGTTTCTTGGCGACTCATGCACTTTGATCACGACGTCTTGTTTGGTCTGCGTTGTGACTTGCTGCTTCGGATCGACTTCAGCCCAGTCGAAGACACCGGTGTGATCGTAGAGCTTGCTTTCGGCAGTCAGCAACTCCGTCTCGGTAAGCGGCTTTCCGGGATGGATCGACGCTACGTCTTGATCGATGAGCCGCTGATTGGTATGCACGCGACCCAGCGTGACGATATTCCCCGCAAAGACCTGCGGTCCTTCATGAATCTCGTATACGATGTCGATGCGATGCGGATCGTCTTTGGACACGATAGTGGCCGTCTGGCGAAAGCTCGAATGCAAGTAGCCCGCCTTAAGATAATTCGCAACAATCGTTGCCCGATCCGATTCAACAAGCGCTTGCGAGTACGGCTTGCCCACGCCCAGTTTGAGACCGGCCGGAGCAAAGCTGGACGGGGAGAACGTATCGTCACCCTGAATCCGAAGCGAGTTGACAATGTCTCGCGGACCTTCCTGTACTTGAAACGCGATGGCGACATTCCCCTCGCTTTTGCGGACGGATGAGGTAACCTTCGCGCTGCTGTATCCCTCCGACTGATAAACCGTTTGCAGCGCTTTTGCGCTGTCGCGAACCAGCTTATCGCTGAACTTTCCAGCCGAAAAAAGATGAGACTTCTCCACCTTCAGATGCGGCGTAAGCTCCGCGGATGGAAGCTGGCCGTTGCCCGAGATGGATACGTCACAAACCTTATGCTTCTTCTGTTTGGATATCTGGTAGACAACGGTTTCGGCGTCCTTCCGCTGGGTCAGCTTCGCATCCACGCCGACATCGAAATATCCTTTGGCTTCATAGAAGGAGACCAACGCCTGACGGCCTTCCTGCACGGATTCATCATCGACGCCGATGCCTTGATAGACAGGCAGCAGCGACTTGCGCGTCCAACTGAAGAGATGCGCGCCCTCAACGTCGACATGAGTCGTCGGCCCCGGCTTCACCGTGAAATGAATGTCCGCGCGATTGGTATCCGCATGATATTCCGCGCCAGTGAGCTTCACTTGCGCGGAGAGAAACCCTTGCTTCACGAGTTGGTTTTGCAGATACGCCGTTGCGTGAATAAGCGTTGCATGGTGATAGGTCTTGCCCGGACGCACGCCCGCCCCAAGAAGGCGCGCCCGCAAGCTCTTGAGAGCCGAATCGAGCGCGGGCGCTTGATTCGGCTGAGCATCGTCGATCGCCAGCGCGCCGAATCTGGCGCGCCGCTTAAGCGCGACCTGGAAGAAGACGTTGGCCAGCGCATGCGGTTCGTCAACCTTCGTCGCCGCTTGCACATCCGCCTGGAAATAGCCCTCCTGGCGAAGATAGGTAAGCAAAGACTGCCGATCCTGCTCGATATCTTCGGCATTGTAAGGCGCTTGCGCGGTAAAGTTGGAAACCTGCACAAGACGCGTATAGGACAACCGCTCCGCCCCTGGAAACTCGAAGATTCCAAAGTAGACGGCTGGGTCAAGTATCAAGAGAATACGAACGCCATTAGCCTCCGGCTCAACCTGCAATTCAACATCCTGAAACTTTCCGCCGGCTTTGAGAGCTTCGACAGTCTGCTCGACCTTCTCCTGCGAGAACGGTTCACCGGGATGTTGCGCAAACGAAGACGCGAATTGCGCTGTGTTCAGATCGGGTCGCCCGGCGATGCTAATGGCCGTGACGTTTTGCCCTTCGTAGGACGCCAGAAATTGCGAGTTTATTTGCGAATAGACAGGGACATGGCCCGCAGCCGCATTTGCGCCCTGAGCCAATGCCCCAAGTCCGCTCATCGACAAGATGCAGATGAGACAAAGAACCGCCGCGGTCTGCAGCCTCTTCCATTGTTTGTAGATCAGAATTCTTGTTCCTCCGAGGCAACTTGGCAGACCGGGACTGCGTCATGCTTGGTGGGATGCAGGAATCGCCACAACGGTTTGAATTGGACGCAGCGGAGCGGCAAACGTGTTGGCTGCGGACGTGCAATCTGGCTCGATTCGTATGGGTAAGACTGCAGTCCCGTAGCCTCATTTCATGGAAATTTGTTTTTCCGGCGCCGCGGGTGCTCCACCGCGCATCCATTCAGTAGTGCGATCGCTGGCGCAAAGCATTGAAGCGGCCGTTCGAGGATACCATTCGTCCCGCTACCCATGATCGCAACGAAAGTTCCCACCGCTACGCGAACGCGCGGAATCCTCGTGAGGGGTCGGCCACGCACTATTCCCGGCCACAGCTATGGAGCTTGCATGGCGTCCCGCTGGGGACAGTAGGAGGGCGAATCTGGACGTCGATGAATGCGGACCGGATTTTTGGCCGCGCCGCGGAGCTAGCCTTCTACTTCCTCTTTGCACTCTTTCCCACGCTTTTCAGCGCCAGTTCGATTCTTGGACTCGCGGCGAAATCCGGCCCTGCAATTTATGACAGGCTCTTGAATTACCTGGCGCTGGTGATCCCCACCTCCGCGTTGGGCACCGTGCTGACGACGTTCAATCAGACAACTGCCGCGAGCACTCCAGGCAAGGTAACGTTTGGACTGATTGCCTCCATCTGGTCGGCTTCGGTGGGAATATCGGCGATTCAGGATACGCTCAATTCCGTCTATCGCGTGCAAGAGACTCGTTCGTTTCTTCGGGCGCGGATTTCTGCAATTGGTCTTACCATCCTGCTCACGGCAATCAATACGCTGGTCTTGGCGGCCATGTTGGGAGGCGACTTCATGGCCAGAGCCGCCGAACACGCCCTCTCAAACCCTGAGTTGATCGATCTGACAGAATGGTTATCGAGGATGATTGGCTGGGCGATCGCAACGGCGCTTCTCATTCTGTCGTTCGCGGTCACCTATTATTGTGCCCCCGACAAAGGGGCTAGACGGTGGTATTGGCTTTCGCCGGGAGCCGCCTTTGGCATTCTCGGCTGGCTGCTCGCCTCTCTTGGCTTGAGAATCTATCTGCATTTTTTCAACAGCTACGCAGTTACCTACGGTTCGCTTGGAGCGGTGATTATTCTGCTCACCTGGTTCTACATCACTGGATTGATGCTGCTGGTAGGCGCCGAAGTCGATAGCGCAATTGAAGCGGCAGCATCCAACGAACCCGGAATAACCGCGTAGCCCGGCGGTTCGCTCGATTCACTTCAAGGCGGCTGCTCAGCCGTCCAAAGCGATTTCCCGCCGATTTCCGTGCGATTGCGGAACACTTCGTGCCTTTTCCCCGTAATTCTTTGCCAGGGAATTCATAGTCGTCTCATTCGAGCGTCATCTCTATGAAGAGCCAAAAAGGGGAACCCGTGACCGCTGCCAGCGCCACCATGCCTGCATCCGTTGCTACCACCGTTCCGCTGAGGGACGCGAGAGATACTCTCTCACGTCTGTTTACGGAGCATCATCGGCGCGTATTGCTCGCTGCCTATCGTATTACGGGCAGCATGGCCGACGCCGAAGATGTGGCGCAGTCGGTGTTTCTTCGCCTGGCCGCGGATAGCAACCTCACTGCGGCCAATGAGCGCAGCTATCTCTATCGCGCTGCCATCAACGGCGCCCTCGACCTGCTGCGCAAGCGTAAGAACGCCGCGTCTGGACCACTGGAAGAAGCGCAGGGCGTAGGCGCGATAGGCGAAGGCAGTTCGCCGGAGCAAGAAGCATCCAGCAGGCAACTCATGGGCCTGCTTCGGCTGGCCATTGGCGAATTGTCCCCGCGCGCGGCTGAAATCTTCACCTTGCGGTATTTAGAGGAACTGGGAAATCGCGAAATCGCAAAGCTGACGGGGACTTCTGCGGCAGTCGTCGCTGTAACCCTCTATCAATCGCGATCGCGATTGAAAAACCGCCTCAAGGAACTCGAAGGAGAGATGCGATGACACGACAGGACGAAGTGATTCTCGACAAGGCTGTGCAGGCCATTCGTGGTGAAGAACCAGATGCGGCGCTGATTTCTTCGGCAGCCGGGCGCCTAGCGGAGCGGCTTGGTATCGACGCTGCCCGAGGCTTGGCGATGGATAGCGCGCCGATTGAAAACTGCGCAGATGTGCGGCGTTTGTTGGCTCCGTATCGGGCCGGCACGCTCTCTCCCGCGCGCCATCAGTTGATTGAGGCGCACTTGCATGATTGCGGCAATTGCCTGCGCCAATTCCATGGCGGCTCTGCCGTGGATTGGTCCACGCCAAAGGTCGCGCCAGTGCTGGCGTGGCGGCCGCGCAAGCTGGGCTGGGGACTCGGCGGCGCACTGGCTGCCGGTGTTGCGCTGGCTGCCTGCTCCTTCTTCGCATACCAGGCGTACTGGCAGGTGCCGCCAGGAGTGCGGGCGCAGGTGGAATCGATCGATGGAACGGCATATCGAGTCTCCGACAACGGCGACCGCATGCTTGCTGCCGGAGATGAGTTGACGGAGGGTCAGCAGATTCGAACGACCGGCGGAGCTCATGCTGTGTTGCGGCTCGCGGATGGCTCGACAGTGGAGATGAATGAGCGCAGCGTGCTTGGCGTAGGTGCGCAAGGACACAGCATGACGGTTTCACTCAAGGATGGCGCGGTGATTGTGCAGGCGGCCAGGCGTACCTCGGGCCACTTGTATGTGAAGACTCCCGACTGCCGAGTAGCCGTTACCGGGACGGTCTTCTCCGTCAATTCCGGCATCAAGGGCTCGCGTGTTGCGGTGCTTCAGGGCACAGTCCATGTGGAGCATCTTGGGATGGACTCTCTAGTCGCAGCAGGCGGCCAGTTGGAGACCAATGACAATCTCAATCCCGCTCCCGTAGAACAACAGATTGCCTGGAGTCGCGATCGTGACAAATATCTGCCGCTGTTGGCGCAGTTTGCTGAATTTCGAGATCGTTTGCAGCAGATTCCATCGGCTCCGCTGCGCTACAGCAGCGACTTGCTGGCTCGCGCTCCAGCCAATACGCTGCTCTATATTTCGATCCCTAACATCGGAGATTTTCTAAGCCAGGCGGATACGATCTTCAACGATCAACTCAAGCAGAGTCCGGCGCTGCAACAGTGGTGGAGCAAGGGCGATGGCCACAATACGGCAGAGCTGGATGCGCTGATCGACAAGCTGCATCGGATGAGCCAGTATCTGGGCAGCGAAATCGTTGTCGCCGGCGTGAAGCAGGAAAGAAATCCCAGCTTTGCGGTGCTTGCCGATGTGACCAAGCCCGGACTCGATGTCTTTCTGAAGCAGCAGTTCCCTTCTCCGGCTGCGAATGTGCCCTTTACCGTCTACAACGAGGCCTCGCTCAAATCCGCGAAGTCCTCGGAAGACGTGGCCCAAGGCGGCTTCGCACTCATTCGCGAGCATGAGGCTGTCTTCTCAAACAGCATCGAAACATTGAAACAGATCGACGCACAATTGAACGCAGGCGACAGCGGCTTCGCTACGGGTGAATTCGGCCGGCAGATCGAGGCTGCATACACTCGCGGCGCAGGCGTAATCCTTGCCGCCGATCTACATCGGATGATCGCTGAGCGGGCGCAGTCGCCGCATGTCGATCAAGCCAACGGAAAGGTCTTTGCAGTGTCGGGCGCGGATGGTGTTGAATACCTGATTGCCGAGCATCGCGAAGTGAACGGGCAGCCCGAGAATCATCTCAATCTGCAGTTCTCCGGCACGCGACAGCGCGTGGCCTCCTGGCTTGGAGCCCCGGCTCCGATGGGTTCGCTGGACTTCGTTTCTCCCAATGCCGCAGTTGCCATCTCTGTGCTTTCCAAAGACCCGAAGGAGATTGCCGACGATCTGATTGCAATGGCCGCTGAGAAGGATGAAGATGCCAACCGCGGGGACAATGACAGGAGGATGAGCGATGCCCAGGAGCAGATGAAGATCAACTTCCGCAATGACATCGCGGCCAATCTGGGGGGAGATTTCCTGCTCTCGCTGGATGGCCCGGTACTGCCAACGCCATCATGGAAAGCGGTGGTCGAAGTTCACGATGCGCAGAAGATGGAACGGACGCTGGAGTCCGTCACCGACTTTATCCGCACCATGATTGCGCAGGACAAGGATCGGGATAAGGACAAGAGCTTGAAGGGACTCCAGATCGAATCCAGCGAAGTAGATTCGCATCGCTACTATGCAATTCGCAACTTGGGCACGCAGACGATCGTCGCGCAGTATACCTTCGCGGACGGCTACATGATTGTGGCTCCGACTCGTGCTCTGTTGATCGACGCACTGCACACGCATACAACCGGAAACTCATTGGCGCACTCGGATTCATTCAAGGCACTCCTGCCGAAGGACGACCACGATAACTACTCGGCGATTGCATATCAGAATCTCAGCCCCGTGCTGGCTCCGCTGCTCTCGCAAATGAGCGGAGAGGAAGCTATCGCCATTCGCAAGATGGCAGCCGATGCCAAGCCTACCGCCGTCTGCGCCTGGGGACGCGACAATCGCATTGAAGCGGAGAGCGACAGCAGCCTGCTGGGCTTCGATTTTCTAACTCTCGGCGCACTGCTACACGGCGGGAACAATTCCAACACGGCCAACGTAAAAGAGTGACATGGGAATCATTGAGCTAAATGGGCTGGAAGTGCAACTCGGCGGGCGCACCGTGTTGGATGGACTCACGGGCGAATTGCAGGGCCGCGCCATCGGCTTGCTGGGGCCAAACGGAGCCGGCAAGTCGACACTCATCAACACGCTGCTGGGCTTTCATCTCCCCACGCGAGGCACGGTGCGCGTCTTTGGCCTGGACGCGCACCGCGATCGCGCCGAGATCCGCGGCCGCGTCGGCTACATGCCGGAGAACGATTCATTCATCGGCAACATGAGCGGCGTGCGCTTTGTTCGCTACATGGCCGAGCTGGCCGGCCTACCGTCTGGCATGGCGCTCGAACGCGCGCACGAAGCGCTCTTCTATGTCGGTCTCGGCGAGGTGCGATACCGCAAAGTGAACACCTACTCGCTCGGCATGAAGCAGCTCATCAAGCTGGCACAAGCTCTCGCGCATGGGCCGCGGTTGTTGATACTCGACGAGCCTACCAACGGCCTCGATCCCATGGCGCGGCAACGCATGATCCAACTCATCGGCGAGATTCGCAAGGAAGGCAGCGTGCGTCTGCTGATCTCATCGCATCTGCTTCGCGACATCGATGAAGTCTGCGATGAAGTGCTGATCCTCAAAGGCGGCCGCATCGCGGCGTTGTGCAACATCGAGGCCGAACGCCGCTCCAATCGAAGCTTCATTGAGCTTGAAACTATAGGCGCGACCGAGCGCTTCTCGACCAGCGTGCGTGCCCTCGGCTGCGAGTGCGCCAGCTTTCCCGGTGGACGCATCAAGCTGGTGCTTCCGGAACACATTGAAGCGCGCGATCTCTACGTCATTGCCGCGGAACAAGGCGTCCAGATTCGCCGCCTGAATCAGCGGCGCGATTCGCTCGAAGACATCTTCCTCCGCGCCATGGGCAACACGCCCACTGGCCAGCCAATGCCCCAAAGCGAGATCGAGAGGCCTGTGCATGTCCGTCTATAGACTCAACTATCGCGCCTATACCGGCAAGGTGACGCCGCTCTGGATGCGTATCCTGGTGGTCGCACGCTATGGCTTCAACGAAGCCTGGTCGTCCAGGATCACAATCGGGCTTTTCATCCTGAGCCTGCTGCCTCCCATCGTGTTTTTGGTCATCATCTATGTGGCGAATAACCCCATGGCCCGGTCCATCATTGGTAGTTACGATCCGGAGAAGATGAAGATCGGAGCATCGTTCTTTCTCATCGCATTGCAGACTCAATCGTGGCTGGCTATGGTGCTGGCGTCATGGGTTGCGCCTCGGTTGATGGGATTCGATCTCGCCGACAATGCCCTGCCGATCCTGCTCAGCCATCCTATCTCGCGCTTTGGCTATGTGCTGGGTAAGTTCATCGCATTGTTCGGTTCGCTTTCGCTCGTAACGTGGGTTCCAATTCTGATTCTCTTCGTGGATCAGAGCTACTCTTCGCCTGTGCCATGGGCAGCGGCCAACTTCCAGCTAGCCATGGGAATGATGGCCGGCGCGCTCATCTGGATTGCATTCTTATCGGTGCTGTGCCTCGCCGTTTCCTCCTGGGTCAGATGGCGCGTTTTGGCTACCGGCGCTATCTTCGCAGCGGTCTTTGTGCCCTCGGGCGTGGGCGCGATTGTGAGCGCAGTGCTGCGCACCAAGTGGGGATTTTTGCTCAATGTGCCCTACATGATGTCGCTGCTGTGGCAGCGCCTGCTGGGCGCTCCGGAGTTCCTCGGCAGATGGGGATCATTGCCCACTCCCGCAATCCTCATCATGCTTGCAGCGGCTTGCCTCGTCAGCGTAGGCATGTTGAATAAGCGCGTTCGCGCGCGTGAGGTGGTGCGCGGATGAGCGACAGCATGGTAAGTCAAAGCATCGTATTCGACAACGTCTCCAAGTTCTACGGCGAAGTGCTGGGCGTGAATCGCATCTCGCTCTCCATCCCTCCCGGAATAACAACCCTCGTCGGCCCGAACGGAAGCGGCAAGACCACGCTGATGAACCTGATGACCGGGCTGGTGCAGCCATCGAATGGAAGCATCTCGGTGATGGGCATCTCTCCGCTGAATCCCGCGGACCTTTTTCGCACTGTAGGCTACTGCGCGCAGTTCGATTCCTTTCCACGCGGCATTACGGGATGGCAGTTCCTGCTCGACAGCCTGATGTTGCACGGCATGGGCCGCAATGAAGCGATCCGCCTCACGCTTGAGTCGCTGGGGCGCGTACAGTTTGGCGACGCCGCAGACCGCAAGATCGCCGGCTATAGCAAAGGCATGCGGCAGAAGATTCGCCTGGCTCAAGCAATAGCCCATCATCCTCGCGTGCTGGTGCTGGATGAGCCTTTGAACGGCCTCGATCCAATGGCTCGCGCGGAATCGATCGCGTTGTTTGAAGAGTTAGGCCGCCAGGGCATGCACGTCCTGATTTCAAGCCACATTCTGGACGAAGTGGATCGCATCTCCGACCGCGTCATCCTGATTACAGGCGGTTACTTGATCGCTGAGGGCAACATCCAGGAAGTCAGGCAGGAAGTTCGCGAAAAGCCGATGCAGGTGCTAATCCGCTGCGACCATCCTGAGTTACTGACTGCAAAGCTTTTCACGCTCCGCCATTGCGTGGAAGCGCGCCTTCATGCGGATGGCAAGGGCGTATTGCTTCGGACTGGAGACATCAACGCCTTCTATTCGGTATTGAACGACATCGCCGCGGAGGGCATGGTGAAGATTGAAGCCGTTGCACCCGCCGATGACGATGCCAATGCCATCTACCAATACCTGATCGGTGCGGATGGGAGCGCAGCCTGATGACAAACTCCAGCAATCTTCGCGAACAATGGATGCAGCAGCCGTGGGGCCTCTGGTGGTTGCAAGTGCGGCGTCTTGCCGCTATTGAAGTACGAAGAAATCTCTTCTCCTGGCGCGCGGGATGGATATATTTTCTCGCATTCATCCCAACGCTGATCATCCTCATTCACAGCGTCTTCGACCGTCATCTGCCATCGCTCATCGGCGACGATACCAGCGTGCTCGCCGGCATCGTCCAGCTCTACTACATTCGGCTCGGAGTCTTCTTCGGCTGCCTCGGCATTTTTTCGCGGCTCATTCGCGGCGAGATGATTGAGCGCAGCCTGCACTTCTATCTACTCGCCCCGGTGCGTCGCGAAGTCTTGCTGCTGGCGAAGTTTATTGCCGGATCCATCAGCGCGATCCTCCTCTTCGGCACCGCAATCCTGGCAGACTTTACACTCATGTATATTGGCTTCGGCGCTGCCGGCCGCGATTACATCTTCAACGGACCGGGCCTCGGCCAGTTGGAGGCCTATCTCGCCATTGTCGTGCTCGCCTGCCTCGGCTACGGAGCGGTTTTTCTTCTGCTGAGCATGATGTTCCGCAACCCCACGCCGGCAGCCATGCTCGTGCTCGGATGGGAAGCCATCAACCCCGCTCTGCCATCGCTATTGCAGAAGCTAAGTGTAGCTTCCTACCTTCGCCACTTGATGCCGGTCAGCGTACAGGCTGAGGGCATCTTCGCATTGCTGACTGTACCCACAGAACCTGTTTCTGGATGGGCCGCCACGCTCGGACTGCTGGTCCTCATCGCCGTAGTACTCACTTACTCCTGCTACCGCATCCGCACCCTTGAGATTCGCTACACGACCGAGTAACTCACTTAGTCGGCCTTGGGTCTACGCGTCCAAAAGCCTTCATGCACTTTGCCGGCCTCATCTTCCAGCAAGGGGCCGACGACCTGGATCGGCTTCTGCCCATGCGCAAAGACATCCCGGCAAGGCAGATCGAGCGTGGGGTTATCTTTATCGCTGCCCGTGAACTCGAACAGTCCTTGCTCGGATAAAGCAAAGACCACGCGTCCCACGCCAATCCAGTAGATCGCTCCGGCGCACATCGCGCATGGTTCCGTACTGGTATAGAGCGTGCATTGGGCCAGTTCTTCTTCGCCGAGCAGTTTGGCTGCCGCGCTGCATGCTAAAGTCTCGGCGTGCTGCGTTGGATCGCCTTTGGGTCGCACCGCATTGTTGCGCGCCTCGACGACAACTTCGCCGCGCGCATTGACAATCAGCGAACCGAAGGGATGGCGGCCGTCGCTGCGGGCCTCACCGGCAAGTTCAATAGCTCGCCGCAGGAAGATCAAGTCCTGCGCGGTGATGTTTTCTGTGCTCATACTCAATCGCTTCCTGCCTTGGCCCTTAAGGAAGCTCTGAACAAGTCGCCAACATTCCCTCAGCGGCTAAAGCCGCGTTGATTTGCTTGGCTTTACGGCGTGGCCGAAGCCACGCCCTTTCAAAGCGTCGACTTAATCGGAGGTTCCTTAAGGGTACCTTCATCATAGCTGGATGGCCTGACGCGAGTTGAGGAACGAGCAACCACCATGCCATGCCGTGAAAGCGAATCAATTCTCCGTATTCCAGCGGTTTGGCGCTTGGCTTGCCTGCGCAGTGCCGCTAGTCTAGGAAGTGCTTCTGCGGTGCCAACTCTATGAATGATCTGATCTTGTCGACCGGCTGGACGCTGCACGGCCTGCGTGCCATCCTCCTTGAAAATCGCTTCCTCCGCCTGGTGGTATTGCCCGAAGCAGGCGGCAAGATCTGGCAGATCACGCATAAGCCGCTCGACGCGCCGCTGCTCTGGAACAATCCCCGCATCTTGCCTGCGAAGCAAGCCATCCACGCCCACTACGACGATGTCTGGAGCGGCGGTTGGGATGAGTTGTTCCCCAACGATGAAGCCGGAAATCTCTTGGGCGAATACCTGCCCGACCATGGCGAGCTGTGGACCGGAAGCTGGGCCGCGGAGCCATTTCAGGACGCGGACTCCGTCGGTATTCATCTCCGTTTTGTTACGCCCATCAGCAGCTTTCTGGTCGAGCGAACGATCCGGCTCCCCAAGGAGAACGCGCAATTTGAGATCCGCTATCGATTCACCAATCGGAACTCCGAGACACATCCGTTCCTCTGGAAGCTGCATCCGGCGTTCGCGGTTTCCGCCCAGCATCGCATCGATTTTCCTGCGATGACGGCGGTGCGCGAACCGGCCTTTCCCGGCAGCTTGGCAGGAGCGCCGCTCGACTTTGCATGGCCCTATGCGGAACTGGGCGACAAGCTCCTCGACCTGCGTCAAGTGCCCGATGCATCCTCCCGCGCCGTGCATTTTTTCTACGGTACCGAGATGTCCGCAGGCTGGTGCGCATTGACCAATCGCGCCAATGGACTGGCTGCCGCGCTGCGCTTCGATCGGGAGATATTTACAAGCTGCTGGCTCTTTGCCAGCCACGGCGGCTGGCGCAATCTGAATGTCGCAGTGCTTGAACCGGCCACTGGATATCCGTTTCAGATTCAGTCGATGATCGACGCCCGCCGCGCCCGCACACTGGCGCCCGGAGAATGCCTGGAAACGTCCGTTCTCTTCTCAACGCAGGAGGGCATGAAGTCCGTAGGCGGCGTAGATGCCGACGGCCGCATCCTTCCCGGCGACGAGTCTTAAACTAAGCTTCGGCTTTCGGCGACGCCTCAAGTGAAAGCAAAATTGCCGCGGCAATCGCCACAACCGCTCCGGCCATCTGCATCCAGGTGAGGGGTTCGCCGAGCAACACCACCGCCAGGCCCACGGTCAGCAGCGGATAAAGCGAAATCAGCGAGATCACAATCGAAGCCTTTCCGCCCGATTCCAGCGCGCGAAAGCTCGTCCACGCGCCCAGGCCGTTAAGCGCACCTCCGGCAATGGAGCTCCACACAACCAGCGCGCCCAGCCCCCAATGCGGATGCGCGACCACCAGCACAGCCGCCGACAGAGCGACCATCGCCCAGCAGAACCAAAGAAACGAGCGCTCGCTCGAAATGGAGTTAGTCGAAAGCTTCTGCGTAACACCCGTGATACCCCAGAAAACCAGCGCCAGTGCAGCGAATCGCAGCCAGATATGCATCTTTTCTCCTCTCACGCGCTCAACAAATAAATGGCGACAAAGGCCAGCGCCAGTCCGACCCATTGCGTGCGCCCAAGCCGTTCGCGCAGGAATATCACCGCAAGCAGCACCGTGACCATGGGAAAAAGCGCAGTGACCGGCGAGACAATCGAAGCTTCCCCACCCTTCACCAGCGCCTGAAAGAACGCCAGATTGCCCAGCCCGCCCAGAATGCCCGTGAGAAAGGCCCAGAAGACGCCTTTGCGCCGAGCCTTCGCGTCTTCACGCGGACTGTGTTTGTAAACTTTCCAGCCGACAAAGACCATCAGCGGCGCCAGGCCCACGGTATAAAGCAGCTGGTTAACGTAGACATCGACTCCATTCGATGCGACCTTCGAGACCAGTCCCCACAAACCCCAAAGGACGATGGTGGCAATCGACCACAGCAGCCACAGGGGCCGCGTTCGCTTTTCCGCGCTCATGCGTTTCTCCAGCTTTCAACTATGCCCCGAGCATACCGGCCCACGATAACATCGGCAATGTAAGACTCACGTTCCCGCTCTCGTTTTGCGGTTCATTCTTTCGCTCTGGCTGTTTGCGTCTTTCCCGCGCTGGCTACGGCGCATTATCCTCGGGACGACGATCAAGTTTTCCCGAACGGCAAGAGGTGTGCAATGAAGATTACCAGCGTGGAAGCGATCCATCTACGCGCGGAAGATCCGCTGATCGAGCTGTTCGACGGCTCATACGACGATTGCGTCCTGGTGGTGTCAACCGACTCGGGACTAACCGGGATTGGCGAAACCGAGTCGATGGCGCCAGCCATCCAGGCCATCGTGCGCGGACCCTCGGCCCACAATCACGCGCGCTCGCTCTCAGCTGTGCTGGTCGGCGCGGACCCTGCTGATCCCGTGGAGCTATGGCATCGCATGTATGAGTCGACAGATTACGTTGGCCGGCGCGGCCTGGCCATACATGCCATTGGCGGCGTGGACCTGGCTCTCTGGGATCTGAAAGGAAAGATCAAAGACAAGCCGGTGCATGAACTGCTCGGCGGAGCCAAACGCGACCGGCTCCCTGCCTACGGAACCATCTATCCAATGGCGCAGACGCCAGAACAAGTGCGGGCGCAGGTAGCCGCGGGACAAGCGAAGAAGCTGCGCAACTTCAAGTTCGCCGCCGACCCCTGGTGGCTCGACGACATCGCCCTCACCGGCCGCCTGCTTGTCGCAGCGCGCGAACAAGCCGGCCCCGAAGCGCATCTGATCGTCGACGCAGCGCTCTCCTATCGCACCGCTGAAGAAGGTCTGCGCCTGTTCCCGATCTTCCGCGAAGTCGGCATCTGGTTCCTTGAAGCGCCACTGCCTCTCGACGATGTCGAAGGACATCTTGAAATGAGCCGGCACGGCATCCAAACCGGCGTGGGCGACCTGGGCCTCACGCATGTGCGCGAGTTCATTGAGATGATGGACCGCGGCGGAGCCAGCATCTGCCAGCCAGATATCTCGCAGGTCGGCGGCTTCACCGGCATCCAGCAAATCGCCGCCGCAGCCTACGCACGCGGCAAGCGAGTCATCACCCACGGCTACAAGACCAACATCGAGATCGCCGCGAACCTGCACTTCCTCGCCGCGCAGCCAAATGTCGAACCGCTGGAGTTTTCGCTTAGCCACTCGCCGCTGCGCTGGCATACGACCAACGAGCATTTTCCAGTAGAAGACGACGGCTGCGTGCGCATACCGCAGTCTCCAGGTCTGGGAGTAACTTTGAATATGGAAACGATCGAGCGCTACCGGTTCACGAACTAGTAACTTCAACTAACACGGAGCAACATCTTCAATGTCTCGCCGGGAGACTTGGTCATCATATCGAAAGCGCGCTGTCCATCTTCCAGCGGCAACTCGACCGTCCACGGCGTCAGGCTGATTTCGTTCGCAATCAGCAGCGCCAAAGACCGCTCGAAATCCACCGGCGTATAAGCAAAAGACATCACGACCCGATGCTCCTTGCGGATGCTCGAAACAAAGTCGATCTCACTGCGCTCTTTGGCCATGCCAAGCAGAACAACCTGCCCGCCGGGACGGCATAAGTCGAACGCCGCCTGCCGCGCCGAATCCGAACCGCTCGCATCGAGCACCAGATCCAGCCCGTATCCCGCAAAATCTTTCGCCTGCGCCCTTCCCTCTTCGGTAGCCACGTTCGCCGCAACTGTCGCGCCCATCTGCCGCGCCACGGCAAGCCTCTGTTCATTCACATCCTGCACCAGAATTTCGCGCGCACCAATCGCTTTGCCGTCAACAGCGCCAATGCACCCATCGTCCCGCCGCCCACAATGCCCATGCGGAAGAACGTCGGCGGCGCGGCCAAACGGAAGAGATGCACGATATTCGCCAGCGGCTCGGCCAGCACAGCCTGCGCATCCGGCAAGCTATCGGGAATGGCGTAAACCTGCGCGTTGGCAATCGAAACAAACTCCGCGTAACAGCCCTGCGTCCGATCCATGCCAAGCAGCCTCCAACTCGCGCAAAGATTCTGCGCGCCGCTAAGACAGGCAGCACAATGGCCGCAACTCACCAGCGGATTCACGACCACGCGCCGGCCCTCGGCATCGCGCCCAACAAGCTCATGCCCCAGCACCAGCGGCGGAACTCTCCGCCGGCTATGGCCGAGGAATCCAGAAATATCAGAACCACAAATCCCCGCCAGCGTAACAGCGATTTCGCTCTCTCCAGCCGCAGGCAGAGGACGAGGCCGGTCTTCCATCGCAACGCTGAGCGGCGCGGTATACACAAGGGAACGCATGTTTTAGAAATCTCCTAAGTCAACCGGCGCGTTCGAGCATCGGACTCGCCGCGCCAATCTCCGCAGCGCCCCAGCGATGCGGATCGCCGGCATAAGCGCGCGGCGTGCAATGCATATATTTCTTGAAGACAGAAGCAAAATAAGCCGGATTGCAGAAGCCGCATCGGTCCGCAACCTCTGCCACATGCAACCGCGGATCGAGCAACAGCCGCCGCGCCATCTCCAGCCGCTGCCGTATCAGATACTCTTCGAGCGTGTGTCCGCTGGTCCGGCTGTATACCCGTCCCAGATGCCCGGCGGAAAGCTTCAGATCATGCGCAATATCCTGAATCGTCACTTTCTCAGGACCAAACTCACGCACCAGCCGCTGAGTTTCGATCACGATCTTTTCGTCCCGCTGGCTGAATAACTGCACTAGTTGCTGCCGAAGCTGATCGACAAAGCTGCGGAACGCCTCAGCCATCGCAAAAGAGCTTGGCGAACCCACAATAATCAGCACCTCGCGCTCTTTCGCCGCGTTTACCGACACCGGATTGGTGCCGAGCGTAGCCATTTCTCGCGCCAGATGTTCGCAAGCCCAGGTAAGCAGCCCCCGCGCCTGCTGCAACTGCGCCACGGTCGCAGCCGCTGGAGCCGCCGCAGCCAGAAATTCCCGCACCGCCGCTGCTACCGCCGAAGACTCCCCAGACTGCAAGGCCTTGAGCACCTTGCCCAGCGTCTGCGCCGGCTGCTGCTGCCGCTCCGTCAGTGCATCGAAAAAGTTCACCGTCGAGTGTCCGGAATCCAGCGCCGACGACGCCTCATGGTAAGCGCGCAACAGCTCCGTCGAATGCGAATGGAGCGCGCTGATGCCCACCCGCGCCATCGACAATCCCTGCGATCGCGCCGTGCGCAGCAGCGTTTGCGCCATCTCTTCCAGCAACATCCGCTCATGCCCCGGCGTGCGCGACTTCTGCCCGGTAAAAACGCAAATCTCGCCCGGAGTGACCACAGTAGCCAGCGTGTTGGACCACGTCTGGCACTTGTCCTCAACCATATCCGCCACGCGCGCCAGCGTCAGATGGTTGCCGATTGCCGTTGCCCGCTCCGCCTCACGGCGCGGCGACGCGCTTTCGTTGGAGTCCTGCATCGCCGTCTGCAAACGCAGAATCAGGATGCGATCCGGCAGCCGGTCCAGGCCAACGTTGGTCGCCAGCACCCGAATCGCTTCCCGATTATTCTCTGAACCATTGCTCATCTGCCCCGCCAGCAGCATTTCGGCCAACTGACGCCGGTCGAGCGCCAGTTCTCGCTCCCGCACCCGGTGGAACTCGCTCATAATCTCAAGCCGCCGCCACGCATTGGCCAGATACCGCGCGAACACCTCCAGCATCCGCACCATCTCCGCCAGTTGCGCGGTCGTGACCACCGGCACGCGATAGTACGCCTCTTCCAGCCGCGCCAGATCGATATGCGTCTGGTTCCCAAGCGACGCTTTCACATACTCGAACCCATCCGCGGAAGGCGCATTCGTCAGAACCTGGCCGCTGAAAAGCGTACCCAGATAGCGCCCCTCGCAAATCACCGGCACGGCAATGTCCGTCAGGCCCACATGACACGGATAAACCTGGCTGCAAGCCGTAGCGCGGCAACGCTCCTTCGCCGGCTTGTCGCTGCGGGCGCAGGTCTGCTCCTCATGGTTGCCGAAACCATGCACCAGATCGCAAAAAAGCGTGCTGGGACTGGGTGATGTACGCGCCGGCGCTTCCTGAGCATCCCAGGCAAAACCGTTTGCGCTGCCGTTCTGCCGCTGGGCAATCTGCGCAATCTGGATCAACGCGTCGCCGGTGTTCACGCGCGGCTTTTCCGTCGGATCGAAGAGTTCCAGGTCGTCCGCCCACATCAACTCCACATTCCGAATCGGACTGGAATGATTGATCAGCACCAGGAAATACTCGAACAGCTCAAGATCCTTCTTGAACTCCTGCTTGAGCGTCCCACCCAATGCCGCCTTTTGCTTTTTCATCAACCGCGCCTCACAGCCGTAAATGCCGATAGATATGGAGGAAACAATCCTATACCTGTCAATTAACGGGCGAACATCGGAAAATCAATAGGAACTATCGATATTTTGTAAATTCTAATGAAATATCGCCTCCTCTGGAGGCCGAATCGCATCCGAAAAACAAAATTTGCGATCCTATCGAATTACGGATGCGCGCGGATCGTCAATCCGCCATCCACCACAAGCTGGGTGCCGGTGATCCACGCCGACTGCGGCCCCGCAAGATACGCAACGGCCGAAGCCACATCCGCCGGCAAACCCCGTCGCCCCAAAGGATGCAGTGCGGCCGTCTCCCGCGCCAGCGCCTTGGGATCGGCAGCCGACTTGAGATACTCATCCCACATCGCCGTATCGACATAACCGGGGCAGATAGCGTTGACTCGAATCCGCCGAGGCGAAAGCTCCAACGCCAGATTCCGTGTCAGCGCCACCAGTCCAGCCTTTGAACACGCATACGGAATGGCATTGGCAAAAGCGTGGCTGGCGTGTATCGAACTGATATTGACAATCGCGCCGCCAGCCGGCGGAAACAGCGGCGCCAGCGCCTGGCTCATCAACAGCGGCGCCCGCAGATTGATCGCCAGCACCCGGTCGAAGACAGCAGCCGTCACTTCGCGAAACGGCAAGTCCAATTCGATCGCCGCATTGTTCACCAGCACATCGACCTGAGTCGCGAGTGCCTTCACCGTCGCCGCCAAAGCTTCGATCGCCTGTGGATCGGCCAGGTCGGCGACAATCGAGTCCACCGGCGGACGGCCTTCACCTCGCAGCGCATCGGCAACATGAGAGATTCCAGCAGCATTGCGATCCACCAGCACCAGCCTCGCGCCCCGCGCGTGGAGATCCTCAGCAATGGCCCGGCCAATCCCCTGCGCAGCGCCAGTAACAACGGCGGCCATTCCTTGAAACTCCAGCACACCTTTGGACTCACTCCGGTCCATCGAGAAACCTCTCCGCGTCCTTGCAGGCTTTGAATCTACCCCCCTATTGATATTCCTGCGGGAAACCGGAGTCTATCCGGGATGGCGATATTTCTTACGCTTTACGGCCTTTTCCGAAATTGGTGTGAACGGCGTTCTACCGCCCGCATCCGCCCAAAAGAAAAAGCCGCAGACTCAAGAAGAGCCTGCGGCTAACTCATTGGAAGAAGCGAAGTCGCACACTTCACACTTCACACTTCACACTTCACACTTCACACTTCACACTTCACACTTACGGCTTGACCATGCTCGCAAACATCGGCGTCTTCAGCAGCGAATCGAATTGCGCGTCTGTCGCCGAGAAATGCACATCCAGCTTGCCCGAACTGGAACTGATCGCGGTATCGTCCAGCGCAGCCTTGTCTGTGTCCGTGCCGCTCATCTTCTTGTAGAGCACGGCAGCATTCAGCAGCGAAGATACCGTCGCGGCGGCAAAGCTGTCGCCCGTCACCACGGTCATGTCGAATTTCACCCCATGCTGGAAGTTCATCGTGTAGTAGCTGGCGACCATGCGCTTCTTCACCGTGTCGAAGTCCGCCACGCTGCCAGCCTCGCCCAGCACCTGCTTCATCATGGTCTGCGTGCCCTTTTCGTCGAGCACGCTCCACAGCGGCTCGCTATCCACGGCATGCATGGATTCCATCACCTGCGAGTTGGACAGCATGCTCGGCGTCACGCCGTCGCGCGCATCGAGCGCTTCCTTCACCGATTGCAGCGCGCCGAAGACCATCGTCGACTCGTCGAGAAAAACCACGCTCATCCCCGTCTTGCCCATGGGATAAATCTTGCTGGTGCGCACCGCAGTCGCCTTCACCTTGCGCTTCTTGAAGTCCGCCAGCACGTCCTGTACCGGGAACTGACCCTGCGCGATGCCCACCGTATGCACATCCTCGCTGCTGCTGCCGGCGCGGTAAAGCACGAAAGCCAACTGCTCCAGATCGTTATTGTCGTCCAGACCCGACTTGCGCAGCGCGTCTTCCAACTGCTTCAACTCCGGCGGCATCACCTGCCCGCGCAGCGCCATCGCCGTTGGCGAGTTCTGCATGATGCGGTAGTCGATCACCACCACCTGCTGAACCTCATGCGGAATCGCCGCTCGCGCGTCCGAAGACAACTGCGCCGCCGAGGCAAAAGGCAAAGCGCCGGCCAGCAGCGCGCCCAGCATCGAAACATTCCTTATGTTGAATCCCCTCAAATTCTTCCTCCCGAACCGCATGCGACGCCGCACCGGTACATGCCTTCTTCTATTGTGCTATACACGCAATTCAAAAGCGTACTTTGCCTGAAATTCTGCTCAAATCAGTCCCCAAAAGAGTCACTCGCACTCCGGCCAGTCTTGCGGAGCCTCCAGCCGGCGTTCCAGAACCTTGGTAGCCGCATCGAACCCATTTAAAAGACGCATCCACTCGCTCTCCTGCTCATAAGCGATTTGCGGCAAGATGCCGATGATCTCGGCCTCCACCGGTTCCGCCTTCAACCGGTCGGCCAACCGGCAAATCCGCGCATAGACCGCCGAAACCGGCGTAGCCTGCAAATCCGTAATGTTCATCGAGAGCTGCGCCCGGCCATGCGCCAGCACCCCCATTGCTTTGACGCCCTTGAGCCCTCCGCCGGAAGCACGCAGCTCCTTGGCAATTGCTCTCACCAGAGAGACGTCCGTCGAGTCGAAATAGAGGTTGTAGGCAACAAGGAACTTACGCGCTCCCACGGCGCAAGCCCCGGCTGTCGGGTGCAATCCCGGACCGCCAACGTCGGGACGGCGTCTCGGCTCTTTGCGGGCCGCCTCGCGCAACTGCTCAAATTGGCCGCGCCGCACATCTTCCAGATTGGCCCGGTCCGGCCGCGCCGCGGCGGCTTCGTAGAAGTAGACGGGAATCTCAAACTGACGCCAGATTTCGTTCCCAGCCTGCCGCGCCAGCAGCGCGCACTGGTCCAGCGAAATGCCGCTAACCGGCACAAATGGAATCACATCCGCCGCGCCAATGCGGGGATGGACACCGGTCTGCTTGGTCAGATCGATGCGTTTCGCAGCCTCGCCCACACCACGCACCGCGGACTCCACGACAGCCGCCGGAGGTCCGGCGATCGTGACCACCGAGCGATTGTGATCCGAATCCATGGACCAGTCGAGCAGCCGCACGCCTTCCACACGCATAGCGCAAACGATAGCCCGGATACAGGCTTCGTCCACGCCCTCGGAGAAGTTGGGCACGCAGGCCACAATCCGTTCGTCCATCGCCATCTTTCCGTTCCACCCCGGCTGATTCTCTGCCGCAACCTCAATGCGCTGCGCAATCGCTGCGTTTCGGCGCGCAATCCCCGTCGAACACTGCGCAATCTTTGCACATCACTGCGCAATCTCCGTCACCTGGCCCACCCCTATTTTGCGGCTATTTCCACCATGTATAGCCAAACTGCAACTGGATGCTGGCATTCACGCCGGGGTTTTTGTCGCCCAGCGACGCCGAAGAGATATGCTCGGCATTCAGTCCAAAATCGAACGACCGCTTCGGCTGAAGGAAATAGTGGAATCCCAGGCCACCTTGCGGCGTAAAGTTGAAGACCGAAGTTCCGCCGGGCGTGCCTTTGGGAACCAGAACCTCGGGGGGAAACTTGTGCGTGGTGTAGAGCGACCCGGCAGCAGCCTGAAACCAGGGCTCGAATCTCTTGGTGCGCGTGGCAAAGTTCCAACGGAAAACCACCGGTTCGATGCTGACTCCGGTAAACGTACCCCCGCCAAAGCCCAGAGTCGTTGGGACTCCATCGATGGGCTCCACTACCGTGTGAGGCGCGGGCGTATATGCCTGAAAAAAAGGAATGATTTCGATGCCGAATTCAAACTGCCCGCTGAACGGCCCCGCCTTGATCACCGGCGTAAGCCGCTTGCCGGCCTGAAATCCCGCCCAGAAGAACTTGTAGTTGGCACGGTCCGCCACTCCGGAGCCGGCATTGACAAAGGGCCCATATTCCCAACTCTTGTCCGCGCGCACTTCTTCTACCGGGCTCAAGGCATTCGACTGCCCCCTCGCCGTCACACATGCGCCAAAGGCCAGCGCAACCAATCCCAAACCACGCAAAAATGCCGTCAAATTTATTACCTCTCAATTCCCCATTCGAGTCGGCCACGAGCGCTTCGGCTTCACAATTTGAGTGTCGCAGAAAAGGCCGCGCAAGGAGGGAACAGGGAATAGGGAATAGGGAACGGAAATATAAGTGCCAGGCGCGGATTTGCGGCTTCAGCCCTCTGACCGCGCGGTGCCTGGGCAGAGGGGGGACCACGGGCGACTGTTCCCTATTCCCAGCCTCTATCGCGCCGCGGCTTCCATGTGCTCGGCGTCCATGTCGAAGTTGGAGTAGACGTTCTGCACATCGTCCAGATCTTCCAACGCCTCCA